>Ga0180438_10000202_pt1 | contig 126260 bp, 189 predicted proteins | sample SS_ome_12_FD_132455 | JGI IMG/M metagenome (GOLD analysis project Ga0180438, IMG submission 132455) | Hypersaline lake sediment archaeal communities from the Salton Sea, California, USA - SS_3_D_2 metaG | ecosystem: Environmental > Aquatic > Non-marine Saline and Alkaline > Hypersaline >... | reverse complement strand
CGCCATAGCCTAAGGCGTCTGATTTACAATCAGGTGGACTCTCCAGCGTGCCAGCACCCCCGTAGATGGGTTCGGGTGCGCGCGTGCGCTGCGGGATAGCCCTTCCTGCCCTTCCTTCCGTCATGCATCGTCTTGTCTCCTCGAATCTCAAACCCAGAAACGACGAAAGCCACCAGGTTTCCCAGGCGGCTTTCGGATCGTTGGAGTTCCCGTTCCTACTAACCGCCTGTGTCGCCGACCTCCAAGGGCTTCACGATGGCATTCAGGGTGCTATCGAGGGAGGTCGGCTGGAGCTGGATAGCTTCTGGCGTGCCTTGTCCGCGATAGCCCATGCCTGAAAACAGAGCACACCACAGCGCCGACGCTTTCCGCGCCGCGCGAGCTGCTGTGGTATGCCTGTGTACGAACGTCATGGCTAGATCACGACCTTATCACATAGGGAAAAAGTGTCAAGCGAAAATCTCTGACGCCTCAACCTCGTGTCGGTCGTACCTCTCACCCCTACGTATCGCATGAGTGAGGGCTCGTGCAACCACGAATCTTTCGAGCAGGGGGGCGCCGTGGAGAGAAGGCTTGGGCTTCCGAAGGGATAGGTCTACAAACCGCACTCCCATTTTTGCCCATCGCTCGATGACGTGGACGGCGATGAAGGACGCGACGTCGGGGTGAAGCGAGTCGCCGCAGACCTCGGAGGGCCACATCCACTGCCCCGTCTCCTGGCAGGGGCACCCCTCCCAGCACAGCCTGAAGCCCATGCGCGGGGTGCCGAACGGCGGCGTGGTGGATAGGACACGGAGGTTCATGGATCAGACCGTCCAGGGTCTTCATCCACGACCGATCTGTCAACAGCTCAGTTGACCAGAACGCGGTAGCGGCTGGAGCCGGCGCAGACCCGTTTGCGGGCCGCTGGGCGCCCGCTGAAGCCCTTCCTCGCCGGAAGGGGCACCAGAGGGGAGGGATCGTCACGAAGCCCTCTGCGGGCCGCCAGGGCCTCCAGAACGGCCCGTCTTGACGCCGCCCTATGTCTCCGCAGCTCGGCAGCTCGGGGGCTCTCCTGGGGCTCCTGCGGGCTCGGCCGCGGGGGAGGGTAGTTCGAACCCGTAGCCCAACAGTCTAGGGAGAGCGTCTGGGGGGTCACATTCGTGTACCAGACGGTCCCGGTCTCCCACGGATTACGAGGGAGGTAGGTGTCCGGGTGGGGGTCGAACGCCGCCATCAGACCAAAGGAAGGTAGTAGACCGAGAGCACGTCCGGGTTGCTGGGGGGAGGCTCCGCTCGGGGAGCCTCTTTCATCCGGAGGGTCCGGCCTCCCAGCTCGTCCCAGCCGTTCTCCAGGTGCTGTGTCCAGACCACCCCGTTGAGAAACACGCGGGTGGAGCCGGGCACGTAGTCGACGCTAGTGCGGAAGAGGAGATTCGAGCCGTTGACTGGCCCTTGCAACGGCTCGATGATGGGCAGCTTCACGCCGCCTAGAAGTTGCCGTTCGTGGCGTCGATGCGCTCGACGGCGACGTCCATCTCCTGGATGGAGATCTCGGACGAAGTCGCATCGAGGTCTCCGGCCGGCTTGCACCGGATGGGGAAGCACTCGTAGATGCGGTAGGTCCGTCCGGGAACGACATTCTCGACGTTGGCGATCTGGCCCTGCGCGTTCGGGAGGATCTGGTCGCGGTGGTAGTGCTTGATGTCCATGTCCAAGCGATACTCGACACCGCCACCCGAACCCTCCACGGAGTTCTTCGCCCACTGCCAGAACGAGCTGTCGTCCCGAGTCACGCCTCGCGCGAAGGAGCAGTCGCTCACCGCCGGGTTGCCGGGGTACTTACGGGGGTAGATGAAGGTGCCTTCCTTGTACTCCACCGACTCGATCGACAGCTCGGGGATCGAACACGTGGTGAAGCCCGCTTGCGGGATCGCCATGTTCGGGTCAGCGTAAGCGGCTCCGCCCGTCAGGTACTCCTCGGCGTTCGTGCCGAGAACCACGACGTGGAAGCGCATCGCGTGCATGAAGTCAGTGCTTGCGGGACGGGCCATTGGAAAACTCTCCTTCGGGCTGTTACCTCACCGGTAGCGTACTACAGCTCAGGACGGACGAAAAGAACGACCTCTCCCTCGATCCCTGAGTCAGATCGACGTGCGAATAGGCCCTTCGCAGCCGCCGGTGTGGCAACAGCCGTCTGATTTTCGGCGTTGGGGATCCGGCCTGCCGCCGCAGCACTCGCAGACGCGAGCTGGGCTCCGGCGCCAGCAGCCTCGTCCCTGATCTCCACCGAAGAGCCCACTACGGCCGTGGAGACGTACAAGACGAAATCCACGACGCGGAACTTGAAGGGGAGCGAGCCGGCGGGGTAGATCTCCACGTCGTCCGGCGCACCCCCGGCCCCCACAGGAAGGGGGACGTAGATCGTGGCGAGGCCAGCCGCTGGGGTAGCCGCCGCCACAGGCGCAATGTCCACAGCCTCGATGGTCGACGGCGGGGCATGAAGCCCAGACGCCACCTCGTCGTTGCTGTACGTGACCGACAGGGAAACCCTGCCGTCTGCCATCGCTTCTTGGAGCGACCGCATGCGAGGCAAGTCGGTCGCAGAACGCTCGATGGTCTTGGTCGCCCCTACGGCGATCTTCGTGTAGAGGTCTGCGAGGTAGACCTCGTCCGAAGAGGTGTTGGTGATCTCCAGCGTTGCCATGATGTCTCCTTCGTCCGTTATCCTAGCCGACGTCCAGCCACGGCCCCCACCTCACCATCGAAGCGGGGGCCGCGCTCAACCAGCCACCAAAGATCAGGTGGTAGCGCCAGTCGGGTCGTACCAGTCGGTGCCGTCGCTGTAGTTCGAGAACCCGTCGTCCGAGTTCCAGATGACCGTGCCCGGCGTCACCGCGGTGGGAAGCGGCCGGTTCGCATCGGTGTGCACCGGCACGTACCAGTACACGTCCGGATCCAAGTTCTGGATCTGAACCGTGTCCCCGGTCTCCAAGGCGACGGACACCGTGAGAGTTCCCGCCTCGATCAGAGCCTTCAGACCCTGGTCGTCCATCTGTGCGGGAGTCCGACTCGCCGTCACCGAAGCTCCGGCAGCCAACTGAGCGTAGAGCGCCGAGACGAAGATCTCGTCGGCACTGGCATTCGTGAATGTGACCTGCATGACTATCTCCTAAGGGGTAGCTGGCTGAAAACTTCCGATCAGGCAGCGATCGTGGCTTGCTGGAACCTGAACCGCACGAACTCTGCCGGGCGGTTCGGAGCGGCCCCAACGTCGATGATGACCTGTCCGGCCTCGATGGAAGACGCGTCGTTGTTCGAGGAGTCCACGATGACGAAGTACGCTTCCTGTGGGCTGTTCCCGAAGAACAAGCCCGAGTTGAAAAGCCCGTTCATGAAGCCGTCAATCTGGCCCTTGATTCGAGCCCACAGCGCTTCGCCGTTGTTCTCGAACACAATCCAGGCCGTGCTGTTGTAGATCGACTTCTCCATGAACATGAAGAGGCGACGGGCATGCACGTACCGCCACTCGCTCTCCTGCGCGATGGTGCGAGCACCCCACACAGCGAGCCCCGTCTGCGGCGACGAGATGAGCGGGTTGATCTTGTTGGGGTACACGAAGTCGCGCTCGCCCTGAGTCGCGACGTACTCCAGCCCCGTGAGCCAGTTGAGCGCACCGTCGACCGTTCCGGCCGGTGCCTTGCCCACGCTCTTGTTGTTGTCGGTCCGGGCGTAGATGCCGGCGATGTGACCCATCGGGGGCATCGTCAGCGTGCGACCGTTGGCGAGGGGGTCGGCCACGTTGATCCACGGCCAGTAAAGGGCCGCCCACTTGGAGAAGCGCCCGAGGTCGAAGCGGAACCAGTCCACCGCTTCCTGCGGGTCGGAGCCCAGCGGGACCGTCAGGATGATGAAGCGGTCGCCACCCGATGGCAGGTTCGCTCGGGAAGCTGCGTAGTCGAGAAGGTCTCCGGTCACCGTCACGTCCCCGGCGAAGTCGGGGATGACGACCTGCAACAGCTCGTCCACCTCGTCGAACGCGTACACGCCTCGCTTGGAAGCCTGCAACGTCGGGTTGGTGAACTCGCCTCGCGTGTAGGTGGACCCGGTGAAGGTGCCGTCCGTGCCCGCCGCGTAGTGCACGACTGCGAGCGAGTCGGTGAACTGCTTGGTGGTGTCGCCGAACTGCTCGATGTGCGTGCTCTCCTCCGGCTCGACGTAGTAGGCCGCCGTGAGAACCGACCCACCCTGAATGGGCGACACGGTCTTGAAGTTCACGTAGCCCGTAGCGTAGTCCACGGTGTTCGGGTCGAGCGTCACCCCGCCAACCGTTACCGACGTGGCGTAGGTCGGGTCGACAGAGCCTGTCAGGTTGCCGTTGCCATCGTCGGAGATGGCGATGGCCGCTGCATCCGCGCCACCAGCCATACCGGTGGTGGTGAATCCCACGTCCGCCACGGTATCGGTGATCGTCTGATTGCCTGCGGCGAGCTGCTGCAGGTGGATCAGGTCGACCGTGGCCGAGGTGCCTCCGGTGTTGTCGGCGTAGATGAGCAGCGCGGACACGCCGTTGATGGCCGCCACGATGGTGTCTGCCGTGTCGGTGGCAGAGGTATCGCCCGAGACATCCACGTGGATGTTGGTGGCGTCGTAGCCACCGCCCGGAGTGTACGTTCCGGTCTGGTCGATCCAGAAAGTCACCGGAGGGTTCACACCGTCGTTGAGAACGAACTGCTCGCCATCCACGTAGTTGGCCTGAGCGACAGATACGATCGTGCCCGACGCCGAAGTGCCTGCCGCCGTGCCCGTGATGTTCACGGAGCGCGCGCCAACCTCGTAGTTGCCCAAGAACGTCGGCAAGATCTGGTCAGCCGCCGAAGCGAACGTCGAGTTGCCCGTCGTGTTGTCCTCGTCTCCTCCGCCCATGATCACCGTGGACAGGAAGCCGTCCAAGGAACCGGGGTAGACGTCGCCACCAGGGGTCTCGACGGACACGAGGTCCGACAGCTCGTTGACCACATCCGGGAAGTACTCGGTCGACGACGAGTCGGTGAAGTCGAGCGAGTCGTAGGACTCGACGATGTCGTAGGACCCAGAGGCGCTGTTGTACTCCCGCACGAACACGTCGTGCCGCGAGTAGGACTGCGTCGCAGCGTCGAAGTAGTCGGCGTTGCCGCGGACCTCGATCTGGACGTTGTTGGCCCACACGCCGTTCGACACGGGGTCCATGTCCCACGCCGAGTAGTCGTAGTACGTCAGGATGGGGGCGTCGTCATGGGGGAGGTAGGCGGTAGCCGTCGTGAAGTCGTACTCACCCGTGTTGTAGTCGATGGTGTTCGTCCCACCGCTGTCGATCGACCCCGCAACAGAGTCGACTAGGTTGCCCGAACCATCGTCACGGATGGCATACGTGGTGGTGGTCGGCGTGTAGTCCGCGGTCAGCGTGGTGCCGTGACCACCAGCCACGATCGCCTCGGAGCCGGCGAAGCGCACCGAACCCTTGCCTGTGGCGAAGTCGAACGAGCACACAGAGCCTGCTGCCGTCGTCGTGGTTCCCACAGTCCCCGACGTCGGGGTGGCCACGGTGATGGTCGAAGGAGTCGCGCCGTCCGGATCGAAGTTCAGCACGAAGTTCGCGGAGGGGTCGATGACGTACTGCTTGTAGTCGCCTTCGGCGAGAGCTGGCAGCGACGAGGGGTCGACGCGGAACTCGTAGCTCTGCTCCGGAGTGGGGGTGCCCACCTGGGTGACGTCGCCAGAGTCATCGCGGTTGCGCAGGTTCTCCGTCGTGACCGCCGTGCCGGCTGCTCGCCACTTGATGATGATGCCGGGGTTGACGCCCGTGGGGCCGTTGTAGCCGATGATCGTGGTCTTGAGATCGATCGGCGTCCCCGGAGAGGAGTCGGTGAAGTTGGTCGTCGAGCCGTCACCGGTGTTGATCTGCTGACCGTACACCCGGCTCGTGATGTCGACGTCCGCCTCCGTCGAGTCGTTCGGCATGACACGAACGACGAAGCATCGCCGACCGCCGTTGGCGAAGAACGCCAGGACGCAGTGGCCGGTGAAAGTCTCGGCGGAGAGTTCACCGAACTTCTTGTAGAACTGATCGACCGAAGTGACCAAAGTCGCTTCGTCTGTCGGACCCTTCGAAGTGAACCCCACGATCCCCATGTTGGATGTGGAGACGGCCTGAACGACCTGAGTCGAAGAGGGAACCTCTTCGATGAATACGCCTGGGCTTAGAAACTCAGCCACGACTACCTCCTACAGATGGCTTTTCGGAGCAGCTGGAAAACTTCTAGTCGAGCGACGAAGAAGACTTCCTGCTACGACGACTGGACTTGCCCGCTGTCGAAGGCTTCGGATCAGCAGTCGCGGTCGCTGCTGCCTCTTCCCCAACCGGAGCTGGGGTCTTTGCCTCTTCCTTGACCGCAGCCGGAGCTACGGGGGAGATCTTCTCGGGCGCCTTGGCGGGCGCCTTGGCCGGAACGGGGGCCGGGGCCTTGGGGGCTGGCTCGGCCTTAGCGGCCTTCTTCGGACGCTCGGGCTTTCGATGGAGCTGTCCCTTGCGGACGGCGCGCATGACGCTGGCAACGGTCTCGTCCGCACCGGTCAGCTCTACCCAAGAGTTTCCGGGGACGGAGATCGAACGGCCTTCAGTGAGGGTCAGGGGGAGATTGCCTCGCCCGCGGTTGTAGTACATGCCCATGACGCACCTACATTACAGTTGTCTGAGGTTTATGGTCAACGGCTGGGTGACGGTCTTGAAGGTTCCCGGCTCGTAAAGATCGAGTTCCGCCTCCACCCGCAGGCTAACAGCCAGCCCGATGATGCGATCAGCTATCTCGGAGTGCTCGTCCAAAACGGACGTGGACTCTGTGAACGTGTGGTACTCCCTCGGATCTCCTAGGCTGTCGTGCAGGAGTACGGTCGAATAGGGGCCATAGGTCCGAAGCACGTGATGAAACACGGACTGGACCTGCCCCCGCTGCCCCGGCGCGCCTCGGTAGTGCGCCAAGCAAGAGATGGTGTAGGTGATGTCGAAAGGCGTCGCCTGGTAGGCCATCTCCCTTCGATCGTGCCCCGCCTTGTTCGCGTTGATCGTCCCATCGTCCGGGAGCTTCACAGGCAACGCGTCTGCCGGTGGCGTCCGATAGGTGACACAGCCGGGGTGCCACCTCTCCATGGCTGGAGAGATGTCGTCCCGGCGAATGAGCACCAGGGGCAGGACGTAGGATTTGAACTCGGCTTCGGGGAAGGAAAACGTAACCAACACCCCAGGCCGTCCGGGCGGAGGGTCGATGCCCGGAATGGTCAGCCAGTATCTCTGATCCTCGACAAAGGCGCCCATCGTCTCGATGAGGCCCTGATCGAAGTCACGGATGCCGACCGTGCCTTGCTGGTCGTGCCCCCGTTGGCGGCGCAGAAAAGCCTCGCGCTCGCCTTCAGAGAAAGGGGGTGTGATCTTTGGATCTCCCACAGGCCCTCTACGCGCCCATCATCTCGCGCGCCTTGTTCAACACCTGATGACCGAACTGAACGCTCTTGGCCTTGCCGAGCCAGATGGCAATCTCCTCGTCCGCGGCCTCGTCCTCGGGGATCATCGGAATGGCCCCCTCGTCAGCCAGCGCCTTGGCGGCGTCGAACACGAACTTGAAGGCGTCCTCTGCACCCTTGCCGTACTCGACGGTGAGCAGATCGGCGATCTCCGAAAGGTAGAGATCGAGGGTGTCGCTCACGTTGGGCGGGTTCACCGCACCACCGGAGCCCGCCTCGGCGTCGGCGGTCGAGTCACCACCAACGTCTGCGGGAACACCAGGCCCTGCTGCCGTGACGTCCGTGCTTTCGCCTTCTTCCTCAGACAGCTGAGTCCGAATGTCCTCCAAAACCGCGTTGATGCGAGTGTTCATGATCCTTCCTTCCGTCTCTAAGCCCGGACACCGAGCTTCTTTTGGAACGCCTCGAACTTGCGAGCCTCCCCGAGTCTAACCTTTCGACTGGTCTTTTTGGGCCATTTCTTCCAGTGCCGAAAATCCGATCTGGTGAAGACCGACGTCAGCTCTCGCTCGGCCCGTAGTATCCGCCGCAATCCGCTCTTCCGCAAGCCTAGGATCGACGGGCGCCAGTGGGCCTTCGGCTTCTCGGCCCCCAACCCGAACTCCATCTTGATCGCTTGCAGCGCCACGTCGGGAAGCGCCCGCAGCTTCCGCGGGATCTTCATGTCGTGGTCTTTGCGGATCTTCCGAACTCCAGCTCGACGCAACAACGGCGCCCACTTGGGGCGATCCCGATGCCGAGATTCGGAGATCTTGATGACGTCGCGCTTGCGCGCCTTGCGCGAAACCACCAACGCGTCCTTCTTGCTCGGAAGAAATGGAAGAGAGCTGGCAGTCCATGGGTTGAAGCGCTCCAGAATAGCGATTTCTGGAGGAGTTCGGCGCGATCTTTTCTTCGCACGAACATACAGAACGGCCTTCCGAGCGTCAACTTTGCGGACCTTCGAGCTGTTGACGTCAACGTAGATCGCATGGGCCGCTTCGCCCGCACCCACCCCGCTGACCTCCGCGAAGTCGATCCCTTCTCGGTACGACGCAGTGTGCTTCCCCTTCGGTATGCGCCGCTTCAGATCTTTGTAGGCGTACTCGGCCGCGAGGTAAGAAAGGTGGGCTCTGGCTTTCTCTGCTCTCTCCGGCCACTCTCGGAGCAGTCTTTCGATGCCTTTCGTCTCGTCAGACTTCAGCGTCACCTTCATCGAGACTTTCGACATCCTTCTCCTCGGCGTCGCCGCCCTTCAAGAACTCCTTGGGGTCGAACTCGTAGCCGCCTTCATTCGCCCATTCGATCTCCGTTCGAACGATCTTACCTATGAGCGATTCCTCCGGGGGCAGCTCGAACTTCTTGCCGTTCGGCGGAGCACCTACGTAGGGGCGACGCTGCGGGCGCCGCATCTGGGCGTCCTTCATCCACCCCACATGATCCCTACACACCCCAATGACCCGCGGCCACGTCGGGTGGTCCAGCTGATGCGTAGCGTCGGCGCCGCACACGAAGCAGAACTTCCGAAAGGCGTCAGCCGTCATGATGCCGCGGTACTCGTGGAAGCAGTCGCCCGCCAGCGGGGAGCCGCAACCGTTAGTCGCTAGGCACTGGTCCCCCACGAGGCCCTTGTCTCGCGCCTCCCAATACAGCTCGCACGACGCACACACGATCGACAGCCCCGCCTTCGAAGCCGCCTTCATCATCTCGACAGTGATCGGCATAGTCCCCTCAGTTGGCCTACGTCTCGTTCAACACACGACGCTCTGGAGTGAACCACGTGCGCCGCTTGATGGTGCACGAGAACCCGGTGAACTCGGCGTTGTCGTGCACATGTCCGTCCTCTTCCACCCCGATCACATCGAAATAGTAACCGGCCCCCGGAATGTTCGTGTCCGCCCCCTGAGAGAAGTTGTCGAAGTGAGGTATCTGCCAGATCCTCACGACATCCCCCTCCTTGGGAGACGCTGGCATTTCGGCGTCCTCTACGGCGCGCCGAGGAATCCACATCATAGCTTCCCAAGAGATCGCATTCCCCTCTTCGCGAACCTCGAAAGTCTGTGGAGGAAACTCCACGAAAGCCTTGAAACGGTACGGCCCAAACCAGTTCCGCTCGGAGGGCTCGTTGTAGACAGGATCCAATGTGGAGCCCTGTAGATCCTCCCCCCAATAGTCTACCGTTGTCCCTCCACCCTGCACCTGCTCCTGAGCCCAAATCGACTGTAGCTCGTCGTTCTCGCTCTCTAGGTCGAACTCACCAGCGGGCTCTACCTTCCGCCTCGTGTCGAGACGGATGGGCTCTACCTTCTTGCTGGTGTTGATGGCCATTACCTAGGTCATCCCATGCTTTTGAAAGTTCAGCCAGTGAGAAAAAGCATTGGATAGCCAGCGAGGATGATCTCTTCATCCAACTTCTCGATGGCGTCTCGTGCCTCGTCTAGAAGCACAGATCCATCCATCGACTGCTGCCCCTGCGCCCCCTGAAACCCATCGTACTTGGAACGGATGCGACCGAGGTCCCGCTTGGCGCACGCCAGCGCGTACTTCTTGATGAAGTTGTGGTCGCGCTCCGACAGCTGGTCGATAGCAAACACGGAGGTCTTGTACACGTAGATGATCTTCTTGCTGTTCGCCGGGGTGGGGGCAACGTAGAGATGACGGTTCTGCTGCCACCACTCCATCTCCGACCCGGTGATACGCTGCGCCATCTCGATGTACGATAGGGACTGAACGTAGGTCGAGTAGAGACCGAGGCTCTGCGGAGCCGCAAACACATCGTAGGGGATCTCTTCCTCCATCAGCAGAAAGGGAGAGAAGATACTTCCCATGTCCGAAGGCGACTGCTCGAAGGCCACGTCGATGATGAAGTCCACTTCGTCGGGAAGCGGGTAGCAAGGCTGCCCACTCACCACATCGAGGGAGCCGAGCTTGAGTAGCCCCTTCTTCTCGGCGAACCATCTCTTCGCGTCCTCAATGGCGTCGTCGATGTGCTCCTGTGTCAGCTCGACCTTCCAGATGGGCGCGCCAAGGCGACGGAGAATCCACTTCCCAAGAGCCTCTTTGTCCTTGGTCTGGGACTTGAACGCTGGATTCTCCGCCGTCATTGGTCACACCTCAGCCGTAGATCGGCGTCTGGGGGTGAGGAACTACCTCGGTGAGCAGCTTCCTGCCCTGATGATCCTTCACCTCGGTGAAACCGCACTTCTGGCACCTGATCTTCTGGGTCTTGCCGTCCGGAGACGCTTCGACCAGAAGCCCTGGAGCGTTGCACTTGGGACAGTTCATGTCGTCCTCCGCTTCCTGCGAGCTGCAGCTCGCCTCTTCATTTTAGCCGAGGTCTGACCTGCAGTCTCGGACTCCGCGGACTCGGAGAGATCTGACTGCTCCTCAACCTCCCCCACAGGCTCCGGCTCCTCGAAATCCTCGGGGGACTCCACCACGGAGGGTCCTACGGGGGCTGGTGGGGGCTCAGAAGCCACTTCTGGCTCCCGAGGGGGCTCGGGCTCCTTGATCTCCTCGGCGGCCTTCACGGGGCTCTCAGGGGCCTTAGCGGCCCCGTTGTCGCCGGGGTCTTCGATCCTCTCCAGCAGCTCGGGGCAGAACTGCTTGAACTCGGGGCCTTCCAAGATCTGACCTGGGGCTACCCGCCCCACGCCGGGAAGGAACACGAGATCCTTGTCCGCGCGCTTCCGGAACCTAAACCGCTTCCTCGCCATCATCTTCCTCACCGTCCTTCTCTTGCTCACCACCGTCCACTGTGACCGAGACCTCGGGGTCCTCCCCCGCATCGGCATCCTCTTCCACCAGGGCGTTCGGCCGAGGCTCCAGCGCCTCACAGAGCGCGTGGGCGGCCTGCCGCACCTGTTCGAACGACGCGGCCATCTGATCGACAGCTCGCGCTAGGGCCTGAGCCGTCTTGGCGGCGTGCTCGCGGTCGGTGTCGTCCGGCTCGTCTGCGGGGTCGTCTACCCCTACAGGCTCGTCCGCGGCCTCGGGCGGAATATCCGGCTCCACCGGCGGCTCCTCGTCGTCCATTCCCAAACTAGCCAGCTCGCTTTCGATCTGCAGCGCTGCGCCTTTCATGGTCCCTCCGTCCATTCATACGTCCACATGGACGTATGCATGAATAACACAAAGCCCCCCACCCCGCAGCGGGGATGAGGGGCCTTGCGGCGAGAACGAGGAAGGGGACTCAGAGGTTCTGAATCCTGACGGATCCGTAGAACTCGCTGCGCAGCATCTTCGACGCGTAGCGCGTGCGGAGACCCTTGCGGAACGAGAAGTCGTTCGGATCGAGGAAGGTCGGGGTGACCTGCAGCGGGATGTAGGGAGCCCACACGAAACCGCTGTCCAGGTAGCTCGCGCCCTTCAGGCCGATGAGCATCTGGTCAGAGGTGAAGAATGGATCCTCGTACACGAGCCACTTGTTCATGAGCGTCCCGACCTTGTAGATCGAGAACTGCCCGTGCTGCGTGAGCGGACGCGGTGCGTCCACCGGGCCGTAGGGGCTCTCGCCGCCCGAGACCCACAGCGGTCGGAAGTCGCCGTGCGTGGTGAGCTGGGTCAGCAGGGCCGAGACCTCGGGGGAGGTGACGATCCAGTTGGCCGGCGCGCGCAGCGTCTTCTTGTGGATGAGGTTGGACACGGTGCTGATCGTGGTGATCAGCGCCCGCAGGTGATCCAGCTCGTTGATGCCGGCCGGGGGAACCCGGTCGAACGTGCCGGTCGTGCCTGTGGAGGACGCGAACAGCTGCTGGATGATCTCGCGGTCGATCTCCAGTGCGATCTCCTGCGCGATGGCGGAGACCATCTCGGTCTCGGCATCGACGCCGTGGAAAGCGCGGAGGTCTTCCGCGGCCTCGGCGGACCACAGAGCCTTCAGACGCCGCGGCACTGCCTCGACGGGAGCCTTCTTGACATCCAGGTTGATCTGCGGAACCTGGGTGTTCAGCTCGCCGTCGTAGTAGTAGTACGCCTTGACCTGATTGCCCGTGGCGGGCGGGTTGGTGAACAGGAAGCCGGTGATGGCGCCGTTCGAGTAGTTGATCGTTCCGGCCGAGACCGCACCGGTGAAGCCACCCGCGCCGTCATCGGTCGCCGTCTGAACGACCGCGCCCGTGGTCGCGTTGATCTCGCTGACGACCACGCTGTAGCCCCGAGAGGCATCCAGCGGACGAACCGGCGTGAACGCCAGGGTCGCCGTCAGAGCGGTTCCACCACCACCGTAGTTGGTGGCGTCGCCGGTGACCAGCGCCTCCCCGTTGATGTACTCCGAGGAGTAGTCGCGATCGAAATCGCGGGGGAAGAGGTTGCCGGCCGTCGTCGCACCCTTGGTGGTGCCGTAGACGTAGTCCAGGAAGAAGACCGCACCGACCGGAGCCGTCATCGGCTGAACCGAGACGATCTCGTTGGCGATCAGGTTCGGGAAAACGCGGCGCAGAACCGGAAAGATGAACTTCGTGAAGCTGCCGACGTTGACCGTCCGCGTCTCTTCGTTGAGGTTCTGCAGGTACTGCGACTCGTTCTCCATGAGAACGGCCGTGACGCCGAGCGTGTAGCGGTCTTGCTCGGTGCGCTCCGGAAGTCCCTCCAGGAACTCCCGCCACTTCCGTACCAGCGCGCCGACGTAGCTCTTGTCGGCCACGGTTCGCCGCGCGTCTTCGTTGAGGATCTGTCGAGCTTCGGTGCCCATTGTTATCTCCTTGGTATCTCTCGTTCTCGCTGTGCCCGTCCGTCGACCTCAGTTGTCCCTACGCATGCCCGAAAGCTGCTGCAGAGTGCTGATGTCCACCCCGAGCCCGTTGTAGTTGTCCTCCTGCAGTGCACGACGCGCGGCCGGCCTAGGAGTCTCTTCCTCTGCGGGGGTAGAGCCGCGCCCGCCTTGCGTCACACGACGCACCCGAGCCCGAATGGACTCCAAGTCGTCGGTGTCGCGGGGGACCTCGCGGTTCTCTGCAATGATCTCTTCCACCTGATCTTTGGTCTCAGCCCCCGCGGCTTCGACCAGACGCATGATGGTCTTCTTCTGAGGATGCCCGGCCAAGCGCTGCTCGGCGTAGAGCTGAAGGCCCATGACCTTGTTCGCCTCCAACGCCTTCTCCAGCGCCTCGGTCAGCTTGTTGACGTTGTCCTTCAGCTCGGACTCCACCTGCTGCGACCGGCTCCGCTCTGCCTCGGCAGCCTTGCGGATCTCCTCTTCCCGCTGCTCGACCTCGGCTTGCCTGGCAGCCTCTTCCTCGCGTCGCGCCTTCATCTCGCCGAGGATGCCCTCCAGCTTCGACTTCAGCGCGTCCGCGTTCTCGTACTGCTTGAGATCGCCGATGAGCTTCATCACCAGGGGGCGGTCCGGGTTCTCCGACAGCGCCCTCTCCAGGTAGAACTTGTATCCCGCCTCGCGCGCCAGGCCCGACAGCTGCTCGATCTCCTGATGTGCCTCGGCGAGCTTCAGCTCCTGCTCCTTGACCTGCTTCCGAAGGGACTCGATCTCCTCGCCGCCTTCTTCGTCGTCGCCGTCCTCCCCCTCACACTTCTCGGAGAGGAAAGGCTTCAGCAAGCCAATGATCTTCTCGACGACGTCCTTCGCCCCGGCCACCGCCGGGTCCGACATCATCTCGGACTTGATCTTCTCTCGCTGCTCCGCGGAGAGTTTGCCGAGATTCGCCAGGATGTCCTGCTCGAACTGCCTCTTCAAGTCCTCAGCCCCGGCTTGCGCCTGCGCTTCCTGCTCCACCTTGGCAGCGAATGCCTTGGCCTTGGCCTGGTCGTCTTCCCTCTGAGCTTGAGTGCCCATGCCCGTCTCCTTGTCCTCGCTGAATACGTCAGGGTACGCAGTGCTGTCTGCCGGTTCGGCAACGAAATCGAAAGTCACGAGGTTGTAGTCTTCCTGGACCACTTCCTCGCCCTTGTCGTTGGTGCGCGTGGATCCGTAGCCCCGAGAGCTGACACCGACCTTGCAGCCAGCCTTCAGCATCGCTTTGAGATCCTTGCCACGCGCAGTGTCAAGAACCTCAGCCTCCCCCATCACGTGCCCGGAGTCGGTGATCGACATCCCGGTAACGATGTGAGACACCCGAGTGAGTTGGGTCCGCCCGTCGTTGGGGTGGTCCAACTCACCGAAGAGCTTCTTCTCCGTCATCATGGGAGCGAGACGTCGAACCTCCCTCTCCCACAACGACTCGGGGTAGATGCGCTTGTTCTCGGTCGCCTGACCCGACCTGGCAAACTCCCCACGGACGACGACTCGGCCGCCGTCCGTGCCATCTTCCACCAATTGGAGAGCGATGGGAAGGGAGTCCACCAGCCACGTCTGGCCCGGTCCGGGTTGTGCTTCTTCTGTCAGCTCGATGCGCATCAGTGAACTCGCCAGCGAAAGTTGCTCCGGAAAGGGGTGGCCCAAATCGCGGAGCGGTTCCTCAGTCCCTTGGTCAGTCGGTGCTTCCTCTTGTTCGGCGGATCTTTGACGTCCTTCTCGAAGCCTATCAGCTCCAGGCGGCCCGACCGGTACGCAGTCCGGCGAGCACGCCAGGCTTCATCTACTTCCTCTTCTTCTTCGCCCCCGGCTTGCCCTTCGTCGTGTGCACGAAAGGGAGTCCGTCCTGCAGCTTGCCCTTGCCACCCTTCAGGACCTTCTTGCCTTTGCCCTTCTTCTTGGCCGTGAGCTTCTTCTTCATCGCCGTCAGGCGCTTGCGGGCCTCGGAAATGGCTGACTCCTCGGCACCCACGCCGTAGGGAGGGTCCTTCTCGTCGCCTCCCTCGTCATCGCCTTCCTCGTCATCGCCTTCCTGCTCGCCCATGGGTTCTTCGTCCTCGTCATCGTCCCCCTCAGGGTCGGTCTCGGAGGTCTTGATGCCCGGAGGGATCTCGCCGGACTCCATGTCGGGGTCGTCGGGCTCGTCGTCGAGCGCGGGCTCGTCGTCCATCTCGCCCATGTCGGCGTCGTCGATCTCGGGGTCGTTCTCGGCCGCGTCATCGTCGTCGTCCATGTCGGCGTCGTCCACGCTGTCTTCCTTGTCGTCGCCAGGAAGCTCTTCGTCGCTCTCGGACTTGCCGGTCACGTCGTTGTAGAGCTGCAGCGCGTCGAGCAGCTTGGCCATGAACTTCTTGAACAGCTCATCGACCTTCGCGTCGTCGCCACCTTCCTGCTCCATGGCGGCGGCATCTTCGGGCTCGTCGTCCATCGGAGGCTCGTCCATCTCCATCTCGGGGTCTTCTTCACCCGGAGGAGTGTCGAGCTTGACGGCCATGTCGGCCGACTGCTCGGAGAGCTTCTTCATCATGGCGCCGACGCGGTAGAGGTTGCCCTCGCTCAGCGCCATGCCCCAATCACTGAACCGCGAGGCCAGCGTGTCGGCAATCACGGCGATGTTCGCGAAGCCCTTGATCTGCTCCTCCTTGCGAGAGCGGTGGATGTCACCGACGATGTCGGAAACTTCCTCCAGCAGAGCCGTCACCCGATTGGTGGGCTCGGGAGCGCGCTTCGGAGAACCACCGAACAGGTTGCCCGTCGCGAGACGCTGCACCCTCTGCGCCTTGGACTCGTGCAGGGGGCGACCGCGCTGCGCGGGCTTGCCCTCAGCCACGGCGCCGGCAGGCTTCGGGCCGATCGCCTGATGCTGCGCGAGGAAGTGGCCCGCCAACGTGCCGATGGCCTCCACGGCGGCGTCCTCGTCGTCCTCGTCGTCCTCTCCCTCTTCCTCGGTGGCATAGCCGCCCTCGGGGTCAGGCTCAGGCGCAGGCTCTTCGTCATCAGCCTGCTCACCCATGGGCTTGTCCGGCTCGTCTTCCGGAGTCTCGTCGCCCATCTCGGCGTAGCCGCCCTCGGGATCGGGCTCGGGGGCGGGCTCTTCATCGTCTTGCTCCCGTAGGAGACCGATCCTCTTCAGATCTTCTTCCAGCGGGGTGATCACAACAGGGTGCCTGAGTGCCATCTTCGTTCTCCTAGGTGCTGGCTTCGCAAAGTCTCGTCGACATGGCCGAAACGAAACGGCCGGCGATCTCGTATTCGTACATCCCCTCGGCTACGACGTCGTACAGTTTGCCGAGGCAATCGGTCCTGGTTAGCTTTCTCGCTGACTCAGTGATCACGGTGTGAAGTCTTCGGAGATCGGAAACAAGATCTTCGGCGAACAAGGCCAAGGTGGAGACCGCGGCCTCCGCCAAGTCCTCGGACCTTATCACAGATCTTAGGGCCTCGTAACTGGACGAAGCAAGATCTCTTAGCGACTCTACTCGGGCCGTGAGGTAAGCGAGGTCTGATCTCACAACCTCGTCGTACCGAGCCATTCGGTCCTCCGAGATCGTGCCGTTGTACAGCGCCGCGAACTTCTTTTCCATTCGCGACTCGTCCAACCGCGTCAGCTCCTCAGCCGCCAGCGCCTTGCGGAAGTTCTCGGATCTCTCCTTGAACATCTGCTTCCATGGCCGCTCGGCCTGGAAAGCTGACACCAACGACTCCACCACGTCCTCGTCCTGAGACCGGGGCAGCTTCTCCCCGATGTAAGGCGACACCGCGGCTAGAATCTGACGAGCCTCTTCCACGCGCCCGGCGTGCCAAGCCTCCACTGCCTGGCGCACTTGACTTCGAGCGTAGTCCTCCAGACGATCTTTCTCGAAGCTCGGAAGCTCCAGCTCCTCGTGCTTCGAGATACGAACGGAGCCGTCGTCAGATCGCTCGAACTGGATCCTCGCCAAACTCCCTTCCTCAGAAAGAGCAATGGCGAACCCAGGAAAGGTTCCTAGCAACCGAACTCCGATCGCCTTCCCGAAGATCCCCTCTGAGTTCTCCTGTACGACCTTCTCGACAACGGCGATGACATGCTCGTAGCTGCCTGCCGTCAGCTTCTTGATCTCTTCGAGGGGGATATAGCGATTCATGGGCTCAATGCCTCCCAACCCTACCTGCACCATCTGAACCATGTCAATAAGACGGATCCCTACTAACGCCTTGGGGATCGAGCGAGATCACGCACCAACGACCCCAATTCGTTCAAAGACCTTTTCAGGGCCACGTCGTTGCGAAGAAGACGCTCCAACTTGTCCGCCGCCCTCTTCTCCGCCTCGGTGTTCCTGCCCGCCATCAGTTCCCTTTCGGATCCTCGTCGAACAGGGCTCAGAAGAGACGAGCGTCGGCCCCCGTTCAAACGTCGGGCGAGCTGGCGAGAGTCGCGAATGAGCTTCATCTCGGCGCCAGTCGGGGGCTCGGACCCCGCAAACATCCCTGGGGGGGCTCCCCCACCTCCGCCCTCGCCTTCGCCCTCGGCGCCCCCCTGTTCCTTCTGAGCTGCCATCTCGGCACGGGCTCCCCACACCGCCTCGTTCTCCTGATCGCTTTCCCGCTGAGCCTCGATGGCTTTGATCTCCTCGTCGCTTAGGTCGAACACATTCTTGTAGACCCAGTACAACGACATGAACTCCCGCATCCGAGAAGCTAGGTCGGCGCGAGCATTCCGAACTTCCAACTGCGCTAGCTCGAAGATCGACGAGGGAACAGTCATGTTCACCTCGTACTCTTGCTGATGCGGGTCGACGCCGATGGCCGCCAAGTGAACGCGGCACATCTTCCGCATCCCGTTGCGAAGTTCGCGCTGGATGCGCATCACGGTACGGGCGAACCGAACGTCCTCCGAAGACAGCACAGACCGAGCCGTGTTGTCGTCCTGAGCCAAGTACGCCTTCGGGATCTTGATCGAAGAGAACAGCTTGTTCTGGAAATACTCGATGTCGTCCATGTGCTGCCACTGGGGCGAGCTGATGACATCGATCCTCGTTCCTTCCTGCCCCTGCCTCGTAGGCAAGAAGAAGTCCTCGTCCGGAGACAGCGCGTCGTACCGCAGGTCGAGCTTGTTCGTGGACGGGTTGACGTACTTCCTCTTTCGGTACTGCTGCCGAACGCGGTTGACGTAAGCCAAGGCTTCAGGAGCCGGAAGATTGCCCACGTCCACGTAAAAAGCGTAGCGCTCAGGCGCCCGCTGCAGGCGGTAGATGAGTGCCGAGTCCTCCAGAAGCATGAGCCGCTTCCAGATCCATCGGGCCGCTTCCAGTACCGAGTAGCCGTAGATGCTCCGGCGGTGCTTGCCGCGCAGGCGGAAGTGCACCACCTCCCAGTCCTCCAACGCCGCCACAGCCGGCATGGATGCGGCGTCAATGGCGCCCTGGAACTGGCTCGCCTGGATAGCGGCCGTGCGCTTGGCAAGGATCGTCTTGAAGTCCTCGGGGGACCAGCCGAAGCGGCCCTCGAAGTCCTGGATGAAGCCGTACAGCTCGCCGCGAGGGCCTTCGATGCGCCGCACGGTAGGAGGCGGAAGGTAGTTCAAACCGACCACGCCCTCGCCCGTGACCAACAGCTCCTCGAAGTCGTTGCCGTACTTGACGATGGTCCTAGCGATCTCCCAAATCTCCTCGTCGATCCTCAGACGCTTGTTGAGCATGTCGTCCAGCGTCGTCTGAATGTTCTGGTTGGGAGAGGTCACCCACACCGTTCGGTTGAGCTGCGTGTCCGGCTGAGTCGCGTCGTCCGCGAAGATGTCGATGGCCGCGCTGATCTCCGGGTAGTCGTCCATCTCCTCGTAGTCGACGTACCTCGCGAGCAGGTCTTGCTCCAGCCGAAGGTAGTCGGCCACGACCTCATAGCCGTAAGCCTGAAGAATGTCGTAGCCCGTCGCCGGGTAGCCTGCGGCCGTGGCTCCCTTGGCGAGTTGGATCGCAACCTGTTCCTTGTCTTTGGTCCAGGCTGATCTGATCCTGTTGGCTATGTTGGAGAAGAATCCCACGGCGTCCCCTTGAATGCGCTAACGTCCCGCCGCTAGCCACGCCCCCGTAGAGCCATGGCTAGGGCCTCGTCGAACTCTCTACACCCGCGGGCGAGGCGCTGCACTAGACGTTCACGAACCCTGACGCTCAGCTCGTGCCACTCCGAGTAGTCTGCGGGGCGCAGTTGCTCGACCTCCAGCTCATCGGCCAACGCTCGACCTGCCAGCGTGCCCATGTCCCGCAGGACGCCGTTCAGCTTGACCCCCTCCGCAGCAGCAAGAGCTTCGCGCTGGGACATGGCGTCCGGAGTAGTCAGCACGACTCCGGTGCTGATCGGCCCTTCCCGAAGCACCCGCTCAACGAGCCGCTTGCGCCGTGTATGCCTCACGTCAACATCCCGTGCGTCACGCCGCCGCCCGAGTAACCCATCATGTCGTCCATGACCTTGACGGCCTCCGACCCGATGGGGAGCTTCCGAACGGCCTGTTCCACCGTCCCGAGCCAATGCGCAGCGACGTGCTTGAGCATCGTCTCGGGCTCCATGGTGGCGGCGCGATGCAACGTGATGCGGAACCCCTTGAAGGAACGCAGCTCGTCGTTTGTCAGCCGCTCCAGCTCCGGCGACTCGTCCATCGAGTCGACCATGCGAAGCAGCTTCACGAAGTGAGACCACGGGGGTTCGAGCATGAGGATTCTCAAATCCTCGATCAGCTTGTTGAGCGGTTTGGACATCCTTACCTCCCTACACGACCCTCCGGTCTACGACTACAGAGATGAAGGGTTCCAGCCGCCGCCCCAATCAGGGCCGCCTCCGCCCGGCGAACCGTTCGGTCCACCCCCCAACACCGGAGGCAGTACCTGGAGCGGGTAACCGCCCCCTGCACCAGCTTGGGGGTTCTCGGGGTAGAACCGGTTTCCCGGCGCTCCCTGGGATCCTCGCTGGTGCGCTGCGGCGGCATGTAGCTGTTCCTCCATCCAAGCATCGGGAGAATACGACAGCCCCGATAAGATCGGAAGGGGCTGCGTCGCCTGATGCTTGGCCAGAGTGTACAAGCAACCGGCCAAAGCATCTGCAATATCTTTGCTGCCACGAGGTGGGTGATCGACTTTCTTCTTCTTCTCGTCTTTCTCCAGCTCCCGCAGCTCCTTGAATAGCCTGGGGTAGTTGTAGAGGTCGACCCGATCCTCGTAGAAAGCGGACTTCAGATGCTCGTAAGGGTCCATCTTGGTGTCCACCGACAGGTGCTCCGCGGCGTACCCCTTCTGTTTGAGCTGCTGCAACGAATCGACGGACTGCCAGGTGTCCATCGTAACCAAGGTGATCATGTAGCCATGGTCGCTCAGGGAGTAGACCAGACGCCTCAGATCTCCCAGGACGATCTCGTCCCCCACCGGAGGAACGACCTGCAAAATGAGATCGACGAAGAACCGTGGCTGGCGCTCCTGGAAAACAGAGCCGTCCTCAGCTCGCCGCACAACGTCCGTCCACCCCGAGATGTGCGACATGCAAATACCTACCGCGTCCTTCCGGTATGCAGGGTCGATGTGGATGTGCCGGGGGGCCTTCGGGTTCACGATCGGCTTCAGAGCCTCGTGCACATGACCGGAGAAGTCCTTCATCTGCATCTTGCGGACCATCAGATCCCACAAGAAGGTTCCCGGTCGCGAGGGGTCGTAGATCTCAACACTGAAGGGGTGGCGGCGCTCGGCGTTGAAGACCAGCTTCTCGCGACGCTGGATGAACGGGCTGATGGCCACAGTGGCCACGCCCGCAATGTCCCGAATGGAATTGTGGACCACCACCCCTGCCGACAACGCAAAGTTGTGTACTCCTTCAACAGTGATGTCGTACACGTCAGCCCGACCGGCTGGTTCCACACTGACCACCTTGTGGTTGTTACCATCCGCCCGGAGGGACTCCTGACAACGAGGGCAAGTCTCAAACGGTCCGGTGTGCCAACGTGTGTGCAATCCTTTGATACGGCCTACACGCATTCTAGGATCTGATCGAACCGCCTCTGCCAGACGTGCCGCCGACGCGGCCCTGTTGGCGGGTTTACGTGCCGGGTTCTGATCTGACTTGTTCAACCTCGTGATGTTCTTGGTTCCATTCCGGCTACGCGCCTCCACAATCGCCGCAGACGGATTTTCGGCCCCCCACCCATACGTCTTCCCGACCTTCCTAGCTACCTCCGAATGATCGTAGGCGTCGCTGTTGTAGACCTCACTAGCCTTCTTCAACGCCGCCAACGACTTCGCCCGTGCTTCTTCCGGATTCGCCTCACGCCGAGCCTTCCGCCCTGCACGCGCCCGCGCTTTCGACTCTTCAGAGAGCATCCCCTCATGCAAGTACCTCCGATGCAACTCGGCGTGCTCAGCTTCCGTCATCACCTCCAAATTCCACGGAGAGTTGTCCAGGCGGTCGAAATTGCGATGATGGACAACCAGAGCGCTGCTCAGTGCTCCCCCCTCGTTCAACGCCTCCCTGGCTACCAACCGATGCGTATGGATCCACTTACCACCCGCATTTGACTTGATCAGCTCATAGCCATACCTGTCCCTGCGCCAGTACAAAGGCATCAAAGAGTCGTCAGGCTGTAGTTCTCCGGCCTCCTTGTACTCCCCGGAACGAAGCATGAACGGGTGGTTGGATGTACAACGGACGACCTCGCCGTTGTCCAAGGTCACCTGAACCAATTTCGCGTTCTTCCTGGTCAACCTAGCATCGCTACCTCTACCCGGACAAAACCGTCCGTCCGGGGTGTAGGAGTACGTCCAGAACTCCTCCCGACCTACCAAGTCTTCGATCCGTGCCTCCGTTCCATCCAACAACGGAATAAGAGTGTCTCCAGTCAAGCAACCTTCCAGATCGTGTTCGAAGTCGAACCGGAAGTCCTCGGGGACTTCGATGAGCGTCACGTCGTCGGGTAGTTGGCTCTTGACCTGCTGCTCCTCGTCCTTCTGAAGAATGCGCGAAGGGGTCTGCTCGTTGCCGCAGATGACAAAGAACTTCTTGCTGCTGTAGTACGCCGAAGGCTTGACGTCCCATAGCGCGTAGTCTCGGACGAACACGTGAGGGTCGTTGCGGGACTCCCGGATGCGCCGGGCCGTGAAATCGTCTCGGGTCTTCTTCGACGAGACCAAGAAGATCATTCCGGGCAGCTTCCCGCTGCGGCCGAAACGGGACTTCATACGACGCATGATACCGGTGTAAAGCATCTCCGCGTGGTCGACGGCGCCGTGGCGCGGGTCTACCTTGCGACCGCGGTCCATGAAGTTGGTCTCATCGAGCAAAGATCCGATCACGTTGAGACCCAAGGCGGAGGAATCCGTGGTCGCCCTCGCGGCCAACCACACATTGTGCGGGAAGCGGAACTCCTTCTTCGTGCTCTTGAAGGGGAAGTGCTCCTCGAAGTACGGGCTAGCCTTCAGCTTGGTGGCCACGTTGTCGAACGCGACCTTCATGGCCAAAGCCTCGTTGACGCTCAAGCACACGATCGAAATGTCGGTGTCCGGTGCGAGTCCGAGAGACCGATGCGGGTCGTTCATGCACGACAGCTCGTAAAGGATGCGGCAGATCCCAATCGACGCGAAGAAGGTGTTGTGGATCACGATGCCGTTGGCTACGAAGTTGGTGTCGCCAGGAACCGACAAGTCCACCACGGGCCGCGCCTCAAGCTGCTTCAGCTCCCGCACCCGCTCCCACAAGATGTCCGTGTCGGCCAACCACGCGTACTTGCCGCTGTAGTCGCGCTCCTGCACCAAGCGACGAAACCTCTCACGACTGAGACGCTGCCCTGCGGGACAACCAAAGTCTTGGGTGAGTCGCGCGCCTTGAGCCCCCAACTCTCCTCGGATCTCCCGAAGTTCTTCAATACCCACCGGCACGATGTCGACGTTGGTGTTCGACTTGGTGCTCACCGCCCGGTCCATGGCAACAGCACACGCCTCTTCCTTCGAGAAGACAGGACCGACCGCTTCGAGGAAAGCACGCACGTTGTCAGCGCCGCTGATCGAAAGGGTCCACGCGTCGTACTTCTTCTTCTCGATCTTCTTCGGGTTGAAGCACTTCCGAGAAAGCACCCCCAACCGGAGCAGCAAGAACCGAAGGTCGTCTACCAAACCCTCCGACGCCAACGTCGTCTCGACGGTCCAGGGACCCTGCACACCAATGGACCCATCACAGGCCCAGAAACGGTTCAAGAAGAGCGCCACCTGACGATCGGGCAGTAGGTAGAACTCTGCGGGGACGCGTTTCTCCTTGGCGCGAGAATCCATCCCGTGGCGCTTCACGAGGTGTCGAATACCCTTCACCTGAAGCGTCGTCGCCTGCCCACTATTCGCGCCTTCCGCAACCGTCACCTCGGGCTCGATGTGCCGGTGAAAACGATCGTACTGAGAAGTGTCAGCGCACACCAGAGCGACTTCGGAGAACTCCTGGAGGACGCCCGGATCCATGTTCGTGAAGGTGGTGTTCCCGGTACAGCCGCCATCCCCAGCAAGGTACGCCACGAGCTTTACCTCGTCGTCAGAGATCTCAAGGGGCGTGGTTGGCCCCGGCAACCGGCGCGGCGTCGCCACGAGGTCGTCCAACCGAAGTTTCGCGGCTGGAACCCAACCACGAGCAGTGAACACCGGGTGGTCGTAACTGAGATCGATGCGTTGCCCTCCGGCGAGCCGAAGCTGGATGCATTCCTTGGTCCCGGAAGCGAAAGCTGACGCAGACGACACGCACAGCTTCCCGGTGTCCTGATCCATCGACACCACGGACCAATCCTCTCCGAGGTCACCAGCTCGGCGTCGGCCGCGGGCAGGGTCGAAGATCTCCGTGTCCGGGTCCACGCACTTGCCGTAACCGATGCTGCCGGTGAGCACCGCTTCCTGGTACTCGCCCCCCTCAAACAGCTCCTTCATGTCCTCCAGAAGCTGCGGATAGAGCACCGCACAGGTGTTGCCGAGGTAGTACTCGTCTTTGACGAACGTCTCGATGTCGACCGGGACCCTCTTCCACTCGGCCTCACTGACGAGCTGGATGAGCTGCTTCTCGCCTTCTTCGGGCTCTTCCTCCAACTCGGCGAGCATGAGCATCAGAGCCTCGCGCTCGTCAGGAGACAGCCCTGCCAGCTCCTTGCGTAGCGTATCCTCGTCCTCTTCGGCCGTTCGTTTGCTGAGGGACCGGCCGTCCTGGTCGACGATCACGAGCCCGTCTCCTGCAGCTCGGATGGGGGCTCAGGCGAACCGGGACCGGACTCGGGCGGAGCCTCCTTGGCCTCCACCGTCTCCGCTTCCGCGTCGATGACCACCGGCGCATCGGCCTTCTTGGCAAGCTGCTTGGCAATCCCCAACAGCTTCCGGCGCTTCTCAGGGCTGGCAAGAACCTGCGCCACCCTCGGATTGGAGAAACGCTCGGCTACATGCGCCGTGATGTGCGCGTCGATGTCGACCGTTCCGATCTGCCGATTGTTGAGCCCGAGGTCCATCTTCAACTCAGCGATGGTGCTCAAGATCTCTCGGGTCGTCCGAATCTCCTGCGTCATCGACGGGAAGAGCTTCTTGATGGTGCGCTCGTTCTGCAACTCGATGCCCAAACGCTCCATCTGGAGCTGGTACAGGTTCCACAGCTCCTGCAGCTCGTCGAGTCCTTCGTCCACCTGCTCCTGCGCACTGGCAAACTTCGAAGGGATGCGCTTCTGAATGAGCTGGGCCGGAGGAATGGTGTCGCGGTAGCGCCGCAATACGGAGATCAAACCCTGCGCCGAAACCTCCGTGTACTCGTCGCACTCCTCCTGGATGTACTGCGCCAGGGCCGGCATCCCCCAACCTTCGAGAATCCGCCGGTGGACCTCGTCGAAGCACTTGAGAGCCCGCAACTTCTGGAAGCCCCGCTCCCTGCCTACAGGACGCTTGCTCGTGAACGCCGGGGATCGACGCTTCTTGCCCTTCTTCGCCACGAAGTCAGTCTACCACAGAGCAGCGGATAGTCAGGAGTTACGGGAGTTTTCCCTCGCGCGCCGCCGACTCCACAGCCCTGGAGTGTCCTACCGCTTCGTGTGCTTGTGGTGGACTCTCTCCACCTTGTCCAACCGTTCGGCGATGGCCGCGTTGATGGAACGGTTGAGATCAGAAAGGTTGGCCGACACCTTCTTGTAGTAAGGGTGCTTCAGCCACTCGTCGTAAGGGAGGTTGCCGCGCTTCTTATTGCACTTGCGGCACGACGCCAGAAGGTTGTCCTCCGTCGATGGACCTCCCAGTTCCCAGAGAACAAGGTGGTCTACAGTCAGCGGGACGTCGTCCTTCCCGCAGTAACGGCAGGCGTAGCGGTCCCGCTTGAAGACCTTCCACGAGACGCCCTGCGAGATCTGCCGAGCGCTCTTACGCAAGATGATCTTCGACAGCTTCCCGTCCTTCGCTTGCGCCAGCACCTCAGTCTCCATGACGTCGGTCTGCCGGACGAACTTCTGCCACTCCTCCAACGACATGGCCAACGTCTCAACCTCGTCCGGAAGCTCAGGACCATCAAACAAGATCGGCTCCCCCTTCCCGAACTCGGTAGTCCCGACATACAGCTCGGCGTCGTCCTCGGGGAAGAAGCACAACAGCACCTTCCCCTCCCCGCGCCAAATGGCGCCCACGAGCTGGATGGTGTTGCCCACGGAGAGCAGATTCAACTCTGAGAACTTCATGGCTCCTCCGGATACGGATCGTCTTCTGTCTCTTCTTCCCAGTCGGTCGGGACGTACCAGATCTCGTCCACCGGCTTGTACCGACTGATGAACCTCTTCTCCTCGCCGTTGATCTTCACGACGAGCACGCCTTCCACGCCGAGGGCCGGCTTCTGCTTCTGGCAGCTGTTCGCCCCCTTGTGCAGCACCTTGCGGAATCGCTTCTCCGGGTCAGTGGTCTTCCACGAGCGCCACTTCATCGTGACCTTCGGGGGCTCGCCCTCCCCCATGATGACCACCTCCAGCGCGCCCTTCCCCTCGGGCACTCGTCCGCCGTCTGGACCCTCCACGCCTCCGAGCCCCTTGATGGCTATCGGGGAGTCGTAGGGGTTCTTGATCTTCAGGTCAGGGCAGATGCGAATGTCCGGCTTCTCCACCCAGCACTCCTCGGGGTAGCTCACCGTGGCGTCCATCCCCTTCGGGATGTAGCTCGACGGGCGTGAGTGGGGTCTACGCTCGACCACCTCCAGCCCAGCACGCAGCGCCGCCACGAACAGCGTCGAGCTGACCTGGCAGGTGCCGCCGCCGTAGCTCTCCGTCATCTCCCCGAGCACGATGGTTGGTGCAGGCAGGTATCCGCGCTCCTTGGTCCGCGGCCCCAAAGCCTCGTTGAAGCTCCACACCTCGCCGGGGGCTACGACGAAGTTGAGCGCCAGCGCCAGCTTCGTGATGTTGTGGACGCGCCCGTCGTCGAGCCCATCCTTGTAGTAGGTCGTGTAGGCCCCTAGGATCACCTCTCCGTGCTCTTTGGGGGCGGGAGCGACCTCAGGGACCCCAGCGTCTTCCGGCGCCTCAGAGGCCGTCTGAAGGGCCGTAGCGGGCGGGGCCTCTGGGGCCTCGTGCTGCGTGCCCGAGGACGTCAGGACCCCCACCAAGGCGGCAGCGACCGCCACCGCCAGGAACTTCCAGCGCGCCTTCATGGCACCTCGAACGTGGGCCTGGGGTCCCCGTCGCACCACAGCACCGGACCGGTGTCCTTCTTGGAAGGCTCCAAGGTAGGCGAGTAGAAAAGCGGCCGGCGAGGAATGATCCGAACGGCCCCGTGAGGAAGCTGCCGGCGCTCGTACACCGACACGATGATGCCGTTGTGGCACCGCTCGAACTTGTAGCGGGACCGCTTGGTCCACTGGGGGCGGTCGGCCCCTGCAGGCAGACAGTAGCCTCCCTCCCGTCCGGGGGAGGGGTACTGACGACACAGCTCCCAGTAGGAGGGCTCTCGATTGCGCACGTCATCACGCACAGCTTCGCTCAACCAGTAGTCAGGATTCTCGGGAAGCTGCTCGGGGGTGTCAGCCGAAGGCCCCACGTAGACCACCACGCCGACCTTCTCCGCCCAACGCCCCCACGAAGCGGAGCGCCAGACCACCCTGTCCCCGATCTTTAATGCGCTGCCCACGATCTTCCAATATCTGCTTCGGCTACCACCGGCACGTCAGGAAGCATTGGCTGGATGCCATCCACCATGCATTGCTCGATGGTCTGCTTGACCTGCGGAACCAGCTCGGGGTCGTCGTCACACTCGACTACGATCTCGTCGTGCACCATGTGGATCATCTTCGCCCTGCCCTCGAACTGCTTCAGACCGAAGTAGACGTTGCGCAACGCGCGCTTCAGGCCATCTGCCCCAGTCCCTTGGATCGGGGTGTTTAGAAATTCATTGCGGGCCTTTTTAGGATCCAAAAAACGCCTGCGCCCCCATAGAGTGCGAGCCGTAGCGGTACGCTCGCCGTCGCGCAGTGCTCGGTCCTGCCAAGACCGAATGCGTGGGTAGCCGTCGAAGTACCGCTTGATGAACTGCTTCGCCTGCCGAAGCGTGATCGCCACACCGTAGTTCGACATCGAGTAGACGACCAACCTCTCAGCACCGAGTCCGTAGATGAGCCCGAAGTTCACGGGCTTCGCGGCCTGGCGCTGCGCCTTGGTCACCTTGTCTATGGGCACGCCCGAGACGATGCTCGCGGTGCGCCGATGCGCGTCCTCACCCTTCAGGTAGATACCGCGCAGCGTCGGATCTCCGGTGATCTGCGCCGCGATGCGCAGCTCGATTTGCCCGTAGTCACAGACGATGATGATCTTCCCATCCCCAGGTCGGAAGCAGTCCCGGTACTCGAACACCCGAGGAATCTGCTGGAGGTTCGGCGCTCGCGAGGCATACCGTCCAGCCCCCGTCAGCGGCCAGAAGTCGGTGTGCACCCGGTCCGTCTCGGGGTCGAGATGCTTCAGGTAATCCGCACCGAAGGCACTCAGCAGCTTGGCGACCTTGCGGTACTCCATGAATAGAGGGATCGCCTCGTGCTTGGTGGCGATCATCGCCATCGTATCCTCACGAGTGTCCGGAAGGTCGATACCCAGCTTCTTGAAGGACTCCTTCACCTGCATCGGGGAGTTGAGGTTGAACCCCACCTCGATACCCGGAAGAAACAAGAGCCCCTTGGGGTGGGGCAGCATGCGGTCGAGCTTCAACCGCAGCTCCTTGACACGCTCCTCGTTCTTGCGCGCGAGAGCTACCCATCGATCCTTGTCTACGCGAAAACCGTTCAGCTCGATGCGGGACTCGGGAAGGATGGCCCCGAACTCCAGCAGGGCGATCTTGTTCAACCCCGCCTTCGCGAGCTGCGGCTTCAAGCTGTCGCGCAGCGGGTGGAGGTACGTGACGTCCTCCGCAGCGTAGTCGAGCTGCTTCTGCGTCAGGGAGCCGGTCCAGTCCGACCCGCCCTGATCGTCAACACCGGGCGCAACCTGCAGCTCTCGGTTGTAGAGATCATACAGGTTGTGCCCCAGGTGCTTGCCGTTGTGAATGAGGGCGCTAGCGCGAAACGTGTCGAACAGCGGCCACAGCTCCACGTCGTGCTTGTGAAGGAACCACTTCTGCTCGAACTTCGCGTTCTGGACCACCTTGACGGACGACTGGGACCCCAGAGCATCCGCTACCGGTCCAAGTGTTCCGGTCTCAAAGAGGTCAACGACATACGTACCTTGACCGGTGTTCAGCTGTACCAGTCGAATATCGCCATGGAGAGGCGACAGGTGCGTCGTCTCGATGTCTAGCCCTACGACCTGAGCGCTGTCGACCTCGTTCGCGATGGGGCCTAGGCGCTCAGCGTCGCGGACTACCTCGTACTGGGTCACTTCTTGGCGTCAGCTGCGTGCTTCTTGCCCTTCGCGGTGGCCTTGTAGGTCCCGCGCTCGACCTGCTCGATGAGCCCAGCTCGGGCCGGCCTCCGGAGCGAGTTCCGCACCCAGCTGTTTGCCTGCGCCTTGGCTTTGCCCTTGAAGCACGCCGACGCCAGCTCCTTGATCGTCATGGTGCCCTGCCCGTTGCAGAGAGCACTCAAGATCTTCAGCTCCTTGGCGTTGAGCGCCTTCTCGCTCATGTCGATGGGCGGTCCGCTCTGCCCGCTAGCAGGAGCGGTCTTCGGAGCGCCGTTGCTCTTCGGAGCGGCCTTCTTGCCGTTGCTCTTCGAAGCCGCCTTCTTCTTCGGCGCCGCCTTCTTCTTCGGCGCCGCCTTCTTCTTCGGCGCCGCCTTGGCCTTGGTTGTGGTCTTCTTCTTGGCCGCAGCCTTCGCTTTGGCCGCGCCCTTCTTTGCTACTGCCTTTGCCATGTCGTCCTCTTCACTTTTCCCTACGTCCGCGGCTTGAGCCGCCGAAGGTTCCTGAGCAGGTGAAGCAACCTTGGGTTGCTCCTCTGCCGGCTCTTCCGCCGGCTGCTCCTGAACCGAAACCGCCTGCGACTCTGTAGCCTCCACCAACGAAAGAACCTCGAAGGTGTCGGCATCCATCAGCTGGACGGAAGCCTTCTCTTTCTGCTCGGCCGCCCGAAGGAGCCTCCCCTCAGTCCGGCTCTTCTCCTCCGTCTTGACGAGCTTCTTCGTGTTGTCGTGGTAGTGCTGCTCCATCTCGATGGTGGTCTCTCGAAAGAGCCCCTTGCCGAGAGGGACAGCGACCTTCTTCGTCGAAGTCCGAATCATACGCCTCACTTCTCCATGCAGCTCTACCTGATGGGGTCGATCGCCAAGGGGGTCGTCCTCCATCTAGGCACCAGCCTAGCAACAAGGAGATCGATTGTCAAGGGAAAGAAGATCTGTCGATCACCAGACGTCCTCGGGCTCTTCGACCCACCACTCTTCCAACACGTCTTGAATGAGCGCATTCTTCAGAATGCCTATATCCGTAATAGCTGCCAGGGAATCCGAAGCTCGGATGAACCCTCCATCTAGCAGCTTCTTCCACAGGCTCATAGTCAAAGGCTCGAAGCGAAAGACTTCGCCTTCCTCGATGCTGGTGTCCTGCACCTCGGTGATGTCGTTCTCCGCCTTGACCACGTCCCCGAAAAGAGTGTGGCCCCCCTGGAAGCTGCCGTCCGCAGCTAGCCACTCGATGGACCTCTCCTTCTGCTTAGTACCGGGGTTGACGTGGCCCTCCACCACCCGCACCCCAACGGCGATGTCGATGCCGTTGTAGTCCCCCGGAGGAGCGGTAACCACGTAGACGTCCCGGAACCTGAACTTAGGCTGCATTTCGCCTCTCCGTCATCATGGGCTCGACGTACTTCTTGTAGATCTCCTCGTTGGAGCCGCCCACGACGACGAGATCTTCCACCGGCAGCCCGTTCACTTCCTCGATGCCTGCAGCTCGAAGGTCTTTGATGACCTTCTTCCGCGTCGTCTCGTTCGCTACGTTGAGCCGAAGGATGCTTGTGGGAGAGATGCCTCGGCGGAACGAGATCTCGTGCGAGCTGCCCTGGCTAGCCAGCCCCTCTACACGCTTCTCCAAAGACTGCCTCTTGTTCCACACCGACCCCGACTTCGTGCCGTTGTTGTAAGGCGTGCAAGTGCCGTAGCAATCGCCGTAATGCATGTAGGCGTCGAGGCGTTCCAGCTCGCGCGGGTCGAAGATGACCTGAACCTGCTTACTGAAGCTGTAGGACCCAGGGCTCTTCCCGCCTTGGGCCGAGTGCGCCACGTAACCCAACACGCCATCGCCTGAACCCGTCTTCACGTCCTGGCTGTACGATACGCCAGTCTTGGGAACGCCGGCCGCGTTGCGCTCATTGATGCCCAGCGCCCCGCGCTGGACGATGGAAACGATCGACCCCAGGTCGGCGCCGTGGAAAACGAAACGTGCGCCCTTCTCGCGCAGCTTCTTCCAGCGACCCTTCTCCACATGTGTCGAAAACCCCGGAAGCACCTCACGCAGCTCAGTGTTTTCGATCTCTTCCTGAGACACACCCTTGGACTTCAGCTTCTTGCGAAGGTTCTTGACGGTCCGATCCTTCTCCTCCAGCTTGTCTGCCATCTGCGGTGCCCGCGCCCACAGGAGTTGGCTGAGCTTCCAGATCTCCTTCTCCTCGGGCGTCGCGGTCCGAAGCACGTCCTTCGCCAACCCAGGCTTCATCTCCTCCAACAACTCCGCCAGCGCATCGTAAGGTGACTGTCCTGGCTTGGGGCGAACCTTCGCCTGAACCATGCCCACGTAGGAGTACTTGTCGGAGGACTTGTTATCCTCACTGCCAGGAACCAAATGGATGTCCGAGGATCCCACCGCCCAACGTCGAGCATTGGCGGTGTCGATGGTCGAGCCCGTTTCGACGTAGGCGTCCTTTGCCTCGATGTACTCCGACTGCTTGAACTTTAGCGTGGAGGGCTCGCCAGTCCCCGAGTCCCGCAGAGCTTCCCAGATCTCCGGGCGCAGCTTGAACTGGAAACCGAAGTACGATCCGTTCTTGTCCTCGTAACGGCGTGCCCGCAGAGAACTTCCCTCCACCGCTGTACCATCCGACTCGTAGCGCTTCCCTCCACGTCCCGTCGAGATGTTCTGAAGGTTCTTGATCTCTTCGGTGTTCGAAGAGGCCACCGCGTGCTCGTAGTCGTCTGGGAAGTAACGGGGGGTCTTGGGCGTCGGAGCGATGTCGCCCGGCTTGACCGGCTGCTGGATCTCCTCGTAGTCCACCGTGGCGTTGTTGAACTCCTCGGCGTTCACGAAGAGCATCGTGTAGTAGCCGCCCTTGACTGGCGTAGTGTTCAGAGGGGACACCCCCGTCTTCGCCAGCATCTTCTCCAGCTTCTTCTGCCCGTTGGTGTCGCTGTTGGCTACCTTCACCGTGAGCTTGGAGGGGTCCTTACCTGTCTGAGGGTCGTCGAACTCCTCCCACTTCATCGTGGTGTCGTGCTCGGACGCAAAGACCTTGATGTAGTCCTTGGCCGAGACAGTGTGCTTGATGACCTTGGGTCCTTCTTCACTCGGCTTGTCTCCGGACCATCCGGCGTCGAAGGTGAAATTGCCGTCGTCTCCGGTCTTCTTCCGATACAGCTCGGTGAAGAACCTCTCGAAGTCCTTCCGGATGTCGAGCTTGCGGCGCCGCGCGGCCTTCAAGAACTCAAGCTGCTTGTCCGGCTTCCCCGGCCACATGGTCTCCGCGTAGGGCTTCATCATATCGATGTATTCCTTCACGGGGATGGCATCGATCTTTTCGACCGTCTCCTGAAGTCCCTTCGGGTCCATGTCGTAGTCACCCTTGACCCAGCCGCTCCAAACCTTGTTGTAGAAGGGCGGGTTCTCGCCGTAGAGATCGGAGTTCGGCGCGTAGTCGATGCTCAGCTTGTCCGAGCCGAAGAAGCGAAAGCCCTGCTCCTTGTCGACCGAGAAGATCTTCCCATCCTCAGCTCGACGGATGAAGTTGGCCGCGTGGCTGTCGTGCTGACTCATCAGCCAGTCGAGCACATGCTCCTTGGCGATGGTCGAACGGTCCTCGTCGGACAGCGTCTTTGGATCCACCCCGCGAAGGTCAGGCTGCTTGGCGTCTCGTTCCACCAGCGGCTGCAACGTACCGAGGGCCTTCTTGCCACCAGGGCCTGATACCTCCATCGCCGCAATGGGTAGATGCTCCCCGCGCGCGCGAAGTGCTACCTGGGACCACACTTGCTGCGCCATCATGGCGTAGGGCTTTGCCGCACTGCTGCTGCCCTTGGCGTAGGCATGCTTGTGAAGCCACTTGTTCCCGTCCTTGTCCGTGTACGTGTACTTCGTTCCAGCGCCTCCAAGGTGATTGGCGCTCCCCTCCAACGTGAGGTCTTCGGGGCTCGGAACACCCTTCGGTAGCGGCGTCGCCTTGATGACGTCCACAGCATCCTTAGCCGAAGACGGAACTGGCGTAGGCGGGGCAGGCGGAGGGGCCGGCTCGGGCATGGGGAAGTTTTCCGTGGGGCCTGAAGGAGCGGCTTCTGCGGGCTCCCCTTCGACAGACTTCCCCGTCTCCACGATGTTGAACTTGCCCTTGCCCTTGATGGGCTTTCCGGTCTTCTTGTCGTAGACAATGCCGTCGTTGGGGTCGATGTACTCATTCTCGATGATCCCCACGACCTTCCACACCTCCTTGGACACGGGATGCACGAACTCGTCCACCGCCAGGCCCAAGGTGCCCTGCGCTGAAGCGGCTTGTGCCGCGGTCGGGTGCTCCTTACCCTTCGCAGGCTTGGCGTTCCACGGAAGAACCAGAACGCCGCTCGCTTCCATCTCCTCCAGAGTGGGGGCCGGCTCGGCGGCCTTGGGCTTGTACGGATCCTCCGGCTTCTTCTCCGCTAGATCCTTGTGGTAAGCCGCAGACTCGGCCCACTTCTCCGCCGTCGCTTCATTGCCCTTGTCCTTGTGGATCTTAGATAGCGCCTCCGCAACCTGCGCCGCCTTCCCGTGGTCCTCGTCCTCCAAAGCCTGCTGGAATACCTCTTCCAGCTTCATCACCTGAGAGTCGGACAGATCCTTCTCTGCCAGTTCGGTTACCTTCCCGATGGACAAAGAGGCATCGAACAGCTCGTCGCCGATCTTCTTCGACTCCTCTGCGTCAGGGGAAACAGCCGAGGCGATCACGTTCTTGCCGACATCGTCCGAGAGCTTCCCCCACAGCTCCGCTCCTGCCGCGTCGCCCTTGGCCGCTAGGGCTCCCGACAGCTTCTTGGCGACGTTTGCAGCCTGTACGAAGTCGTTGGCCTTGTGCGCGGCCGAGTACTGCTCCGCCAGCTTGTCGACGTCAGCGTTGGAAGGAACCTCGCCCGCCTCTGCGCCTCCCGCTTCCGCTGCGTACTCGTCTTGGATCTCCTTCCAGTACGTAGCCTTCTTGCCGTTCTTCTTGAACTGGTAGTGGGCCACCATGACCGCCGCGAACTTGGCGGCATCGCCCGGCTTGCCTGTGTGCAGAGATACCTCGAACCCGTCCCTCACCTTCCCCAAAGACGCCTTCCCCATCTTCGAGGCGTTCTCCATCAGAAAGTCGAAGTCGCCGTTCTGCGCAGCCTTGTCCGCCACGGCTGCCTTGACGTAGCCGTACTTGGTGTAGGCGGACTCTCCCTGCGCTTCAGCAGCAGCCTTCGCCGATGGAGGAGCTTCCTTCCCCATCTTCTCCGCCGCGAAAGCCTGCTCGCCCTGCCAGTTTCCCAAAACCGCCTGGTACGTGTCCGCCAGCGACTCGGGCAGCTCCTCTCCAGCGAGCTTGGACTCATAGTGCGCCACCATGACCCCAGCTATCTTGGCGGCTTTCCCCCAGTCCCCAAAAGACTGCGCGTCGGTGTATGCCTCCAGCACTCCTGACTTGTCCTGCAACTTGCCGGCGTGCGCAGCTAGGAAGTCCAAGTCCCCCTTGTCCAAGGCTGCGTTAACAGCCATAGGCGTCAGATTCCCCGCAGCGTTGAACGGCTCTGGCACGGGCGAAGAGACTTCCTTCCCCGCGAGCTTGGCGTACTTCTTCGATTCGTTCTCCCAGAACGGGGCCGCGGGGGAGTCCTCGTGCTTGTACGACTCGGCAATGGCCTCGGCGATCTTCGCGGCGTTGCCCCAATCCTGGTCGGACTCCAGCTTCGTGAGAGCTTCCCCGAGGGTGCCGCGCTGTTGCGCCGACAACTTCTCGGCGTTAGCCACCATGTAGTCGGCGTCGCCCTGCGCCAGCGCTTCGGAGAACGCCTCCCCGTGATCGGCCTGCGCCTGGAAGTTCTTGGCCTTGGCCTTCAGCTTCTGCGCGGACTTCTCCTCACCCTTCTGCTCCTGAACCTCCGCGAGAGCCGTGAGAAGGTTCGCCGCCTTCTCGTACTCGCCCGCTTCTGCCGCTTCCTCTGCTCCATTCGCGATGAGGTACTTCTCGTCCAGCCCCAACGAGTCCGCGTTTTTCTTGATCGCCTCGGTGTCCCCCGAAGCGATGGCGCTGCTCAACTCGTTCTGCGCGAATCCTGGTCCGAGCTGCTGGGCCTTCTTCGCCCACTGCGTGGCGGCGTAGTCATCCTTCAGCTGGGTCTCTACCTCAGAGATCGCCTTAGCTAGATCAGACGCCTTTTCGTACTCGCCCACATCGAACAGCTTCTCGTGCGCGTCCTTTACGTTGTCGATCTGGTCCGCGCTCAGCTTCGTGGCGTTGTTGATGAGCTTCTGGTAGTTGCCGTCAGAGACCGCTTGATCGATCTCTGAGTCGTCCATCGGCGAAGGCTGCGCCTCCTTTGCTTTGGTCTCCCACTTCTCCGCTTCGACCCCCATGGCTTCCGCCATGGTGTCCTCGCCCAGCGCCTCGTAGGTCTTCTTCAGCGCACCACACCCCTCCGCCACCTTCTGCGCCTTCTCCGCGGTGGGGTCCTTCTCGGCCGCGACCATCATGTCCGCCACGTGCCCGCAGAACTTGCTCTTCTGGTGAGGCGTCAGCTTGGTGGCGTTATCCACGATCGCATCGTAGTTGCCGGAGCTGAGGGCGTCGTCTACCTGGACGTCGCTGACCGCATCCTTCGCCGCCGCCTGATCCTCTGCCTTCTTCTTGTAGCTCTCCGCGGCCTGAGCATAGGACTCAACCATGCTCGGAATGCCGTGCTCCTTGTAGGAGTCCGAGAGAATCGAAGCCAGCTCGGACGCCTTGCTCCAGTTGCCGTCCTGAATGGCGAACTCCATGTCAGCGGCCACGAACTTTCGCGCGGCCCCGAGCTTCGTGGCGTTCTGCTTCAGCGTGGCGATGTCTCCGGCCTCAACAGCGTCTTTGACCTGAGGAACCGACATCTCGACGGGTAGGCCCGCGAGCTTCTTGGCCTCTTCGGCGTCCTCCTTCCAGAACTTGGCCGAAATATCCTCCCCACGCGCCTGCTGGATCTCCGCCATGGCCTCGGCCACGCTTGCGGCCTTCTTGTGATCGTCTCCAGCCGATGCGGCGTTGAACGCGTTGGTGACGGTATTGATCTGCTCTGGAGTAAGCTCCTTGGCACTCGCTACGACCTGGCTCCAATCACCGGAAACAGACGCAGCCTGAATAGCATCGTCCCCAATCGGCCCCCCAGGCTCCGCAGCCTTGGGCTTCTCGGGCTCTGGAGGCGCCGGCTCTTCCCCGCTCGCCTTCTTCGCAAACTCCTGCGCCTTGTCCGCCCACGCCTTGGTGAACGCGTGGCTAGCACCCTTCGTCTTCTCGAATGCCTTCGCCAACACCCCAGCGAGCTTGGCCGCCTTCTCGTAGTCCCCCGAGTCATGGGCGCCGAGGGCCGCCTTCTTCAGCTCCTCGCGCCCCTTGATCCCCAACTTCTCAGCGTTCTGATCCAACTTGTCGATGTCCCCAGCCTTGGCGGCCTGCGCCACCTCGTCCGGAGTCATCACGAGAGCAGGCTTTGCGGGCTCCGCAGGGGCCTCTGGAGGCGCTTCTGGCTCTGCCGGGGGCTCGGGGGCCTCGGGCTCCTTCGGCGCCTCTGGAGGCGTCTCAGGGGCCTTGGCGGGCTCGTCCGCCTTGGGGAGCCCGGACAGGCCGACAGCCTTCGGGATCTCCTTCGGGATGGGCTCGCCGGCAGCAACCGCCTTCTGGAAGGTGTCCTGAGGCTTCAGGCCCATGGCCTTGACCTTCTTGGCAAGGTTCTTCAGCGCAACGGAAGGCACCCACACGTCGGCCCCCATCTCGGGAACTGTCTCCTTGCCTGGCAGGGGCTTGATGTCGGTGGTGCTTCCGGTGAAGCTCGCAGGGTCGGAGATGTCCCCCACCGGGGGGTACTCATCCGTGGTCCCCTCTGGGGGGTCCATCAGGTCGCTCGCGTGCTTGTGGAGGTTCTTCGACGAAATCCACGCGGGCTTGGGGCCGGACTTGTAGTTCTTCCAGACCAAGATCTTCTTGTTGCCGGAGTCGTCCGTCTTGACTCCGATGATCTTGACCTCATTGACGAAGCCGGTGCTTTCGAGCAGGACGCCTGCGGCGTCCTCCCACAGAGCCAGTCCCGCGGGGCGCGCGAAGAAGATCTCGTCCATCAGATGACCTCGGCGTCGCCAATCTCACCACGCCACGGCGGGTTCCACCGGAGCATCGAGCCCTCGTCCAACCGTGCTTCCAGCGCCATGGCCTCCCAAGCGCGGTTGGACAGCTCGACCACCCTTCGGATGATCCCGTTCGTCCGTGCGTAGACGTTGATGCCCACCGAGTCCCTGAAGTTCAGCCCGTCCTGGATGATCTCCGATACAAACTCGTTGCTCGGCGTCTCCTTGCTCTTGGCGGCCTCCCGGAACATCCGGGACGCAGAGGCGCCCTTCTCCAACATGTCTCGCCACCCGCCGATGGCGTTCCTCGCGGCCTTCTCCAACTGCTTCCTGATCTCATCGTCCGACATCGACGTGAGGTTAGCAGGGGACTTCAATTTCTTGGGCCACGGACGGTACGTCGGAAGGTCCAACTGCTCGCCCAGCTTGTCCATGAAAAGCATGGCATCCTTGTGCGACGAGTAGAACTTGTTGGTCAGAGGAACGAACTTCGTCATGACCCCCGAGACGTCCGAGTTGGCACGCCTGGAGGCCACCGGGTCATCGGCCTTCGCCGCCTTCGAAGCCGCCTGCGCCGCCTGTGTCAGAAGTTCCAAGTACTGATCGCCCATTCGGATGGTCTTGCGCCAGGCGTCAGCGACGCGAACCGAGGGGGTTCGGATGGCGTTCGACTCCATCAGAGCCCGAGCAACGGCGATGTTCTCCTGTAGAGAGCGCATGGGAGATCTCCTAGCTAGCGGATTCCGGGGGACTCCCATCTTCTACCACACAACAGGAGATCCGGTCAGCTGGCGTCTATCTCTGCGTCGATCTCTTCGTCCTCGATCTGCTCGGCTTTCTTTAGCCACTCTTCGGTGACCTCCCCGACGACCTCGTTCACATCGCGACCCCAGCTCCGGCAGACCTCCATCACCCGATCCATCACCCGCTTGGTCTTCTTGCTCATGGCAATGTACAGGTGTTCCTTGCCTCCGTAGTCGAACACCATGAACGAGTACTCCAACGTGTCGCCGTACTCGTTGAACAGGTGGTTCAAGACGTGCCCCAAGTCGTTGACGGTCTTGGCGTCCTTCGTGGCTTCCTCGAACTTGTCCTGCGCCTGCTTAGGCATGCCGGCTGACTTCATGCCCTTCTTCATCTGCTTGACGATCTTCTGCCACCCCGCCTTGTCCGTGTAGGCGAACATCCGACGCATCGCCTTGTCGCCGTACTTGGCGGCCATCTCCCGATGAAGCGCCACCATCTTCTCGGGGTTGATGCGACCGTGCAGCGTGTTGAGCCGGACCGTGACGAACTTCTGCAAGTCCTCGTCCGTCCAGCGCTCGTGAGACAACAGGACGCAAGGGATCTTCTTCAGCCCCAGCACCTTGGCGGCCTGCCACCGATGTGCCCCACCGATGATCCGGTAGGAGCCGTCCACCATCGGGACGACCTGTGGGTAGTCGATGAAGCCCACCTCCTTGATGTTCTCAACGAGCATGTCGAACTCCTCGGAGTTCATCTCGTTGGGATTCCAAGCGACCGGCTCCATGTCGTCCACGTCGATCGTCGCGGAGTCCGCGATGTTGACGTCAACCGACCCTTCTTGTTCAGCAGCCTCAGTCACGGCAACGACCCCGAAAGCGCTTCAGCCAACGTGTCGCACTTGCCAGAGACAACCTGCAGCTCGCCGATGAACTCGCGCATGTAGTTGTCGAAAGCCGCCGGGTCCCCCGCAGGAACATTCACGCCTGGCAGCATCTCGATCTTCTCCTGCCACTTCTCGATGATCTTCTTCGCCGTCTCCAGCTCGTTCTGGATCACTGGTGTCGATACAGTCAGCATGTCACTTGTCCGCTATCTTCTTGAGCGTCTTGAAGCCGTAGAACACATCGGCCTTGTTGTTGACCGCTATGATCTTACACCCAAGGAAATTCTCCAGCTTCTTGAGAAACGCAACGCGAGACTTGGGGTCGTGCGGCTTACCGAACGTGTTGGTCGCGAGAAAGTCCGTGCAAATTAGCGCGAGACGAGAGGACTTGCTGAGGTTGTCAGCGCCCATCTCCTCGGCGCGCTGCAAAGCCGCAGCCACCACATCGATCTGCTCGTCGATGCACATGAAGTTGAACATCTTCGTTCGCGCAGGAGAAGGTAGCGCGTCGGCAGCGTCCTTCACCGTCATCTTTCCGGCCCCGTAGAATCCGTCGTCCTCGCCGCTGTCCTCCAAAACACTCTCGTCCTCTTCTTCAGCGTCCTCGTCGACCACGCTCTCCGTCACGTCGTCCACGACCTCTCCGTTCTTGACACCCATCTTGTCCAGGGCCTTCCCCACAGCACGCCAAAGCTGCTCGTAGCTGTTCTCTTCAGCGAACTCGACCCACTTCTCGACCGTCTTGCGGTCGTGCTTGTTCATGAGAATCCGAACAAGCTCGGTCAGCTTGGTCCAACCTAGCTCCGTGAGGCGCTTCTTCAACGCCGGGTCCAGCCCGGCCAGCTCGATATTGAGAAGCCTCCCAATGCTACGCAGGCGCTCCGCCTTTCGGCGCTGCAACCCAAGAGCACCCTCCGCGTAGGAGCCAAACGTCGTGTATCCCCACCGAGTGTAGGTCGGAGGCCCCTTGGGGTCGTTGTCCACCGGAATGTCGTGCGCAAGGTGAAGAAGGTCCGCCAGCTCCACATACGCGACATCCATCTGCTCTACGATCTCCTTGGACCGCTTCTTTAGCCTGTCCGCCCACTTTTTCGAACCGACACCGATACTCACCACGGCAGCTGCCTTGGCTCCCATAGTTCCCCGCGCTCCTTCAACTCTCGTTGTTGTTGTTCGGGAAGTCGATCCGCCGAGCCCGGACTTCTAGCAACTCGCCCATCCTACCGTCCCGGTTCATCAGCTCGCCTTCCACCACCACGTATCTTCCCTTGGCGAGCCTCTGGCGGCAAGCCTCAACGAGCCCCGCCCCGTAAGCGTTGACTTTCACCCAGGCGGTAATGACCGTGTCGCGGGTGTGGCGGTCGGAAGCCATCTGGAACGTGCAGACGGGGGTTCCCCCTCCGGTCCTCGCAAACTCGATCTTGGCTGATACATTTCCTGAGATCGCGACGACATTCATGGCATCCTCCGGACCATCCGAATGATCTCTGCGTCGAGACTGGAGATCACGGCCCCGATCGAGTCGTAGGCGTGCTCGTGCGCGCCCTTCGGGATACCACCTTGTATCAGCTCAGCCCCGAAATCGCGACCGAATCGCTGATCGAGTGCCTGCGCGACGTCGTCCTTCGACGCCTGAGGGTTGCCACAGACCCCCTTCTTCAGCTCCTGGGGGCTCACCATGACCACTGGCACGGCGAGCACTTCGGTCAGACAGCACAGGATGCCGTAGCAGATCCCGAGCTTGAACGACGTGCTCGCGTTGCGCGGTAGCGAGGGGGCTTCCACACACAGAGCGTCCACTCCCTCACCGACCGGGATGAGCACCTGCGCTATCTCACGGCCCCTGCGGATGTTGTCGTCCGCAGCCTTGAAGCCCCGCTTGTTGGGAGACTTGGCCGTCCGCACCACTCCCAGAGCCAGCACCTCTTCGGAGTCGAGCCCCAGCTCGATGCGGCTGTACCCACAGGCCGCGAACCCGGTGTCGATCCCGAGTACCGTGGCCATTAGGTCCCCCCTTTGGCTCCTCCGCGTACCGCCTCGATGGTGTCGTGAACCTGGAACATGCGGGAGGTGAGCGCGACAGAAGCCAGGATCTGATCAGCGTCCTGGCACCGAAGCAGCGACGTACCGTCCACAGATCGAAGGAACTTCTGCCCCCTCTCCTTCTCCACTTCGTCGACCAGAATGTCGATCTGGTCCCGCCGAGCCTCGCCCCACTTCGACTCGTAAAGGAAGCAGAGCGAACACACAAACACGCAGCGATCCGTATTCGCCGGCCCCATCTCCCACCGGGACTGGCGCTTGTCGCAGTTGCTACACGCCGCGTCGTAGAGAGACTGAGGAAGAGGGCGCAGCATCCTGGTGTCCAACACCAGCGGCACCATCCTCGGTCGTTCCTGCGTCCCCGATACCGGCTCCTGGTCCGGAACCTCGATCAACTTCTCGTCGTCCGTCATTTCACCCTCAGCTCGTATTCGAAGCACGGCTTCGCCACCGGGCACTCTTCCGCGCGATTGCAGTCCACCGAAGTACAGATGCGATCTGGGAGTTCACCCGTCTCGATGCCCTCCCAAACACTTCGTAGCATCGACTTGATCTCCTCGATAGCTTCTTCATCCCGCTCGACGAAGTGCTCCGTAAGAGGCCCACGAAACGTCCCCTTGTCCCAGTAGAGAAGCAAAGCCCACCGCGTGTTGGTGAGCCACATGTACGACTGCGCCTGCGCCACGTGACCCATGTCAGGCACGTCTTTGATCTGCTTGGCCTTGTACGCGCTACAGCTCTTCAGCTCGAAAACTCCGTCCCCGTCAGCTTCGGGCAGTCTCAAGAACCCATCGTTGTGCCCCGTGAATTGGTACTCGACGTTGATGAACTCCTGCTCCATGAACTCGAAGCGGAAGTCGCCGTCGAAGATCGGGCTCTCTCCCAACTCCTCGCACATCGTGCATGAGTCCGGCATCGGGATGTTGCCGTCCTCTGTGTCGAGACCACCGTAGACCTCCCCGCACACCTTGCACTGCCACTTGCCTACGAGCACCTTGCCGAGCACAGGCAAGACCTCGTTCTGCATGACCCAGTGCATACCGGTGCCCTGCGCGAAGGTGAGGTTCAGGTCGGCGTCCACATCGTCCCGCCGGGTGATCTCCAGCTGGGCCGCCAGCACTTCCTCGCGAGCGCAGAGGTTGGGAAGGGAGGAAGCTCGTATCGTGCCCCCCGCAGTCAGCGGCGGAACCTCGCGCTCCCTTATGAACTCCTTTTCGATCCTCCGAACAATCGACGGAGTATCCGGAAGAACCAGTTTTCTTCGCCCCATTTCCCATCGTCCTTTCCCTGCTTGCGCCTAACGTCCGTCAAAATGATCTGTAGTCGGCGAATGGCCAAGTCTACCAGCTCCTCGGCTTCCGTAGGAGTCAGTTCGTAGGTGCAACTCGGGCACTCCCACCAGCCCTTCTCCTCCGACCAGCGGAGCAACGTCTCACAGGGAAAGCACTCAAAGAGCGGAACGCGCTCGTCCCCCTCGAAGACCATGCGCACCTGCTCGTCCGACGACAGGTGCAAGTCGCTTCGGACCTTGACCAGCGCAGGTAGGGGGCGAGAGGGCATGGGCAGCTCCTAGTTGGCGAACAGCTCCAGACGTAGCTCCTCGGACGCCCGGCACCCCTCACACGGCCCCTCGTCGTGGTTGGCTAGAGCTTCCTCCATCCCCTGGCGCCGCGAGCTGGCTCGCGCCGCCGCCCGGTCCTCCTTCGAATTACCCAACAGCGCGGCCATCCCCTCCACGTGTCCCTGCTCGTGAGCCACCGCGTGCAACAAGGCCACCACAACGTCCGGAGCGTCTTCGTCGTCCAGCGCCTCCAAAAATTCGAGCGTTACCTCCCGGTACTGCTCGACGGCCTCGTTGATGAACTCTGCCATCTCCTCGTCATTCATGGTGCATCCTCACGACAAATTCTTCTTGGCGATCTCCTCGCACTCCTTCTTGCCCCGCCGAAGCGGATCTCCTGTGGAGAACCCCTCCCACCAGGCGTCGTCCAGAGCTGCGCGGAACAGCGGGTCGTTCTTGAAATCGGCCGCCTCCCAGTAGAAGGCTCGGATCACCTCTCGGAATCGAGTCCGCAGGCGGCCCGTAAACGCTCGAATACCTCCAAAGGGAGAATGACGTACTCTTCGTCCCCTTCCCCAACGGGCCTCACGAACTTCATCACCAGTCCGGGATCCTTCATCGTCCTTCGCGCTCCGGCCTCCACCTTGTGCAGCCATTCCCTCTTCAACCCGATCGACTCGTTCTCGGTCTCCTTGTGCTCCAGATGAAACCCGGCGACCCCCACATCCCCCTGCGCCGTCGTCTTGTCGTGCTTTGACCATGACTTGTTTCCCGACCCCGGAAGCCTACGACCACCCAAGCGCCCTGCTAGCTTCTCCTCGCTCTTCTTCGATCGCCTCGTCCGCGCTCCTCGGTCGCCGCCATCCTCCAGCCACTTGGGGCTAGGCTTCTTGATCCTACCTTCCCCCACGAGCTAGTCATCCGACAGCAGCACAGCCATCAAAGCGCTGTGCATGCGCAGGTAGAAGTCGGGGCTCTGGATCATTGCTTCCTCGATGGCGGTCTTGGACTTGAACTTCTCTCCGAGCGCCTTCCACGAGGAACCGCCGCCTTCCACGAGCCCGACCTTCTGCGCCATGTCGACCATGAAGGGCTCGTTGACCGCATCCCCAACACGCCGGTGCTCCGTGCTCATCAGCAGCAGCTTGAAGTCGCCCTCCATCTTAGGCACGCCGGCCTTGTTCTTCTCGACGCGAAACGCGAAGCCCGCAGTAAGAGGCTTTCCTAGCACCTCGTCCATCTCGAACTTGCCCGCCCTGGTCTTGATCTCCAGCGAAGAAGCAAAGCCGGTCGACAGACCGCCGGGCTGCGTCTCGGGCGAATTGTGGACGATGGCATCTCCAACAACGTAGGTGGCGTTATCCTCCACCTCCAAGTTGTACCGGACTCCAGAAGATCCCTCTCGCATAGACCTTCGGATCTCAACAACAGGACACGGATGAGCAACAACCTCAGTGCACCACCCAAATTCGAGTCGAGGCAGCAGCTGACCCACACCGGCAGTTGTCCGCAGCTTGTGCGACATGCTGGGATGAACCCAACCAGCCACTATCTTCTCGAATTTGTCCGCTACCTCCCCGTTGAACTGGATATCAGTGCGATGGCCGCCGGAGCACACTGCGACCTGCAGTCCGAATAGCCCCTCGATCAATTTCTTGATGTGATCCTTTTCATCCGGCGTAGTCTCGTGGAGGCAAATCACGTTGCGCTTTCTCGTGCCGCCTTCGTCTGCCAGCCAACCATCGTCCTGATACCAAATGGCCAGAGCAAACGGAGAAAGAACCATCGGCCACGACCGAGGAATCCGCTTGTACCTACCGGACTCCCCGTAGAACAACCGCTTGTACTGAGAAAAGGAAGACAGAGCCCTCGTCTCGAAACCTACCTCTGATCTCTCGTCGTCTCTGTCGGTCAGGCTCTCGCGAACCAAGTCGCCAAAGCATTCGCGCTTCCACATCAAGTACTGGCGCTCTTTCTGAGCGTGGGACTCTCGGAAGTACGAAGTATGCCTTCCCGATTTCCTGATCGACCCGTCGCCGAGCAGCGAGCCGAAGATCAACTGCTCCAAGTCGTGGCTGAATACCACACGCTCATGTCGGCAATATACCTCGTCGTCCAAGTCGAGCGTGTCGGCAGAAACGAACCCACGCGGCGTCGATATCTCATGATTCGGAGTAGCGGTGATCTTGGTGTGACCGCTGCCATCCGGATACGACACAACAAGAGTGCGGTACTCCTGACGTAGCGCCCCGATGTCGTTGTCCGACAGACAGCATTCGTCTACATCAACCCCTTGCTTCCACCAGCGGACCACCCGCTTGGGCTCAAATCTCTTTTCGTGTGCATTCCAACTCAGTACCTCCACAGGCTGCTTCTGATTGACGATCTGACCGATACTTCGTTTGGTTCCGTCTGCCAGTAGGACGGGAGCCTGGTAGGGGAAGCAGCCGAACATGACACCAACCTTCATGCGAACCTGATTGGTGAAGAACAACGTGGGGCCGATACCACGAGCGTTGGACACAGTGTTGACGGCCGCAACGAACTTGCGCGTGCCCTTGCCGAGCTGGCGCGCTTGCAGTCCCACTGTGTCCTCGCTCGTCGACTTCATGATCTCTGCTGCAGGCGCTAGGAACGCGAGCGAGTCGATGACCATGATGTCGGCACCGTTGCGTATGATGGCCTCCGCAATGTCGAGCGTCTGCTCGGCGTACTCCGGTTTGGAGTAGAGCATCCGGTCCAGATCTACACCGAGCACCTTGGCCCACCGAAGGTCGAGTGTTCCCTCCACATCGAGGAACGCGATGACGGGATCCCTGTAGTTCCCGCAGTTGCACGTTTCCTGAAATTGCCAGCAGCTCGCGCACATCTTCTGCGCGTTGGCGATGGTCTTCAGATAGGTGGTCGTCTTGGCACTCGACTTGTGCCCCCAAATCACCGTGACGCGCCCCACGGGGAGGCCGCCTCCGGTGGCGTAGTCCATCCTGAAAACCCCCGTTGGGATCCGAGGGATAGCCGAGTCATGCTCGGACGCCTTCATGAAGATGGCGTCCCCGTGATCCTTGTGGATGGATGCCATGGCCTTGCTGGCAAGCAGCTTGTCCAACGAGGACGCGAGTTCCACGCCGGGCTTGTTGTCCTTCTTCTTGGCCATCAGAACGGGTTCTCCTCCGACCCAGACTTCTTCTTGTCAACGTGCCCCTTGATCGACTTGTGCTCCTCACCGATACGCTTCTCGACCCAGCGGCGCGCCCACTCGTAAGCAGAGTCGACTTCTTCGACGTAGCAGGGGACCTCGATGCCCACATCCAAGCGAGCAGACTCGTAGTTGCCCATGTTCAAGGTAAGGCCCCGACCGACCTGGACCTTCGCGGGTTCGACGACGAAGCGGTGGACTTCGATCACTTCGGTCTTCTCTTCAGGAAGGCTCGCGGGCTCCCCACCCTCCAGAAACTGACGCCTCACCGTTACGACGGTGGGCTGCACCGCGTTCTTCTTCGACATGTCGTCCCCTCTACCCTGCGAGCGATGCTTCCATCACCCCCAGGCGATTCCACGCGTCCAAAATCTCATCGTGGAAAGCCTGCCAGCGGGCCTTCCCCCTAATTGTCCCGCCCCGAGCATCCATAGCCTTCGCTACGGCCTCGATCATCTCGCCGGTATAGAGACGATACCGGGTGCTCGCAGCTCGGAACGGGGTCTCGGGAAGCGCACCCCGGCTCTCCATCTGCTCGACCGTCAGCACCGTGCGCCCAATGGCCTGCGCAAGCACGCCAATGCGGAATAGAGGTATCTCCTCCACCTGCCCACCCCCGAAGTCGACGTCGCGGAAGAAGGGCCGGGGCTCGTCTCGCTTGCGAGGCTTGTTAGCCTGCTTCTCGTTGAGCCTCCCCTGCTGCTTCATCAGCTCGTAGATCATCTCCACTTGCTGAGCAGTGTACAGCCGATCGCCCTTCTCGTTCCGAATCTCTGTGGGAGGTAGCACACCCTGCTTCTCCCACAGGCGAATGGCCTGCACCGAACACCCCACCGTCCGAGCCAGCGCTCCGATGGTGAACAGCTGTTCCTCCCCCTCTTTGCCATCCGCGGTCTCCACCACGGCCCGCACTGTCTTGAAGGGTAACGGCCGCGTCTTGACCTTGGACGCGCTCCGCTCCTTGCGCCGCTTTGTCTCCTGCTCTTTGCGCCGACGCTCGCGGGAGACTCGGTTCATCTCCAGCACGCGCTCGCGGTACTCCGGATCATCCTGGTAGCGCCTGCGTCGTTTCTTGTTCAGGCGCTTGCCGTTCTCGGCGTACCAGTCCCTGAAACTAAAGCCTGAGTCGCCGTTTCCCATATTATCAATAACTTAGCAGGTGGTTTCTGAATTGTCAAGTCACCCGGAGGTAGAACTTGTCCCGAGTCTGTCCGGAGAACTTGAAGGGCCGGACGTAGTCGTCCCGAATGTCCACTACGATGGGCTCCTTCTTGTCCGGGTGGGGGCGTTGGATCCGACCAACAGCCTGCTCCACATCCCCCATAGGAGTAGCGATGACGAGCGTATCCAGAGCCGGAATATCGAGACCTTCAGAAGCGTACTGTTTCGTGGCGAAGATGACCTGCGCCTGAGCGGACTCCTTGCGCTCATCTTCCTCCATACCGCCCACGTAGTAGCCCACCGAGGGCACGTCGTCCTTCGGGTGCTTCTCTCGCCACCCTTCCCGGAAACATCCGTCCAGCAGGTCCAGGTGGTTCAGGCGCTCACTGAGCACCAAGATCTTCCGGCCTGCTTCCGCCGCGCTGATGATCTGCCCGGCGATGCGCCGGTTGCGCTGCTTGCTCGCCACCAGGAACTTCAGGATGAGCGAGCGGGGGGCCAACGACGGGTTGAACCGCGAGGTTTTGACGAGCTTGAAGTCAGTCCACACCCGCTTGATCTTCACCTTCAGGCGCTGCTCGTGCGCCGTGAAGAAGATCGAACCGATGTGGTACTTGAACACGTTGTCCGCGCGGTCCTTCCGCCGTGGCGTCGCCGTGACACCCAAGCGCCACCGAGCTGCGAACTTGGCGGGGACCGCGGACCACGTTTCGGCCCCGATGCGATGCACCTCGTCGGTAACCACCAGACCGAAGTAGGAGTAAAGATCATCAGGATAGGACTTCTGCGCCAGCGAGTGAACCATGGCCAAGACGACGTGGCGGCCCTTGAAGTCGCAGGTGTCCTGCTGCACGTGGCCGATCTCCGCATCCGGCAAAAACTGCTGAATGCGCTCGCGCCACTGGTTCATCAGGAACTCCTTGTGCACCACGACCAGCGTCGGGACGTTCAGAGTCGCGATGGCCGCACAGCACCAGACCGTCTTGCCCCATCCGGGCGCGGCCCTCACGAGACCTCCGGTGCATGCCTCATCGGGAAACGTGTCCAACAGGCAGTGCAGCGCCTCGTTCTGCTCCTCACGCAGCTCGCCCTCGAACGCGAGAACGCTCGGGAGCTTCGCTCCCATCGTGTACTCGTAAACGACCTCGTGATCGTCCTTCTTGTTCTCGCGGTAGTACTCGCGAGGGATCCCCATGTGAGTCTCTGTCTCAACCCACAGCTTGATGGGGCTCGGGGGGTCCCCTGGATAGTCCCCGACCTTGCGGGGAGTCACGGTGAGCTGTCGACGAAGCACCTGCTCCTTGGCAGGTTCGAGGTCGGCCTTCGAGATCCAGGCGAGCTTGTCGATTACGACCCGCAACAGATTACCCCATGTCCGGCATACGATCAGAGTCCTGGAAATCCTGCTCTTTGCTGACCTGATTCGCCCAGTCTTCGGGAGGAGCGTCAGAGACATCCTTCCGGTGCCAGGTGATGTTCACCTTGCGCTTCCTGCCTCCACGTTCGCTCACCACCTCCATGCCGCTTCGCCCCAAGTGCAGTACAGCGAACACCACCCGACTCCGCTCACTCATGCCCGTCTCCCAATGAAAAAGCCCCGCCGACCACCAAGGGGGGAATAGGCAGCCGGCGGGGCATAGCCTCAGCTACGCCCCTAGAACGGAACGTCGTCCTCCGACCCTCCAGCGCCACCAGACTTATCGCTGTTGGTGTCGTCGTCCGTCGAAGCTCCGCGAAGCATGTCCTTCACGAACTGGTTGCCCCTCGGCTTCAGGACTTCCATGTAGTTGAACGGGACAACCTTGCGCACGAGATTGCCGTCGTCGTCGAACTCCAGCTGGAAAATCTTCTTGAGAGCCACCATCTTGGGCTCCTCTTTTTCCGCCTCGTCCCACATCTCGGACAGCAGCTTCCCGCGGTAGTTGGCGACCTCGAACAGCTTTTCCGGCTTCGTTACCTCGCCGTCAGCTTCCCACTCATCGCCCGTAGACGCCTTCGTGTCGTCCTCCCGGAAGACCTTCCACTTGGTCATCGCCAGGCCGCCCTTGCCGTCCTCTTCCCGCGACTCCTGCTTGCGCTTCCACTTCTTGAGCTGCCCCAGCTTGCCGCCGATGAGCTTCACCTCGAACTGGTACTTGTTGCCCTTCTTGTCCTCCCAGAGCGAGCAGTCCACCGCAGTAAGGTAGCCGCAGTAGTACCGGCTCTTGGCCCCCAGCGTCTCACACGACAGGCAGGGATCCTCGAACCCCCGCATACAAGTGTGATGGTTGCGCCAGTTGCCGTCGATCTTCGCATTGTGCTCGTAGATGCAGAACGGTTCCCCGTCGACAAGGACGAGGTCTTTCCCCGTCCCCCCTTTGATCCACACGCGGCTCGGGCCGCGCGATGCCTGGATGCGCGCCTCTTCCTTCGAGACGCCGTCGTACCCAGTGTTGTACCAAGACTGTTCTTCGCTCATTTCTATCTCCTGGCGTGCTTTCACGCTACGCGCTGATGTTGAAAAACGAACGACCCTTTACGGAGTCGCAGGGGGAAAACTCTAGCAGGGTGCGTCCTGATAGTCAAAGCCCATCAGCTCCAACAACTCCTCGTCGTCGTAATCGTCAGGATCGCGGCCCGTGTGTACCGTGAGCACCTTGACATCGACCCGGCCTTTCAGCGCGTGCTCCCACTTCTCGGCAGCGATTCCGCCAGCCTCGTCACCGTCCGGGAAGATGGTGACCTCGCTGAACATCGACACGATCTTCTCGACCTGTACCTTGCTCAAATAGGAGCCCATCACCGCCACCGTGTTGGGGTAACCCATCTGCCGGAGGTACATGGCGTCGAAGTGACCCTCCACGAGAATGCCGGGTTCTCCCTGCTCCACCAAGTGCTCGCCGAACAGAAAGTAGTCCCGCTTGAAACCTTTGCTGTGAAGGAACTTGGGCTCCTGCTCGTGCCACCACTTGTCGTCCTTGGCGTCGTACTGGTCGAGACAGCGCCCGGTGAGAGCTACGAGGTTCCCATCCCAGTCTCGAATAGGGATCACCACTCGGCGCTTGTGTGGGTGCCACCCCAGATCCCACAACGCGATAGCGGTGTGCTGCAATTTACGCCTTGGGCCTGTCAGGTAGTCCAGCACCTCGGGAGGAATGGAGTGGAAAGGATCCAGATGCTCCTCTGGAATCTTCACGTATTCGAGGTGGTCTAGCTTCAGCGCCTTCCGCCCGTCGCTCTTCTGATCGAACGCGAAGCTAGGCTTCTTCGCCTCCGAGTACGCCCAACCCGAAGGCGCCCGAGCCAGTCGGTCGGCAATCGTCTTCTCCGGGTCCTCGGCGAAAGCAATACGAGCTTCGATCTCCCGAAGCGATGGATGCTCGTGGTCCATGAGGATCTTGGAAGCCCTCTCGAACCAGGGGCCGTCGCCCTTCAGCTTCTGCAACGCCCACAAAAACGTGGGAAGGTCCCCCGAAGTCGAACACGCGAAGCACCGATACCGACTCACGCAGCCGGGCGCTATCGAGATGCCGAAGCTCGGACGGGAGTCGCGGCCCTTCTTGTGCTTCCACGCAGCGAAGGGGCACGAGGCGTTCAGCCACGTGCCGCTGTACCGCGTCTCTAGGCACCCCAAGACCTTGAACAACTTCTCTATCTGCTCCAAGTCCATCCGGTCTAGTCCTCTGATTTTGAACCCGCCTCCCGCTCGCTCAAGTCCTTCCCGCCCCACTTGGACTTCTGATACGCCCGATCGAACTCCAAAAGCATGCGCATCGGGCGGCGAGCGAACTCCCTGTTCTTCTTCCTGCCCTCCGCCGTCAGCTTGATTCTCGCAGGGGGTCCCTTGTCCGAGCCCGCCGCGAGGTAGCCGAACTTGGTGAGCTGAGCCCTAGCAATGTCGAGAGCAGCCTCGAACGAATGGATTCCTCTCTTCTTGAGAATGGCCATCGTGACGTGTTTCACGTACCGGGGAATCTGTCCTACCTGCGCCATCATCTCACCCTAGAAAGGCACCTCGTCCGAACCGCCCGAGCTGGCGCCCGTGCCGTTCACTCCAGCACCGAACGGATCGTCATCATCATCGGCTCCACCCCCGCCGCCACCCAGCTTCGGCAGCTCGGTGAAGTTCACCTTGTCGATGTCCCAATTGACCTCGAACTCCTCGCCCTCGCCTTCACGGACCTTCAAGGGCTTGAAGATCATACGGCGGTCCTTCTTCATGTCCTCGGACTGGATCAGTCCGTAGGCGAGATCGGCGTTCCAGCCAGCGACGTCGGTCAGCGCGATGTTGCCGGCGTCTGCCGTGGCCTTGGAGCCTGCCTTCACCTCGCGGTTGAACTGCATGGTGACGATGCTCGGGCACTTCGTGCGCTTGCAAATTCGCTTCAGCTCGTCGAAGGCGTTGGCAGCGCGCTCGGTCCTGGTTTGCCCCTGCGTCTTGAGCAAATAGGCTCCGTCCAAGATCGACAGCTCGGGCGCCACCTCTTCGACGGCGTTCTCGTAGGACTCCACGCGGAAGTCGAAGTCCCCGCCGATGACGTACAGCCCCTCGGCATCCATGATGTCTTTGATGCCATCGCGCATCTTCTTCTCGTTGAAGGCGTCGAGCTTCCCGAGGCGAATCTCACGGTAGGGGAGTTTGAAGTGGATCGCCGCGAAGCGCATGGCGATGCGAATCTTGGAGATCTCCGTCGTTCCGAACAGCACCTTGTGGCCGCCCACGGCCCACGCGTGATGAGCGATGATGGCCGCCGCCCACGTGTTGTGAACGATCACGTCATTGGCCAAGAAACACGCAGAAGGCTCGACAGTGAGGTCATAGATCTTGGTAGGGCCGACGTCCTCGATAGACTCCACAGAGTCCCAGAAAATCTCACTGTCCCACAACCAACCGAACTCCCTTTCCAGCCCAAATACTTCGCAGAACACCGCGAAGCGCCGAAGCAACAAAGTGTCGCCCTTCCCGAACAGGCTGCGGAACATGAAATAGCTGGACCAGCCAAGGCGCTCGCCAACCTGTTTCAGCTTCCCATGGTTTTCTCTCTTCCGTACCAATCCCAAAAGATGCGCCTTGAACTCCCCTGAAACCCTGGGGAAGCCGATGTTAGGATTTCGGTCCAGGCTCTCCAACTCCTCCAACCGCTCTCGCTTGCTACCCCACAGCGGAATAGCGGCCAAGAACACAGGCCAAGAGGAAGCGTACACCCTGAGACGCCACGCGTTGAATACACGCCCCTCACACGTAGCCTTCTTTGGATCAACACTACTATGAATCCCAAAACGGAGGAGAAGATGTTGGAGCTGCTGAACCATCTTCTCGGAGGCAAGCGTCACGCCAGGACCGGTGCCATCTACGTACCCGTCACACATCCAGAACAGCCCGAGGAACCGAGCTAGCTGATCGGAAGGGAGACCAAACACGGCTTCTGGGATAATCTTGTCTACGGCCTTCTTCCCGTCCATATCGTGAGAGCGTAGAAACGTCCTCACATGGTTGGGGCCTGACTTCTCCCGCCGGACGAAATCGTAGTCGACTCCCGAGCGGTACTTCAGATCTACTCCGAAAGCGTCAGACGCTCGACTAGCGATCGACAACAATACGTCATCATCGCTAGAGACCCCAACGTGCTTCCCGCTATAGCTCCCTTCCGCCAACAGGAGTGCGAGGAGATCAACCGCCTCTGGAAGCAGCTGCTCGGGGCTCTCGGGGAACGGCACCCGAGCCGGAAGGCCCACAGAAGCCCCCACAACCAAGTCCGCCGCTGGTTCCCAACCAGCTGAGGTCAGAAAAGGGTGCTCCGGCGTCACAGTGACCTCGCGACCAGACGCAAAGCGGAACCGCAGACAGGGTTTTACTCCCGTGTCTACCTTGGCCGTTATCCGCGCAGCGTGAACCCCCCGCTCCTTGCTCCAAGTGAACACCTTCCTGAGATCTTCTCTCTCACACACCTCGTGGATGGTATGCGGAACACCTGTCTCTGGGTCTACGATCTCCGTATCCTCGGCTACGCACTTGCCTATGCCGAGCCGGGCCGCGAACAGCGCGAGGTCTTCAGGCCAGAAGCCTAGCGTCTCGTTGTTCACCGTAGGCCACGGGGTGAGAATGCCCTTCTCCCCGCCCTTCACCCGGTCGTAGAGATCCATCACCTCAGGCCACAGCTTCGGCACGCTCTCGGCTTGAGCCCGTGTGATCTCGTGAGCCTGACGCAGACCACGGATCAGAATGTCCAGTTCGTCTAGAGCCTCGAAGGGTTTCTGCCCGTCTTCGAGCATCTTCATGAACGGGTAGACGCGGCCCTTCAGATCGTTCTGCAGTTTCCTGCCGCGGATCTCCAAGATGAAGTACTCAATTGGATCCTTCACGTCGGGAAGAGAGCCCTTCTCGAACTTCGATACCAGCAGCTCGGGCGTGGGGAGCTGGCCATACTGCCGAAAGTAGTGCTCGACGAAGTCGAACAACTTGCGCCCCGGATCTACCAAAAGGCTGCCGTCAATCCCGAACTCCCTCACGACCTTCAAAGCGTCGGGGCCATCGCGGAGTATGGATGCAACCAGTCCTTTGTCGAGATCAACGCCCACTACTATCCCCCAGACAGCAACGCCAGATCGCGTGCTAGTCCGAACCGAACACCGCTCTATTCAACTCTTCGTCCTGCTTCCGTCTCAGGTCTGGGCCTTCGACGGGGAGGAACACCATGCACCCACGTGTCGATGAAATCAAGGATGCGAATTTGCTCTTCAGCTCCGACGCATCCAATCGCGTCGTAACCGCAGTGACGAGCTTCTGAGAACTCCGGTACGACAGCAGCTCCTCGATGCGACGAGCGCCGAACGTGTAGTCTTTGACGTCATCGGCGCAGAGATCATCGAGCACCAGAACATCGACTTCCTTGCAGCGGTCCAGAACCGACGTGTTCTCTTCGAACATGACTCTGGACTTGATGCACTCCCTCAACTCCCAGATGGGGGTGAAGTAGGCCGTGAAGCCGCAGGAACGCGCTTCCTTGCAGACCATAACGGCGATAGAGGTCTTGCCCACGCCGGGCTTCCCGACGACGTACATGCCGGCCCCGCGGGCCACCATATTGTCGATGTTGAGCAGGTAGCGGCGCACGACGTCGCGCACGCTCTCGGGGGCATACTGCACCTTCGCACCCCAGAACTTCTTCGGGATGTTCATGCGCTCCAGGTCCGATCGACCTAGCGTGCGGCGCAGCCGCTCCACGTTGCTCCCTCCATCCTTCATCTATTCCAATCCAAGCGCTTCGAGATCTGGTTTGACCGCGTTGTACCTGGCCTCCAGGTCATCCGGTGGGTACAGGCTGTTGGGGTTGTCTTTGAACCACTGCTTGTATTCGTCCCGAACAGCCAGCGCCTTTCCTAGCGTCTCGGCTTCGGGGACCAGCACGTCGTGCAGCCGGAGCACCATCCCCACCGTGGGGAAGGAGCCTTTGCCTCTGAACAGCCTCTCCTTGATCGCATCCCAGTTGGTTATCACATAGGATAGCGCTTGCCCTACGAGGTCACCAGGGTAGAGCTTCAGCAACTTGGTGCACTGCCCGCGCTCCTTCCCGCTCCACGCCGCAAACGTAGCGTCGGGCCAACGAGCCCGCATGCCGGATAGCCACAGCCCCTCGCACTTCTTCAGGCGCTTGCGCTGCTCAGGAGTGAGCTTCGACCCGTTCAGCCCATTGCCCTGCAGGTTGGTCGCGCGCTGCTCGTTCTTCCGGTTCTCCTTGCGCTGCTCGTTGTACCGCTGGCGTCGCTCCGCCGCGGCCTTCTTCTTGGCCGCCTTGATGCGCGCGGCGTCGTCGGCCTCCGCTTGAGCGGCCTTCACGACCGCACCCAGCTCGGCCACCGAGGGGACCGGAACTGAGCGCCCCACTTGACAATCGCGTTTCATATCAGGTGGCCTGGCGTATTCAGTATCCTGCGGTTTCGACGGGGGGCCGGAAGGAGGCGTTTCCGGGATGGGGCGCCGCAAGGCGCTACCCTGAGTCTCTTTCTCTGACTCTCTTCCCTGACTCTCTTCTGGCGGACACATCTGTCCGGGGGGTCCGGTCATATGTGTCCGGGGGGTCCGGTCATATGTGTCCGGGGGGTGTGTCAAATCCTCGGAATCGCTCTGCAATTCCTGGTCGTTTTCTTCTTGGTCCTGGTCCCCCGCGCTTTCTAGTGTGGTTTCGTGTACTTCCTCTTCATACATCCAGTGGTGGCTTAGGAAGTAGTACCGGCTCGGTCGGTTGGTCTCCGAGTAGTCGACCGTGTCCAGGAGACCGTGGTTCTTCAGCTCCGAGACGTAGCGTCGCGCTTGCCTCTCGCTGACCCCTACCGCGCGCCCGAGGGTCTTCATGAGTGGGTAGGCGTAGCCCCGGCGCCCGGCGTACTGGGCGAGGCGCCCGTAGACGAGCTTGGCACCGAGGGACAGCTCGGGGCGCAGCAGCAGCCAGTTGGGCACCATGGCCCCCACAAAGAGGCGCCAAGGGTTCACACGGGCCGGCTGCTTCTTGGGTCGGGGCATGGCTACGGGCTCCTCTCATCGGCTTCAAGACGCACTCCAGCGGCGAAGGAGAGCCCGAAAGCTAAGCCGGGCATCACCGGCAGGGGGGAGAAACCGGTGAAGATCCCCTTCCGGACTCTTCTTCGCTTCTGGAGTGACCACCCACTGTGCTGGAGGCTTAGTCCAGCCTGGCATGTAGGACTACCGCCTACATTCAGATCGGTCAAGAGCATTGTTTGCACCGCCGCAGCAGCTTGACCTTCTCGTGTTCGATCCTCCCGGCCATGCTCCACAGGACGTCGTGGGCCGGGTCCTTCGATCCGATTTCCTGCGCCGCTCGGTACACGCTGTCACGCGCATCGGACAACAGCTCCATCACGAGGTCCCCCTGCGCCCTCGTCAGCTCGGGTCCGGGCTCGACCTTCATCGGTCATCCCCACTTCCGCGGATGACCCCACGCTCCTTCCGCGAGGCGAGCTTCGCGATGTTCTCCTCGGCGACGTCCTGCATGTCGGCTCCGATCTCGTGGCACATCGCCGCCACGTACCACAGGACATCCCCGAGTTCTTTGCGCAGCACCGCGCGGTACTCGTCGTCCAACTCGCGGTCTCCTCGCAAGATCTTCTTCACCTTCTCTGCGACCTCGCCAGCTTCGCCGGCAAGCCCTAGCGCGGGGTAGGCGATGTGGTTGCCTCGGTCGGGGTAGAGCGCCGTCGTTCCGGCCTTCTTCTGGTACTCGCTGAAGTTCATCCTAGCTCCTTGATCGCCATCATCGACCTCTTCACCAGCGTGTGTAGGTCCGCCAAGGTGCCCGCGTTCTTGAGCACCACGTCGAACTCCTCGTCTTTGAAACCCTGCTGCTCCGTTTCGGACTCGTGGTTCCATTTGGGCTTCTCGTGGCCGACGCGCAGCACTCGCCACAGCTTGCTATCCGCTGCACGAATGGCCTCCAACTCGTTGCGGAACCGGATGTCCGACACCACCACGCCCTTCGCCTTCCAGCTGTCGCGCAACGGTGCTTCGATGATCCCGTCCACAGGATCGTAGCGAAGATGCTCCCCTTGGGGACCGAGCAGCCGGTTGGCGGTTCGGATGGTGTAGTCCACCCACGTGTCCAAGTAGCACCCGCGCCCCCACTCGGTCCCGAGCGTCTGGATAGCGAAGCGAGGCGTCAGGTAGCACTGCTTCTTCTGCGCCGGCCTGCCCCACTCCACGCCGCAGCACAGACACTTCTCGTCGTCCGTCCACGGGCCATGCTCGCGCGGGTAGCGGGTGTCAGGCTTCGCGCGCTCGGGGCTCGGCCCCCACAACTGCTCCACCGTGAAGTCGTACACATGCCGAGCTGCGCGCTTCACCGGGTCCGCCAGGGCGACCTGCACGAACCCGAAGTCCTCCACCAAGTCGGTGGCGACCACGTCCTTCCCAGAACCGGCCATGCCTGAAATTCCGATCAACATCCCTACGACTCCTTCTCGACTGGGGTGTCTTCCAGCCCGTCTTGGTAGTCCTTCGGAGGTGGCGGGATCAAGACTGCTGTGCCGGTGTCCTGCTCGTAGGTCGTCACCCCTTGCTGCTCGCACCAACCGTCGAGAAACACTTGGAGGTCTGCGATCTCGCTCCGCGGAATACGATCGTAGGCTTCGTCGTGGTGGTTGTACTCGCACTCGTCGCTCACCATGCGGTCAGCATCGAGCGTGAAAGGCACCCGCTTGCAGGCCCACACGTACTCGGGAAAGTCAGGCTCCTCACCTTCCTCGGTGTTGTCCACACAGTGGTCGTACAGCTCCCACACGTCGTTGTAGTAGTTCTCCTCCCAGTACAGCGTCTCGCCGTCGTAGTCGGAGAGCGGCACCTTCTTGGCCTTCTCGAAACGCTTGGCCTCCCGCTCAGCGTCGTTCTTGGCCCGGCACTCGGCGCACACCGTGTAGACGTACTTGGAGTCTCCGGAGATCTTGCCACAGTCCTGGCAGACCTTCTCCGCGCAGCACCGCTGGGCTACATCTCGCACCGTCGCCATCGCCTTCTCGCTCGGGTCGTCATAGGCGCTGACGTACACCTTCTTGCAGGTCGGACACGCGTACCCACAGGGCTTCTCGGTCCCCTGCACCACGAGTACCAAGGGCTCGACTTCTTCGGCGATCATACCGCCTCCGGCCACGTCATGTTCGGGTAGATGTCGTCGAACAGAATCGGAACACGCGCACGGAAGTCGTGAAGCAAAGGGACCATCAGTTCCCTCATTTGGGGGTGTGCCCTTGGGGAGCACCGTTGCTTGAATACGTTTCTCCACTGGCGCATGTTGTAGGTCGCGACGATCTCCGTCTTCAGCCCGATGGGGAGATAGTTCCTCGCGATCTGCGGAGCGAGACCGCTCTCCACCATCTTCATGTACGTGTCCTCCATGACCTTCTGCGCAGCCCGGCCCCACTCGCGCTGCTCGTCGGTCAGGTAGTGCTCGTCGTCGATGAAGGTGATGGACTCGCCAAACTTCCCCTTCGAGTAGTTGCAGTACCTCGTCGACTCCTGCGAATAGGCTGCGATCCTGTGGCGCACCATCTCGTGTGTGATGCCGCGAGCACAGATGAACCGGACCGTAGCGCTAACGTGCTCGATGACCGACTCGTGTGCCGGGTCGTCGTTCCACACGTCGTCGATGATAGCTTCGGCGACCTCCGCCAGCTCGCCCTCCGTGGCTCCCGTCAGCACACCGGCACGTCCCACAAACCCCAGCCGCTCGGTGATCTTCTTGACGAGCTTGGCGCGTCGGTTGGACTTCAGGATCTTCTTGATGATGGCGTAGCTCGAAGGCTCGTCGATCTGATGGTAGCCAACACCTCCGCACTCGGAGCACTTCTGGACGTGAGCGCCAGAGACTCGATCCTCCATCTCGGAGTACCGGAGCTTCGCCTCGTAGCCGGTGCCCTTGCAGTGAGAGCACACCTCCCGACCATCCTCGATCTTGTCCTCCGACTTGTAGCAAGTCCGGGCCGCGCGCTCCAACATCGCCAGGACTTCATCACCGGGAGGGAAGTTTTCCACCTCGTAGTACGGTTTGACCAATCGCATCTCGTTCTTCTCCTACTTCTTTTCGGGAGGCGGCGTAGCAGCCTTCTCCGCTTTAGGCGTGGGGCGCTCGTCCCGAGCTTCGAGGATGGGCATGTTGGCCTCGGTCGGAATGTAGATGACCTCGCTGCTACCGTCCTGCAGACCCTGGATCCAGAGGTATCGCAGGTAGCTCTCGTTGCCCTTCAGCGACTCGCCTATGATCTGGTTGGCCTGCGCTACTCCCTTGGCGCGCTCGACCTCGGCAACCGCGAGCATCTTGGCGCTTTCCTGCTTAGCCTTGGCTTCGAGAATGGCGATCTGCCGAGAGGACTCAGCCTCTGCTAGCTTGGCCTTGCCCGACATCTCTTGGCTGTAGACGTTCCACTTGGGTACTGCCCAGCAACCGAAGCCGGTCAGACCGCAGGCGAGTAGTACGCCCAGAATGATCAGGATGGTGGTCTTCTTGATGGTCATGGTTCACCTCTAGTCAGCGCTTGGCTGCGTTCCACTTGTTGAAGTACGCCTGGCACCGCCGGCACACACGGCCGCGCACTGCCAAGCTGGGAGACATGCGCTCCACCACGTTGTCCTCGTAGATGTGCGCGCAGCAGAGCACGTGCACCATCCCGTTCTCGACCCCCTCCACGATGTGCAGCTTCTTGCCCTTGCCTGTGCTGATCAGGTCTCGTTTGCGGATGCGGATTCTTCCCTCGCTCTCCATCTCTTCATGTCCTCTTCGTGCTGGCGGTCCCATTCCGCCTTGACCTCTTCGCGGTACTTCATGCGCTCGGGATCGTTCCCGCGCTCAACCACGTTGCCCTCTTCGTCCACCACGCAGTCGTCCTCCCCGAAGGGCGTCGTGCTCTTGTAGCTGTTGGTGTTGATGCAGATGAACGCCGTCTCGCCTCGCATGTTGCTGCGAAGGATGTCCTCCTTGGGGTCGTTTCGAGTCACCACTTCACCGTAGGATTCGATCCTCCCTCCCAAGAAGTGAATGCCCGAAGTCTCGACGCGCTTGGGGCGCACCTCCAGTGTTCCTCCCTCTCCATCCGGTACGGGTTCGCCCTTCAGGTAGGTCTCGAACCGGAAGCCGTAGGGCGTGGCGCCGTGGCGCTCCTCGATGCCCTTGGACAGCTCCACCGCCTTCTTGGTGTCCCACGAGTCGATGGCCTTGCTAGTGGTCTCCGAGAACAACGTCCCCGGACTGATGAACAGCACGTAGTGCTTACGCTGGGGCTTTCCCATCTCCGAACTCCTCTCTGAACAGCCTCAGTTTCTCGTCGGCTGCGTAGCCGACTCCGATGACGGGCAGCATGGTTCCTATGCGGTACGCCTGCGCGGCCTCGGTGTTGACCCACACCACGTCGCGTCCTGGGATCTCGAACCGTCGCTCACACGCGGGCCACCCCAGCCGCAAGCGGACCCAAAGGATAGGCTCCTCTACGATGTGCACACCGGGGGCCATGTCCTCGAACTTCAGCGCGTTCTTGAGCCCTAGCTCTTCGGTCCACTCTCCGTTGGTAATGCGTACCTTTCCGTCTACGCCACACACGGCGTTCCTGTAGAATCCTAGGACGTCTACCGTCCGTGGGCTGTTCCACGGAGGCGGGAGGTAGACCGCGGCTTTGGGCCAGCTCATCAGAAGCCTTTCCCTACGGGGTGAACCCCGAAGTAAGCAAACGCCCTGAACAACTTCGGGTTGTGTTCGTCGCCTTCTAGGTAGGCTCGAATCTCCTCCGCTGTGCGCCCGGTGTGATTCGCTACGAGCTGAATCATACGGCCGTTGATCTGCACGAAGCTGAAGCCAGCGAGCCGGTAGTCGCTTCCGATCACTTCCTCTCCGTACTGCTTGCGCAAGGACTGAAAAGATCCGTGCCACATGCCTTCGGCCGCCCGGAACCCTCGGTCGTAGATGTCGATGAAACGCCGGCAGCCCTCGGGGCCGGCGGCTTCCAGCTCGTCGCTGGTGAGCCCAAGAGTGGTGCAGATCCGCGTCCACTCTTCATCGACATCCATCCCTTCTACCGCGCGGTGGCGGATTCCGATCCAATCGGCTAGCTCCTCCGTGGTCTGAGGCTTCACATACACCTCCACAAGACGACTGCCAGAACCACTACCTGCACGAAGGACAGAAGAACGACGGCCCAATAGGACACACTGATCCTTGCCCGCAGCTTAGGGTGAAGCTGCTTCTCGGCGATGAAAGCGGGCATGGCGGCCCTACTTCTTGACCCAGCCTTTGCCGCCGCACTTGGGGCAGATCTCGACGGTCGTCAGAGCCCAGCGGCCCTTGACCACCTTCAGCAACCCGCGGCGTCGCAGCCGCTGCAGCGTCCGTGTCAGCTTCTTGTCCTCGGTGCCGAGCTGAGAACGCAGCTCCTGGTTGCTCTTGGGACCACCCTTCAAAGCCGACTGCACCTCGCGCTCGACTACCGTATCCGAGCCCGCAGGCGCCCGCTTCTTCTTGGCTACCTTCTTCTTGGCCGCTTTCTTCGGCTGCGCCTTCTTCGCGGTCTTCTTGACGGCCTTCTTGGCCGGTTTCTTGGCCGGTTTCTTGGCCTTCTTCTTCGTCACCATTACCTCACCTCCGCAATACGTCCACATGGACGCATCAAAACAGTCCCCCCACCTCCGCTGCTCCGGAGTCGTCTGGCTCCCCGCCGCGACTGGGCTCGTCTTCGGGGGGAATCTCCACGGGCCGTGGGGTCTCTCGGACGATCTCCAGGTTGTTCTGGGTGACCGTCACGTAGTAGACGGGCAGGTCCGCGGCCAAGCCGTCCTGCGACTCGAACTTACGACGACGGACCTTGAAGCACTGGTTGCAGAACGGACCGATGAGCATGCCTGAAGGTGCGTCGCCCACAACACCGTCCAGAGCCACCCACATCAGCTTGGACGCCTTGGGCGTCTGGACGATGGGGTCCTCGATACAGGCGGGGCACCGAACCTCTAGCTTCCCTCTGCTGAGCATCACGGTGGCCCGGCGGATGTCGCTGTAGATGAGCTGCATCAGCTCCGGGTGGATCTCCCACGCGCGCTCTTTGACCTTGCCTACCATCGAGCCCAGCCGGATGAAGGTCTCTTTGCCGCAGTCTCGACAAAGGCCCTTGGGTCCTGTGTAAAGCGCCTGCCCCAACGCTACCCCCGCTTCAGAAAGTCCACGAAGCTCGTGGCAACAAGGTGAACTAGATCGCTGCCGACACGCTCGGGGTCCATCTGACGCCAGTTGCGACGAGGGCCGAACATATAGGAAAGTTGCTTTGGGGACATGTCGTAGTGGATCTGGTCGGGCTTTCTCCAGTCCGGTGCGCCCACCAAGACACAAGTGACGTTGATCCCCTTACTCCGCGCCTTCCGCACTTCGTCGCGGACAAACAGCATCAGCTGCTCGGTAGCGAAGATCTTCCCGTTGCGCTTAGCGTGCGTAGGAAAGCCATCGGTCAGGACGAAAAGCTGCTTGCTCTCGGTCCCCCGCTCCAGCTCGCGTACCCCCAGACGAACAGCCACGTGCAGCGGCGTCGAACCTCCCGACCCTCGTTCCCCCTCCCGCAGCTCGACGTCGGCGCGTGAGTTGTGCCGGATGAGCGAGATCTGCCCCGGCTCGTTCGAGCTGAAGCCCCACACCGTGGTCTCCACGAAAGGGAACTCCAACGCCCTCCGTATGATTCGACCCGCCCTCTCGCACTGCTGCGTCTTGGCACCACCCATCGAACTCGATCGGTCCAGCAACAACAGGGCCTTGAACCCTCGTCCCGTGCCCTCCGATCGAAAGCACGGCACAGGAAGCCCTGTGGTCATGCGCTCGATGTAGGCGCTCACGTCGATCTCCGTGCCTTCGTACTCCAGCACGCTCTTGCGCTTGCCCATCACGCGGTGGAACATCGCGCGCAGACGGTTGACCGTCTGCTGGTCCTCGAAGCTCATGGGCTGCCGGGCGTGCTTCTGATCCTCCTTGTCGACGAAGCTGATCTTCGCCATCGCATCTTTCTGCAACCACTCGTCGTGGTGCATCTTCTGGCGCATGGCTCGGAGAGCCGCATCCAGGATGTCCTCCATCTCCTGCTCGGAGTCATCCAGGCTGTCCTCGAACTTGTCCGGGTTGTTCACGTCCGCCTTCAACGCCTGCGAAGCAAGCGCCTGCGCCTTAGGCGAGTGCCGAGACTTGGTGAACTTGGACTCCAGCATTGTGTCCTTCACCTGCTCGGGGGCCTTCCCCAGCTTGTCGATCAGATCTTTCAGCGCCTGGGTACGCTCGGCCCCGGTAGCCGGCGGAGGCGGCGGGTTCCAGGGGGCATCCCCATCCCCGTCTTCTTCCCCCTCTGAGGCCCCTTCCTGCCCTTCGTCGCCTTCGTCGGGGGCGTCGCCCTCCCCCTCCCCATCGTCGCCTTCAGAGGGCTCCTGGGAGCCTTCATCGCCTTCTTCTCCGGATCCCTCCGAGCTGCCCCCAGCCTTCGGGGCGTCGCAGTCGCAGTCGTCACCTTCCTCCCTCTCTGAATCGTTCTCGCCGGAGCTTCCAGCAGAGCCGGGCTGCCCTTGGGGCGTAGGCATGGGCGGGGGAGGGGGTGGGATGTCCTTCAGCTCTCGGATGATCTCGTTGACGAACTGCATCACGAGCCACTTGGAGATCGAAAGCGTCGCCGAGAACCCCCGCTTGTGCACCTTCCGGAAGGCTTCCTCGATGTAGGGCCGGAATCGATCCATCTCCCCCGCACCGACCGACGCTCCGTCGCCTTCCAAACAGGTCAGATAGGCGAGTAGGCTCCCGTGCGCTTCATTCATCAGCTCTGCGACGGACTCCTGGTCGATCTCCTTCAGTAGCTGGTGGCTGCCGGGATACAAGATCCCCCACAGGGAGGTGACGCGGCGCTTCTCCAGAACCGTGATGATGTGGCCGATGGCTCCCTGAAGGTGGCCGGCGTTCAGCTCGACCCCCATCTTCTTGGCTACCTCCGCCACCTTCATCGAGTAGTCCCGGACGAACACCTTCTTGGCCTTGGCGTCCGAGCGAAACAGGACGTGGGCGAGCTGGCGCTCCACCAGCTGGTAGAAGTCCGGATCGGAGAAGGGAACTCTGATCTCGTTCCCGTCTGTCCCCACGAAGGAGCCGTCCTTCAGCCACAAGCGCCGCTTGGTGATGCCGGAGAACATGTCGACGGTCTTGTAGGCCACCGACTTGAGCACCGAGTACCGACGTAAGTCCGCCAACGTGTCGGCGGACTCAGCCTCTTCCGACATCGCCGCAGCTAGCGGGTCCGCGGGGGGAGAAAAAGGAGTCCGCACCTCACGCCCTCGCTGCAGCCCCGCGACGCCGCGAGGTCTGATCGAAGCTCACGCCGAAGATGCTTTGGATTCTCTCTGCCACCGTGTCCCGGTCGGTGTCGTCGAACTTGCCGAGTACGATGCGCAGCGCCCTGGTCAAATCCATAGCCGCGATGTCCTCCAGCAACTGCACGACGTCGCGTGTACTGAGCGCGTACTCCAACGACTGCTGTCGAGTCTCGTGCGCAAGGAGAATCACCCGGTCGACTACCGACTGATCCAGAGACGTGTCGGAGAGGACCGCGGCGATGATCTCCTTCTCCTTGGAGGACTTCGGGTAGGTAAGCGCAACGAGCCTCATGCGACTCTTCAGGTCTTCGTTGAGCTGGTACACGCCGCCGTATACCGCAGTGTTCATCGTCCCCGTTACCCAAATCTTCTTGCCCTTCTCCAACCGGAACACCTTCCGAGCTTCCGGCACCTCGATGCGTTGCCGCCAGTCGGTTGGGGCGTTGAGCACCTTCTGCATCTGGGGTGTCAGTGAGTTGTGCGTTCCGAGCCCCGAAGCAAAGTAAGTGTGAGGACCAGTAAGGCCGATTTCGCACAGAGGAGTAGCCTCAAGATTTCGGGTGACTCTTCGAACGGTTACCCAGAGAGGAATTTCTGGACCCGCTTTAGCACAAGTGCTGGATGGTTCTTCACTTGGTCTTCCGACAAGCGAAGAACTGAGAATCCCGCGCTCTTGTAGGCCAAAGTCTCTGACCTCTTCTGATTCGGTGGGTGCCAGTAGTCCCCATCCACAAGAATCACTTTCTTGCCTTCCACCGAAAAGTCCGGATTCAAATGTCGCCCTTTGGGTGTAGTGATCCATCTCGTTCCGTCCCCTGTGTAGAAGACTGGAAGGTCGACTAGAATCTCTATGGCCCGACGTTCCAACTTCGTTGGGCGTTGAGCGTTCCATCCCGCATGTACGAACTGTATCTTCTTGTCTGGATGATCCAGTAGATGCTGTTTTCGCTTTTCGGACATGAGCTTCCGGTGTCTCTCGTCCGCCCAGAGCTTCTTGGAGCGCATCGAAGCTATCTTTCTTCCTTCTGGGGACCTCCAGAACGCAGCGGTCTTCTTTCCCCCTTTCGCCGCAGTCTCTCGGAACTCCGGCGTCCGACAACTCTCCAAGCGACGTTCTCTCTTTTTCGGATCCCTCCATTCCGAAAGCATCCGAAGCCTCTGGGTTTCGGACATCTTTGATCTCACCTTGGGGTTGTCCATGGGACGCAACTCCCGTAGAAACTCGCTCATCGTCTCCCGGTACTCCGGGTCCTTCCACCGCGCTGTTGCGGCTTTTGAAATCTTCTCGTTCCGAGCCGCCGTGTGAACCTTCACGACGCATTCCGGATTCTTCATCGGATTCTTCCCGTGAGCCATCCGTTCGTGCGCCCGAAGAGACCTCAGGTCCTTTTTGCGGCAACCACACTTCGCACACACGAAGGACTTCGTCCCCTTCTTGGAGGAACTTCGCGGGGACCCACCCCCTCCTTGTCCAAAAGAGGTGGTTTTCGCTGGCTTTGATGATTTCCTCACCGGCTTCTATTGTATATGAGGAGTCAGCGCGTTGATACCGGGTTTCTACCACATGCGCTAAACACTGACCGCCCGCAGGATCGAATCCAACAACAGGATCTCCCAACCGCAGCCGCTCGATCGGAACTTCTTCGCCAGAGGGGACCAAGACGGTAGTGGTGGGGTAGAGACAGTTGATCTCCTCCAAACACAGGATGCACTGCCCCACCTCGTTGGCGACCTCGAACGCCGTCGTCAGCGGCCCCAGGACGAACGGAGTCTCCTGCCCACGCAGAACGAAGATGCCGATCAAGTGCTGGCGACGAACATCCTCCGAGCAGTCGAACGTCACGATGGGACAGTCCTGCTGCGCCGCGAACGCCTGGATGCTCAGGGTCTTGCCGATGCCTTTCGGGCCAACCACGATGGTCGGCGCCCGGAACGCGAGCCCTTCGTACAGGCTCATCAGGTCGAATACGTCTTTGTAGATCAGGCCGGCTTTGGGCTCGAACTCACCCGAGCCCATGCGCTGGATGCTCAGCTCTGTCATCTCTCCTCCAGTTTTTCGTGCTCCGAAGTTACCAAGTGTGCTGCCTATTGTAAAGCGTGGCGCCTACGCCCAGCCTTCTTTGCGAGCTAGCCACATCGGTATGATGAGCACGCCCTCGTCCCCGCTGCTTTCCACGTCCGACCCCTGGCGGATTTGGGAGTGAGGTATCCACGCCTCGTCGCCATGCTCGGTCAGCACCTTGATGGCGTTTCGCCCTTCCACCAGTACCTCCACCGAGATCTCGAAATCGTTGCTTCCACTGCCGTCTCTCATGGTTCCTCAGTCGTAGAAGGTCAGGATGCTCCCGAAGTGGTTGAGCCCCTGCACCTCGTTGGTTCGTTCCTCGAAAGCGCCGAGCACCTTCGAGCCGTCCACAGTCATCACGGGCGCACCCCACACCCGCGTGCGCGGTCGGAACCGCAGGTGCTCGAATGTCGCGAGCACTGCGGGGGTCACCTTGACGTCCGGATCGGTGTCCTCGAACCCGGACAAGAACTCGTTCATCTCTTCGCTCTCTGAAGGGCCGTCGTCCTCGGATACGTCACCGATCGAAGCCTCGAACAGCGTGAGGATTCCTACAGCTCGATACTTTTTGGCGTTCCTGCCCACGACGGCCGCGTGCTGCTCTGGCGTCTGGTCGCCTCCCTCCACCACGGTCACCTTCGTACCGTCCTCGAAGGGCTCACCGGTTTCAGGGTTTAGATCTACGAGAAGGAACGACGCGGCGCCAACGGCCCCGCGCTCGTCGAACCTCGCCTTGGCGGATCGAAACACCACCTCCGCGAACTCCAACGCCCCCTCCGCTGTGTGCAGGTTCTCTGGTAGGCTCATGAGTCTTCGAGGGGGAAGTAGTCGAGAAGCGTCTGGAAGGTAGCCTCGTTCATCTTCTCGACGTACTTCGCTTCGGACTCGCAGCCAACCGCACGGAGCCAGCTCGCAAGCTGGGCGGCAGACGAGGGCCTTCGGAACTCCCCGCTACCGCCCGGCGCGTGCAGCGCATCCATGACGGCCGGCAACAGCTGGTTGCCGATCCAGGACATCACTCCCCCTTCGGGGGTAGAGACTCCTTCAGCTCCTTGGCCGCTGGTTTGCTCAGCGTGACCTTCAGCGCATGGCTGGTGCTGCGCAGCTCGTCGACTTCGTCTGCCTCCAGCTTGCCTACGTCGATCAGGTGCTTCACCTTGCTCGGGTCGTACACGAGGGTCTTCACCTCGTTGAAGGCAGTGGTCAACTTGAGCCCCTTCTCTTCCAGTAGCTCCCGGAAGTCGTCCATCTTAGGCTCAGTGGCCTGACGGACCTCGTTCATGATCTTGTGCCCGTCCGCAGACGCCTGATAGTGCCCCTTCTCCGTCTTCTCCCCGTTGGCCTGCGCGTAGGCGAGGAGCGTAGGCTTCAGCTCCTTCTTGCGCGCCTGCGCCGCCTTCTCGACAGCGTCCACGAACTTGTAGACGAGCGCCATCTGGGCGATCGACAGTTCGGAAACAGGCCCAGCGAACAGGGTGTGCGAGAACAGGGTCTTGAGCGCTGAGAGCAGTTCGTTCATTTCTGGTTCCTCCGTTCGTTCATCCGGCGGCACAGTGCGGCCTCTGATCGATTCGGTATGACGGAACCAGACTAGCAGGTAGCTAAACGATTGTCAACGTCAGCCGACACGCTTCAGCTTCACCCGTCTGGGAAGCACTTTGGGGCGGAAGTAGGGGCACTTCGATGCCGCATTGGAAGCCCAGAAACAGGGACGACCGTTTTGGCCGGGGGCTTGGCAAATCCCCGAGCACTCCGAGGGCTTGTAGTTGGGCGGGGTCTCCCCCGATAGGTGGACACAGGGGTGACCTTCGACCAGCACCTTGTCTTCTTGCATCGTTGCTTCCACGATCTCCTCGTCTTTCTCCTGCGGCTCTTGTGCCCGCGGCGGCAGCCCGAAGATGACTGCACCTCCCCGACGAGTCACCGCGGCCTCTGGCGCCTCCGCGGCCCCGAAGGCTACCTCGTACACGTCGCCCGGCTCGTCCACCTCAGGGACTTCTTCCACGAGATGGGGGGCAGGGCTCTTACGAGACCGCAGAATGCCGAGGGTGAGGATGACGCCTAGAACGACTCCGCCAACAAGTACAGCTATCAGGTCCACAAGGTCTCCTACGCCGAGCAGCGCTCGTCCCCTTCCACGTGTAGGAAGATCTTGCGGCCTTCTACCGCAGCGATCCTTCCAAAAAGTACGCGCATCGCGCGCATGGTGGCCCCGGACCTGCCGATGACCTTTCCGCGATCCTGAGCATCCACGCATATGATCATGTGAGAAGCACCGTTGGACCTTCGTTCGTGCACTTGCACGACGTGAGGGTTATCCACCAGCGCCCGAACCACTTCGGTCAGCAGCTCCTGCTCCTCCATCGGGTCCATCTTGATCTATCTCCACTCCGTACCGGAGGTCACGAAGGTGTGCCTTGATGATCTCGCAGTCGAAGTATGCTGGGCACGTCTCGCAGCTCGGCAGCTCCTTCATCTCCACGCAGTGTTCCACCTGGCGCTGCCGGAGCATGACGTCGAACTGAGGCGTTCCGGGTTCGTACCCTTCCAGCTCCAAATCCAACTTCAGCTGGTCGATCGTGCTTCTACCGCTCATGACCTCCGCCGTCGTTGCTTTCGGGAGATGCGTCGCACTTCCTCTAGCACCGAACGGGGGGACTCGACAGCTCGATGAAAGCACTCCTCATGCATGGAGCCGTACTCCGAGTGCTCGTCGAACTCTCCGCTGTCGAGATCTCCCTTGGCGATCCGGTAGATCTTTTCACCTTCTGCAATGGGTCTTCCGCAACCTATGCAGCGAACTTCTAGTTCCTCCGCTGTAGCCGCCACCATGTCTTTCTCCTAGTCCCGACGTATCGAGCAACCTCTGAAGGAGTACACGAGCGACCGGTCTCCCTGTCGGGGGAATCACTTGACTATCCCTAATCTTAGCATAACGGCCTGGAGGTCGTCCCAAGCCTTCCGCTTTTGGGAGGGGTCGCGTAGCAGGTAGGCCGGGTGGAACGTGGCGCGCAGAGGCGTCTCCTCCCACTCGTACCACTCCCCCATGAGGGCTCCGATACGCTTCTTGGTCCCCAAGAGTGCTTGAGCTGCAGAACCTCCCAGCGCCACAATGCACTTGGGATCCACTGCTCGAAGCTGTCCGAGAAGAAACTCGCGACAGGCTCCGATCTCGTGGGGGTGTGGTTTCCGATTGTCTGGTGGTCGGCACAGGACGCAGTTGGTGATGAACACTTCCTGGCGTTGCAACCCCATCGCGTCGAGCATCTGGTCGAGAAGCTGACCGGCCGGGCCGATGAACGGCTCACCCTTCAGATCCTCGTTGGCTCCTGGACCTTCACCCACGAAGGCCACCGGAGGGCGTTCGGCATTCCCCACACCGAAGACCACGTTCGTCCGGCTCTCTGCCAGACGACACATCATGCAGTCCATTGCCCGAGCACGAAGGCGTTCTATTTCCTGTTCCCCAGTTGGTCCGCGCATCACGTCCGAGGAGAACATCATCACCTGTTCACCCATGCTCCACCACCATACCTCTAAGGGACCAGATTGTCTATCTGGGGAGTTTTCCGTGGTGCCCGCTCTCTGCTGGTCCTGCTTCCAAGATCTGCGGTATGCTTCCCCCTCGTTGGAGGATCCCATGGAGATTCAAGAGACTTTGCAAGATCTGTGGGCCAAGCACAGCTACTGGCTCATTCCCCTAGCCTGGATGGTGCTCAGCGCCGTCCTCAACATTCTGTTTCGCAAGAAGAGCCCCGAAGCGTGGATCGAGTACGGCAAGAAGAACCCACGCATGGCCGCACTGATCCGTCTGTGCAGTTCCATGGGCATCGACTTGCACAAAGCCCTGCTCGCCTTCAAACGGATGGTGGACGGCAAGGCCAACGCGCCCAAGCCTCTCCCAGCTCTGGAGGTGGCCGACAAAGTTCTCGATGCTGTCGTCGATGGCGTTGATCCCGAAGAGGAGAAAGACGACAAGGATTCGAAGGACGAGAAGAAGAAGGACTCCGAGGACAAGGAAGAAGATGCTTCCGAAGACGAGGACTCCAAGGACGACAAGGAGAAGGACAAGTGAAGAAGCTCATCGGATTCGTGTTCATCGCAGCGGCCCTCACGGTGCTGACGGGCTGCCCCCAAATCAAGCCCTTCGCGCGCACTGCGCTCGAAGCTGCTCGCCACGCCTGCGCCGTCTATGCGGAGCAGACCGGGGTGTCGTTCAAGGATGTCTGTGAGACCGAGGAGCAGCTTCGGCCCTTCATCGACTCCATTCTCGCAGCTCAGCAGGCCGCTGCCGCGCAGGCCGCTGGGGCCGCTGGGGCGTGTCCAGAATGCCCCGAGTGCGAGAAGGCCCCTGAGGCCGCCCCCGAGGCGAAACCGGCTCCTGAGCCCCCCGCAGCGCCAGCAACGGCCGCTCCTGAAGCCACCCCTGCTCCCACCCCGGCCCCGGAGAAGTGACGATGGTCGAGAGGGGGATGGGATACATCCCGTCGCCGGTCGATGACCGCGACTTCAAACTGGTCGGGGATGAAACTGCTCTGTTCGGGGTGAGCCTTCCGGCTGCCCCGTCTGAGCATATGGACATGATCCAGTTCATCGACTTCATCAACGACCAGCGCAACACCAACTCGTGCTTCCCGGCCGGAACGTTGGTCGTGATGGAAGACTTCACCGAAAGGCCCATCGAAGAGTTGGTCCCTGGCAACAGGGTTCGGACTCATACAGGCCGAGTAGGAACCGTGGCTCAATGTTCGGAGCGCTCCTACAACGGAACGCTATACGAGATCAATGTTCAAGGTTGGATCTACCCGGCGACGGCTACAGAGGAACACCCCTTCGCTGTATTTCCGAATGTATCCCCTCGGGCCAAGCACGGTAGTTTCGAGGCGGGACCACTAACGTGGAAGAGGGCTTCCGAGTTGGAAGGGGGGGATTACGTTCTTCTCCCGGCCAACCTGGATCTGTCAGGTGACAAGCCCGATGCAGTCCTATGTCCACGTGACTATCTGGAAGGCGACTTCTGGGAGGAAAATGACAAGATTCGAGCGTATCAGGGTAGGAAAGGGAGCGAACTTCCGTCCGAAGTCGTGTTGGACTCTACTCTCGGACGTCTCATCGGACTGTTCTTGGCTGAGGGATCTTTCCTGAAGCCTTCGGGAACCCTCCAGGGGCTTGCTTTCACTTTTGCCCGCGAAGAAAGCACCCTGCACAACTTCGTGATCGAGGCTCTGGGCGATGTATTCGGGGTAGAAGGGGTTTTGGACGAGCCCCCATCCAGGGAGTCAACCTCCCGCGTGCTGGTCCACAATTCCACCTTAGCCCAGGTATTCCACAATCTTTGTGGGGAGGGAGCGCTGCACAAGTACATGCCTACGGTGTGTTTCCGCGCTCCGCTCTCGACTCGATTGGCCGTTCTTCGAGGTTGGTTTGAAGGAGACGGCAGTTCAGAGCCGGTAAGATTCCGAAAGAAGAAAGACGGCTCGATACGAAAGAGTGCCGCTGTTCAAGGAGTCACCAGCTCCAAAGCCCTCCATCGGGGGCTATTTAGGCTGGCTTCCATTAGCGGAGTCAAGCTGAGCACCCAACTCCGACGCGAACAAGATCATCAGAACGCCCCTGGGCGTGAACTGAGTCTCTATGGGAAAAACATCCTCCGAGTGTTCCCCGAGTTTCAAGAGGTTCTGGAGGAGCACGACGTTACTATCGCATCCTACTCCTGGTACAAGGAACACGATCTGGGATTCTTGTGTCGTATCCGTGAAGTGAACATCCCTGAAACCCCGGCCAACTTCCCGGTTTACAACCTAGAAGTGGAAGGGGACCACACCTACATCGCGGACGGAGTGGCCGTACATAACTGCGTGTGGCAGTCGATCCAACAGCAGCACTTCATCGCACAGGGCGTCCACGGAATAGCTGACCGTAAGCCCCTCAGCGTGATGTTCGGCTACTGGCACACGCGCAACCGGGGAGGGACCGAGAAGCTAGATCTCGGATGCTTCCCCAGACTCGCTTGGCAGGCCACCAAAGGGATGGGCTTCTGCGAGGAGAAGATGTGGGCTTTCGATCCGGCCAACATCAACCGACCTCCGGACTTCGACGCCACTGCCGCGGCCATCGACCAGCAGTGGATCGAGGGCTACTACAACATCTGGGGCCTTTCAGGCCGAGCTGAAGAAGTGCGGTCGGCAATCTCCCAGGGCCACCCTGTCATCTTCGGCACCATCGTCGATGACGACTTCAAGCGCTACAAGGGCATCAAGAACCCCGAGCCGCTGAAGCCTCCCAAGGGGTTCAGCGGGCGGCACATGATGTGCGCCGTGGCCTACGACCAAGACGGCCTCTGGGTTCTCAATTCCTGGGGCAAGGATTGGGGTGCGTCAGATCCCTCTGGGTTCCACTCGGGAGGGTTCTTTCGGATGTCCTGGGAGTGGGTGGCTTGGCATCAAGTCACTGACTGGTGGGCAGTCAAGATCCCTAAGGAGTTCGTGAAGTGAAGAAGCTGCTTTTACTACTGACCCCTGTACTGTTCCTCGCCGTCACGGCTGTAGGGTGCCCGGCTTGCCCGGATCCCCACATCCCAACAGCTCCGGATGCCGGCGTAGAGCCAGACCCTGTGCTCCCTCCGGACGTGGATCCGGCGGAGGCGGCGTGCAAGCGCTACGAGGAGTTGCAGTGCATGTCCCGTGATGGGCGCCCTCTGTGGGAGCCTACGCCGGGAGGCGTGAGCTGCGTGGATGTCTTCAAGAACGCCGAGAAGAACGGCGTGGACTTGCACCCTGCGTGCATAGCGAAGATCGAAACGTGCGAGGACCGCCACGCCTGCACGGACAAGGGCTGAACCACAACCCCAGCAACGACGAAGGCCCCACGCCTACCCAGGCATGGGGCCTTTCGTTTGCCCGCTCCGAGCTATGGAGTAGCCGGCTTGAGCGCCACTGGACCTGGAACGGTCTGAAGAACTACGCGATCTGGGTCCTTTTCGGGTTCGGGCTTCTCTTCCGCCTCTGGAGGCGTCGGCGCGGGCTTAGGGATCGTAGTGTGCCCCCACAGCTTGGTGGCAAGAGCGTACCTCTTTTCCGAACCGACCATGCCGGCCTTGTTCGAGCAGGAACCTGAACCGTAGACCGCGAGGCGGTGCTTGGGCTCGGACTTCCGGCAGGCCCAGAACGACCCGCGCACAGCTCGAAGGGCGATGCGCAGTGCCACCTTGCGGTCGGCGAAAAGGTCCTTCATCCAGATTCGATTCTGATCCCGGTCGAACAGAAAACCCTTTCCGATCTTCACCTGCCACATGCTCGCGGCTTGCCCCGCGTCGCACCGGCGCCACCAACCCTTGTCGCGGTAGCACGGCCCCTTGTCCGCATCAGGGTCGAGCCCGCTCTCTCCAATGCCCAGAGCCAACATGTAGGCCGCCGTGCGGGACCGAGACATCCCAGGAATGGGGCGCTGCTTCTTGTCGAACACGACTTCTCGGATGTCCTTCACGACTTCTCGGTATCGGGCCGTGCGTTCCGCAACGGTCTCTTCCCAGCCAGGGAACTGGTGGGCTCGTGCAGGCGGCGCGAAGTTCAGCGCGAGTTCGAGAAGCCATTCCTCGGTAGGATCGGCGGGGGCCTTTGAGCTGAGGGATGCTTTCGTCACCCCTGTCTCATGACCGCAGTACCAGTCTTTCGGGACGGTGTAGGTGAAGTTGGGGTCCGTGCGCGCTGCCTTCTCCATGCGGATCATCGTCTGGGTTGCGAGCTTGCAGCGACGCTTGCCCTCCCAGTCGACCGTGCGCTCGCTCGGCCCGAAGGTCTTCCCAGGGCAACGGCCCCAGCCGTAGGCGGTGATCCAAACGCCGGGTGAACCCTCGCACTGGTCCTTCCACTGACGAAGGATGTCGTAGGCTAACTCGACGTTCTTGCGGGGGTCGCGCATCTTCTCGACCGTGAGCCCCTTGTACTTCGGACCCAGAATGGACCACGTGGGCACGATCTGCGGAGCTGCCTTCGACACCTGCATCGGTCCGACGACGGTGCCCACGAGCTTCTGCTGCGCCTGGTTGTAGCGTGCGTCGCCGTCACGCGGCTTGAGCATGTGACGAGACTCGAACCAGCTGACTGCTGCGAGAAGGGCGGCGTCGGTCTGTGGGTCAACCAAGTGGCCGGGGGCAGCCACCTCCGCGTGGATCTTCGCGAGCTGGGTGATTTCCTGACGGCGTGCCTCCATCTGAGGCGTGTTCTTCATGATGCCTGGCGCCTCGCGCGAGAACATCAAGATCATCAGGTAGGCTAGGGTCTTTTCCAGCATGTCAGTCCTCCTCAAGAATGCGCGCTATCGTCGTGTGTGACGTTCCCAGCTCGCGCGCCACAGCCCGCTGGGACATACCTCGATCAATCATCCTTCGGATCTTGGTGATAAGTGATTCCCCGCGCTTCAGCAGGACTGGCTTCTTTCTCCCCACCACCGGCGTGTACGTTCTTCCCGTCACGTCCCCCCACTGCCGCCCGCTCAAAATGGCCTGCACTGTAGAAGGGTTGGTGGCGTGCCGTGTTGCTAGGTCTGTGATCGTCACACCCCCTAGATCGTACTCTTTGCAGATGGCGAGTACGGTCCCCTTCGTTAGCCTAGGCTTGAAAGGCGTACTCAACGCCTCTTCGTCTGACCAACCTCGGCGCAGCCGCTCCCGAATAGCAGTTGCAGAAACACCCAGTTCTTCAGCCCAGTCCATCAAAGACTTCGTTGTCCCTTCTGAAGTAAGGAACGTCGTATTTCTCCTGTTCCTGGCTTGCTGCTTCGGGGTGGCCCAACGACAGTTGCGTGGCTCGTAATCCCCTTCGGGGTCTATGCGATCTACAGAACACGACGGGTCTGGTTTCACTCCCATGTCCGCAAGGAAGTTGGAGAACGAATCCAACCATCTGGCGCAAACACGTATGCCACGACCTCCATAGAGGCCAAAGCTCTTGTGCGACGGGTTGACGCACCTAGAGATCATGCTCACCCAAGCGACGTACTCAGAAGTCCTGAACCCAGTCTTCGCATGCCCATGTTTCGGCGGCCTTCCGGGCTTCATGCATGCGACTGTATCCTGCTGCGAAGGCTCTTGTCTACTAAACAGTTAAGCAACATCTAGCAGTGCTTTCGTAGCTGTGCCAATTCGGAGAGTGACCTGTGACTACAGCGGAGCAGTCGACAGCCTGCGACCAGTACCTGCCGACCAAGCACCAACCCCACTTGTTCTTTTGCCCGCATCGGACCCACTCCTCAGCATTGCCGATGAGGTCGTATGCTCCGCTCGCACTCCGGCACTCTTCGCGGGCACCTGCGGGCTCACTCTGATCCAACCACGCCATGTGCTTGGCGTCGCGGTTGTAGATCTTCATCCAGTTCGGTTCTCGGAAGAACTTGGCGAAGTTGCACGGGGCGTCTTCCCTGCTGAGCAGCTTGGGAATTTTCTCACCAAACGGGTAGCGCGCGGACTGCTCTCCGCGGCATGCCGATCGCCATTCTTCGAGACGACACACCCGCTTTCCGACGCTGGCGCAAAGCCGCTCAGCGTCCATCACTAGACCCTCGCGCACGTCGTGCTTTTCTGCAATCCCGCTGACGCCCAACAGCGGCTTCACGCCGGGCTTGTTGGGCCACTCGTATCGGTCGATGCAAGTTCCCGCCCCGGACTCCACCATGTCCGTAGGGCAGGTCGGCACCATAGCCGTCAACGAGAAGATCACATTCAGAAGCACAAGACTTGTCATCGACTCAGCTCCCATCCACTCCTCTCAACGGTTCGGCGAGGGCCGTCACGCACCAAGCGTGATCCTCGGCACTCCTCGCGGTTAGTTGTCGTTGCGGTACGGACCCTACAGCAAAAAAGAACAACCGGGCAAGACTTTGAGGTCGATCTCTAGTCCGTGCCCGGCTCAGTTCTTGCTAGAAAGCAAGGGGTTTCAGCTCTCGAACCTACGTTGCTTCGCGCCTATCTCTTCCGCTTCTTTCGGTGTGCCCTTCATCTGCCCCTCGAAGAATCCTAGGGGCACCCTCACCCCTTCCGGGAACACCCAGAGGTGATACTGATTTGCCAAATCGACAGTCCGCGACTCCGCAGGGTACAGCTCGATGGCCTCTCGTTCTTCGCCGCACAGCTCGTTCTTGATCCTCTGCAGATCTCTCCAGTCGTGCAACGGCTCCTTGTCGTTCCGTTTGATCGACAGGTGCGTTATGGTCGTGTCGAACGCCTCGGAGTGGAAGTCGCGCAGCCACACGTGGTAGCGACTGTTCCAGAACATGCGGTCTCCTTGTTCCACGGCCTTGGGGTTCGCCTTGATGTAGTCCTCGGACAGAGGGCACTCCTCGAAGTCAGACCAGAAGTCCTGAACCGTCCGCACGAATCGGAGCCGGGCCTTCTCTCGTCGGCGCTGCTTTCCTGTGGGCTCGCCCTTCCTGCGCTTCTTTCCCTTCGACATCTCAAGCCGCCTTCTTGAAAAGGATGGGGAACTGCTTGCCGAGCTGCCGCCTGTAGCGGCAGAGGATCATGGCCGCCGCGCGGAACGCGGTCTCCTCTCCGGTGTCCATCCACGATGCGAGGAACGCGGTGCGGTAGACGTCGGGCTTGGAGAACCCTTGGCCGTCCTTCTCCTGCGCGCCATCGCAGACGCTCTTCATGAAGTAGAAGGCATCGGTGAGAGCCTGGCGGACTTCGGAGGTCAGCTCCAAGGTCTCGCCCGGAGCGGTGCCCTGACGGTCCTTTTCCTGGAGGATGATCTTGTCGATGCGCTTCTGCGCCTGAGCCTTCTCGGCCTCCTTGGCGGCCTGCTCGATGGCATCCTTGCGCGCCTGCTGGTCCGCGTCGCTCTCCTGCACCCAACCGCTGGGCTGGGCGGTTTTGGGCTTGGGCGCCCGCTTGTACTGCACCTCGGCTTCGACAGCCTTGAAGATCATGGCGGTCTTCTCAGCGAGAAGCCGTAGGACGTGCTGGTCGAGCGGGTGGTCGGAGACCATGCGGGTGACCTGAATCGAGTCGGCGGTCTGCCCGATACGACGAGCCCGGTCCTCTGCCTGCGCGTTGGCGGAGGGGGTCCATTCGAGGTCGACGAACAGAAGGTGGCTGCCGCGGGTCAGCGTGAGCCCGTAGCCGCCGGCCTTGATGGTCAGGCCGATGCCCTTCAGCTCGCCGCTCTGGAAGCGCTTGACGGCCTCGTTGCGGGCCTCAGCGTTGGTGTCGCCGGTGATGACGGCCCACCCCTCGCGCTTGGCCAAGGTGTCGATGGGGGCGCGATGCGCGGAGAAGACGATGAGCGGCTGCTCGTTGTCCTCGTACTGCTCGACCAGATCAAGCATCGCGTTGATGCGGCTGGCAGCGAGCTTCGCGCGCAGCTTCGAGAACTGCTCGAAGGGAGGAAGGTCTGCGGGGGCACCATCGGCGAGCCCGTCGAGTGCTTCGGCCTCGTCGTTCCAGGCGCTCCACGCGGCGTCCAGCTCCGCCTTCAGGCCCTTGTCGAGACTGTTGACGGTGAGGGTCTGGTAGGTGACCTCAGGGAGATCAGTCAGCACCTCGGTCTTGAGCCGGCGCAGCATCACACGGCGCAGGCGCTCAGGGGTCTCGGGAAGAGGCTCGCCGAACTCGTAGCCGCCCCACCGGTTCTTGTAGCCGTTGAAGCAGCGGAGGAAGGACCTCCAGCCACCGAACACCTCGTAGGCCATGTCTCCGGACTGGAGCATCCCGTAGAGGTCAAACGGGCGGTTGAGCATCGGGGTGCCCGACAGCTGCCACACCTTGTCGGCGGTGACGGCGAGCGCCTTGAAGACCTTGGACCGGATGGCCTTGAAGTTCTTGACCGCGGTGGACTCGTCGGCGACCACGACGATCCCCTTGCCCGAGAGGTCGAGCACGGGGTCGGCCTTGATGGTCACCGTGGCGTTGCTCTTCTTGGAGCACTTCTCGCACACCCACTCCCAGGTGCCCGATACGTACTTCAGCTGACCGTGCGCCTTGCAGGTGCAGCGGGGTAGCTTCGGCAAGATGTCGTAGTTCGTGATGATGACCTCTCCAGCTTCGGGGTGCCGGAAGCTGCCGCGACCCGAGAGCACGACAGGCTTCAGGCCCGGACGCCACCGCTTGCACTCGTCGCGCCAGTTCAGCTTGAGACTCGCCGGGCAGATGACGATCGCCCGTGCTGGATGCGGATCACCGTCCAACCCAGTGCTTCCAGGATTTCGGTCTTCTTCCGATCCTTGTCCTGCTGGCGCTTGTTCCAATGACTCGGACCGTCCAGTTCCACTACGATCTTCAGTTCCGGCTGGCCTAAATCTGCCTTGTAGTGTGTCGGTGCTCGCAACTCCGTTCCGTGGCCTTTCGTCCGTATTGGTAGCTCCCTCACGAACCCCAGAGGCTCCAGAAAAATGGCCGCCAACTCGACTATCGGAACTGGAGGCTGTCCGTTTCCCCCCTTGAATCCTACTGGATTCCCCTTCAGACCTTTGAGATGCTTCTCTCGCACTTCGGGACGCTGCATCGCACGACGCGTGGCCTCGCTTACCTTTGCGCGCCACTCCGGCGTCTGAGCTGTCTTCCGCATCGTCGCTTTTGCTTTTCGCCGAGCATTCGGCTGCCGCCCCTTGGCTAGATTCTCCTTGGCGGCTCTGAGCTGATTTGACGTTCTCGGATACACTCCTCTCGGCATGATTCTTACCGTACCCCTTTGGATGGGGTAGGGCAAACAAGACTTGGATGGTTTTTCCTAGTCCCATCGAGTCGCCGAGCAACGCGCGGCGTCGCTGCCGCAACCAACACACGCCCTTCACCTGGAAGGGGTACAGGCCGTCCGCGATGAGCTGCTTGGACAACGCTTCGATGTCCTCCGACACGGTGCGCAGCTCGGGGGCCACGGCGAGCTTCAGCTCGTCCGCTAGCTCCAAGAGCCGGTCCCGGTCACCGGGATCCAGTGACACGCGCCAACACTTCGGGGAGGCGTCACGGTCGAACCGCGCGCCCGGCATCGCCCGCAGCAAGGGGAGCGCTGCTTTCTCGTAGGGCATCAGTACGCGACCGTCCGCCGTCAGCTCCCGCGTCTCCGCCGCCTCGGGGGCCGCCCCAGCGAGGCCGAGCTGCGTCCCGCACACCGCGCTCTTGCAGCACACCTTCCAGGAACCCGCATCGTCCCGGTACACCCAGCCGGCCTGCGCCGCCACCGAAGTGCCGCACGCCTCGCAGGTTCCGCTCCGCCGATTCGCCCATGCTTTTCGTCCCATCTGCTCTGTCCTTCTCCCAGGGTACGTAAAAACAATATCACATAGGAAAAGGATTGTCAACAGGAAGATCAAAAAAGGCCGACCCGAAGATCGACCTTTCTTCCCGGAGGTGTGGGGGGAACTAGCGGCCCTGACGGCGGGCTTGGCGCGCCTCGCGGGCAGCCATCTTCTTGGCCTGCTCGATGCACTCCAGAGCGTCGCTCGCCGAACGCACGGCGTCCATGGCCGTGGCTAGCTCTTGGTCGAGCCGGTACATGTCGGCGCGCGCCTTCTCATTCATGACGGTGCCCGAGGACCCCTGGCGCTCGCGGTTGACCGTGGCGTTCACCCGCTGGATGAGCTTGTTGGCCCGCTCCAGAGCGTTGACCATGGCCTCCGTGGTGGGGAACAGGGTCAGCGACCGGCGACCCTCGGTCCTCTTCTTCCGGCCCTTGGCCTTCTTCTTCTTGGCCTTCTTCTTGGCCTCTGCCAGCTCCTCGGCAGACATCTCTTGGAAGGCTCCGGGCTGGAACATGGCAGGCATGCCGCCGAAGTCGCGGGGTTCGATCCCCATGAGCCGCTTCTGTTCTTCGGTGAGTAGAGGCATGGGGGATACTCTAGGCTAAGATGCCCAGAAGCTCAAGACGTGACGATCATGTCACTCGTCCAGCGGCTCTGCTCCCTCGTGCCCCCGATTGCACACCCACCCCGACGCCCGCTTCCACTGAGGCTCCCCGCACACCGAACACCGCCGGGTCGAGCTGCGGGGGCGGACTCGGAAAACAGGCCCCTCCGCCAACTTGCGGTCTACCTCCGCTAGAGGACTCCTGGAGACGTCTTCCGCCTCGGGGATATCCTCGCCCGCCTCAGGCTCCTCCGGGGCCTCTGGAGGGCTGCTAGGGGCCTCCACGGGCTCCTCCGGCATCTTGCCGCGGGCCTCCCTCAGCATTCCGTCCTGCACGAGCTTCCGGAACAGGGCGGCATGGGCGCAGTCGGCCGCCTCCGAGAGAGCCCGGAGGGTGTGGGCCAAGGCAGGGTCGTTCACATTTTCAGAGGCGGACGCCGCCCGACCCACAAGGTCTTCCAGTTCGCCGAGAGTGATCACTTCTCGAAGGGGTTGCGGGGCGTGGCCGGGTGATGAGCCATGGGGTGCTCGTCATCGAGACGACGGCACATGTCCAGGGCTTCCTTCATCGCCTCGCTGGTCGCCTTGTCGCCGGGGATGCTGGTCACCGAGGACTCGGGGATAGCGTGGACCTCGATCTTCAGCTCCTCGATGGGCGCGAGCCACTGCTCGCAGAGCCGGCCCCAGTCGTAGCTGTCTTCCCCCTCGGGCTTGACGAAGCAGATGGTGTGCTCGTTGTTCTTGGCGAAGCGCCATAGACCGGAGCAGGCAAGAACGGACTGGATGGTCCGATGGAGCAGGCGGCGGCTCGCCCCCCAAACCGCTGCGAGGGGAACGATCCTACCGGGCTCGCGCATGGCGGTCCGAATGAGCGCCACGGAAGCAGTCCGCGCGATGATGGGGTCGCCGACGACATCCCCACGCCCCAACATCTTCTCCCAAAACACGATGAGCTTCTGGTCGTCCAAGCTCGGCGCGTAGTCGACGATCTTCGCTTCCTCCGCCAGCTGGCCTTCCTTGTCCGTCGCGTAGCCCACCACACCCATGACCGCACTCTTGTCCACCTCGTCCGGATCCGCAGGCCGTAGGGCGTCGTTCGGATTGGCGAACAGCGGGGCCGCCTTCTCGCGAGTCGTGGCTGACTCGATCAATGCCGACCGAGGCTCCAACTCGCCAAGGCTGTTGCGCACGAAGCTCACGAGGTTCGGGACTGAGGACCGGTGGAATTGGAAGGTGTACATGAACTCCGACCCGTCCGGCATCCGAAGGCGCAGGGAGATCTCCTTCTGTTCGTCCGACCGTTCGGGGAAAGAGATGTCGACCACCTGAGCCGTCTCGTGGTCCTGCTTTCGCAGCCCCTCGATGTCAGACTCGAAGTAGCGAGGAACGAGCTTATGGCCGTCCATCTCGGCGTGGAACTTGATGTGCCCCTGCCAATCCTTGTCGCCGTTCCACCCCCCGTTTTCCTGCCCGCGAACGCGGCACAGGTAGTTGTGGTCGACGTGAATGCCCATGTACTGCTGTAGCTCGTCCATCTTCGATCCTTTCGGTAACTGCCGTCCTTAGCTCTACCGTTGTATCAATGCGCTACGCAATTGTCAAGCGGAGTTCTTCGACGACTTCTTGGGAGCGCCGTAGCCGATGACCCGCAGCTGATCCATCAGTCCTTCGGTGCGAGCTTCTTCGAAGTGCTTGGCGTGCAAAGGCAGCTTCTTCAGTCCGGCGCTGTCGGGGTTGCAGCCTTCGTACTTCGACCAGATGTCGACGGTACGTAGGATGTGAAGGACAGCTCTGGCCTGCTCGGAAGAAAACCAGATGGCGTCTCCGTTACCCTCGCTCACGAGCACCAGGGGTTTGCCGATCCTGGGTTCTCCGCGCCCTTCGAGCATGAGTCCAATGATGGGCTCGTTGAAGGACTGTCCCACCACAGCCGTTCCGGGAAGCACCCCGCGGATGGCCCACCTACGGCCGTCCGACCCTTCCACCCGGTCGCCCTGACGGACCTCGTCGGGGCACTCAGAGCGACGCAGCACTGCTACGAAACCCGGACCTTGGAACTTGTAGGTGTCTAGGACTTCCATGGTGGGGACCTTAACCACTTTGCTTCCCCCCTTCTCACCGCCTCTCGCTCCCGCTGGCGCAAAGCCCTACACCCGAGGCAGTAGTGCCCGTCGATGTGGAACTCCTCGGGGTCGAGAAACGTAGGCCACGGCTCTCCGCACCGTTGGCACGGTGCCGTGTTGTCGGGCTAGTCGCCATCTCCTTGCTCGAACTTGAACCTGATGTGTTCGGCCGGGCGGTTGGGAGCGACCGCGACCTCCACAACATCGGACCCGTCCTCGGCAGTGTCGAAGCGAACCTCGGCTGGAGTCGAGCGGCCCTTGATGACGGTCAGGTGCAGCTCTTCTTCCGAAGGACGTTCGATCTGCAGAACCACTTCGCAGTGAGGATAGGGGCGGCAGTGGAAACACATGGCTACCTCCCCAGCATGTCCGGCGGGATGCCCATGGCGGCGTACAGATTCTTCTGGAAGTACTCGATGTCTTCCTCCGTGCTCGTCGGCTTGTTGTCCGACACAGGCTGAAGGCAAGGCTGGGTGAAGAAGTCCTCGTCGCAGAAGATCTCCGGTAGCTTCACCTCGTTGCCCTTCACAGGGAAGCGGTGCCCGCAGGGGCAGATGACCTCACTTCCCCGAGCAATCGGGTACTCACGTTCGCACTTGGGGCACTTCACTCGCATGGGTCTTCTCCCTCTGTCCCTTCAGGATCGTCCGATCCGTAGGAATAGTCCATGAAGAAAATGGACGGGGTCTTCGGCATCGGCAGCGGCTTGCGTTCGATCAGCTCGCAGTGAATGAGCTGGTCCATCGGGTCCTCGACACAGATGGGAACGTCTTCGATGGGCACGCCCCCGAACTTCACCAGCCTGTAGCGTTTGAGCAACCGCCCGTCGCTTTCGCGCCGAACAGGCTCTAGCTCCTCGAACATCTCATCCCACGCGGCCTGCGGTATCCGCAGGGGGCCAAGTGGATTGCGCCTGTGGCCTTTCATCGACTCTCAGGCTTCCGTCTCAACAGGTGGAGGTTAGCGTACCTCGTCACCAGCCGAAGCTCTGCGCGTTCCCCATGGTATTTCTGCCATGCAGCAGCCAGGGCGCGGTCAGCCAAAAGCGTGTCCGTCTCTTTGTCAAAGGTCGGACGGATGGTTATCTGATCCGCGCTCAAACCCCACGCGGCGAGAAAGTCTCTCAGCAGATCCTCGAACGGGTACTTGTGATCTACGTGGACGTTGTTGGACGTCAACGGTTCGTCGGTCACAGAGCAGCGGGCTTCCGGTTTCAGATGCTCCTTACGGAAGTCCCAGATCTGGTCGCGTATCTCGGTACGCATCGCGTTCCTGACGTTCTGCTCGTGTGTCGGTGGGGACAGGCACGCACGGTAACTGATGTCTGTCCTAGATCCGTCCACTCGGGTGATCCAGAACCCCCGGCTGTTCCAGTTACTCTCGATCTGGACAGATGCTATCCCGCAGCCCCGCTTCAAGTCGAACTCTGGGTGCCGCTCAAACAACAACAGCATGAAAGCCAAGTCTTTGGGAAGTAAGGTCTCTCCGATGCTGTAGCCGTTCAGGATCTCCCGCGCTCGCTCCCTCGCGGCTTTCTTGGTCCGAAGAACCTGTCCACCATGACAGATAGGTTGCCAGCTCATTCGTCCCCCTCCGGCTTGTCGACTTCCAGCTTGACGAGTGCTGTGCTCATGCCGCTGCGCAGCACCATCTCGCGAGGGTCCGCATAGGGGTCTTCGATGGTGGTGATCGAAAGTCCGTTCAGGAAGTCGCAGCGCGTTACCTTCACGCCGCGCGTGCGCACTAGACGGCGGCTGAGGTGCATCAGCTCTTCGGCGAGGTCCACGTGTTCGTCAAGCATCTGTTCGTAGAACGCTCTGATCTCTTCCTTCGTCGCGGCCATGAGCTACGCTCGTTTCTTCCCGTCCTTCAGCCCCCGCATGTAGGCTTCGTCGACCTTCTTCTGCATCTCCGCCTTCGACACCGCACCCATTTCGCTACGGAAGGGGCGGCGTGGGGGCTGCTTCTTGACGACCTTGGCCGACAGCACACTCCCCATGTGCCGAGATTCGTGCTCCGCAGGAGACAACGACTCCAAGTTCTGCCAGCGGTTGTTCCACGGGTTGCCGTCTCGGTGGTGCGTGTGCTGACCTTTCGGCGTCTGCGCCACGAGGCGATGTAGCGGGACATAGTCTCGTCCCAGCAGAAGCGCGACATGGCCGTCCGTGTCGAGCTTGATGAGCGGCCTTCTCTCCCCGCCGTGCTCCGCGCAGGCTCCAGGGCCGAACAGCAACTCATCACATCCGGGGTGCGCGCATCGGTACAGCTCAAACGTGGGCCACCGATCGGCCCACCACTTTCTCATCTCGGGGCTCAGCATGCCTACAGCCTCGTCGCTGTGGATGGGCTTGCTCTTGTGCACCAGCGCCCGCTGGATGTAGCTCGCCACCGAACGCAAGCGCTCAGCCGCTGTCGCGTCCTTGAGCTGCAAGCGCCCCGTGCTGACCGCCTTGCGTGCCGTCTGATAGTTGACCCCAGCGGCCTCCGCCACCGTTGCGAGATCGAACTCGTAAAAGACCGACTTGCGCTCCTCGTGTCTCGGTAACACATGCCTCGGATTCTCTCCTGGCTTCAGACCCATCACGTCCTCCGGTTCATGCATCCGAAGCGTCCTTTCAGTGAGCTGTCGTCCGTGATGGTTAAGTCTCAGCGTACTGAACCATCACCAATGGTCAACAATTGTAGTGAGAGAGGTTCAGCGTGTCCAGACAAGGAGGTCGAATCCGCAATCGCCTGGGGCCATCAAGCCGCCGAAGGGATCATCTGAGGGAGCAGGAAGGGGGTGGGTTGGAGGAGCTAGGCGCATCAGCGTGACGAGCACGGTGTGGGCGTCTTCTACGAATGTGGAGCCCTGCCACTGCTGCTCCGGGGGTTGGAGTACCTGGACGGTGAGGACGGTCTTGTCCTTCTGCGCGAACATGGGCTCGTGCGCAACGATATGGATCTTCCCCTTGTTGAGCCAGGAGACGGTTTTGATCCAATTTGCTGGTAGTTGCTTCGAGGCTCGGTAGCCCGTCGTAGACTTCTGCCCACTGCCGTCCGAGCCGAAGGTGAACCTCGCCTGCGCGACGCTGTTGAACTTGATGTTGTTCAGCTCGACCTTCACCCTAGTCGATGCCTACCGTCTTTGGAGGATGGGGTTGAGGGCGACGCGGGGGCTCGATGCGCGCTTCGGAGAGCTGTTCGGCTACGGACACGAGCAGGTCGTAGTTCTCGACCTTGGCCGCCCAGCGTTCAGGTATCGAAGAGTAGCCCAGCAGCGCCCCCATGATGGCGCCCGTGATGCACCCCACCGAGTCCCGGTCTCCGGAGTAGTTGACCGCGGAGGTGACTGCGCCTTCGAAGCTGTTGGGGTAGCGCATGGCGCAGAAGATCGACATGGCCAATGCTTCATCGCCTACCCATCCGGCGCCGAGCTTCCGCAGCACCATCTCGTCGGACCACTTGGTCTGCCGGTGCAAGTTCATTGCCTGCGTGACCATCGCCGCGAAGGTGTCGCGGTCTTCGCTTCTCGGGGAGCGTTCGAGCATGTTCATCGCCGCCCCCACAGCCTCCGTGATCGTCTTGGCCGGCGCTTCCTTCTCCGGCGCGGACATGATTCTGGATAGCATCAGCGCCTGGAAGGCTGCTGGCAAGAATCCCCCCTCATGCCCGTGCGTCAACGCGGCGCTTTCGAGCCCGTACTTCCAAGCCCGTGTACCGCTGTAGACGAGCCCCACAGGGGCGACGCGCATGACCCCACCGCAACCCTTGCTGTTGTTCACCGGGGCTGCTGAGGACCCCGCTACGCCCCCGGAAAGGGCACTCAGGCAGGTGTTGCCCGGCCCGCGATTGTTGGCGTGGTCGAGCTGGCCCCGGCGCCACTCGATGTAAGCCCCGTAGATGTAGGGCACCGGGTCGACGTTGATGCCATCCCCCTCTGCAGTACGTGCCGCCACGACACCCTCCGCAGTTGAGAGGGTCATCTGCGTGTCGTCGGTGTACGCGCCCTCCACTCCGTAGGACTCTTCGAGATCTCTGATACCGTCCGAGCCGTACCGAGTGATCAGCTCCGTCTGATTCAGGAACTCCACGGGAGCCCCCAGAGCATCGCCGCAGGCGAGCCCAACGATCGAACCTTTGATCTTGTCGTTCACTTTCTCTCGCTTCTCCTTGGTGTGAACCCTGGTACGTAGTCCGAAGACGCCGGGTCCCTGCGCTCTTCGGAAGAGAGTGTCCAAAAGAAGTCGTTGAAGTCCTCGTCCAAGTCGTACTTCTCTTCCAAGTAGTGGGCGTACCGCTCCCACAGCCGCGCGCCCGAACGCCACGAGTGGAAGAACCTCCGAGTCATGGCGGCAGTACCTCTTAGCTCCGCCAGCTCGTTGCGTATGATCCACCTAGCTAGGATCTTCAGGACCATCATCGACTCGCACCCTTTCGGGCGAACAGAACGGGCAGTGGAACACGGCGATGGGCTCGTCCTCGGTGGCCGGCGGCGGCCCCGCGAACTCGAAGCCGGGGTTTGATCGGAAGGTGCACGTCGGACATTGCCATCGGTCCGCTTCGCGCTCGATGCGGCCGGCTAGCGCGTGCTCCCCGTCGTTGCGAAGGTTGCGCAGAACAGCGGATAGGGCAGGTAGACTCATCACCACTCCGGATGCCAACGGCAGAGGGTCGCGTAGCGCTGCTGCGAGATCAGCCCCAGCTTCCATGCCTGTCTTCGAATCGCTTTCAGAGCCTCGCATATCGAGCACTCCCGCAGCGGAGCATTGCCTACGCTGCCTTCGGCGAACAGCACTTCGTTGTTCTCGCCGCAGGGGTTGCATGTGAACCGGCGTTTGCTCGGAGGCCCCTGTATGAACATTCGGGTTGCCGGCTCCTCACAACCTTCACGGTCGCATAGGATCAAATCTCTGGCATCGCGTTCAGCCACATCTCGTTCCAATACTCATGATGCTCTTTGGCACACTTGCGGCACAGTGGAATGGGGGCGTTGGGATCAGGCTCTTCCTCTTTCTTCGGGTAGGCCGTCCGCGAGGACTCCAGCTCGACCCCCTCCTTGCTCCCGCAGTGCGCGCATTCCATGTCGTGACAGTATCGCATAGCAGCGCGATAGTCAACAGGCGGCAGCTCGGCGCGGAGCGCGGCAAACTTCGGAGGCGGGAGTTTTCCAGCGCCCTCGCGAACCGCCAGCTCGGGCCGCGCTCAGACGCCGTAGGTGTGTCCTGTGGAGTGCAGCAAGATGTGGATTTGAGATCCGTCTAGCCCGTCAGCGTTCCAGAGCACATGCTTGACCTCGAACGTCGCCAGGGTCCCCTGAGAGTCCTCGTTCTGGAGAATGAGATTCACCAAGTCCCCAGTTCGGGGCACGCGGTGCCAGGTCACCAGGCGTTCTCCTCGGTCGCGCTGCCTCTCCCAAGGCATCGGGTCCCAGTGGAATCTGATCTGCAAGTCTCTCATAGCGGCGGCATCAGCTCCTTCAGCTCGTTGCGCAGGAAGGCGTTGTCGGACTCAGCCTTCTCCAGCTTCTCGATGGCGGTCTCCAGCGCGACGGCGAGCCCCTGGCACTCCTTGTGCAGCTCTACGGGGTAGCAAGGCGGAGAGTGCTTCAGCGCGGCCTTGGTCCCCATCGCGTAGTACCAAGTGACGTAGTGCGACGATGCCTTATCCGTGTCGATCTTCAGCGCTTTTACCCTGACCGCCCCGCACTTGTGGCACCAGGACACGTACTTCTTCTCGATGGACGTGCTCAGATGCTCCCACTGGTGCTTGGCACTTTCACTCATCGCAATGCCTTGGCCTCCCGCATCAGCGCGGCTGTTTCGGGATCACGCTCGAACACGTGAAAGACCAGCGTGCCGTTGTGCATCAGCACAGTGTCCAGGTGCATCAGCTCGTCTACTGGAGGTTGCAAGCTGGTAAGCCCCGTGGGGTAGACCTCGAACTCGCGGTTCACTGGAGGCGCGGCGGGGTCTACCGCAGCCCAGAGGAACATGCGCTCTTCGTCACGGGGGTAACCGTCCGGAGGCAACCCCGTCGTCACCGTAGCTGCGGCAACCTTCAGCACCCGCGCCCCTTCGGGCATCTGCACGATGCAGACGGGAGACGCACCGTCAGAGAGCGCCAGCGCGTACTTGTAGATCTTGATGTCGGCGTTCTTCTTGCCGAGTACGGCCTTGTACAGACGCATCTCGCCCGAGCCATCGCCCCCGTCGTCGAAGCACTCCTCGTCGTCTTCACCTTCCATGGCGAACTCACAGCCAGCTTCGTCGAGCAGCCACGTGAAGCCGTCCCCCTGGTCCTCGATGCGCGAGGGGCCGTCGATCTTTGGCTCCCTCCCACCATCAGACGTGAAGTCGTAGTAGACGACCCACACGACCTCCCCGTCCTCCAAGTCACGCAGCTCGTGCAGCTTCAGGGGAGGCCCCTTGTGGTAGTCGTCTAGCTCCCACACGGCCCGCTACTCCTTGTCCCAGCAGGCGCTCGCGTCTTCCCACTCGGGGTAGTTCTCCACCAACCACGCCTTGCACTGATTCGTCAGACCGTCGTCCTTCTCCCAGCGCTCCTCGCGCTTGGTGAAGGAGTCCTCGGCAGTGAAGACCACCGTCTCCTTGCCACCCCACATGTCGAACACGCAGATCCGCAGCTCGCCCTCGTTCTTGTTCTCGTATTCGTAGTCGTGCCGGACACTGAACCGGCGACAGGCACGCATATGCGCGCGACGGTCGTAGAACGCGGCCTTGTAGAAGATCTCAGCTCGCTCGTTGCCGTTCCGGTCAACGAGCTTCGACCACATTGAATGCTCCGTAGGTTGCTTGGACCAACATTCGGGTAGGTCGGCGTGGCGGAACAGCTCGCCTTCGACAGCGACGCCGAACCTGATTCCCATCTTGGTGAACGCCTCGTCGTTGCTTCCCTTCACCGGAAGCTGCGTGCTGTTCACGAAGTCCTGCTGCCCCCGAGCTTCCTGGCGCTCGATGGCATCGCCGCTGTTCCCTCCCAACGCGGCGTCGATCATCACTATGGTGGCTTCTTCCTTCGTAGAAGTGTCGCGTACCTTTCTGTCTCCCATCGACTTGATCCTCTCTAGGCCACTTGCGGTTCACAGATCTGCATCAGATGCCCGCGCTCTTCCAAAGCCACGGACAGGTCTAGTTCGACATCTAGGGACACCTTCACACGCGGAACCTCGTCGGCGTGCCGGCCCTTCCACATGAAGTAGGACGCCACCGCTTCGTCGTAGGGTCCGCGGAACACCACGCGGGTCTTGCCGTTGTAGTACCGGTGGGTGGTCACGGTGAAAGTGATCGAATCGAGGGTCATTACCTCGTGGTCCGCTGCACCGAAGTCGGGGAAGTGCTGGCGCATGAACTCCTCGGCAGTGTCGCGGCTTCGGAAGCGCATCACCTCTGTGGAGATCTGCCCGTTCGGAAAGCACCCTTCTCGTCCAAGCGGTCCGCACATGGAGCGGTCCGAGCCGATGGAATGAAAACGAACGATGCACCAAGTCTTCATGATGTTGGTCTCCTCAGCCCGTGGAGAGCTTCTTTCCGTAGACCTCGTACCAGCAGTCGTCGCACCACTCGTCGGCCTCTGTGCCGTCCGAGGCGCCGTAACACCAGCCAAAGTACCTCCCGCAGCGCCCGCACTGAAAGACGCCTCCGCAGGGCTCGACGCCCTCAGAGGGCTCGAACCCCGGACACCCCGGCTGGTGTTTGACCTGCCGATCCGGAGATTCGAGATACCTCTGTACCTCCGCCCATTCCTCCGGGGTCCACTCGTAGTCTCCGGTGATCATCGCAGGGCCTTCTCTTTCAGCTCCTTCACGTACTGGAGGATCGCAGCCTCGGCTTCGCGAAAGTCGTCGCCGAACTCGCCGGTCTCGATGAGCCCCTTGGCACTGATTTCGAACACCCAGTCTTCGATGGCCTGCTTCTGCTTTTCGGTCAGCTGCATCAGCCGCCCGCTTGCGCGGAAGCGAACCGGGCGATTTTGTCCTCCAGCGCCTTCAGTGCCCGCTCCATGGTCTCGCCGCCGCCGTTCGAGGAGAACTTGCCCAGATTGGCCGTCCAGATCACCACGAACTCTCCGTGGTCGTTCTCCACCGAGCTGTACACCGACAGCATCCCGGCGTTGAAGTCGTCGGAGCCCGTAGCAGCGTTGGCCGCCGCAGCCAGTTCCTTGGCCTTCGCTAGCAGCCGCTCGTTGTTGAATCCCTTGTCCGCTTCGCTCATCTCTGCCTTCTCTTTCGTGCCCTTCTTCTGGGCTTCTAATACTAACCTATCACATAGGAAACTGATTGTCAACACGCCGAGATCACGATGTGTCCCACCCAGACCTACATGGCTGATTCCTACCCCTTCCAGAACTCGATGCCTCCGGGCGGGGGCTCGTGGACGATGACCTCTGGGGACCGGTCTGAGCCGCCGTCGTAGCTACACTGGAAGTGGTGCCACTGCCCGTCAGGCTTCAAGCGGCTGAACAGCCTGGAGATCTTCACGCGCATCGCTGGGATCTTCTTCCTGCGCTGCGTCTTCACCTCCGCGTCCTTCGCCTGAGTCTTGAACCAGAAGGCCATGCTGAAGGACTCCGAGGGGTCGTGCTCGAAGGACACTGCATCAGGGAAGGTCACGCTTTCGCCGTCCAAGTACAGGCGGAAGCCCCGCATTTTCTCTTGGGCGCGCTCGGGGAAGAAGCGCCCGAACACCCGCTCGAACCACGCCATCAGAGGAGCCAGGGCTCCCAACTTGATCAACTCTCGCCTGTTCATACCGCCTCCGGTGTCGTCTCCAGCAAGTCGTTCATGATGCGACGGTGGAAGAAGCACAAGTCCTCGTACATCTCCGCCGCCGAGGAATCACCCTTCAGCAACATGAGCAGGATGACCTTGGTTTCGTCCCCAGGACTCTCGTGCTTCGCGCTCGCAGCGTGACAGATGACACAGCCGAAGTTCAGGGGCTCGGCGTTGTATCCATCATCGCCCCCACTCACGGCTTCACCTGCTTCACCTTCACCACTGCCGGCATGTCGTCGATGTCGAGCTTCATCGCGGTGTCCCGAGCTTCCTCCAACAGCCTCAGCTCTTCGCGCGCCGTGCGTGTGGCCGGAAGTGCTCGATCCATAGGCATCGTGTTGAAGGCCGTTTTGATCTTTTCAGCTACGTACTCTGCGTATCCCTGAAGGTCTTGCACGAGCCGCCCTCGTCTCATCTCTGCACTCATGTTCCCACGCTACCGCCGTCGCCAAGTAGGGCCAACTTTCCAACCGACCTCCGGCCAGCCGAACCGACCGACCGCGTGTCGTGCCACCTGCCCATTGCTCCGACGTACCTACCGCTGTTCCGTCTGCACACCCATCGAGATGTTCAAATCCTTGTGCACGCCCATCTTGTCCTGGCACTCGGGGCACACTAGCGCATGAGCCCTGGTCTTCACGTTCAACCGGGCGTCGAACCCTATCGCTGCGGTCATCCACAGCCAATCGTGCGGCTTCCACCAGGAGTTCTTGAGCTGGCTGATCGGAATGCTGTGCCGCTCTTGCTTCTCGCAGCGATCACATGTCGCTGTAACGTCGATCGTCGCCATCTTCTTCGGGCTCCTCTTCTTCCGAGTCGTCGGGGCCGGTGATCAACTCTCCCAGCTCCTCCAAGTCCTGGCGCAGCGTGAGAGAAGGCAAGCGAGGAAGCTCGAAGCGCATAGGAGGGATCGACATCGCAGCCACCACCGCAGCCATCTGATCGGCCATCCTTTTCACTGCCTCGTTGAAGCCTCGGAACGCGTCAGCGGCCGGGAAGATGGGTGTTATCACCGTCTCTTCTTCCTCTAGCGAGTAGTGCAGAGGATCGTCGCCTATGTAGCAGATGAAGGGGCAGAGCAGACAGCGCCGTGCGACCTCCCCTTCCTCGTGCGCCTCGTGCATCACCGAGGCAGGAACGATTTGGATGAGCCCTCCACAGTCGGGGCACTCGTGCCCGAGCGCTTTCTCCCGGCGCTCCGCCTCAGATAGACGAGTCGTCTTCTTCGGGCTCTCCAGCATCACGGTCCTGCTCCTTGTCTCGGCGTACCGACCCATTGTTGAAGTGCTCGGTGAGTCGCGCGGTGATGCGGTCTGCGAGCACGTCAGGCATCGCGTCCAAGCTCGACACCGCCTCGGTGAGCGAGTCGATCATATCCTTCACCGCCTCGGCGGACTTCTTCAGACTGCTCCTCCGCATCTGACGAACAGTCCAGGCGGTCATGGCCGCAGTCCGCTGCTCGTCCGCCGAAGGAGCGTCGGGCCACGAAGCGGGGAGCTTCTTGAGATGGTCGATGCTGAGCGCCAGGGCCGTCTTGCCATCCTGGTTCATCATGGTGTTGTCGAAGATCTTCTGAAGCTCCGCGACGATGGCCTGCCGCTCCTGGGTCCGCGCCGCTGCCACCTCGTCCATCGTGCAGCTCCAGATGATGTCCTCCGACAGCTCGTCGCGAGGCACCGCGATTTCGTCATAGCCGAACCGACTGTAGAGGTTGCGGAGAACCTTCAAGCGCTCCAGCTCGCGCGCCTTCAACATGCCACGGCAAACGATGTCGACCCACGCGGACTTGATCTCGTCCCGAATGTCCACGTCGATGCTCTCCCACGCCTGGCGCAACCCGCGGCGGTCCGTGAGGTCGTACAAGATCTGATTCACAGCTTCGATCCAATCCGTGGGGTCAGAAGCATTTCGACGGTTGCCCGTCTTCTTCCGAGGGCGCGGGATGTATCCCTCCGCCATCTCTCGGATGCGCCGAGCGCAGGCGCGGAAAGCGCCAATCGGCCCAGAGCCTATCTGGTCAGCTTCTTCGTCACAGAGGTCCGCGCAGCGCTCACGCTCTTTCCTGCGGATCTCCTCGGCGTTCATGGCCCCCGCGTACTTCTTCACGCGCTCGACGAGGTCCGGGATGTCCTCCGCCTCCACCATCGTCAGAAACGGGGGGTAGTGGCAGTGGTAGCAGTTGGTCCCCCACATGCCGTCGCACTTGGGGTTGCAGCAGGGGTCCTCTCCGGGGTCAGTAGATCCGCAGACCGGGCACGGTTGGCGTAGTTTCCTCTCGCTCATCCCCAGCTGTTCTCCTTCAGGCACTGTTCCGCCGCAGCCTGAGCGGCCTCGAATGAACCGACCTTCCCGGTGAAGTCGGGCTCGTCCGGGTTGGCCGGGTCAGGTCCCCACACCTCCCACGTCCAACCACCGGGGATAGGCTCAGGCTCGTGAGCCCCCAAGCCGCCCCACACCGTCATCGTCAGCTCGGCGCCGGGGACGTGCGCTGTCCAGTGGTCCTTGGCGTCGCGGTCCCACACCCACGGCTTCGGGGGCTCAGGCATGTCGAGCTTGACCGGCTGCACCCCGTAGTTCGTCCCGCGCTTGCAGTAGCACCACGTGCCGCTGGCAATGCCGCCGGTCCGAAGGGCTCCGGAAGTGATCAGCTTGTCCACGTCCTTCAGGAAGATGACGAAACGCTGACCTTCCTCGTCCCGGAAGATGCCATGGGCCGCGCTGCGCCCGCGCTCGAACCCTTGGAAGGTGAGAGTCGCTTGGAACTCGTGGTTGTCCCGCCACTCGTGCGGCTTGTGCATCGAGCTGTACTCGTGCACGTAGTTCATCAGGCGCCCCTCACGGGTGAACGGGATCTTCCCCTTGTACATCTACACGCCCTCCCAGGCATCGGGCTCGAAGAACAGGTTGTAGACGAAGTGCCCGAAGCCTCGGTCCCACCAGATCTCCGGCGCCAGCTCGGGAGTCTTGGAGATCACCTCCGTCATGACCTCCACCACCTCCGCATGCTTGTACCGGAACGTGTGGTTCTCGTCGTTGTTCTCGATGAATGCCTGGTCGAACTTGTCCAACGCGATCGAAAACCCCCACTTCGGGAAGGGACGCTCGCTGTCCCGACGCCCACATGGATCTTCGAAGGGTTCTTCCTTGCACCCTTTGCAGTTGGAGCGCAGAAGACATCCACCGAAGCGCATAATGGGTGGCACTCCGGGATTCAGATGCAAGGGACGTACACCTACGCGCTCTTGTATCGTGCACTCCGTTTCCTCGAAGATCTCTCGCGCTCGTGCAATCCCTAAGGTCGTGCGCCGGGATCGAGGCAGGTGACAGATCAAAGCCACGTCGCTCATGGTTCCCAGTCTCCGCACCAGTTGGCCCCCATTCGCACCTCTGGCAGAAGGGCCTCTTGCTGGGCTCTGAGAGCCCTCTGGAGGCGTCCTCGCTCCTCGGAAGCCTGGGCCATCGCCTCTCGCTGCTCGGCCTCCCAGGCCCTCAGCGCGGGCTCTAGCGCCCACTCCGCGAAGGACACCTCGCAGAGCACGTCGCACCTGGAGCAGAGCAGCCCCTTACGCTTGCGGGCCGGGTCATCGGCAGGGTAAACCCCGTGGTCCTTGTGACTCTTCAGGAATGCGATTGCATCTTGGCTCGTAGTCATGGCTTCCTTTCGGGCCTACGCCCCTTCCGGCTCTCGTCCTAGACGTCGCGCCTCCGTTCGTTCATCCCTTCGTCCGATCGTGTGTACTCCCAGTCGACCGCTCCGCTTGCGTCCTATCTGACCTTCCTTCCGACCTTGGATCCCTGCGTCCGACCGACAGCCGACGTGGCCTACCCATTCTCCTCCAGGGCGTCGATGAACTCGTCCACCATGCGAGGCATCTCGGCTTCGATTCCCCTCATGATGGTGAGCGCCAAGATCTTCTTGAACTCCTTCGGGTCGCTGACGGCGTGCTGGAACTTGGACGGTTCCTCGCCCGCCTCCCCCGGCTCCCAGTCGAAGGACATCTTGCGTCGAACTTCTACGGCCTTCGTCCCCAAGTTGCCGAACGGCACAGTGCTGCGAAGAACCACGTCGATGCGTCGTGAACTCATGGCCCGAACTCGCTTTCCTTGATGACCTTCTCCAGCGCCTCGGCGCAGCCCTTCATGACCTCTTCGGCCACAGCCCTCTCGGCGGCAGGGAACATCTTGTGCGCGTCAGCGGAACGCCATCGCTCGGTAAGTCTCTTGCACGCTGCCATGAGCTTCGGGAACTCGTGCTGGCAGTACATACTGTGCTGCATGTAGAGATCAGATCCCATCGTCTTTCTTCCAGCCTTCCGGCCCTGCCGTCCCGCGTGCTACCCGACGCTAAACCACCAGGCCATCCATCCATGAATCCATCGTTCAGACGCTACCAACCTATCAGCTAGTGTTGGGATGGTCAACAATTGTAGTGGAGCACTACGATTCGTCCTTGCTTCGGCGCTCCTTCAACTCCCGCAACCACGTAGCGAGCTGCCGGTGTTCGCGAGCGCAGGGGGAGTCGGAGGCCGTACCGTCGTAGCTCGCTGCCACCTGAGCCGCGTGCTGGATGGCTTCGTCCAGCCTCTCGGCTTCGTCCTGTCTATTCCTGATGGCATTGGCCGCGGCGTGCAGCACCTCGGCGGCTTTGGCCTGGTCCTCGGTCCAAGCTCGGCCTCCTATGATCATCGCTTCGCAGACTTTGGCGCACTTCTCACGTTCGTCCTCACGCGCCCGCTGAGCCGCTTTCTCCACGGCTGCGTCCGTCTCGAACCGCCACCATTCGGCGCAGTCGTAGAGGTTGTGCAGCATCTCTTCAGCGAGAGACATCTTGGAGGCAGGACGACCTTGTGCTGCGGCGCGCTTGGCATCCAGGTAGCTGCGAGCGTTGTGCAGGGCTTCGACCATCGACACCTTCGGCTTGCGTGGACCGACGTACCCGCAGTTCAGGCAGCGGTAGACCCCGAAGCCGTCCACGGCGCCGCGGTCATGTTGAGTATTGCAGCGCGGGCACATGAACTGGCGCTCTTTCAACAGGTCATCCATGAACTTCTTTCCTCTTGCCTTCAGCTCTTCTGGATCGATGTTGAGCTTGCGCAGCGCCTCGTCTACTTCCTCTTCAGGGGTTTCGGGGTCCAGGAAGAAGTCGGCGTCCTCGATCTCCTGCACCTGAATGTTGAGCCGCTTCACCGCCCGCCGACCGTTGCCCTCTAGCGCCCCGCGCAAGTCGTTGTTCACGTCCGTAGCTCGCGCGAAGTCGTTGGCGTCTCCTCGGTCGTCGAACTCAAGAAGGGCTGAGTAAATGATCTCGAACTCAGGCATCGCTGCTCCCCAAATCGTTGCACGCAGGGCAGTAGAAAATGACTTTGGCTTGGGGCTCCTCCACCAACCCCACGAAGGGATCGTCTGTGCCTACCCCACACACAGGACAGACGAACTCCTTGGCTTCGCGTTCGAGCCTCTGGACCAAGTTTTCTGCGCTGGCACCTTCATTCGCGCGAAGGCGCGCGACCAGCTCGCTTACGAGATCATGAATCATGCAATCAACCTCTCCGTCGCACGAGCATGCGGCTAACCTCTCCAACACCAGATCGTACCTTCAGCCCGAACCGTCTACCTTCCCTCTGACTTCCAAGCAGGAGTCACAGATCAAACCGAACCGCACGACGCGCTTGTCCACGTCACCCGGCTCCGTCAGGTCCACTACGTTGCGATCCTTGAAGTTCTTCACCTCCACGCCACATTCGCAGCAGGCGGGAACCCGGACGCCCTGCCGGATGGTGTACTCGTCGTCCGGAGACGCAGGAGCGAACCAGTCCCAGAGCACTTGGAGGGCACGCCTAATCCACCCCACGAATCACCACCTTGTTCTTGGGCTCCCGCGGGTAAGGCGACAGCTCGCGGTGGATGCTGACGATGGAGAAGCGGGCTCCGCGCACCTTGATGACGTTGCCCGGTTTCCAATCCAAGGGGGGAGGAAAGCAACGCTCCTCCCACACATGACCGGTCTCGTCCACGTAGATCGTCACTTTGCCTCCAACAAGCATACGCAGCGCTCGTCGACTCGGGCCGGAACGTGACCTTCGGGGCAGCTCTTCTCCTGGCACTCCTGATGCATCCCGCAACGCATGTAGATCGAAACCGCTACCATCGCGATTCCGATGGCGATGCCGATCACCATCTTCTTGTCGAACGAATCGAGCTTCCGCATCAGTCCTCAGCTTTCACCAGGAACTGCTGCTCCCCGTTCAGATCGGTGAACCCGGCGATGGCGCCTTCCGGCTCCTCGGTCACGCCCCTACGATACGCGCCGGCTTCGCCGGAGACGAACCAGCGCATGATCCTTTGACCCTCAGGCAGCTCGCTTTCCAGGCTGCGCGCGGCGACGCCCGCTTGCTCCAGGTCCCCGAGGGTCAGCACCTGCGCGATGCCCCCCGAGTAGTGCCAGTCCACACGTTGGCCTGACACACGGGCCACACGCTGAACCCAAGCCTCGAACAGCTTGTTGCCCCCCGTCTCCCCGGTGGAAGCGAGTAGCAAAGGCTCCCCCTTTTCGAACACCTCGGTGTCGCAGCGGTCCATCAGCGGTCCTTCTGGTTCTTGCTGATCTCCTCTTGGATCTCGTCGGCCGTCTTGTCGAACTCGGCTGCTAGCTTCTTCAGCGCCCCAGCAGCGTCGCGCATGCTCATGGCAGCTTCGGCCAAGTCGTCTCCCTGAAAAGCCAGCGACGCTTTGGTCATCGCTTGCATCAGCTCCAGCATCATCACCTGCGTCTTGGCTTGCGCCTCAGACGCTGCATCTCTGTAGGTACTCATCCGATTGACCTCCACTCATCCGTAGCGTGAATGAGCTTCCCAGCCACGCCATCGGTAGCATCCCCAGGAACAGCAGGAAGACTGTCACGCCATTCGTACAGCGCGTCGAGCACTGCCTTCAACTTGGGCGGCATGTTCGTTTGGATCTCCACTCCCCCCGCATGCCGTGCCCATTTGTCCAACGCATCGCGCATCCCGCGAGCCTGCTCGATCCCCTTCTCATCAGGGCGGAAGGTGAACGTCACCATCTCCTCGCCGCGCTCCCCGTAGTCCCGCTCCTCTTTTCCCAGCGCCGTCAGGAACAAGGTGTTGTGGACGTTCATCTCCAAGTCGATGGAGATGCCCTTGTGGTCTTCGGCGTCGAAGAGATCACTGCTCATGGTTCGTCGTCCTGCAAGTCGGCCGCGGTGTAGAAGTGGCCGCTGCTGCTCATGATGGTGACGGAGGAGTCTTTGATCTGCTCCCGCAATTTCTCAGCGTCGGGGCGGATGCCGGGGAAGTCGTCGCGGGGCTGCCGCCCGTTGTCAGGGACCAGCGCCAAGACGCTCGGAGGGAGCATCGCGAGCTGCGTCACCAATTCGTCGCGCGTGCAGAGCCCGTCAGCGTAGAGGGTCAGGAAGTAGACCAGCTTTTTCTCGGCTCCCGTCATGCCCCAGCTCCCTCCCAACTCGGTAGGCTGTACCACCATTTGACACCAGACGGAGGGACCGACGTATAGCCCCAGAAGGTGTTGCCTTCCTCGGTGGGTACAGCGGGGACGAGCCATCCGATGCAGTCCGTCTTGATCCCTTCTAGCCCCTGCATGTGCCCCTTGCCCGTCTGGTTCTTCAGAGCACAGCCGCGACACATCAGTTCGATGCAGGAAGCGATCGTATTCGACTGCCGCCATAGCCGCACACCAGAGTCTCCGCAGACCGAACAGACGTAGCCCTTCGGCGTGGAGCCCTTGCGCCAGTACTCGAACGGACCCCAAGGAGAAGGATCTTTCATCGCTCCCCTCCCGGCAGAACTACGCAGATGCACACCCCGTCGATGAGCCTCGGCGTTCTCCCTTCCACGCAGGACCGGATCTCACAGTCGTGCCGGTCATCGCGTTCTATGAGGTAGAGCCCGAATATGATGACCCCGATGATTCCTAGCAGAAGAGCCCACGCACACCCCCGTTTCTGCTCAGGGGTCAGCCCCGTCTCCGGCGCGCCGGGCCGCTCGTTCGCCATGGTCTCTCCTACTCCGCCCGCTCGTTGGACCGCTCCCATCCTACCACATTGACTCGGATGGTCAACAATTGTAGTGTGGGTCTCGGCATGACCATCGAACACCTGCCTTCCGATCCGGAAGCGCTGCATCGGATGATTCTGGTTACGCTTGAGAATCTGCGGGGGCAGCCTGCACGCAAGGTGCCTGACTTTCCGGGTTGACTTGGAAGTTCACTTGAACTACCAATGGACCCATGAAGTCTGCCAAGGAGCAAGCGCACCGGGCCGTAAAGAGGGCTTTGAAGAACGGCACGATCCTTCGGCCTGAGCGCTGCGCGTGTTGCAACGCGAAGGTTCCTTTGCAAGCGCACCATCCGGACTACAGCCAACCGCTAGCAGTCGAATGGCTTTGCACCGGATGCCACGTGCAACGCCATCAGGAGCTTGGGGACCGTCCGGTACGCAAGCCTGGCAGCAAGCACGCCAAGCGCCCTGCCCCGTTTTCGATTCGGGTGGAAGCCGCGGCGCTCGCTGCTTACCAGAGGGCGGCGGCTAGAGCGGGCATGAGTACCGCGGAGTGGGCGCGGCACGTACTGAACGTGGCCGCCGGTTCTGCTCAGATTCGTTACGTCTACTACATCGACGTGGGGAAGCTCGAACCGGACGAGGCGATTCGCATGGTCGAAGACACTGCCAAGAAAGTGCGGACAGGGAAGTGGTGATGGAAGTCAAAGTCGAGTTCACGCAGTTCGACAAGCAGGGCCGTCCCATCGAGGCGGTCATCCGGGAGACCGGGAAGCAAGCGCGGTTCGTGCGGGGAACTCCCGCCGAGCTGAAGACGAAAGTGATGGAGGCTCAGATGCGGGCCTACGGCGAGGAAGGACGAGGTGATCGAAATGTTGGAGCTGCAGCGAAACGTGTTGGTGTTCGAGTTCCCCGAGGTGCATCCGGAAGCGAAGCTGGAGGTCGAGTTCCAGCGGACGTTCAGGATCCCCGACGACGACAAGACCTATCCGCTTCCTCCGGGCTTCGGGACGTTCCCGGTGAAGCTCGTGGACGACTGCAAGGATCGAGTCCCTGCGGAGTGGGTCGAGCACGGCGGCGTGATGCTGCCGATGTATCAGGCCGAAGCGATGTGGCTGAACTTCAAGCCCAATCGGGTCTTCGGTCGAGCGCCGTACCCCTTCGCCATCCGCGTGGCGGCCGGCAAGGTCAACGCGGTGAACGGTGAGGAGTGGACGAAGAAGATGAAGAAGGGCGACTACATGGTGGCGCCTCCGCAGCGTTGGCTGGACGGCTTCTGCGTGGACAAGGAGCAGATCCGCCAGTTCGTGGCGATGCCACTGGGCTGGGGTCTGACGGTGGAGCAGCAGGTGACGGGCAAGGAGGAGTTCGGGGGCGTGCAGATCGAGGTCTACCCGATGAAGGGGGACGAGTACGAGAAGCGCTACCCGAAGCCGAAGCCTCAGCGTCCAGGCTCAGCTCGCCGGTGCGCCATGCGCAGCGCAGGCGAAGTGAAGACGAAGGGCATCCTTCTCAGTGACCAGGCCGGCGCAGCGACCATGGACTGGTGTGCCATGGAAGCCTCCGAGGACCACTTCATTCCGGTGAAGGCGGATATGGGTCTCGGGGCCGGCGGCAAGATGAAGCAGCAGATCCACAAGGATCCCTTCGGCAAGAATGTGTGGGCCAAGCGCAGCATGTCGAGCCGGGTCTACGTGCATCTCGCCAACAGCTTCGCCTGGGAAGCCATCACGAAGCACAAGCCCCCTCCCACGCCGTGTACTGCGGAGCGCTACGCCGAGCGGGGGATGCCCTGGTTCGATCACTACCTCGAAGGCGTGCCCATCGCCGAGGGAGGCAAGAACCTGAAGGCCATCAAGAGCGTGCTGGCGCTCGGCTTCCAGAAAGGCATCGGCGTGTTCCCCAGCAACGAGTCAGTGGTCGTGCCTCCCGACAAGGTCATTCAGTGCGCGGACGGCGTGCGCAATGGGAGCTGGTAGTGATCCGTCATCACCGAGACTACGAGTTCGACGAGGCGCAGAAGGACAAGCCGCTCGGGGAAAAGGAGTGCCGCACTCTCTGCGGTAGAAACCTCGCGCCCATCTTGGCGAACAACGTCACGGAGACCTTGGCGTTCTGGTGGTGCCCTATCGAGCGCATCGCCTGTGAACGGTGCCGAGAAGAGCGGGAGCGCTTGGAGCTGCTAGGGCGCTGGCCGGACCACGACAAGGAAGAGCCGAAGGAGAAGCCCGGTGAGTTCGAGTTCCTGTGAGGTTCCCGAGGTCGACTTGGAGATCGAGACCATCGAGATCCCAGGACCGCCTCGCTACATGGGGTGGTGGTGCACATGTGGTCAGATCCACATGGGCGACCTGAAGTACGCCAAGTACTGCGCCCGCTGTGGGGCTCGATGGCGACGGCCTGATGTGTCCAACCGGACCGACAGGCCCGACACCATAACGTGACTGGTCTACATTTGTAGTGTAGGCTCTCCACCATGTCCACGATTCACACGAACCTCGTCGGCAGCACCGCCAAGATCAAAGCGGGGGCCGACATCCCGGCCTATGCTCATCGGGGGAAGGAGGGAGAGATCGTCGCGGCCTACATGGGCAGCGATTCTCTCCCTCGGTTCCTGCTGGCGATGAACCCGAGCACGAGTCACAAGTCGAAGCACCCGTTGGTGGAGGTAGTTTGGTCAGACTTGGAGTGGGTGAAGCAGTCCGAGAAAAAGGTGCTGCTTTGCGAGTGAGCTGGAAGGTCGTGCTGTCGGCCCTCTGTGTCGTCATGGCGAGCGCCAACTTCGTCGAAGAGGATTGGTGGCGTGTAGCAGGCTGCGTACTCATCGCGGCCTTCCTGCTCAACGTGGCGTTGATAGAGGACGCCGCCAAAGCCCTCGCGGAAAAAGAGCAGGGGCGGTGAAATTTCCAGCGCGCTCGCGCACAGTAGTAGATGGCCCGCTCGCGCTGATATGCTCGCCAGGAACCTGCGCCTCGCCGTAGGGGGCGTTGGCGCGGGCGGGTCTACTTCTTCGACCACCAGAGGATGCTGCTCTTGCTGTCGGGCTTGTAGCCCCGCATGTGCAGCAGCTTCTTGGCGGTCTTCAGGTTGGCGACCTCGATGACCTTCTTGCCTTTGGCGTCCAAGATCTGCGTGCGGCCCCCGACTTCCCAGCTGTAGAGCTGCACGCGCTCGGGCCACTCGGGGCGCCCTTCGTTGAGACGGTCTCGGATTTCTTCGAGCAGTAGGTTCGCTCGGCGGAAGGGGCTCGGGCTCATTTCACACCTACTTTCTTGAGTGCGTCGGCGAGGTCTTTCAGCGCTGCCACGCTCGTCCCGGTGTACGTCTTGCCATCCACGGTGAGGCTGACGAACAGCTTCTTGGCGCTGTGCCCCCACGTGTAGGTGTACTTGACGGAGCCGAGCTTGAAGGTCAGGCGCCCGAGGCGGTCCACGTCGTACTTGCTCGGGACGTGTAGGCCCTCGGACTTGGCGGTGTCCAGAATAGCCTCGGGGCTCTTGGGATCCCGAGAGGTGATGGCTCCGGCCTCGGCGGAGAGGCGCTGCAGGCGGCCCATCGGAGGCTAGTCCTGGTCTTTCAGGTGGGCTTCCAAGGCAGCCTTGAAGAACTTGATGTGGCTGGCCGCGACCTTGGCAAGAGACTCCGCGGCGTCCCGCTCGGCTCGGAGCTGGTCGAGCATTTCCCTAGCCCCCTTCACTCGGTCCTTCTCGTAGGCCGCCTTGTGCGTCAGATCGAAGTACTTCTTGGCGATCTGCTGCGTGCGCTTGTCCCAGTCCGGATTGGCCTTCAGGTCCTTCGCGATGTTGTAGGCAGCCTGGAACGCCTTGAGTGCAGGGTCCTCGGACAAGATCCCAACCGACTCCAGATCTTCTCGAACGCTCTCGCTCTTGTTGCGCATGCTGGACTCCTAGCTGCCCAACAATACCGCAGCTCGGACCCGATCACCACACCCCAGGTAGGGGACATACGTCCACATGGACGCATGTCCCTAGGCGTCAGCGACCTTCAGGTGCCCCTTCCACTCGTGGACTACGCGCTCTCGGATCCCCTGAAAGCGCTCGATGCGTTTGTCGAGATACTCCAAAGCGTACTCGACCGCCTCTCGCCGGTTGTCGAAGATCCAGTCCCGGCGAAACGACTTCCCGACCAAGTAGGACCACCACCAGTCAGAACCCGCCGGAGGGATCTCCCCGTCGGGAGGGCCGCTCCGTTGGACGAACGTGTCGGCGAAGACCCGCTTGCCGTCGAACGCCCAGCCGTCGAGGTGCTCGTAGGGGTCGGGGAGCCGCAGGAACTCGGCGATCTTGATCCAGGGAAACCTCATACCTCGCGCTCCTCACATGCGTGGGGACCAGTGGCCGCCCCAACTCCAGCCAAGACGTATTGGCTCTTTCCCGTGGAGAGTAATGCCACCTTCAGCTTCAGCTTCGTGTTGAGAGCCATATCTAGGACAACTTGATAGGGGGTAGGTTCTGGTCGTCGCCAAGACGGACCGCCAGCAGGTTGAGGCGCTGGGCAGTGTCCAGCTCGGTCTCGGCCTTCTTTAGCTCCAAGGCTCTGAGCTTGGTGGCGTGGGCCTCCAACTCCTTCATAGTGCGGAGCTGTGCCTCAGCTATCTGGACTTGGAGGTTGTCGAACCGGCTCATGATCCGCCCTCCGCTACTGCCACCTTGACCACGAGCTTTTCGCAAGTGGCACACACGATGGTGATCACACCATCTTCGTAGCTCGCCCAAGTCCCCGCCTCGGGGTGGCAGCGGCCGTGAAGGAACAGAGGCCCATGCCCCTGATGGTCGCAACCGGGGGTCTGGCACTGAACGCCGCGAAGGTCAGCTTGGGTCAAGGGGTTCATCTTCATCTTCTTCGTCCTCGTCTTCGTCGTCGGGCAGCGAAAAGATCCAACCTTTCACCTGCTTCAAGAAGTCGTCGGCGTGCTTGCGCATCTCCTTCTGGAAGGCGATCTCTTCGTGCAGGTGCTCGATCTCTTCGTCCTTGTGCTCCAAACGAATCTTGGCCACCACCAGCTCCTCACGGAGCTGCATGTTCTTGCGCTGCTCCCGCAGCGCCCACCACGCTGGAAAGCCTACACCACACAGCACGACGACTAGGGGGATCCAAAAATCCACGGTCACTCGGGCCTCCAATACATCGGCCCCTCCGGGTCGTCCGGCTCGGGCTCGAACCCGCACGCCGCGTAGAAGCCCCGTTGCCGGGCCGTATCGCCGTCGTAACCGCCTGGCGCGACCTGAAGCACCTCCGCACCCTGCTCAGCACAAGCAGCCTTCATGGCCCCAACAAGGGCCTTCCCGATGCCCTTGCCTTCGCAGCCTCGGTGAACCTTCACACGGCAGACCCACCAGAAGCCCGGTCGAAGCTCGTTGGCTTCCGCCAGCGACACCCACACGTTGGAGTGCCGCATCGAAGCCGAGACGCAGCCCGGCGTGGAGGTCACGTGGATGTCAGGCTCAGTCGACATCACATTCTTCATCATCGACGGCGTTCCGAATGTCAACGAGCATGCCCCGCACGTACTTGTTGTGCACAGCCAAGGCATGGTGGTGATCAGATGCCTCGCATCGCAGATCTCGAAGCTGTAGCAGCATCTCGTGCATCAGGAGCACCGGCAAGTAGTTCGGGTGGTCGGCAGGAACACTTGAGATCAAGTCTGCCAGCATCGCCATTCTCTGATTTTCTTCAGCGCCTTCTCTCATGGTTCGGCGTCTCCCATCATGGCCACAGCACTACGACCGGCTTCCCGCCCTCCATCACGTCCTCTTCGGAGTAGCCCTCTTCCTGCAACGCAGGCGTCAGCTCGCGGAGTCCGATCTCCCCATCGCCGTAGTTGTTGCCGTCCGTGTCCACCACCCGAAGTGGTGCGTAGTGGTTGCCCTCGGCATCGGCGCTCATCACGACCTCCATCTCGGGGTCGACTCCAACCAGCGCCATCATCAGCTCTTTGACCTTCATGTCCCGTTGGCCTCCGTCTTCTTTCCCGACATGTCCGTCTCTTCGTCGATGCCCTTGATGAGTGCCTGCACCCGCGGAGCGTCGGGCTCCAGCACCGCCGCGAGGTTGTCGCCGTAGAGAACCACCACCACGTGGCCCTCCCGCTCGACGAACTTGCGGTATGCGGTCAGCATCTGAAGCATCAAGTCACCCGGTGAGTTCACGATCGTATTCCTCCAAGGCTCGCTGCAACGCGCAGAAGAGATCGTTGTGGTCCCCCTGCTCGTGCACCAGACTGCGGGCCGCCCTCATGACCGGCTCGATGCGCTCCGCCCGCGCTCCACCGCCCGCAGGGAACGCCGCGTAGAACGCCGTCTTGGCCGCCTTCAGCGCCTCGTGCGACATCACAGGCTGCGCGTTCAGCCAGCGGTCCCACGCTTCGTCGATGGTCATGTCTCTTCCCTCGCGGGTCTCGTCCGGTGCATGGGGAACGTCCGTCGCGGTTTGGGCAGCCGGCGCCGCCACAGCGTGATCGTCTTTCTTCCGAGCTTCTGCTCGTAGGACTCGTAGCAGACCGGGCAGATCCAACTAGAAGGGCGCGGGTGTACGAGGCGAACATCGGGGTGAAGTGCGCAGATAAAGCGCCCATCCTTGGTGCGCTTCAGATGCCCGGTGAACCACAGCTTCCTTCCGAACCGAGCGTGAGTGCTCAGCCGGCTCACGGCGGTGCTCCCTCCAAGCAGCGGTTGAGGTCGGCGAACACCCGCGCGTCCTCTATGGCTACGATCTCCGCATACGCTACCCGAGCCATCGTGTTGATGATCGTCTGCATGGGCGACTGCGGAATGTCTACCCAGGTATCCGTGGGCTCGAACTCGACGCGCAGCGCTATCGGGTTGGTCGCCGCCTTGGCGTCAGGGTGGAACTCGTCCCAAGACTCGAAGTACTCGTCGAGCTGCCCCTCCCCGGCGCAGTCCAGCTTGACCAGCTCTTCCCCGGTCAGCAGCTCCAGCAACGGCTCGCGGCTCACCTTCACCACGTGGCAGAGCAGCCCGCGCTCGGCGGCACCGGACCGGCCCATCGCGATGAAGTGATCCCCCTCTTCGATCTCCCCGAACTTGGAACTCGGGTCGGAGTCCGAGAAGTGGGCCACCGTGCGGCGCTTCGAGTAGACGCTGTTCAGCCCCTTGCGCCGGAACACCCCGTAGTACTTCCGAGGCACGGACTTAGACTCAGGCGCGCTCATGGCAGCTCTCTCCGTAACTGGCCCCACGTACACTTGACCTTTCCCTGATCTGTTTCCAGCACGAAGGCACGACGGTGGGCGCGCACGATGATGCCCTCGTAGGTCTCATCGCTAGGGGCCAAGCCCACGACGCGTGCGAAGTTGCCGGTCTCCACATAGACCTCCACGCGTTTCCCCACGAAGCGCGCTGCGTCCTCGTCGCTACCCAAAGTGACCAAGGTGACCGTCACGACAGCTCCTCCCTCAACTTCTTCTTGACCCGCTCGGCCACCTCCACCGCGAGCTTCTTGAAGTCCGGGTCTTCCTTCATGGTGGCGGTCTCGATGGCGGCGTTGGCCAGCTCGGTGGTGACCACCTCGCGGAAGCGGTCCTCAGGAACCTTGGGGAACATCTGGCGCAGACCGGTCATGATCGCAATGGCCGGCAGCTTCATGCTCTCGGGCCGCTTTGGAGAATCAGACATCACGGCTCCCGGTAACAAGGGACTGCAGGCGAAGCCACGTCCCAAGAAACACTCTCCCGACGCCATCCCAGCTCCAGCTTGGTGAGTAACGCCGTGCGCTCGATGAGAATGCGGACGATGTCGTCCAGTACCATCAGCTCCGAGGCGTCCGTCACGGAAGTTCCCTCGGCAATGTTCTTGATCTTCTCCCTGGCATCCTCCATCGAGGCCCTGGTTTCCCGCAGTTCCTCGGACACCTCGTCGGCGCGAGTCGAGCAAAACACAGACAGCAAAGACCTAGCGGGGTAGGTCGTAAGCAGCGTCAGCCGATCTTTGTGCAGCTTCCGCAGCACGTTGGTCGTTGCCTTCAACTGCTCCCCAGGGGAAGAGTGGTCGAAAGCCTCTTGCGCTCTCCTCTGCTGTTCCTTGGCCTGCTGATACGCCTTGGCTTCTTTTCGCAACTCCCTGACCTGTGCGCGCGCCTTTCGAAGAGAGTCGTCCTTGTCCTTGAGTTGCTGCTTCAGCATATCTCCCTCGATCTCCGATGTTCGGAGCGCGTCCCGCAGCTGAGCAAAGGTCGGCCGTTTCTGAACCTTCGTCTTCTTCTTTTTCATGGCTACCACCTTGTGAGGATCACGTTCTTGCCGCACTGGGGGCACTTGAATCCTGTGGCCCCGTCCGGCCCCCCGTCGTAGTCCTTGCCGGACCACAGGGTCTCCACGTCATTGGGTACGTACTCGATGGTCGCCCCGCATTCTTTGCAGACGACCTTCTTGACCACACTCTCGTGCGGACCCTTGTATATGATCTTCATAGCTCGTCGAAGTCATCCAGCATCGGCTGCATTCGAACCTTCAGGGCTTTGGCCCTGAGCACCACGTAGGTGGGCTTGCTGCTGTAGTCGCAGCTCTTTTTGGCCTCTTCCAGAAGCTCGATGACGGCGGACATCTCGTGGCCGTCCTTCGCCACCCAGTACTCGCAGCCTCGAAAGGAGACATCGTGGGCCGGGTAGCCTCGGGTCGGCGTGTCCGCCAATGCGCTGATGTGGTCGGCCACGTACACAGATCGCTCCTTGAACAGCAGCAGAACGTAGTGTGCGTCCGAGGGCAGTGCCTCGGGGTTGTCGACCTTGTCGGCGTGCTTCTTCAGATCATGTTCCCACATCGCCATGACAGCTCCATTCATCACTCTGGCGTACAGCTCCGAGTCCCGCACCGTCCGGCCCCCGAGTTGGAACCGGCGCCCCCGCGTTGGGGAGGGCGGGGAACATCTGGCGCAGGCCGGTCATGATCGCAATGGCCGGCAGCTTCATACTCTCAGGCAGAACGGGTTTGGTCATTGCGTCTCCTCGGGTGTCTCTTCTCTTGGACTCTCGATCTTCTTCTCGCACCACGCTTTCGCTTCTTCCTTCGTTCGGAACGTGGGGCGCTTGATGCCCCAGACGCCGCAATGGGCCTCTCCCATCCATGGCCTTTCAGGGTCCCCACTCGGGTAGACGTGGGCGACGCGGGTCAAGCTAGCGTCCTCTTCGACGCTCAGCTTGAAGCCGTTGCCGAGGCATTCCCACTCGTAGGGGTTCTCGGGCGGAGGCGTGGGGGCTTTGACGTAGTCGTTGAAGAAGATCGCCCCTCGCGGCGCGTTGTCTCCGCAGTAGTCGATAGGGCGCATGGCACGACCTTGGACGGCGCGAAGCTGCAGGGTCATCTCGCACTCGTGCTTTCCGCAGATCATCCTCATGCCGGTGTAGGTCTCACCGCATACCTTGCACTCGCGCTCCTTCGGTGCGGTCTTCTCCAAGAAGTCTTGGATGATCTCGTCACGCTTCGACCCATCGAACAGCCGCTGGGCGTTGGCAACAGCCTCTTCGACCTCACCAGGCTTGAGCCGGTCCTGAAGCACTCCGGCGTTGGCGCATTGGATGATCCTCTGCACCAGCTCCTCGGGCAGCCCCCGGACGATGGCCACGTCCCCCGGTCGGCCGGCAGGCATGATGGCCTCGGGGTAGCCGTCCACGTAGAAGGCGGTCCAAGGCGGCGCGCAGTCCTTCGGGTCCGGCAACCCCTCCGGCTGCCGCGGGCCGTCCACCATTCGAGCCAGCTCGGCGATGGGCTCGGTCTCCCACAGGTCCAGCTTCGTGTGCACCGCGTCGGGTATCTGGTCCCGGTCGACCTTCGTCGCCAACATCAGCGCCGTCTGCCGTGCGTCGTTCAGCTGCTTCTCCAGCGTCTGAATCTGGGCTCGGGCTCGCTCGTAGATCGCCGCCGCTTCCAGCCCCTCGGGTCCGGCCTCGTACAACTCTTTGATCTCCTTCGCCCCCAGCTCCCTTGAAACGGTGAGGGCTCGGGCCGACTCCTCCACCTTCCTTTTCCAGTCGCTGCAGGTCTCGTCATGGTCGGTCCCGCGCTCGTGCTTCAGGCAGAAGTAGGCTTCCTCGTCGTTGGACACGCAGTGGTCGCAGAGCGAGCAGGGGTAGAAGGTCTGACCTTCGGAAGCGAGATCGTGGGCCACGTCCCAGAGCAGTCGTAGTTCGGGAGGGTCCTTCTCGGGGATGATCTTCTTCAGGCCCTCAGCGATTCCCAACAGGGTGCCCGCTACGGCCGCGGCGTAGCTTCTCGACCGGGCGAGCTGCTTCTTCGGGGCGCTTTCCTCGGCGCCATCGGACAGCTCGAACAGCTTCCCGGCGACGGCCATGGCCTCGTCGTGCCCTGCGTCCAGCTCTTCGCGGGTAGGCATGGGGCCATCGACGACGGCCATGATGCAGGCGAGGGCGTGGACGCGCTCGGCGAGTTGGTTGAAGGACAGATCGTGGAAGCCCTTCGACGGGTTCACGCAGTCCTCGATTCCCGCCAGTTCCTTCTCGGCGTCCCCGCGGTTCTTCTCCCGGCGCTCGGGGCTCATCTGCTTACGCAGATCATCGAACGGCTTGGCCATGTCTCTTAGATCATCTCCGAAATAAATTACGGGTTGTCGGGTTTTTCCCTACATGTGGGTCTAGGGGTCGGAGGTTCCGTCTTTGGTGGGGGGAAGTCCCGCAGGGTCCTTCTTGGGGAGGAGCTGGGCGAGGGTTCGAACGAGATCGTTTTTCATCCCGAGGTGGGCGAGGCGGGCGAGGATGATTCGTTCCTCGTCGGACTCGGCTTTGAGGTGGAGTCGGGAGCAGTGTTTGGCGAGGTCGTACCCACGGCCTGCGTGCATCTCGATGATCATCTCATGGGCTCCTTGGGGCGTGCGGGGGGCATGACGATGAAGCGTACCGGGCTCGGCGGACGCAGAGGCTCGGGCAGCGGCTCGTCGTGCTCTCGCATGGATTCGAGGACGGCGTCCACGACGGGGAGCATCTCGGCCAAGGCCACCAGAGGGTGAATGGCGAGACAGCTCAGAGAGGGGAACTCGGAGCAGGTGCAGACGTACTCCCCGTCTTCTGGGGACCAGTGGACGTGGTAGGTGTAGTCGGCGGCCTCGCGGCGCTCTTCGGCTCCGTCGCTCATGATCGTCCCTCGGGTTTCTCGGGGGTCCACTGGTGCTTGCACTTGGCGCAGATGTGGACGGGCGGGTAGATGTCTTTGGTGGCGTGCTCGTCGAAGCCGCACTTGGGGCAGAGGATGTCTGGGGGTGGCTTGTCCAGCTTGTCGGCCATCGTCTCCAGCTTGAGTGCCAGCTCGCGGGCGTCTTTGGGGGACAGGTCGACGGAGGGTTGAAGAGTCCGGATGCGCACCTTGGTGCGGTCGGGGTTGAGGGAGGTGGGGACGGGGTGGGGCTGGGGTCGGTTGTCTTTCATGACGGGGGCTCCGGCGGTCAGCGGCCACGTGCCGCCATCGAACTCGTATCCGAGGGCGCAGCATTTGCGGAGTCGGGCGTTGGTGTTGGTGCCGCAGAAGTCGCATTCGAAGAAGCCGCCGGGGCGGATTCGGGTGCTTGCGGGGGAGTAGGGGCCGTCGTTGGGCTCTTCGACGTATCCGGTCATGGTTCGGGAAAAAGATCCGTCGTAGTCGAAGGGGACGACACCTGGGGTCGTCTTGGGTTTGGTGGCTTCGAGGGCTTCTTGCAGCTCGTCGGCGATGTTGTGCCAGTCGTAGTAGAACTCGGCGGCGTCCTGGTCTTCGTCGCCCATGCAGTCGGGGCAGATGTCGGAGCCGTCTGGGAGCATGGCGCAGGCGGGGGAGCCGCAGGCGCATCTGGGGAGGGCATCGAGCAGGTTCTGAGCGGCTTGGTGGACGCGGTCAGCCATGGCCTTCGCCTCGTTGGTGTGCGCGCAGCTCGACGAGGTACAGCTCGATGAGATCAGCTGGAGGTGCGGAGAGGTAGTCGTGGTCGTGTTGCAGCTTCGCGTGGTTGAGCAGCAGCTGAACGATGCGCTCGTAGCCTTGGGCGGAGACGGACTCGTGTTCGAGCTTGGGGTCGTTGGCCTTCCAGCGGTCGAGGGTGGAGTTCTCGTAGGTGGGGTCTGGGAAGTTCTCGTACAGGTCAACGGCGAGGCGGCGGGCGTCGTCGCGTTCGATGCGGGCCGCGGCGAGTTCTTCTCTCAAGATCTGCAGCTCTTCGGACTCTCCTGACCGGGCCTCTTCGGATTCGGCGGCGAGGGCTTCGGCCTCTTTGCGGAGGGCTTTGACTTGGGCTTCGGCTTTGAGGGCGAGGTGGCGTTCGTGATCACGTTCAGCGATGGCGACCTTGTAGAAGCCTTGGAGGATGTCGTGCTCTTGGGTGGCGACGGGGAGCCACGAGTGGTCGCAGTTCTTGCAGGAGTAGGCTCTGGGGTTGGCGGGTGTCTTGCACTTGGGGCAGGGGTCACGCCATGGCTTGTCGGACTCGGTCCTCGTCTCCGGTTCGGGCTTGGTGTGGTTGGCTTGGAGCCGTGGCCGGTCGCTCTTGGGGCGCGGCTTCAGCACCCGCTTCAGCTCTTCGATCTCCTCCGAACTAGCCACCTTCTGTTGGGTGATGACGACAGGCTGCCCGGTCTCGATCGCCACCTTCTTGGCCTCGGCGAAGAGCTGCCTGCTAAGGGGCTCAGGCGCCCGTCTGAGGGCACGCACCAACGCACGGGTCACCACATCCAGCCGCTCCCCCTCGTCGCACAGAGGGCATCCTAGCTGCCCGTGGAAGCATCCTGTGCCGGGGCTCCGCGGGAAGCAGTAGGCGGCGTTCTCGTCGTAGCAGGCGCAGGCGAAGGAGAAGGGCTCCCCATCGTAGCCGCATATCTCACAGCGCCAGCCCTCACTGACGGCTTCCTCAATCAGCTTGATGCAATCGGAGCACTCGCACTCGTCCAGCGCACCGTGCTCGTCGTCGACTTCCTTCTTCAGAGCCTTCCAGTCGATCATCTCTGGCTCCCTCCGGTATCGGTATAGGTTCTTGATCTTTCTTGTCCAACCCGAACCAAGCATTCCGTGCCTGCAACGACTCCTCGAAAGCCGCCAAGGCGCGGACCATCACACGGGCCAAGATGAAGTCGGGCACGTTGGCGATGTTCTCTCGACAGGCCCGGTTCAGCACGTCGGCTACCGCCCGCTCCAGCTCTTCGTTTTGCTCGGCAGTCGCAGCCGTGTGATCGTCCCAGCATGTCTTGCTCATCTCAGGCTCTCGCTTTCTTTCAGACGTTCCCAGGATCGAACCAATTAGCCCCCGGCTGTTCTGTCATGCGTACCGGCCTACCACCGTTTCCGCACCACTGTCTTGAGCGCGCCTTCCTTCTAGCCTTCCAGTCAACCATCGTGCGGTCTGCCGTGATCAACAAGCCTTCCTGCGCTCCTACCGTTGGACATGCCGACTCCTCGCCCGCTCCCGCTGTCCTACCGTCCGATGATCATTCGTTCTGACATCCCGCCGACCCATCCGGTCAACTCTCTCCCCCGCAGCCGAGAGAACGCCACCACCCTATCACCTAGCCCCACTATGGTCAACAATTGTAGTGGCGCCCCACGACAGCTTCCGCCGTGATGGGGCTCCGTGCTTTGTCAAGCCGCGCCGGGTTATGCCTAGCGCTACGAGGACGTGCCTCTCCACTCCGAGGGAGTAGTGCCTAGCGGCAGAGATCATCCGCGACCAGGCTCCTTGCGCTGCCCTGCCATGCGGTGCCCAGCGCTGCCGTTCGGGACAGCCTTTCCGAATAGCGACCGACGACAGAGATCATCCGTGATAGGACTCCTTGCATTGCCCCACCGAACCGCACGCAGCGGGGCGCTGCCGAACGCGGTCGTGCGCTGCACGGCCCTTCCGTTCCGCACCGTTTGGCGTCCTACGACAGAGATCATCCGTGATAGGACTCCTTGCATTGCCGGGCCGAGCCTTACCGAACGCGGCCGAACGATGCCATTCACAGCCGATCCCGGTGACGCTTGGTTTGGTGCCCCGCGGCAGCATCACACCGCGACGGGGCTCCTCGCATTGCCGGTCCAAGCCGGGCGGGGCAAAGCCACGCACGGCCCAACCGTTCCCTACCGTTCCACTCAAAGTTGATCCAAATACTGGTCGATGGTGTCGGCCAGTCCTGCAAGTTCTTTGTAGAGGCGGTACTTCTTCGCCCATGCCCGTGCCTCTGCCGCCGCCGTGGCCACCACCCGAGCCCGCAGCTCGTCGCTCTTCATCACGTCATCGAGCCGGTAGTAGTCGCCGCCGACGTTGTGGAAGGCTCGGGTGAGCACCACGTTGTTCGGCTTGTGCGGGGGCCGGTACTGAACCTGAATGCTGCGCGAACACTTGCGGATGTGCTCGATGTAGTGGCGTCTGGCCGCCTCCTTTTGGGAGACGTAGAAGATCAAAGGGTGCAGCGGGTGCGAGGGGTCGGCCTTCACGGCATCGTAGACCTCTTCGGCATTGGCCCCGAGGTCTTTGGGGTTGCCCGTGAACTTGGTCAGCTCCTCGCCCCACACCTGCGCCTCTTCCTCGGAGATCCCGCTTTTGGCGGCCGGGACGTACAGGAGGCGTTTCTTCTTCGCCATGGCGCACCCTACGCAGCCTTGGGCTCCGCCTGCAGCTCCTTGATCGTGACCGTGCCGCCGATGACTTCCACCGACACCACGTCGAAGGTCCCCTTGGATCCCCCCTTGGGTGCTCCGGGTCTCCAGTCCCCGATGCCGATGCAGAGCCCGGCCATCTTGAACAGGGCGACGGCGCGCTCGAAGGTCGTCTCGTTGAGCATGATGCGGACTGGGATCTTGCACTCCCACCCACGGTAGGCCGCCCGGAAGATCAAGCGGGGCGCTCGGTTCACTCCCGAGTCCCGACCCATGTCGCGCCGCATGTAGACGTCCTTGTAGTCGAGGCGGGGCATCTCATCGAGGATCACCATCTCGCGGTGCAGGCTCGCTTTGGACACCCCGTCCATGGTGACGGCTGCATCGGCGAAGCATCGGCGCCAGTTGTCGCCGGGGATGCAGTCGTTGCCCTCGGCGTCGAGGTACTTGGATCGCTCGTAGACCTCCGCTGGGAGCCGGTGCTGCTTCTTCAGCTTCGCTTCCGCCGGGTTGTCGCTGAGGATGTCGTCGTTCAGCTTGTTGGTCAGCAGCTCGCCGCCTTCCGTTCCTCGCACGTGGACCATCAGCTCGATGTAGGCGGGGATCGGGACGTTGATGTCGACCTTCTGTGCCCGGCCCTTCGCCGTGCGCCCCGTGATGACCGGGACCGACACGTCCGACATCTTGACTACCTTCTCTTGCTTCTTCGCTCGCGCCATCTCTTGCTACTCCTTTGCTAGCGTCCGAAGAGATGCCACGACCATATCACCTAGTGACAATGATTGTCAACATGGTAGTCAACAATTGTAGTGGAGGCTCAGCTCTGGATTCTGCGGGGCTGGGGAACGCGGGGGTTGTTGTGGTTGAGGGGGTGGTCGTCTTTCCAGCGGGGGGAGCCTTCGTCGATGGCGTTGGCGGAGGCGCCGCAGAAGGGGCAGGACTGGTGCCAGACGTCGTGCATGGGCGTCTCTTCGATCCAATCCAGCTCTTTGAAGCACCAGCCGAGTCGGCACTTGAGCTGTTGCCACCAGCTACCGCGGTGCCGAGGCGGGGGCTTTGCGCGGTAGGGGTTCACGGGTGAGGCTAGTCGCCGAAGTACCAGTCGTACTTCGGGTCTTTCTTGCTGGGGACGACGCGGACGCCGGCCTTGGTGAGCTTGGAGATCTGCGCATCTTTGAGCCCGAGGGCTTTGGCGACGCGGGGCCTGGTGGGGAAGCTCATCTTGCTGGTGCCGAGGGAGGCGATGCGGAAGCCTTGGTCCAAGATCTTCTTCACCACGGCAGCGCCGAGGGCTTTGGCGGCCTGGTTTTCCATCGCCTTGGTTTGGGCCTTGGCGGTCTTTTCCCCTGGGGTGGGGCCTTTGCGCTTGGGGAACTCGAAGTTGGGGTCGTCCAGCTTGCCCCAATCGCCTTCGCCGATGATGTCGCGCAGTTCGGAGATCGCCTCGCTCAGCTTCCTGGTAGCCATGGGGGGACTATACCTCAGGGATCGAGTGGTCGGCCACCTTGACGGGGACGGGGTAGTCGAAGTCGAAGCAGGGCTTGGCTCCGCAGCGGCAGGAGTAGCGGTAGATGCTGTCGTCCAGGGCCTCGCCTGGTTGGTCGTTGAGGGGGGTTCGGCAGTTGGGGCAGAAGCAGACGCAGCCGCACTGCTTCAGGATCGACTCGACGTGTTTTCGCTGTCGTCTACGGCTGAGCCAGCTCATGGTCACCTTCTTCGGTCAGATCGAACTCCCAGTAGCCGTAGGCGGAGCCGGTATCTTCTTCGCCGTCGTGCCGGACCCAGTAGACATCGCCGCCGTGTCCGGGGACGTAGCCGCAGATCATCCCGGAGACGCCTGGGGTCCGACGATCTAGAATCTCGGGTTTGATGAGCATGCCTCGGGGGGCACCGAGGACGTCGTGGACTTTGACCTGGGTGCCGGGGTTGAGGATGTGTTCGGGCTCGTTCATGGTGCTCTCCAGATCAAAGCGTAGGGGCAGAGGGTGCACTCGGTTCCCCAATAGGGGCAGGTGGGTGGGCACCAGCAGGGGGCGATCACTTCTCTCCTCCACCGGAGGCACCGCAGCCGCCGCAGTGGATGGTCTTCCGAATGGCTTCGGTGCTCATCGGTCCAGCCTGGTTCCTTTCAGGGCGCGTGGGGGAATCCTATCGACGTTCGCTCTCACGGGGCCGACGAGGTCGGTCTTGTGGGGGTTGGGGCTCGCGAGGTGGCGGGCTTTGAACTCGCGGGCCTGTCGACGGGATTCGAACCACCAGACGTAGTGGTGGGAGCCGCCGTGCCCGTTGTCGATGTCGAACAGGAGCCAGATCAAAGTCTTCTTGGGCAGGTTGTCGTGTTGTGGTCGGATCATCTCTCCGTCTTTCTCTCGAACTCCCCTGCACTCAGGCCCGCCATCGACCGTCCTGTCCAGCGCTCCTCCCGTCGTTCTCTCCGTCTGCCGTCCGCTCCGACGTACCGTCTCGTGCGCCTATGCATGCGGTCCGACTGCTCTGCCTTCGTTCCCTTTCACTTCGCTGCGAGCCACTTGCAGACCCGCACGAGGTTGTCGCTGAAGCCCTGGTGACCTTGGGCCACGAGGGTCTTGTAGATGTCCCGCAGTTCTTCGGCAGCCGCCTGGCGGTCCTTCCGAGAAGGGGACTTCGAAGCAGCATCGAGGGGGATGGGCGTCGCGAGCGCCGTGACGTCCCACAGCTCGCACTCCTTGCCCGTCACGCTGCAGACCTTGCGCCCCACCGTGGTGACGACCCCCATGCGCTCCAACTCGCTCAGGCGCTTGTGGTAGCTGGGTCGGTCCTCCCCTGGACCCAAGCCATTGTCGACCTCCCTGCTGGTGAGGGGGCCGTGGCGGAACAGGCAGTCGTACACGATCCAACGCATCTTGCTGAGGGTGCCATCGGCTTTGATCTGATTGTAGGCCGCTATGCTCGTCTGCCGCGTCATTCACGCCGCCTTTCCATCTCACCGCCGCCCGTTCCAACAACCAATCCTCCCCCCGAGCCTTCTCCCCCGCCACTCTCTCCCGCCTTCCGTCAGCGGCTTCGCCCGATGAGAGAGCCCCACCTTACCAGCCTCCCGGTCCACGGTCAACAATTGTAGTGTGAGGTCCCGTGGAGTGTAGAGGGGGTAGCGCCAAGGAGTTTGGGGGTGGGGGCGGCCTAAGCGGAGAAAACGGGCAAACTCGGTAGTTTTCGATCCAAAAAATGGCACGTTTTTTGGCCGCCAAAAAGTGTGCCAACATTGCCCATATGCATGCCCTGTGCCAACTTTGCACTGCCAAAAAGCGTGCCAACAGTGCGCAGTGGGTTGGCACGTTTCTCCAGGCCCTGGCGGGGCCGTGTAGGGCCTTTCTGGCGGCCCTGGCGAGGGGGTGTTGGAGTGGGGGGAGGGGCTTAGGGGGGCAGCTAGGGGGCGGGAGGGGCGTTCTAAGATCATGCCAGAGGGTAGGGGCCGTTCAGGGGCCAGCTCGGGGGTTGATTTGTGGGAGGGGGTGGTAGGTGTAGGCATGGGGAGGGAGTTTGGGTGGGGGTCGTTCAGGGTGGGGGCCGCTGGCGGGGAGGGTTCTGGCGGGCTGTTCAGGATCGGGGGCTGTTCAGGAACTGGCGGTCTGGCGCTGGCGGCTGGCGAGCTGGCGGGGGTTGGGCCGAGCTGGCTGTTCGGGATCGCCAGGGGCGAAATCGGGCCAAACTTCCTTTGGGCGGGGCCGCTGGCGCGCCAGGGCGGACCGTTCAGGAAAGGGGGCCGTTCAGGAACGAGCTGACGTTCAGGCCAGCTGGCGGTTGGGGCCTCGAAGAAGATGCCATCGAGCGCCAGGCGATCTTAATATCTCGGCGCCAGCTGGCGGGCCGCGGGGCAAAGAGGGAGTTTGGCGGGGGCGGGGCGCACCTCTCCTGTGCTCGGGCCGGGGGCAGATCAAGCGGGAGGAAGATCAAGTGTGGGGGGCATCACTCATCGCCAGCGAGGGACGCGATGATGAGCACGACGCCTATGGCTACCCAGATCATGATGCCTCCAGCACTACTGGACGCCGGGGTCTACGGGCAAGTGCGCTCGTTTTCGGGCGGCCTTCCTGGCGGCCCTACCCCGACGGCGGGCAGCTCGCAGCCTAGCTGCCACGGCTTCCTCTCCGGTCCACTTACAGCTCTTGCAGCCACAGCCCTCGCAACGGGAGCAGAAGAAGTCGGTGGGGTAGGCGTACACCCGGCGGCCTTCCTCGACCGGCTCGTAGCCCTCGGGCGCTGTGTAGTCGCGCGCTCGGCCGTAGCCTAGGAGCCGTGGGGTCATCGCTTCAGGTGGCTTCTTGCGCTCAGTCGTCATCGTTGATCTTCTCCAGGGCTCTCCGAACCTGCGCCAAACAGCTCTTCGTGGGGCGGTCCGCATCCTCCAGCGCTTCCTCGATGATCGGAAGGTTCTCCTCCAAAACGTCCACCAGCATCTCCAGCCGCATCCACATGTGGTGGATCTTAATGCGCCGGTCCATCACCGCGGTGCTGCGCTTGCCAGCCATCACGCTACCTCGAAGGCCCTCTTCAGCAGGGCCACGAACTCGTCATCCTTGCACAGCGTCTTGCCAGGGCTGTCGCTCAGCTTCGCCACCGGCTTGCCGTTGCAGGCCGTGAGCTTCATCACCACGTTCAGCGGCTTGAAGCCCACGTCGTTTGTGAGGTTGGTCCCGATGCCGAAGCCTACCCTCACACGGTCGGCGAAGTGATCGTACAGGTCGATGGCCTTGTCGATGTTCAGGCCGTCCGAGAACACCAGCCGCTTGGTCCGCGGGTCCACGTGCTTCGCCTCGTAGTGTGCCAGGGCCTTCTCGCCCCACTCCACCGCGTCCCCAGAGTCGTGGCGAAGGCCAGCGAAGCGCTTGGTGAGCACCGGGTGGAAGTCCCGCAGGAAGGCGTCCATCCCCACCACGTCGGTCAGGGCAATCCCCAGGTCCGAGCCGTACTCCTCCAACCACACCTCCAGCGCCTCCGTCTGGCTGTCCTCCAGCTCGACGTGCGGCAGCGCCTGGAAGGTCTGCAGCCACTCGTGGGCCATCGTCCCAATGGGTGTCAGGCCCAGCTCCTTGGCGAGCTTCACGTTCGAGGTCCCGCCGAAGTGCTCGGGCAGCTCGCGCGCCAGCACCTCCACAACCTGGAGGTGCCAGGCGCCAGAGAACCGGCGGCGCAGACCGAAGTCGAAGAACTGGAAGGGGAACCTCCGAGCCTTCACGCGGTCCTTCACCCGGTCGACCTTGTCCCGAAGCTGAGTCCAGCCCAGCGCCGTAGGCTCTTCGCCCCGGAAGTACAGCTCGTTCACGATGGCCAGCACGAACACCTCGAAGGCCATCACCTTGATCTGAGGCCCCTCCGCTACGATCTTCAGCTCGCCGTCCTCAACCCACGCCCGGATGTGCGCGCGCTCGAACTGGAAGCCCCGCAGGAAGTCCACGAAGTCCGGCTTGATGTACCGAAGGCCGCCGAGATACGCCAGCTCGTCCTCGGTGAACCGCAAGGTGCACAGGTGGTCCAGCTGCTCGTTGACCCCGTCCAACAGCCCCGTCAGGTCCACGGCTGGCTTGTTGCGGCACACGAAGGTGTACTCGGCGTGGTTGTCCGGCATCTGATGCAGCATCGCCTGCCACATCGTGAACTTGTACAGGTCCGTCTCCAGAAGGCTGTTGAATACCGGGGTCATAGCTCACCTACACAGATGGCAGGGCTCGTGGTCCCGCTCGATCTGCTTGTCCTTCACCCGGCTGATCACCGGCAGCTCGGCGCCGCCCTCGATGACCGCCCTGATGTGCTCCACCGCCTGGTCCTCCGAGCACCACCCGAAGGTGATGCTCTCCACCTGCTCCAGCGTGTCCGCCCGGACCACGCCGAACTCGGCCGCCCCATCCTCGCTCAGCGAGTCGTTGAGCCACAGGTAGCCCCCATGCTCAAAGCCCGTGCACAGCGTCCAGCTGTGGTTCACCAGCTTGTCCGCCAACTGCCGCCGGCCCGCGACCTTCGCCACGCCCCAATGCCTGCCCTTGTGCCACATCAGATCTGCTCCTCCACCACGTCCGCGCCGCCCTCGGGCCGCTCGCGGGTCTCCACGGCGTAGTCGTCTCCGATCTCGATGCGGGTCCCGCACGCCGGGCGCCCCTCCATCCCGTAGAACCACCCCTCTTCGCAGGCGTCCCGGCTCACACCAAAGGGACACGCCTCCGGGTGGGGGCACGGCCGGTGCAGCTCGTACCGGCAGTCGAAGACCTTCTCGAATTGATCCTGGCTCTCGAACTTCACAGTCGCCATCTTGCTCTCCACCCATGCCTCGTAGGCATCCTCGTTGATCGTCTCTTCGATTCCGACGCCGGCCAGCGCTCGGATCTGACAGTCGGCCGCAGCCGCCGGAGTCGGACCGGCCTTGTACACCCCAACCCGTGAGGGCGCCGCACCGGCGAGCCTTTTCAGGGGTGACTGCGATGCGCTCATTAGGACAAGTCCTCCACCACCACGATCTCGTTTCCCTCCCTGCGCGCCTGGTTCACACCAGCCCACTCGTTGTAGTCCTCCCTCGGCTCCGCGTAGTAGCTCGCGCCCCATACGTTGCACCACTCGCGTAGCGCCGCAGAGGTCACGTCGTACTCGACCAGATAGCTGTCCGCGCCGAACAGCTCGTCGAATAGGTCGCACACGCTGACGACGAGGACGCCGTCGCGCAGGTCGGAGGAAAGGGTCTCAGGGCTGGTGCTGGTGATTGCGTCGAGCATGCCCATACATACTGCACGAGTTGTGCCAACATTGCACACAAGTGTTATCGGGCACTTACAGAGGATCGGTTGTGCAAACAGTTCACAGCTATGGGGGCACTTTGGCTTAACCGCGTGTTATTGCTCACCTTATCTCCTATGACGATCCTGTCAGGGGTGTGCAATGTTTGCACAAAGATCAACCCTCTCGCCGGAGGGCTCTCTGAGGCGTTCTGGAGGGCCTTTCCGACGAGGGGGTCTGTGTGTACCCGGAAGGAGGGAAAGTCGTTTCTAGGGGCCTTCCTGGCCCCGCAGCTGGTCGATCGGAGGCAGCATCTCGGCCTCCCGTTCCTTGCGCTCGCGCTCAGCCTCGGCGCGCGCTGCCGCGTCGCGCTGCTCCTGCTCCGCCGAGCTGACCACCGGCCTCCCGGTGACCCGACCGATCAGCTCCGCAAGAGGCACAGCATCAGCTGGCCCCATCGAATCCCGGCGTCGGCTGCTCATCTTCTCCGCCACGTAGCCCCAGTGCAGCAGGTTGCCCGTGTCGGCCACCTCCATCGCACAGTTCATGTCTGCCAGGGATACGATCCAACAGGGCGCGTTGATGTACGACCGAGGCGCGTCCGGCCCGGCGATGTCCTTCGGCACGTACACGAAGGTCACGCCGTACCGAGTCCCGTTGCCAGGTTGCATTTCGACTAGGATCACATTGTCGCCTATGCGTGTTTCCGCCTTAATGGCTTCATTCCATGGTCTCGTTCTGTACTCTCCGCCCGATGCGTGTCCGTCGTTCATACAATACCCATAACATATGGGTAAGGTATTGTCAAGAGCGGTAAGACTCGCGGACTTCCGGCTGCTCCGGGATATGGGCCGGGTCCACCTCGTCCAGCGAGTCGAAGCCCACGTAGGCGGGCACGCACTCACACACCCGGCACCCCTTCGGGGTCTCGGCCCCGGCAAACAGCCGGCCACAGCACTGGGCTACGTAGACGGGCTTGGTCCCTTGCTCGAAGAAGGGGGCCACGAGGCGTCGGAGTACTTCCTTCTTGTCCCCTTTGATCTCCACGTCCATCACACGTCTCCATCGTCAGCGCCAGAGTGATTCCGACTGTCAGAACCAGCAGCATCCAGCTCCCGTAGCCCAACGGTTCCCGAGCTAGCGCGCCAGGGCGCCGGTCCCCATCCATGTGGATGTGGCGGCGCATCGAGACGACGAACGCTGGCGGGTCCTGGCGATTCACGGGCCGCAGTGTACACGAGTCCCCAAACTCCCCCATCAGATTCTGAGGGGCATGATGACCGCCAGCCAGTGGAAGTCAGATCCATAGGCTTCCACCCGGAACACCGCAGGCGCCAGCTCCTCCCGAGGCGGGTACATCTCGACGCCTCTGCCAGCTCGATGGCCACAGGCGATGCGGATCAAATCCACTTTCCGCAGGTAGTCCAGGTTGAAGCCGACCTTCCCCGCTGCGGGTACGCCAGACTCCAACTCGGGGACGACCTTGAAGAAGCTCGGGGGCTCCGACTCCGTGTTGAGTATCACGTGGCCCTTCATCACTGGCACGCCAGGGCCGTCCCAGCCTGGCGCGGGGTCGTAGATCTCAAACTCCCCCCAGCCCTCGTCCGCCAGCGGCCCGATTCTCACCGCCTGCTTCGGGCCGAGCGCGCCGATGAGCCTCGCCAGCGAGTCCTTCGGAACCCCGAAGACCTTCTGGCGCTCTGGCCGTTTCGTCTGGGGGGTCTTCCGGTGCTCCCGGACCACCAGCGTGTGCCCGTCCGATGCCGCCAGCGCCCCATCCTCGTAGAAGTAGAGGCTCGTCAGGCGCGAGCGGTCCCAGCTCTTGCTCACGAAGGCCGCCAGGGCCTTCAGCTCGTGCTTCTCTACCGTGAACGACTCCTCCATAAGAGCCACGATATTAGCAGGTGGCGTCTGGATAGCATAGGGGGAGTTTGCGAGCCCTCCGCCGATACGTCCACATGGACGCATCGACCGCCAGCTGGCGTCGAGCTGGCGTTCAGGCGGCTTTGTTCAGCGCCTGACTCAGCTCTTTCTCGGTGATGAACACGGCGCCAGCTCGGACCATCTCATCCCGTGCCTCGGCGTCGGTATCGGGGGCGACTCCGGCGATGGCGTCGGTGACGACGTAGACCTCGTAGGCGCGCTCACGGAGCCCGAGAACGGCGGCCTTGATGCAGTAGTCGGTGGCGACACCGTATACCACGGCGATGTCCCGGCTGAGCGCGAGGAGCAGGTCCGTAGCTTCGGGGTGAGAAAAGATGCTGAAGGTCTGCTTCTCCAGGTAGGCGGCTTGGGCCGCACCGCACCGGAGGTCGGCGAGAGCCGGCGTAGCGCCCTCGTGGATCGCCACGAAGCGGCTGCGCTCGGGCAGCGTGCCCTCCACCTTCAGCTGCCCCTCGGTGCCCTTCACGCAGTGGGGCGGGAAGGTCTCGAACTCGGGGTCATCGAAGGGGTGTGAGTCGACAGAACCCACAATTGGGATCTTCTTCTTGACGGCCAGCGCGGTCAGGCGCCGGAACGCCTCCACAGGAGCGTCCTTCACCGCCAGCGCGCCGTCCGCCAGACAGAAGTCCCGCTGGGTGTCCACGTCCACGAAAACAACATCCCTAGCGTCCATCATGACTCCAATATATCACATGGTTTGCGATAGTCAAGGATAAAAGATCGGCCTCAGTTCACTTCGCTTTGAAGTGGTTGATCACGTCGTTGATCGAGTCGAACTCCAGCACCCCGCCAGGCTCGTCGGCTAGCTCGCCGCGGTCCATCCCGGCGTCTCCGTCTGGGTCCTCGTCATCGTAGGACTCGCTCCGGCCTCCGAGCCCGTCGTCCCAGCCGAAGGGGTCGTTGATGATGTCGTCGTCGAAGACGCCAGCGTCGCGGGCCATCTGCTCCTCGCGCTCGCACAGCTCCTCGTGGGAGGGCGGGTCGATGGGGAGGTCGGGGATGTCGGCGTCGCGAGCCTTTAGCTTCTTGGCCTTGCCGTTGCCCTTCTTGGCCTTCCCCTTCTTCTTCTTGCCTCGGTCCTCGTCCTCGTCATCGAGCCACCACTGACTGTCGCCATGCCACTCGAAGAAGCGCTGGCCGGCGGCAGTGCTCGGGGTGTAGCCCCGGTGGTACTGCTTGGCACGGCCGCGCTTGGCGGCTTGCTCGTCGCCCATGTTGCCGTTGCGTTCGGCCTCGCGCATGACGGTCCACACCTTCATGTAGACGTTGTGGCGCTTGTTGTCCTTCACGGAGGACTTGAAGTTCGTGTAGGTGAGGTCCAGGGAGATCTTGAACATCGCGTGTGCGAAGGCCCACCGCCCCACCGTAGCTCGGTAGGGATAGTCCGACCAATCCAGGAAGGTGATCGGCCCGAGCCGCTTGCAGTACTTCTCCCGGAACTGCTCCAAGTCCTTCTTCGCCCGCGCTCGAACGAGCACGGACTTCTTGATGTCTCGGTGAGCGACGACGCTCAGAAACCCGAATGGGGTGAAGATCCAAATGACTACTGCCCGCCTTTATTCAGATAGAGAGACAGGTTCTTCGCCACTGCCGGGCTCTCCTGTCCGTAGTTCGGATACGCGGTCGAGCAGGGGTACTCGGAACCGTGCTGCCAGATCCATCCGTTGCTGCAGTTGCCCTTCGCCTTGATGTAGCACCCGTCGCAGGGGCTCGGCACCGAGGTCAGCTCCAGCTGCGCCCCCAGCTTCGGCGCCTCCGCCTCCACCTCAGGCTCCTTCTCCTCCGTTCGCTCGGCCAACACGGTGAACGCCTCCACCAGCGCGCGGGCGAGCTTCAGGTTCGCTTCCTCCACCAGCTGCCGGTGGTACTTCTTCACCAGCGCGCGGCAACGCCCCAGGTGCTTCCCGGTCAGATGGTTGCCCTTCTTGACCCAACGCGCGCAGTACGAGCCGTAGCTCGCGTCCGCCTTGTTGAACCCACGAGCGTTCAGGTGGCCCGTGTAGCCACCCGTCTGCTCGTCATCCGTCTGCCTGGCGTAGAGCGCGAGCACAGCTCGCTCAACCGCGCGGTCGTTGCTCTCGACCAGTTCGATGATCTCCGCCTTCGTCCATCCAGTTGCCTTCGTCATCGTAGTATCTCCCAGGTACAGATACAATATTATCATATAGCCCGCGATTGTCAAGGATAAAAGATCGCCCTCCCGTCGACCGTCGACCGAAACCCGGTAAGCTCCTCCAAAGTCTTCAGGTTAGCTTCAGTAGCCGAAGCGTACTCATCCAACAGCTTCACGACTCCTTCTCCTCTGCCTTCTTAGCGGCCTCGGCTTCCGCTTCCAGGTCCTCAGCGAAGTCCCAACCCAGGCCCTGCTCGATGATGAACTGCACGGCCTCGCAACAGGCCGTCGCGTCGATGTACTGGTTGATCCGCTCGAACTGGTCCCGCTTCGACTGGCACTCTTCGCAGAGATCCGGCGGCGTGCAGTACACACCGTCCTCGTCCGCGTCCATGTACTCCTTCGGGTCGTACTCGAACTCGTCCCCGCACTCGTCGCAGAGTGCCAACGGGTCGTCCTCCGGAGGGCTCCCGAGATCTCCCGGCCCCGGCGCGTATCGCCAGTTCAACTTGCTCAACGGTGTGCCTCTCCTACTCATCTCTTCCTCCAACAGTCCTGTACCGACCCCTGCTCGTCGTACAAGCAGGGAGCCCCGTTGTCCGCTCGATACGCCCCAGGCGCGCAGTCCACAGCGGGCTCGTCGTCATACGGCTCCGCCCAGCCCTTGGCGATGAGCCCCGCGTCCACCGGCCGCCGAGTCAGCGGCCCGCTCGCGTACAGCTCGCGCATCCTCTCGACTTCTTCAGCAGTCAATAGCCCCAAGCGCCGCATCTCAGACCTCCACCGCCTCGCGCAGACGAAGGATCGTGTCGATCCCGTTCTTGACGCTGTAGACGTTCCACACCGTCTCCGGCTCGTCACCACCCAGGTCCAAGGTCTCCACCCGACCCAGCGACAGCTCGCCCTTGCGGAACGCCTCGCCGAACTTGGTCTTCACCCGGCGCGTCACCTGCACCAGCTTCCAGCCCTTGTCCGCGTCCCAGTGCCCCGCGTACTGCGGATACTGCGCGTGCGCGCGCTCGGCCTTCGCGCGGATGGTGTCTTCGAGCCCTTTGATCTGCGTCGCGTTCATACCCCCAAGCATTGCACTTGGTGTGCCAACTGTGCACACAGTAAGATCAAGTACTTGGGGAGGGGGCATCTATGCAAACAGTGCACACCTATTCGGGCAAAGGATCGTGTAAGTAGTGGATCGCTGGCGGGCTCGTCGAGCGCCGACGATCTAACTACGGAAGATCAACCAGAAAGATCGACCCACGACATCCACGTCGTGGTGCTGTGCAAACAATGCACAGGCGCAAGGATCGTGCCTAGCCCTCGGCGGCCTCGTCTCGGGCCTCGCGGGCCTCGCGGGCCTCGCGCAGCGCGGTCTCCAGCTCGGGCACGACGTTGCGCCAGTTGATCAACGTCCGGCGCGGAACATCCAGTAGCTCCGCGGCCTTGACCTCGTTCCCACTCGTCTGCTTGTACGCTTCCACCACCCGCTTGATGGCGCTCTTGTCCCCGCTACGGAGCTGAGCCCCGAGCAGGAAGCTCGCCGTGCGGCTTCTCTTCTCTTGTCCCATGCTGTGCAACCCTACAACAACTGTGCCAACTTTGCGCGTTCTATCTCACGTTCCTTCAACCCTGCGACCCGCACCACCCGCTGTTGTTCGTTCGGGCTCCTCTCCTATCACGCCCCCCACCGCTTCTTCTTGCCCACGGCCAGCCGTGCACGCCTACCGACCTTCATCCGGTCTGCCGGACCTACCGACCCTCTGACGCGCTTTCCATCGACCGTCTCTCCCGCTCCGACCCACGACCTTTGCGCTCTTGCTCACGTCGATTCGGACGTTCCTCCCGGCCAACATACGTACTAGCCGCTCTTCCGGTGCTCGGTCTGGCTCCCTGCCGACTAGATCATCGGTCGTACCCTCCCCCGTCCTTGGGTTACTTCCTTCGGGGTTGCCAGGGCCGGCGCTTCTTCCGACCCCTACGTCCTTGATGCCCCCCGCAGCAGCAGTCCTTCCTCGACCGGTTCTCCGGGTCCCGCGCTCGCCCCATGCACGCATGGTTCTTCACTCTCCGTCGCGCCATCGTACCCGTCTTCCAGTCGACACCCGTACCGCTGTTCCTTCCCTGCCCCGTTCCAACCTTCGAGCCGAAGGGCATGCATTCGATCGCTAGCTCATTCCGGCGCAGCGCCCGCTCCAATGTCCGTACCTTCGTTCAGTCTCGCAAGCCCCTCCACCCACCGTCGCCCGATACGGCGTCCCAGTTCGACCACCATAACATATGGAGGCGGATTGTCAATACCGCCAGCCGTGTGAGCTACCCGGTCGAGCTGGCGCTCGAACCTCACACTACCCCGGCATCAGATGCCGCCCGGCTTCT
>Ga0180438_10000201_pt1 | contig 126603 bp, 112 predicted proteins | sample SS_ome_12_FD_132455 | JGI IMG/M metagenome (GOLD analysis project Ga0180438, IMG submission 132455) | Hypersaline lake sediment archaeal communities from the Salton Sea, California, USA - SS_3_D_2 metaG | ecosystem: Environmental > Aquatic > Non-marine Saline and Alkaline > Hypersaline >... | reverse complement strand
GACTGTACATCCGCCCCTAGCAGGAGCAGTTTGAAATCCAGTTCTAACATACGGTCGTAAACTGACCCGGGATCAAATGCGGAGGCGGTATCCCTGCTTGCAAGATCTACAGCATAATATCCGTAACATGCGACTGATTGCATCGGATGCAGGCTGCGTTTCGACCCTGGAAGTTTTCGGATATATTCCGAAAACGAACCCATACCTTTTGATGGGGTCTCGCCCGGATCAAATTCTCGATTAATCGGGAAATCAAAATTGAAAGTGGGCACCACTACAGTGCCGCCCGGTCCAATCACAGCCTGGATCCCGTCCAGGTATACGCCTACCCCTCCTTCCGGTTTCCCCAGAAATTGAACCGCTGAATGGACAAGCAGCCCATCCCCACCAGTTATTCCGATGGACTCCAGTGAATCCTGGACAAGGTTTTCTGTTACATCAAGCATTTTTCATTTCATTTTCTGGGTCTGTATAATTTTCCCAGAGCAACCGCCCAGCCCTGAACTCAAGCTGAAATCCCATCCGTTCGTATAACTTCCAGCTTGCTTCGTTGTCGCGAAGAACCTGGATTTCAATGGAATGGGTGCCCTGTTTTCGCAGCCATTCGATGGATAATCGTGATAATTTATCGCCAATACCAAGGCGGCGGGCTTTCGAAGAGATCCACATATCGCTCAGTTCTCCAACCAGTACGCCGCCCATGTATTGGGGCACCCGCTTTATCCGGCACAGCATAAAACCGACTACTTCACCATTGATTTCAGCGATGAATACATTGCTGAACCGTCCAAGCGTGCGCTGGTATGATTCAAACCAGACCTGCTCCACGTTTTCAGGCTGGGGCAGCAGGTAACCCAGATCGTAAAAGTAAGTGTTTAACTTCGCGTACATCTCCCTGATGATCGGGTAATCATTTTCGGTTACGACCCTGTAAAGAACATCATCGCGGGTGATTTCATTCATGGGATAGATTCCTGAACCGGCTCAGGCCAATCCTTAGGATTCAGCCCGTATTGCGCTAAAAAGGCGTATGCGATACGCTCAAGTCCGAAAGCGACACAACTGGTGTGGGCGGGTGAGCTGTCTTCAAGTGTGATATTAAGATTCCGGCCGAAGAAATCCTGGTGGTAATTGTAAGATCCAACCGCCAGGGTGTCATTTTTAAACGGTAAAAAAGCCCGGATTTCATACTTAAGCTGGAAAGCGCTTTGAAAGGCTGCCTGTTTTCGGAATTCTCCGATGAAAAAAGGATCATTGGCGCTTTCAACCCGGTAGACAAAATCGATTGTTTCAAAAAACTCCTGCATTCTTTTCCGGCCAGCCTCGCGATTCTCCAACACATAATCCTTCGAACCCACAAAAATAATTTCGCGCATTGTAAAATTCCACAATCGTTCCAGGGAAGACATGTTGATTGCTTCATAGCGAAAGCAGTTGCCGACACCTGTGGCTGCCAGATGGCCACCGGACAGTTGTCTATCAGCCAGTGAGAAGTAAAGGTGGTAGCAGACTGCCGGGGAAAGCAGAGTTTGGATCCTGGTGAAGGATTCACCGGAGGTATTCAAGCCGCCCGAGACGAATTTTGTGCTCTGGGCGAAGTCGTCAATGACATCCAGGTCTTCCCGAAGGTGTGTGACAAACGATAAAGAATGCGGAAATGCGCTGAAATATCCCACCCGGTCCAGCATTTCCGCTGATATCAGAGTTGGAAAGCGGTAAGGTTTTGCTTGGAAGGAATCCGCCAAATTCAGAAATTGTTTTTCAAAGAACTCGATTAATCCCGAAAGCAGTGGTCCGATAGTGTAAAACCCGTTTCCTTCCTGGCTGAGCTCTCCAAGCCTGATCAGTTTGATGTTAGGATCAAGATCATAGTTTACCGCTCTATCCATGTGATCTTCAAGCACCTGGATTTTTGGTCTTATGGAACCTTTTGCCATCGAAGTTATTACCCGTTGTACCTTTCTATTGATCTCCTTTTCTTTATCTTGGGATATCCCCTGCTCTCCCGCTGAGGATGGTGTGTTTACGAGTAGTTCGATCCTGTTTGGGTGAACTTTCGCACTCACAATGGATTCGTCCACATATGCCAGCTTGGACTGAATCTCACCTGTTAGGTATTCCGGGATGGATACTTCTGGTTCAATCTTTAAAGTTTTCATTGGTTCATTTTCTCCGGGTCAGGACATAGGTCTACCCGTCCATGTTGTTTATATATTCGCAAATGAGGGGCAAGCTGATTAAGGATGCAATGGTGTCCGGGTTTATTTCCACCCCGAAGTATTCCTCCAGCCGCATCATCACTTCCATATGACCCATCGAATCCCACTGCGGGATATCTCCAAATGTTAAGTCAGGAGTTACAAGTTCTGGCTCGACCTGCAGCGCTTCTGCCAGCAGCGCCTTCACCTGTTCATTGACATTTGATTGTTCGGACTCCATATTATGATTTTTCTCCTTGCAGTTGGAAGGGTATATTCTTAATAATCATTCGAATCATGTCTTTTTGACTTTACAAACGCCCACCGGCTGGTACTGCGGCGACCATTCTCCCCAGGGCATCCCGTTTTCGCCAGATTTGAAATAAAAACCTGCCAGGTTATCTCTTAACTCGGCGCAATCCACAAGCTTGGAAAACAACTTATCATAGCGCGAATAATTGCTGCTGGTATCACCGGATATCTGAAAGATGCGCTTGAGACTCTCCTCAGACAGACACCAACCCCTGGATGGCTCATGCCACTGGTCCTCATTTCCCGCGGTTACTAGAGTCGCGATCAGAGGCGCTCCAGGTTTGAGAACGCGCATAATTTCTGCAAGGACTGCTTCCAGATTATCGAGGGAATTGTGTTCCAGGGCGGAAACAGCCACAACTGCGTCCATTGAGTCGGATTCGATATCAACCAGGTTCGCTAGGTCCTGGTTGTAAATAATTACTTTGCCTCTTGGGATTTCCCCGTTCTTTTTCTCGCTCAGGAAACGGGAGTAATAAACGGTAAATTCTATCAATCTCTTGCCAAACCTGGCGATTTTCACAGGCAGATGGGAAAGCTTTCCTTCCGATGATAAGGCAAGTCTGGAAGGATTCAGCCTAGAAATGGGAGGGTTTAAATCCTCCGGACGCAGACCTTCAATTAAGTACTTCGACCTGAAACGAATTGGCAGGTCAGCCCGGTTTATCCGGTCGATGCTGATCACTTCTGCGCCCTGACCTGCTAAATACCACTGCATTATGCCAATGCCAGATCCGGCGTCAATGACCCGGTTTCCGGAAGCTTTTCCCAGTTGCGAGATGATCCAGGTGATATCGAGCAGGTAATGCCAGCCAAATTCAAGTTTAAGAGAACCGGCTAACTCTTTCAGCTGGATTACAAGATCGCGCTGCTGGTCTAGCAGTTCAACTGATAAAATCTCGATTTTGTCCTGGTTAAGCTCGTTCAATTTCTTGGTTATTCTGAATATGGGGATCGCCTGCGATTCGTCAATGACAACTTAGTTAGCCGCGATTCTTCAACCATGCTCGGGCAGTATAAAGGTTTTAATTCCCGCGCTCCTGTTGGACATCTGGGCACTTATTCCATCCACCAGGATTTTTATGGTTTCAGATCTTTCTACTGAAAGTTCATTTATTTTAAAAGGTTTCAGATGTACAAAACCCATACGCTGGCTTGGCTGAATGTAGTGATTGAAAGGCAGCGAAGTCCGGTACAGCTGGTAATACAGGAAACGGCGTGCGTTCTCAAGGAATTCTGGGGGGATGTGGATCTCGCCATCCTCCAGGAATCTATCAGCAGTCGACTTGAATTCTTCTGGTGAGTTAGGAAGGTACACTGTCGGATATTGAGTATAGCGAGCCCATCCGCCGCAGAGAACGGGTTTTCCCATCAGGGTGGCTTCCATCCCGATTGAAGAATTATAAACAAGCACAAATTTTGCCAGCTTGATCAGTTCATACGAGCTGATATATTCAATAGGATCAATGAAGATCACATTGCTTAATTTATCTGCTTCATTCCGTAAAACCCATTCCCGCACGCTTTCGCGGCTCAGTTTTGCGGTACCAGGGCGCATTTCGTCGGGGTGGGCGCGAATAAAAAACAGGGTTTCTGGATGAGCTTTTATTATTTCGATGATGCTATCCAGCCAGGCGAACATATGGGGGAATATCCGGTTTGCATGGACCTGACTGGTATCGTAAACCACATTAGTAAATACCGGCACTATTTGTTTAAACTGTTGGATTATCTCTTTGGTTTCCCTGTCTAGACTCCGCATTTCAGGCCAGAAACGGATACCTGCCATGGTGAATTCGCCTTTTATGCGATTATGTAGATAGTCGTCCAGTTTCCGGTTCTGTTCAGCCGATAATTCAAAATCGTCAGGTATATTTATTGGATATGCAGTCGCTTCACCTGTGGTAAAAAAAGCGGAGAGTGAACGAAACCCAACTTCATGGGTAATTGCCGGAAGGTTGTATTGTTGGGCGACCCACCTTGCGGTTGCTTCAGGGTACATTATTCCGTTGAAGATAATGACCGCGCCAGGCTGGTGCTTTTCTATCAGTTTGGCAAAAGACCTGGCGATGCTGTATGCTGAGAGCATAAAAGATCGAACCAGATAACGGGTATCATCATTGTCCGGCAGGTTGTGCTGGCGGAGGGTCCAGCGAACGGAGGCAGCTACCAGAGGTCCCAGAGGGATTTCAATAGCCTGTTCTGTTTTATTGTGAGGCATATCGAATTTGGTATGAAATCCGAATAATTCCTCCAGTGAAAATTTGTTTAATATAGAAGAAAGATTTTCATCTTGTTTGTAGTTGAACCATTCGACCTGCGATTCGGTAAAAAGTCTATTTGATTGGGAGATGCATGATTCACATGGTGGAGGACTTGAATAATCATCCCGGTTAACTCCCAGCACGCAGTGGCTCATTCCGGAAGAACATACCAGATTCACAACCGGGATCCCGGCCAGCCTCAACCCCCAGCCTGTCAATAGCGAAAAGGCTGAATTCTGGCTCAAATTGTGGATACGTGAGGAGACATTGAAAAAAAAGACAGGTTTCTGCTCCGGGTTCCCGTATTCGTGGGTTTTCACCTGCCGGGCCAGCCAGGATATTCGACGACGGTTAAACCATCCATCCAGTCTGGATCGGAAATTTTGCTTCATGCTCTTATTGGTGCGGTTTCAAAATTCGCTTCAAAGTACGCCTCTGAGAGGCGCTGTATGGCGATCAGGAATCCTTCCCCACTACGCTGATGACCCCGCCAGATTTCGGGAATCATCGTCCCGTGATATTCTCCTAGGGTTTTAAAAAACCTGACCCAATCGATGGTTCCCTCGCCAATTTGCAGCCCTTCACCGTCCAATCCGGCACCATCAGAGAGGTGCAGGTGGCGAATGTACGGCATTAAAACTTGAAGCTGGTCGTAAAAATCTACTTTTGCCCAGTTGCAGTACAGCTTATGGTGTGAAGTGTCGTAACAAATATTCAATCCTAAAGGCTGGATGAAATCGCGGATTTCGTTGGCGTCCATAAAAGCGTTTGTAAGCCACTGGCCGCCGAAATACCATGGATGTGGAGGCAGGTTTTCTAAGAGAAGTTCGACTCCCACGAAATCGAGCTCATCTATGGAACGGCGCAGGTTTTCGTACAACACCTCCCGGTTGGTGATCGGATGATCCAGACTCATTGCCCCCGGATGTACCACTACCTTGGGCACACCGGAAAAATATGGGGAAATCTCTCTTGTCAGATTGATCGATTTTTGAATGAGTTCAATTGAGCCGCGTCGGTGGTTCTCATCGATTGTACAGAGGTCAACCAGGGTGCGGTCCCAGAATTCGGGGGCGTGCACTACAAGTATAAGCGGGGATTCAGAACGGTCGCTGAAATCATCGCCGGGGTATTTTTCGTCCAGGTCCTGGTCTGTAAAATGAAATTCAAGCATGCGCGGCTGGTATATGAGCATCCCGGCATAGTCGAGGAAACGGACAGTAAAACCGAAATCCATCGGCAGGACTTTTTCTATATCGAAACTTATTAAAATCCCCAGATCGCGGTCGAGGAAGGGTTCATCCTCCTCGATGACCCGCTCCGCTTTGCGCCCAATTAAGTCGGGGTACTTCTGGGGGCTTATTCCTAATGCCGGTCCTTTTACGGTTATCTTTTCAGCTGAAATTGTCTCTCCAGGTTGAATTCGCCTTGCTGCAACCAGACTTTTTCCCAGTACCTCACGGTTTAATATCTCACCGCGAGAGAAAAATTTCTCCTTACCGGTTCCAAGTGCCATTTCAATCTGGCGGATATCGCGCACCATTTTCTTGAATCCGTGCGGTTCCAGGCTGGCTGCATGGTCAGGACCGTCCATCGTTCTGTCGATGGTGAGATGTCTTTCGATGATGCTTGCGCCCATAGCTGATGCGACGGTCGAAACAGCGATGCCACGTTCGTGACCAGAATATCCAACTGGTACTCCAAACTCACGCAGTTTTTCCATGAAGCGCAGGTTGATGTCTTCAAAAGCTGCCGGATATGTGCTGTTGCAGTGCAGAAGGGCGAATTCCGCCCCACGTTCTTTCAGAAAGTCAACGGTGTGGCGGACCTCATCCATCCGGGACATGCCTGTTGAAAGGATGAGCGGTTTATTTTTTTGTAAAAGGTATTCCAGCAGCGGGAGGTTTGTGAGATCGGCTGAGGCGACTTTGTATGCGGGTACACCCAGATCGTCCAGAAAATCTGCGCTGTCCGGATCGAAAGCTGAGCATAAAAATGTGATCCCTTTTACCTGGCAGTGTTCGACAATCTTTTCATACGCCTCCTCGGGAAGTTCAACCTGCTGGAGAATTGGCAGGATATATCGCAGCGTTTTTTCGCCTGCATTTACGTTCTCCAGGTACTTCTTGGCATACAATTTTTTCAAGTTACGTTTTTGAAATTTGACCGAATCCGCACCCGCTTCAACTGCGACGTCTATTAATTGCAGCGCCAGCTCGAGGATCCCGTTATGGTTGACCCCGATCTCGGCGATAATGTATGAAGGCTGTCCATCTCCGATGGTACGATTTCCGATTTTTATTTCGGACATAGGATTTCTCCTTATTGAGCGATTTTGTATATAGGTAGAAAGACGGAATATTTAATTATTTGATCCTGAATCCCAGGTCTTCGAATTTGATGTCTCCGTTTTCGATTAAACACTCAGCGCGCTGCCAGTCATCCGGAGAATCGATATCGATCCATTCATCTGGGTTAATTATCAGGGGCATGATCCAGTCACCGGTCATGGAATTTTTAATAGTCACTGTTCTCGCCCATGCCGCATCGACGTATCCAGTCTGCCAGTAAACATCAGGCAGTGCCTGGCGGGGCAGGTTGTAGGGTTCGGAATACTCGGTTTCCATTATCGGCTGCATGAATCCATCCGGTTTTATGTACCACATCTTGAACGGATTCTGAAAAGGGATACAAACAGTTCGGATTGAATCTGCTTCGGGCCGGGAAATTAACCGGTAAACTGCCTCATCGATATGGCTGACGCGCCGGAAAGGGGAGGTAGGCCGTAACTGCACAAAGATATCCGGCTGGTAGTTCTCATTCTCCTTCAGCCATTGCAGCGCGTGTGTGTATACTGGGAGGTCAGGTGTGTCATCCCGGGCTAATTCAGCGGGTCGGATAAATGGTACCTGGGCTCCATACTGTTGTGATATATTCGCAATTTCGGAATCATCTGTTGATACAATTGTGCGGGTAACAGTCTTTGCCGCAAGGCTTGCCGCGATGCTGTAAGCGATCAGGGGATGTCCGGCAAATAGTCGTATATTTTTACGGGGGATGCTTTTTGATCCACCCCGGGCAGGGATAATGGTGAGGACTTCAGTCACCAGGCTGTCCATCCGCCGTCCACCACAAGGTTCGCTCCAGTCATGTACTTTGAGGCATCCGAGGCCAGAAACAGCAGGGCGCCGTTCATCTCATCCCTGGCTGCCATCCGTCCAAGAATTGTCCTGGCGGAATAAGCATGGACAAAACTGTCCTCATGATCGTTGAATACACCACCGGGAGAGAGTGCATTCACCCGGATGTTTTTTCCTGTGTAGTAAGCGGCCAGATAGCGGGTAAGCCCGAGTATTCCAGCCTTAGTAACGGAATAATATGCTGGCTTGTATTGAGGCGGGGAATCAGGGGTTTTATAAATTCTCTGATCCGGCCCAGCGATTCCATATATTGAGGAGATATTTATTATAACTCCGCCGCCCTGCGCTAACATGCGTTTTCCAACTTCCTGGCAGCAGATAAATGCGCTCGTCAGGTTCACTTCAATGGCTGTTCGCCAGGATTCAAGCGGGTATTCCTCAAACGAGGCTGTCATATTTTCTGCAGCCGTCTTTTCTTTATTTATGGAGGTATGCTGCGGGTCAAACTTCGGATCCATCGCAGCGCTGTTTACGAGAATGTTTACACTTCCGAATGCATCCACAGTTCTGGACACAATCTCTCGGACAGATTCCGGTTTAGTTGAATCAGTTTGAACAGGGATAACCTGAAAACCTTTTCCAGATAGAGTATCAGCCAGATTCTGGGCAGCTCTGATATTTAAATCAGCAATGGTTACCTGAGCCCCGGCCTCAGCCAGGGTTCGACAAAATTCAGCTCCTAGCAACCCGGCGCCGCCGGTCACAATCGCGCTCAAACCAGATAAAGAGAATTTATTAAAAATGTGCTGGTTATTTATTATCCTGTTCATAGTTCAGCCGCTTTTTTCTAAGAAGTTCTATTTACCCGCAATAATTTATATATTGAGGGTTGTTATTCGGTTTTTGCTAGCTCTGCCTCGTTAACGATCTCTTTAGTTTGTTGGTTATTGGGCGAATCGCCATCGGGTGTGATGAACCCACATTGCATGAGATAGTCGATGATTTTGTGTGCATTAGTAAGTGGGTCTATTTTTACAGTTTCAATTTGAATTTCCGGATCAACTGGTTCCTCATATGGATCATCAACACCGGTAAACCCTGTTATCTGGCCGCGGCGAGCGCGAGCGTACAATCCTTTTACATCGCGTTCCTCACAAACCTCAATTGGCGTATTCACATAGACCTCAATAAAATGATCGTCTCCCACCATTTTACGGGCTTCGTTTCGGGTGGCGCGGTAAGGGCTGATCGCAGCGCATATCACTGTTCCGCCATGCCGGGCGATCTCTCCAGCGACAAAACCAATCCGCAGGATGTTTGTGTCCCGGTCTTCTCTGGAGAAACCAAGTCCCTTTGAGAGATGGGTTCGAACCACATCGCCATCAAGCAGGGTTACCTGTCGGCCGCTTTCGAGCAGCAGCGAGGTCAGCACTTCGGCAGTCGTGGATTTTCCCGAACCACTTAAACCGGTAAACCAGATGCAGAACCCCTGCTTGCTGCGGGGGGGATACATCTCCTGAAGGATGTTTGCGGTTTCAATTCGGGTATACCAATCGGGGAGGAGTTCTCCTTTTGCCAGGAAATCTTCTCTGACTTTTGTTCCGGATATCGAAAAAACTCGAGCGCCTTCCGGTATTTTGTTATTTTCTTCGTAGCGCTCCTCGTCTGCAAGATACACAAGCTCCTTAAATTCTACGGGTTGAACCCCGATTTCATCAGCGTACTGCGTTACCATTGCCTGGGCTTCATATGGGCCGTAGAATGGCTTGCCCTGGCTGTCGCTTCCAGGACCGGCGTGGTCTCTTCCGACTATAAAATGGGTTGCGCCGTAATTGCGGCGGATGATTGCATGCCACAGCGCCTCCCGCGGCCCAGCCATGCGCATAGCTAACGGCAGCAAACTGAGCAGGGTTTTATCCCTGTCATAATAGTTTTCATACAGTGTCCGGTAGGTGCGTACTCTTGTGTAATGGTCAACGTCCCCTGGTTTTGTCATCCCAACAACAGGGTGAATCAGCAGGCTACCGTTAAACTCATCTGCAGCGCGTTTGGTGAGTTCTTCATGTATCCGGTGCATCGGATTACGGGTTTGAAAGGCGACGACATTTTTGTTTCCCATTTCCTCCAACCGGGACCGGACTTCACCCGGAGTCAGGCGCAGGCGAATAAAATCGTGGTAGACAGGCAAATTGAGAACCTTGATTTCACCTGTCACGTATACTTTGCCCCACCGAACCATCTCTGAAATCAGTGGGTGTTTAGGGTCTGTGGTGCCGAGCACCAGCCTTGACTCTCGTAACGGGTCCCAGTGAAATACATCCTCGATCTGCATGACCGCCAGGGTGTTATTGCGTGAATCGCTCAGGGTGATCTGTTCGCTCCAGGTCGGCATCGCATCTTCATCAACAGGCAGAGTGATCGGAATCGGAAAGAGCACTCCATTTTTAAAGCGCATTTCGGTAAGGACTCTTTCATAGTCTTCTTTACCTATAAACCTATCAAGCGGAGAAAACGCGCCTGTAGCAAGAAGTTCGAGGTCGCAGAGTGAACGCTCCGATATCCGTACAGAAGGAAGCCGGTTCGAGCGAGCCAGTAATTCCTGCCGCTCATCATCCCCCACCATTAGATTGATTAAATCGCCTCCATAAGGGTCAATCAATGTATTCTTTGTTGTCTTGTTGGTCATCAAAAAAATGCTCCTGATAGTCTGAGTTTAATGTCACATTGTGTAAAACAAAACCGCAATTATAGCAAAAAATTACAGAAGGATTTCATTCCCATGTTTTTGAGAGTTCAATGCTGCAAGGCTGATTTTTAATGCCGCTATTCCATCATCGAGGGTACAGGCAGGTGTATCCCTACCCTGTATAACAGAGATAAAATGGCGCATTTCAGCCATAAACAAGTCATTGCGCGAGAATCCTTTGGGTGGGGGGGATTCCTGCCATACACCTTTGGAAGCCTGGTAAAGGTGGACGACTCCTTCGGCATTATCCCAACGAATAGTGCCTTCTGTCCCAACAGCCTGCAGGTTGTGTACAGGGGGTTTCTGGCAGTAATCGAGGTGAACGCTCCCCAGGACTCCGCTGGAAAACCGCAGTCCTATTTCAGCCGTATCTTCAACATCGAGTTCCAGATCGCTCAATTTGGCTGTAAAAGCCCATACACTATCGACGTCGCCAAACAGCCAGCGCAGGTAGTCAAGAGAGTGGCAGAGCGTTAGAACCACACCGCCTCCCAATTCAGCCCGAGCGCTGTACCCCAGACGGTAATCTTCCCAGGGGTGCCAGCCGGGCAGGTACTCACCCCAATGTGAATGGACCGATATTGGACTGCCGATATCCCCTTGTTTAATGAATTGTTTTAACTTCCTGAGGCCTGGATGAAAGCGATATTGGAATGCTGTAAAAAATTGACCGCCCCCCATACGAACAGCAGTTTCTAATTCGTCAATTCGATTCATACTGTTGGAGATGGGTTTTTCCATAAAGATATGGCAGCCCATATCGGCTGCCGGTATTGCAACATCCAGGTGTAATGAGGTTGGGTTCGAGATGATAACAGCGTCCGGTCGATGGGATAATGCAGCCAGGAGGTCCGTCTCAAATGGGAGGTTATGATCGTGATCGGTTGGTTGCGTACTTTTGAATGTCCTGTAAAGGACGATATCCTCCTGGCCCAGGGTTATTAAATTCTGCAGGTGGCGGCGCCCGATTGAACCCAAACCAGCGATAAGGAATCTCATTTCAGATGTATCCCCAGTTTTTAAGTGTAACGCCGGCTGTTTCTTCAAAAACCCTGCGGTCATTTTTAGTGAAATATTGTTCCCAGGAACCGCGCTTTCCTTTTTGAAGAGCGCTGGCGATATCGCCAGCTTTTTTATTCTGCCATTCTGCATCCGGGTTGCTCTGCATTTCGATTGTGATTTGCCCGGTGATATCGGTTTGTGGATCACCGGCATTTAAAAAATCCCAAACCAGCAGGAGTTCTTTTGAAGGATCCTCAAGCAGATTTTCGTATTTCAATGTATAAAACCGGTCTTTGAACAGCGCTTCTCCTTTTTGAACCGTTTCACGTACATTAAGATCCCAGCCCAGCGCTACCTTGCGCAAGCCTTTTTCTATAAAAATGGAATGATTCCCGTTGATAAAAAATTCTGGGTTCTTGATAAAAGATTCACGAATTTTCCAATCATCCCTGGAAAGGTGCTGGGTAGCGTCAATAAATGATTGAAAACGGTGTGAAACCACGGCATCCCGCCCGTCACGAATGATATAAATCAAACATGCATCCGGATATATATTATGCAGAAGTGTAACCGCTCTCCCGTTCAGCAGGCTGTTTGGGCTCTTATCGCCGACAATCGATTTTCCGAGCTTGCGGGCTTCACGTTCGAGCATAAAATCGGCTGTTGCTCTTAATATCACCGGGGAAGGATTTTTGCTACGATTCCAGCGGTTGCTTCTGCGGGTTAACCAGCTTTGTATTTCATTATCAGAGACCAGGGACTGCAGCAAGGGAGGTCGGGTGAAGAAATGCCCCTGGTAATTGCAGTGGACTTTGTAATGTAATCTGATCAGCCTTGTCAGCAGAGTAGTGCCGGAGCGGGCATGTCCGAAAATAAAAAATTTTTCCATGGGGAAAAAGGTTTTCGCTTCCACAATTTCCTCATCTGTAATCGCCGGGATGTCGAGAAACTGGTCTCGTGCCACCTGTCCGGGAGGTAGGCGTCCATTGAGAAGATAGCGAACAGTGGCAGAAAGTCGACTTTTAGATATGTGCGCCATGTTTATTTGTCATTCGTTCAATAATGATTTCGGCTGTTCGCTTACCCGCGCTGCCATCGGTATAAGTGCACTCATCCTTGATGAATGATGTTCGGGCCTCCTGATCGATCCCCGGGTTATCCAGGTAAAAGTTGAGCGTTTCTGCCAGTTGCTGCTCGGTAAGAACCTCCCGACCAGCGCCTGAATTGCGAAAGCGGGAATGAGTCGGCCAGCCCCCTATCTTTGAGAGAGGCAGGGTATATTTTCCCGGCCACCCGGTTGGCGAGTCGATGCAAACACTTACCACGGGGACTCCATGGGCTGAGGCTTCCACAACCATAGTCGAGTAAACGGTGGTAAAAACATCTGAATACGCCATCATCGAAGATTTCTCAGGCATATCTTCACCAGAATAATGGCCTAATGAACCTCCAAGCGGGACCGGTTCAACGACATGAATGTCTGGTTCATTTTTGGCCAGCGACCGGATCTGCTCTCTTTCATCAATAAACCGGGGTACATCCAGGAAATGGTTAGGATGGAAGCGGATGAGCAACTGGCTGGGCTTGTTCAGCTTTTGCGAAGCAACAATGCGAGCCAGCGTTTCTATATTCTGGATATTGGGAGAAAATGAAATAAAACTGCATGCGTATGAAATTAATTTTTTCTCCGGGTCCAGGTTATGCAGGCGGAAGTAATCCTCTCTTGGCATCAACCATTCACGCCGGAAATATCCATCATAAGAAGGTATGCCCCCGATGTGAACATCCTCTGGAGACCAATCCGCACCGTTTACCAGCTCTTCTTTTTGAATCTGCGACCAGCAAGTGACCCAGTCCACCGGCGCGCCAGGTAGACTGTAACTGCTGGTGTTATCCCAGCCGACGATGACTGCGCCGGTGGGAATCCCGGCTCTATCGGCTTCCCGCAGCAGGTAGCGGTCCCAGCGCCACCCTGGAGTGCTGGCAAGCACCAGGTCCGGTTTGTAGCGTTCGAAAAGATCGGTGTATAGATTATCTGTGTAGCGGTTTTGACGGTTCTTAAGAAATTCCCGGGCAGCATGCGAATTGCGCAGCAGCCATACCACTCCTCTCATCAGCGGAAATAATTTCTTCCGGCGGCTGTGAGCTTCATCTTCCACCTGGTTAATGTAACCATCGACTGCCTGCAGGTTAATCCGGTTAGATGCGCCGGCACGGCGCAGAAAATCAAACCACCACTGGTTTGAATAATCCACCTGTTGGAAATAAGTTTTTGCCTCGTTCAGCCTCAACCCCTCAAACTCCAGGCCTGGCTGTTTAAACCGGTTTTCGATTCCCTCCAGTATCACGTTATCGCTGAGGATAACGATTTCTACACCAGAATCCAGCAATGTGGGCACAAGGTCGCTTTGCAGAAAATAGATCACTGCCAGTCCATGGTCAGCGCTGATAAAAACACATTTACCCATTTATTATTTTTTATGACCGGTAAAGTATCTCGAATGTAGCCCCATGAACCCACTGCAGGAAACGTCGAACCGGTTTTATATTCCAGAGCCGGTGCTTGTACTTTCGAGTGGGCTTCGGGTGAGTGGAAAAATCGGGATTATGGAGGATTTCACTTCCAGAATGATCCATTTGAAAAGCGACATTCATAAGATCATTACCCAGATGCTGTACCCACCATTTTTCAGTTGATAATCGCAATAATCCCCTGTCGTTTAAGGATTTGTCTAATAATCGAACCTGGCCCATCGGGCGTTGAGAGGGGATTGGCAGAATGGACTTAAGCGTATCTTTTGCAGCGAGAAATTGGAAATGACCCGCGCCTGCATAGCACCTCAAGCCGCGATATTCAATAACATATTCCTTACAAATTTCAAAGTGGGCTCGTGCTTTTTGTTCTGAGTGTCCCAGGCTCTGGGCATGGCGCCAGTAATCCTCCCAGGGGAGCGTCCCCCCGTATTCAAGTTTTGCTTCGGGATCACCTTCTGCCCACTCAATAGTACTGGTCGAAAATTCCTCCGGACTCCACATCGGGATACCGGTTACCATCCCAACGTGAAGAAAGGTTTCGTAAACTTCAACCAGGGCACCCAGCCAGCCGGGATAGTGGTAGATGTCCGCATCGCTGTATGCAATAAGTTCTCCGGGAGCTGATCCGAAGATGAAATTCCACGCTCCTGCTTTTCCAATATTTTTCTCAGAAAGAACCAGATACTGGATTTCCCCGTGCTGGTGGGCGGTTCTCAGGAGATCTGTAACCTCCTGGCAGCTGCCGTTGTCAAATACCAGCAGATCGTAGGGAATTCTTGTATTTTCAAAAATGCTGCTGAGACATAATTTCAAAACATCCAGGCTGTTGGAGTAGTAACCCTTCAGGAATGGGATATAAGATACAACCGCGACAGTCACCCGTTCTGGTTTGGCGACGTGCTCGATCGATTTTGCGGGATTCTGACCTGTTCGCATCGATACTGCCTACAGCGAGCCTGTGATACGGCGCCGCCAGCGTCGAAATCGGCGGGAAAGATAACTGCGCGCTTTGCTTTTGTCGCCGTCAACAGGGGCTAGCAGTATTTCTAACCGGCGTAATGAACCTACAAGAGTGATTGGAGGGCGCTTAAGTTCGCCATCACACAGAAGTTTGTCGCTGTCCAGAACCATGTATAGATTCTGCCTCCCGCCGGCGAGATCCTCATTAATATACGATTCGTCCTGCTCGTAATGCGGCTTTCCGCCTGGTAGATGGGCGTAATCATGATTCTGGTGTACCACTCTGTTTGATGGTGTAGCGTCGATGACGGTCCAGTTATGCTTTTTTGCGCTGTAAATCATCCAGTTATCCCAGCCGGCGCGTCCAATTGAAAAATCCGGGATCTCCTCAAAAAGGGGACGCGGATATATAAAATAATCGCTACCAGCCGGGAGGTGCAGGGAACTGGATTTCTCCACATCTGCGATAACCTTCAGGTCCCATCCGGGGGAGAAATTTATGGGATATTCAATATCCAGGTCCCAGCGTTGACCGATAATTAGAAATTGTTTTTCGATCGCAGAGACCTGTTTGAGGGTGTCTAAAAATTCTGGAAGCAGGATGATGTCCGCATTGACATATGCCAGATACGGGCTGGCTGCTGCCTGGTGAGCGAGTGCAAAAATCGAACTGACCAGAGGGGTGCCGCTGCTGTTCCTCTCTACATCCGGTATATATTCAACCGGGAATTCAGAAGCGATATCGTTCACCCCAGGTTCATCCCCAATCAGGATTACGTTAACACCTTCTCCGATATTCAACCATGAACGGATCGCATTTCTTTGTATCAGGTCTATGTGGGGATCCGTAAAAGGTTTGGGAGCGCTGAAAATGGTCAGAAAGGGTTTCATAAAAATATTTTGGTTATCTGTGAAGGTTTAACTGAGGCGTTGATCAACCTGGCGGTAATCTTTCGCCTGAACCTCAGCGTTTATTTGAAATAATTCCGGTTCTCTTTGAAAAAGGTCAATTATTTCAAGCCAGGAGAAATCAGCCCTTCCGGGAAATCTGGAATAAATCACCCGCAGCAGGTCCAGGTCAGCGGGAGTATCGACCGTCCAGCGAAATGAACCATAGTTTTGTTTAAAGGAAACATGGCAGATACGGAAGCGATCAGGTTGTTCATAGAAGAAAGGCATAACATGTTCGCGCTGGTGCTTCTGGTCTGCCTGTTTCCATGCAAGTTCCAGATTTTGAAATGAGACAACCTCTGTGTCCAAACCGATCGGAAATGTGCGTGACCACGGCGGAGGCAGCCTGTTTGCTGCAAAATCGTAGGGTTCGGTTATTGGTATGCCGTTGCTTTCAAAGCCCAGAAAGGAGTTCACAGTTCTATCAATAACACCAGGATCAATAACCGGGCAATCCGCTGTAATTCGAACGACAATTTCAGCATTGGCGTAAGAAGCAGCCCGATAATATCGATCAAGGACATCGAAATTGTCTCCTCTGAAACACGGGTATTCACGCTTGAGGCATAGGGTTTCGATCGCGTCATCGGGTGGTTCAATTGTGGTTGCGACCAGAATATCATCCAAAGATGTTGATAGGCGAGTGCGTTCGAAAACCCTGACCAGCATGGGCTCGCCGGCGATATTTTTAAGTACTTTCCCCGGTAAACGGGAAGCAGCCATCCGGGCCTGGATTATCCCTACCGTTCTTGGTTTCATGGATTAATGTTCGATTTGAATTTAAACTGAGATTAATGAGTATAAAATCCCTGTGCGAGCCGGTATGCCTCAAGCAGTTTTGGGAAGTTTCTGTTCCAATCAGCGCGCGACTCAGCCAGTGAACGGGCGGCTTTTCCCATATCAGCCAGGCGTTCGCGGTTTTGCCAGGCATGGATAATGCTTGCTTTCAACCCGTCCGGATCGCCTTTCGGGAAAAGCCAGCCCTCGACTCCCGGGCTGATCCACTCCTTATTCCCTGGGAGGTCTGAAACCAGTGCCGGGGTACCGCATGCCAGCGCTTCCAGCAGAGAAATGGATGTACCGTCACTGTGGGTAGCAGAAACATAAAGGTCCGCATTTTGGTAGTAGCGGGGCAGATCAGCCTGTTCTACCTGGCCGACAAACACCACTTTTTCCAGGGCGTTCTCCTGGGAAAAAATCCTGAAAAGAGTTTCCTTTTGTGAACCGTTTCCCAGCATTACCAACCTTAACTGCGGAATCTCCCTGACTGCTTTCACGAAAGCGTGTGCGATAATTTCAACCCCGTATACAGGTTCCCAGCTCCGGGTGGAAAGCAGGGTGAACTCCCTGTTTTCAACCTTTTCAGTTTCAAGTAAATTGAAGTGATCAAGGTTGATCCCCCATGGAAAAGTAACAATCCGGTCAGATTTCATTCCGAAATATTCAGCCTTCTCCCGGATTGTCTGGCAGTCGCCGACCATTACGTCGCTGTTCCTGAGGGTATATTTCGTTACCCAGTAGTTGATACCGTTACGACTTGCATCTAACAGTAAATCATACCCCCATGATACGCTTACAAACGGGTGAAAACCGGTAAGGGCTCCAAGAAACGCGCAGGATTGGATTGGACCGGCGTGGATCAAATCCGGCTTTAAATCCCCAATAATCTTCTGTAGTTTTTTTTTCAAATTGAAACCGCTGTACCAGTTGAGTGGGTGGTTTGAACCTGCCCATGGAACAATGGATACATTATCCGGTGGAACAAATGGTGTACTCTGATTGTGGCCTTGTTCAAGGATAAGCAGATTGATATCGAAACCCTCGCTGGAGAGAGCGTTTAAAAACCGCTGGTCATGGACCGAGTATCTGCGTGTGAAGTAAAGAATTTGCAATGTTTTTAGGTTTACAGGCGTTTATTTTTGGTGGGGTTGTGGAAATTGAACCACTGAAAATTGGTTGTTGGAACTATTCACCCAGGTCGGTCCAGCGAAGTTCCTTGCCAGCGGGTATATCGGCAAGAGCCCGGGCGCCGATCACTGTTTCAATATCAGGTGGGAGGATAGCCCCGTTGGCCGCTGGTCGCAGAACATCGATCATCTGGCGGGTAAATTTTTCTCCGGCTTGAATATTTCTTGCTGCCCGGAGGCACCGCCTCTGGATAACAACCGTTTCCTGTTCATTCGGGCACACATATTTATCGGCTGACCCGAGGGCGCGTTCCAGTTCTCGAGTACGCTCCACCATATCCTTCCAGGTAAACGGATTCATGGCGAATTTATGGTCAGGACCGGTCCGGTTGTTGTCATCAGTAAAGTGCTTCTCGATTACCCTGGCGCCTAATGCAACTGCGCCAAGCACAGTCGCATGACCATGGGTGTGGTCTGAAAGACCCACAATTAATGCCGGGTACATTGTCTGGTATGTTTTCAATACCCTCAGGTTGATATGGTCGAAATTATCTGGGCTTGCTGTGTAGTTGGTGTTGCACTGCATCAATACCAGCTCCTGATTTATTGGCAGGATAGCGTGGACCGCACGCTGGACATCATTGATGGTGGAGGCGCCTGTGGCCAGAAGCAGCGGTTTCCCGAATTCAGCCATCCGGGTTAGCGCTTCAATCCAGTCAATTTCACCGGAACCAGCTTTAAACGCAGGCACATATGGATCAAGCATTTCAATCGCTTCAAAATCATAGGGGGAGGAGAAATAATCAATTCCCGCCTTATCGCATTCTTCTTTCAAAATGGGAGTCCATTCGAATGGGATTGAGGCATCCTGGTAAACCTCAAAAACGGATTTTTCCCAGGCTGACTGGTGGGAAACCTGTTCGCCCATGTTCTTAAAACCGTAATCGGAAACGATTTTTGGCGCCCGAAAATTTTGAAACTTGGCCGCATCTGCTCCTGATTCTGCAGCGAGCTGGATCAGGTTTCTGGCGCGGTCCAGGCTGCCATCGTGGTTGGCGGCGATATCGGCGATAAAATAGGTCGGAAATTTTTCTCCAATATTATGTTCACCAATTTTTATTTCCATGACGCACCTCTCTTAAGTGCTTTTAAATCCTCGAATCTGCCTGGGATATCCCTGCAAGTACTGGGAATAGAATTTTTGAAGGCCGGAATTTATATCGGGGGCATTTTCGCCCAGGTGGCGGGTTAACCTATCTGAGCGCAGGGTCAATCTGGGTGACCTGGGCGTATTTAGGCCGGAATTAAAAACTGAAATTGGGGTGATGAGATCAGGATCGAAACCGAAAATCCGGGCGATGCGCAATCCAAATTCATATTTGGTCAGGCATTCGCTGCTGACAACATGGTACAGGCCATTGAGATTCAATGCGAGCAACCGGAGGAAGATTTGTGCAAGATCAACAGTGTACAAAGGGCAGAAGAATACATCTTTGAAACCGTTAATGGGTTTCCCGGCCTGCAAGTTGTTGAAAAAGAACTCAGCCAGGCTGCGGTCTCCGGTTGTACTCCATCCATAAAAATTTACCCGGGCAATGATTGCGTCTGGATTGGCGCTGGATACAGCTCTTTCCCCATCCAGTTTTGTGCGGGCATAGACACTGAGAGGATTTGGAGTATCCTGTTCGTCATAACCGCCTTTTTTCCCATCGAAGACTGCGTCTGTCGAAACATGCAGCATGCGCGCTCCGCCCCTGGCGACAATCTGGGCCAGTTCAGCGGGGATTTCAGTATTCAATTGGCGTGCCTGTGCGGGATCAGTCTCACAGGCATCGATATTTGCCAGCGCTGCGCAGTTAATAATCCAATTGGGCTGGATATCATCGAACAGCCGCTGGCATGCGTTGGGGACCAGCAAATCCGCTTTAATTACCTTGAAGGCGCTGGTTTTGAGTGGTTTTTGGTTCACCACTCCGAAGACGTCATGATCTCGGGTAGCCTCCAAAGCAAGATTGATCCCAAGCAGACCGCTTGCCCCGGTTACAAGAATGCGCATTACCTTTTCTCTGGTACTGCATTCAGCCAGACATAAGTTATTCAGTTGTTAATTATTTCCGGATGAAAACTGAGAGCAAGACCTCCATCAATTATCCGGAAAAGCGGCGGCGATATCCGCCATTCCCTTTAAAAACCACAGCAGTTTACATTGTGCGTGTTTCGAATGGCGCGATCAGTTCTTTTATCTGGTCCACTGTCAGCCATTGTGGGTTTTTATCGCTGCTGTAGCGAAACCCGGATTCAAGCGATTGGCCATTTTGCTGCCACTCGTGGCCAAACCAGAGTGAACCGCTGGGCTGGACAACATACATGTCTTTCGTTTCAACCGTCGAGCGGGCCTCATCTTCGTTTATCAGAACCTCATGAAGTTTTTCGCCCGGTCGAATGCCGATGATCTCCCATTTCGCTTCCGGGGCAATTACCTTGGCTAAATCCGCAATTTTTGTGGAAGGAATTTTTGGCACAAACACCTCTCCGCCGCGCATCTGCTCAGTGCATCGAATAACAAACCGGACCCCCTGTTCAAGCGTAAGCCAGAATCTTGTCATCCTTTCATCCGTAATGGTCAGCATTCCGGAATCGCGCTGCTGGAGAAAGATTGGGATCACGCTTCCCCGGCTGCCAACTACGTTACCGTACCGGACACAGCTAAAGCGGGTAGATAAACCTGCCGCATATGCGTTGCTCTGGACAAATAATTTTTCCGCAGCCAGTTTGGTAGCTCCGTACAGGTTCACCGGATTAACAGCTTTATCTGAACTCAGAGCCATCACCCGGGCGACGTTTGCATCCAGTGCCGCTTCTATCACATTACTGCTGCCGAGGATGTTTGTTTTGATCGCCTCCATAGGATTGTATTCACAGGCTGGGACCTGTTTGAGAGCTGCTGCATGTATCACAATATCAACCCCGTTCATAGCTCTCCGCAATCGCTGGTAATCACGAACATCGCCGATAAAATAGCGTATGTTCAACTGGTCGAACCCTGCGGTTCGCATCTCGTGTTGTTTGAGTTCATCCCTGCTGAATACAATTACCCGCTTCGGCTGGTATTCTTCAAGAAGAACTTCAATGAATTTTTTTCCAAAAGAACCTGTTCCGCCTGTTACCAGTACGCTCTGATCACTCCAATTCATCGCAAATAAAATTCTCCTCCTTATCCTGGGAAAATCGCACATACACCATTTCCGGTGTGATTTTGTAAATATTAATAATCTCAATTATCAGAAACTGCACTGTAGCCATCGGTTTTATCAAAATTTTTGTAGGAAAATTTCCGGTCCCAAACGCGCGGTTCTCCTGTTAGATAACGAAAGGTATCTCCAAAGATTGCGAGCCCATCCTCTGATAGCGTTTTTTCTATTGGCCAGACTTCAATTTTTTTCCAGAAATCACGCCGGTGCCATGGAAATGGGCATGGGTACTCAAAGAAAAAGCAGTATGCGTAGTGCCAGGCGTTTTCGACCTGATCACTGGTCAGTTTATTTGCTCTTGGGTCGGAGATAGTTTTTTCAAGGTGCTCGGATAGCGACTCCCACGAATCAGGATCAAGCGTGAATCCTTTGTCCCGGTAGTGGGTCTTTCCAGCCACAATTACGGGTATTCCGCTCATTGCCATTTCCAACCCTACTGTGGTTGTATAAACCAGTCCGAGGTCGCTTATTTCGATCAGGTCGTACGTGTTCATACTGCTTTCTGCCTCGATCAGGCGGAAATGTTCTGGGATTTCCGGCAATAAATTTCTTACCAACATGGCGACTGATGGACCTTTTGTGTAACGCTCTCCGGGGTGTACCCGGATGACAAACTGGACATCCTGCTTTTTAGCAAAAATCTTGATGATTTGTTCTAACCAATCAGACATATTGCGTGTAAAAACCTGCCTTCCAAGAGTCAGACTGTCGCCAATAACGTTCGCTGCAAGCAGGGCGACAGGCCTGCTATCCAGCGCTAAATTCTGACGGGTTATATTGCCACCCAATGCCGGTTGTTCCTGCCAAAGGCGCCCAAAGTTTTTCCACAAACTGGCATTCTGGCGGGATGTGTACAGGTCTCTTATCTGGTTTTTCTCCTCCATGGAAAACGAGGACTTTTTATACGCCTGCCACATTTCTGTTGTGTCTTGCAGCATTGCTTCCCGGTTGAGGTCAAACCAGATTCGGCCACGCTGCTCACCGAATTCATATGTTACTACCGGAATTTTCAGGAATCTGGCGGTCTGGAAAATGGCTCCCATCTCCAGTATGCTGCCGTTTGGCGTGATAATAATATCGGGTTGTTTTTCAGGGGTTGACTCTTCCATCCAGTTTATCAATGCCATTGCCGCCTGCTGATTGCGTTCCATCCGGAGATCAAACAACTTTCTGGCTTCCGATTTTCTATCCCCCCCGAATATTTCTTCGATTTGTAATGTGTATTGCGTATCACGGGTCGACACTTCTCGGATTGCTGCAACCAATTCCACGGGCAGCGCTGATTCAGAGCTGTTTTGGGAATAGGTACTCTGGTAATTAAAAAGGGGCAGGATCCGGATTGTTGGCGAGGCCAGCCCGAGCACTTTACTGGCATATGCATTCTGGCGGCGGATATCAAAACGGGAAAGGTCTCTCCACCAGTTCGCATAGGGCAAAAACGCAAGGGTAACATCGTGTCCAGAACCTGCCAGGGCAAGGCTCATCAGGGTGCTGTGCTCAATCCAGTAGCGGAGTGTGCTGAATAAAAGTATCTTCTTAATCGGGTTGCTTATATTTCTGGTCGAATTTTTCGAAGCGGCGTTCCGGGCTTGTTCACACCAATCTGGAAGTGCCTGCTCGAGTCGGGAAAAAGAAAAACTCTTGCTGAGCGGACCTCCTTTCTGGCGGATTAACCAGTATGCCTCCGCAGTCATAGGGAGATCGCCCAGGATCCGCTTGATGGAAGAATTGATTTTCATGCTCGTGTCTCCCCCACGCTGTCTGGTTTTTTGATCCTGGAAGAAACATTTGTGTACTGGATATTAAGGTCGTCATCCAGTTCTATTTTCCAATCCAGGCGCGGCCGGATCATACCAAAGCGGGTTTCAGGCCAGTGTGTCCCCGGCGCTCCGGCGGCGTCAACCATAAAAGTCAACGCGTATTCATCCTGGAAATATCGCTTTATCCGGTAGGAACTTGCGTTTAATCCGATAATATAGCGGCCTTCATTGAAGAAGTCCGCCGGTATCACGCAGCGGCTTATGTAATAACCGGGCTGGCGAACCCGGTGTTTTTCAAAATCTTCTTCCTCGTCGGTGTCAAAGGATGTGAATACATGTTCACCGCGGGCAGTTAGCAGATATATTCCAACCCTCAAACCGGTTATGGGAGCCTCAAGCTGGTAATGAATTTCGATCAAACAGGATTTTGTTGACCGGATAGTGTCCTGAATTTTTCCATCAATGTCCTTAACGCACAATTTAACTGGTTTGAAGGGGGCAGCCTGGACGGGGATTTCTCCACTTTGCCATATACGTTCACCAACCTGTGCTAATCCGGACGCCATGTAATGATCAACAGCCTGGCTGGTCGGTGCCCGTAATACCAGTTTCCCTTTTTCAAGCACGATCGTTTCTTCAGTGAGGCGCATAATCGCGGACATATTATGGCTTACGAAGAGAACGGTGCGTCCCTGTTCAGCCACATTGCTCATTTTCCCAAGGCACTTGCGCTGAAATTCAGCATCCCCGACCGCCAGCACCTCGTCAACAACCAGGATTTCGGGTTCGAGATGGGCAGCAACAGCAAAAGCCAGGCGCAGGTACATGCCGCTGGAATACCGCTTAACCGGCGTGTCAATGAATTTTTCGACTTCTGCGAAGTTAACGATCTCATCAAATTTTGCCCCGATCTCCGCCCGTTTCATACCAAGAATTGCGCCGTTCAGGTAAATATTTTCCCGGCCGGTGAGTTCGGGATGAAAGCCTGTGCCCACTTCAAGCAGTGAACCCACTCGGCCGTGGATTTCGGCTGTGCCTACGGTCGGTTCAGTTACCCGTGAGAGAATTTTTAGCAGGGTGCTCTTTCCAGCCCCGTTGCGTCCGATCACACCCAGCACCTGTCCCTTTTTCAGCTCAAAGGTGATGTCTTTTAATGCCCAGATGGTATGTTCCTGCTCGATACTTTCAGGTTGTTCCCCACTTTCAGAAACCAGTTCCAGGGAACGTCCTTTGCCACTTATGGCGCGCAATGGAGAGCTGATTTTTTCGGCTATCGTCTCTCTCAGAGTCCGGTAATAAATACTGTCAGAAGTAACGCCCAATCCGGAGCCAATCCTGTATATTTTGCCGATTCTGTCGGCTTTAATCGCAATCTCACTCATCAGACCATATCCGCAAATGTACGCTCCATCCGGCGAAAATAGAACAGTCCGCTGATTAGAACCAAGATCGAAATTGTTGTTGAGACCGCCAGCATCGGTCCTGGAGCGGTTTCCACACCCAGCAGCGCCCAACGAAATCCCTCCACAACTCCGGTCATTGGGTTCAGGGCGTAAAGCCAGCGCCACTGCTCAGGAACCAGGCTGGAGGGGTAGGCGATCGGGGTTACGAACAGCCAGAACTGGGTCAGGAAAGGGATGATGTAATTAATATCCCGGTAAATTACATTTAAGGCTGAGAGCCACAATCCGACTCCTAACGCAGTAATCAGAGCAAGAAGGATAAAAAAGGGCAGGGTTAGGACAGCAATGGTCGGCGATATCTGGGTCCCGGAACCGGGCAGGTTGTTGTAATACAGGATCATTCCGATCAGTACGACAAAACCGATTCCAAAATCTACCAGACCGCTCAACACTGAAGCGAGAGGGATAACCAGTCGCGGAAAATAGACCTTTGTAATCATGCTGCGGTTTGCAACCATTGATCTACCGGCATCAGAGAGTGCTTTTGTAAATAACCCCCAGGGCAGCAGCCCGGTGAAGGAAAATATTGGATACGGCACTCCATCTGAAGGGACTCCAGCCAGCCTTCCAAAGAATATGGTAAATACAACCATCGTGAAGAACGGCTGGATAATTGCCCAGGCAGCGCCCAGAGCGGTTTGTTTATAGCGTACTTTAATATCGCGCCAGATAAGGAAAAATACCAGCTCGCGGAATCTCCAGATCTCCATCAGTTTGAGTGAGTTCCAGCCGCGTGAAGGGCTCAGAAAAATTATTTCGTCCTGTTGGTTTGTTGATACTGAAGTTTGCGCCATTGAAATTACTTTTTGTTTTTCTGGTTGAAGTTCTGGAACAGGGTTAATTAATTACTGGCGTCAGGTTCTCCGGAAATTATCTGCTGTTGTGATACCAGTCAATAGTCTTGATTAATCCTTCTTTCAGCGGGGTTTTTGCCCGGAAGCCAAATTCTTTCTCCGCTCTGCTGGTATCCAGGGCTCGCCGTGGTTGTCCGTTGGGTTTTGAAGTATCCCAGAACAATTCTCCCTCGAAACCAGTTAATTCTGCGATCATTTCTGCCAGTTCTTTAATGCTGATTTCGTAACCGGATCCAAGGTTGACTGGCTCGCTGCTGTTGTAATGTTCGGCAGCCAAAAGGATTCCCTCGGCAGCATCCTCCACATAAAGGAATTCCCTTGTCGGTGTTCCATCGCCCCATAAAACAACCTGTGGTAGATCTCTTTCTTTCGCCTCGATACACTTGCGGATCAAAGCTGGAATAACATGTGAGGTTTCAAGGTTGAAATTATCTCCAGGCCCATATAAATTAACTGGTAACGGGAAGATGGCATTCCATCCGTATTGCTGGCGATACGATTGAGCCTGAACGAGAAGCATTTTCTTGGCCAGGCCGTACGGCGCATTGGTTTCTTCGGGATATCCATCCCACAGATTTTCTTCTTTGAATGGCACTGGAGTAAACTTGGGATATGCACAGATTGTGCCAATGGCGACAAATTTGTCTACCCCGGATTTCCAGGCTTGGTGCATTAACTGGACGCCCATCATGAGATTGACGTAGAAAAATTCGGCTGGTCTGTCCTTGTTTGCTCCTATCCCTCCAACCAGCGCAGCCAGGTGGATGATCGTGCTGGGCCTGGCATCAGAAAGCAGACGCTGGATGTCCTCCAGTTTGACGAGATCATATTCTTCAATTAGTGGGACAAATATCTCACCTGTCCCTACTTCTCGCAGTTTATTAACGAGATAAGTGCCCAAAAAACCTGCTCCCCCGGTCACGCACACTCGCTGGTTACCCCAGAACTCTTCCGTAATCATTGGCATTGGTCATGTCTCCATGTTGAGATTAACTCTTGTGCCTTTTATTTCCAGCGCGGGGATATTGTTAGTATTCATATCGGATGGACTTTCGATAATATTGATACCTTGCTCAAGACAGGTTAACCTGCAGATATCAGCTATATCACCATCGCCGTTGATGCGAATCTGTTCGTAACCTGATTTGTGCAGTTCCGTAATTAATTCCCGCACATGAATGCGTGTTTTACGGTACAGATGCATTGATGATTCAATGTAATTTACGGTCAACCTTGCCCGGAAAGCCAGCCCTTCAGGTGTAATTATGTAACGCAGTTTTCGCCTTTGGGCTCTTTTAACTTTTACGTATCCTTTTGCTATAAAACGCTTGATATGCCAGTTAACTGTCCCGACCGCCACTCCAAGTTGGGCTGCCAGTGTTGCCTGGTTGATATCTGGATCGCGTTCGATTTGTTCGAGTAACAATAATTCTCGATCAGAATTGGAGTAATTTTCGTTTGCCATTTCTAAAATTCAGTTGTTGAATTATAACTCCGGTTGGTCCAGGGTCAAGGAATTGTCAATTAAGAGAATATTAAGGGCAGGATCGGTCTGTTTCCATTTTCGGGGTCAAAATCTGGATGTTGACTTCTGGAAATGTCCTCTGGGCTTCGTAATAGCAATCAATCCGGCTGGCGACTTGCTCGACCCAGACATTATTCTCCTCCCCGAATCTAACGGACCTGCCTTTCTGTTCAAAATAAAGTGGTTCGCTGATAATCAAAGAAAAGCGCTGGTTTTCGAGGTCTTTGTTAAAGGCATCCATATACTCGCGGTGGTCCGACATTGCCATTTCCATCAGGAAAATTTTTTCATACTCCGGAATTAAAGGTATGTTTTTAACAATATTTAAGGTGACCAGGTGGCGGTCTGTGATAAAGAGAACCTCTCCCCCCTCAATGCTGGCATTGAGAGCAAATTCTTGAATTTTTGACAGGGCTCTTTCGACAATTTCTTCATCAGGAATCGCAGTTCTGTATTTTGGTAATGTCAGGGCAAAAATTACAGGAATAAAGAATGCCAGCCCAATCGATATTAAATATGTGCTCCTGACCGGTGATTTTTCGAAAGTATCTGCAGGGATATTTCGCAGCAAAATCAGGTTTTCTGGCCTATAATTATTCAATTCGCCCAGATATTGTGCATCTGGTAGTACATCTACAGCTATCTGGCTGTGAACGATATATCCCCAGGCAACAAGGAGCAAAACTAAAAATGCATCCATGTTATGCAGGTTGCTCCCGCCTCCAATTTTTGTGCTGACCCCCAAACCGCCAACGAAAAGGACCAGCAGGATTGCGCTGGTAGATAGATGGCGAAAAGGATGAAGCAACCTCCAGGTCCGGATTTCCCCCCTGTATTGGGAAAGTTTGATGAGGATAATTGACACTAATGGCAGGGAGATCAGCAGAACCGCAGGGAGAATCCCGAGGGGGTAGGTTTGGTTTGGTAACAGGCGGTAAAGCAGCAGGTCTGAGGTATAACTGGACAGGAAATACTCCGCTGGATTACCGGAAATGGGGATATAAGCAAGGTGAGCCACCAGCCCGGATATTGCCCCGAGGAGAACAAATGAGGTGGGGGTAACTGCGTATCGAAGGAAATTTCTATCAAACCATTTGAAAGGTTCGCCATTTAGCTCCAACTGGCGAGGGGTGGTCTCAACAGGTTTTTCAAAGAGCATAAAAACGGCTGCCATGAAACCGGGTACTGGGATCCAGTTGACCCGGCTTACCCCGGCCCAGATGGAAGCGCTAATTAGAGCGCAAATTGAAAGGAAATTCCGGACTGGAGTAGATTTAATTCTGGGCTGGTTGAATCCCAGCATGAGGATAATAAGCGCAAGCTCGAGGTGGTAGAAGACCGGACCGATCAGCAGGAAGAGGAAGGTCCAGGTAATGAATATCCATCGGCGGAGGGCATCGTTCTTTGTTAAGCGTGAGGAGAGCGAAAACGCAGTTCCCAGCGTCAGCCCAATCCAAAGAAATGAATGCCAGGCTCTATGCGCCAGCAAGGATGGATCCGGCAGGAAGTATGGAACTATATGAGTTAGATACTGGGTTGGGTGGAGAACAGGCAACGGAATCGTTGTCCCATATATTGATTTGGAAAGAAACAATGAACCATAGTAGTACCGGCTGGTCTCTGACCAGTATAAAGTAAAAGGGTAGTCATAAATTTCAGAGGAATAAACTGCTATCAGGTAACTCATTGAAAGGGATAGCAGGGATGCCCCCGTCAGTTCAAGCCAGATCCATTTTGACAGGTGCTCTCTCCGGTCGATCAGCGCTCTCAACCAGACGCTTCCAAATAGTGTGATGGTCCAGAGGATTGCAAGTTGGGTGAGTGGGCTAATAAAGAGGAAATCGGGTTCTCTGTAAATAATCAGCGGGTAAGCTGCAATTGAGACCAGAAATAATAGTGCGTTAAATATACCCAACCTGCTCAACCCACTGAACAGGGAACGAGTTTTTAAAATGATCCAGCCTTGATTTTTTCCCCGGGTTGTGACCAGAATAAGAAGTTCGGACCCAATGATCGCTAATCCCAGGAAAGTGGCTGCCTGCCACTTTATGGATGAAAATAGTTTTCCATACTTATGGATTGGTTCCAAAATCGAGAACAGGGCGCAGCCATGCAGAAGGATCGTGATTGCCAGCATGACCCTGATCAGAGCCCAATTTTCTTCAGATTGTTTTGGATAATGCTTGTTCATCACTGAACGGGCGGTTTGCCTTCGGGGAGCTCCTCTTTTTGACCCTGGTTGGAAGCTGGAAGAGCGCCGGCTGCTGAAATCATATCCCCGACAAAAAACGCTCCCGGGAGGCTCGCCAGGATTACAAGCGTTCTTAGGATGATTGACATGGTAAGCGCACTTTCGATAGAAATACCGCTGAGGTTGTGAAAAAGAAAAGTGATGGATAATTCCTGCAGACCGTAACCATTGATTGTAAAGGGCAGCAAGGTGATGAAATAAACCAGGCTGTACAGGCCGGATATTGTCAGAAAGGAGATATCTTCACCCATTGCCGTTAATAATATATCGATGGTTAGAAATATCCCCAGCATGTGGATCAGTGTAAAAACAAATGAAAGCAATAGCGCGCCGGGTTTGCCGACCCAGATTTTTCCGGCAATGAATATTTCGAACACGAACTGTTTTGATTTGCTCCAGATATTTGACCACCACTCTTTTGAAATTCCTGCAGCCATTATCAGCGGCATCGAAAGGGGCATTGTGAGAAAGGTTTGGTGAGCAAGCAGGCTGACGATACCAAATGGAAGGGCGATAAACATCCCAGCCATGCCTATCAATCTGTCGACCACAAGGGATGCAGTGCTAGTTGCCGGGTCTACTTTCGACTGCACAGCGCCAGCCAGGCGGACGACATCTCCGCCGATTGTTGTCGGCAGAAAATTTGAAGCGAATAATCCTGCAAATGTAATCCGGGCGCTTTGTGAATAGGATATTCTCATCTCGGCAGAATGCAGCAGTACATACCAGCGGGCTGATACAGCAAACCGGGAAATTATTATTAATCCGAAAGACAGCCCAAGCTGGAAGAAGTTTAATTTGCTGAATGCCTTCTGGATTTCTTCCCAACCCATCTGGTTCAGAAGATAGATAAGCAGTGCGATTGCGATCAGCGTTCCTAAAACACGGATAATCGTTGAACGCCTGGTTTTCCCTTTCGAGCGGTTGTTCATCCCTCTGGCTTGTCCTTGATAACAGTCCGGATCGTGTAGGTGGGTTTCGCTTGAGATTCGTGGTATGTACGTACCAACAGTTCAGCGATGAGTCCCATCAGGATAGATTGAAAACCAAGGATGAAGAAGGTCAGGCTGGTCTGGAATAAAGGCGAGGCAATAACTGAGGTTCCCACCCACAAACGACGGATCAGAAGGAAAAATAAAACGGCGGCGCTGAAAGCGATCAATAACAAGCCTGCGCCTCCAAAAAGGTAGATAGGTTTATATGCAAAACTGATTAAAAACTTGGTAGTAAACAGATCCAGGATAACTTTTAATGTCCTTGATATCCCGTATTTGGTTTTTCCGAATTTTCTGGGGTGGTGTGTCACCGGTACTTCGGTAATTTTTGCCCCAACGGAGTTAGCATAAGCGGGGATGAACCGGTGCATTTCGCCGTACAGGCGGAAATTTGTGAGCACCTCCCGGCGATAAGCTTTTAATGTGCATCCATAATCGTGGAGATGTACCCCTGTGACCACTGAAATTAACCAGTTGGCGATACGCGATGGAACCTTTCGGGTAAAAAACCTATCTTGCCGGTTTACTCTCCACCCGCTGACGAGGTCATATCCGGAGTTGATTTTCTCGATCATCATTGGGATATCAGCAGGATCATTTTGCAAATCTGCGTCGATGAGAACGATTACGTCGCCAGTGGAGTAATCGATGCCAGCAGTGATCGCGGCAGTTTGGCCGAAATTTCTACGTAAAGAGAGAATTATCACGTGTTCCGGATCATCCAAAAATAATTTATGCATGACTTCAAAGCTGCCATCTGTGCTGCCATCGTCCACATATAAAATTTCCCAGCCTGTTAAATCCAGATTATCAAGCGCATTGTGGATAGAATCATGGAGAAGTGCCAAATTTTCCGACTCGTTGTAGACCGGGACGACAATCGACAAATTCATTTCAGCCGCCTTATTTATAAACAATTTCACAAAAAGTTGATCGGTTAAAATTCAGAGAATGAATTATAACAATTGTTGAATGTCGGTCAAGGTACTCGATAAGATTGTGCTAGAATTGCGGTGCATTTTTTGCACCACTTTTTATCACCAGATTTCTCGATAGTCCAAGCATTGGAAAAATGAAGATACTAAAAATCAGTTATGAATTTCCACCAATCGGCGGAGGGGGATCTAGAGTCGTGCACGGACTCGCCAGACAGCTGGTGCAATTGGGTCACAGCGTTGACCTGGTTACGATGAGTTTCCGGGATCTGCCAAAATTCGAGGTTGTGGACGGTATAAAAGTACATCGCATTCCCTGTATCCGCATGAGTGAATCAATCTGTAGGCCTTATGAGATGGCGACTTACCTGGTATCCGCAACTCCGGCAATTAATCGTCTCACCAGAGAAAACCAATACGATATTAATCATACTCATTTCATATTCCCGGATGCTTTGATGTCAACCAGGATAAGGAGGCGGTCAGGTCTTCCTTTTGTGGTTACTGCCCATGGATCTGATGTACCCGGATACAACCCAAACCGGTTCACCGGTCTTCACAGGATCCTTAAGCCTATCTGGAAAAATGTTGTTGAAAGCGCTGACCGGGTTATATCTCCCAGTAATAGATTGGCAGAATTGATCAGGATTCATAACGAGCAGGCTGAATTAGAGATAATTCCAAATGGAATCGAGATCCCAGATTTTGATTATTCAAAAAGGAAAACAAACCGGGTTCTGGTCGTCAGCCGTATATTTGCCAGGAAGGGTATCCAGCATTTACTGTATGCTCTGGATGGTTTAGAAGATCCAATAACTGTTGACATTGTTGGTGAAGGTCCGCATCTGAGTGAATTGAAGAATATCGCCAAAGGCTTACGAACTCAGTCTGAGATTCGTTTTCATGGTTGGATTGATAACGAATCGCCCCGATTGAGGGAAATGTATGAAAATGCGAACATTTTCATTCTTCCCTCTGAATCAGAAAATTTCCCAATCGTACTTCTTGAAGCAATGTCGGCAAATTTAGCTGTAATTACAACAGAAGGGACCGGATGCGAGGAAGTTGTGGGTAATGCAGGAGTTTTGGTGCCGCCAAACGATTCCGAATCGTTACGGCGTAGTTTAATTAAATTAATTAATAATCCAGAACTCTGCGTGGAACTTGGTAGGGCTGCCCGGGATCGTTTGGAGAAAAATTTTGGATGGGAAGTTGTGACCAATCAATATATCCAGGTTTATAAAGATGTGATTGGTCGTACGCAAAAATGAATCTCCTTCAAAAAATTCAATTGGTTTGGAATAAGGATACCAAAACAGCTTACCAGATCAGGCAGATATTAAAAATTCTATTTATCGCCATACTGTTCCTCGGGTTGTTCTGGTTTGTTGATTTTAGAGCGGTTTTTGGGGTACTGACCCAGGCAGATCCATGGTTGGTGGTGATTGGACTCCTGCTGGTTTTCCCCGCTGAGTTTCTGAATGCAGTCCAGTTAAAATTTCTGGTGCGCAGGCAAAAAATTATTTTTAATGTCTTTCAGCTGTACGCAATAAATCTCAGTATTAAGTTTTACCTGCTTTTTTTGCCAGGGGCAATCGTAGGAAGCGGTATCCGCTGGTACAAACTCTCCCAGCCCCAGGGAAAGCGCGCTGAAGCGTTGGCTGCCGTAACATTTAACCGGTTGCTGGAGACTTTCCTTGTTGTAATCCTCGGATTAATTTTTTGGTATTTAAGTGGCAGCAAAACCGGTCAGTTAGAAATTGGCTATTTGATCCTCCAATTTCTGGTAATCGTCGTTATCTGGGTGTTGGTTACCCGTTTGAGCAGACCGGTTTCCGAAATTGTCTCGGCATTTAATCAGCGGATAACTCAGCATCGGTATGTTCATGCTGCATCAGTTTGGATTGAAAAACTCCTAGTTGCTGTGGCGGCTTATGCCGAATTTCCAATATGGGAATTGGTTGTACTGGTTTGTGTGGGGATTTTCCGATATTTATTGGTGTTGGTTGGTTTCCAGTTTTTAGCGCATTCGGTTGGTATTTATATACCGTTCGAGGATATGGGATGGATATTTTCTGTAGTCTCGTTGTTTGCACTGATACCTTTTACCTATGCAGGAGGATTGGGTTTAAGAGAGGTGGGATTGGTTTTTTTGCTCTCCTCATTTGGAGTAAATTCCGAGACAGCGATTGCATTCTCATTGTTGATATTCACCCGAATTTTACTTCTGGGCCTGGTGGGCGGATTGCTGGAATTATTGGGAACCGCTCGGGTAAAATCAAGTGCCTGATTGTAATTTAATAACCATCTACCCCTTGAGCGACAACCACAGCTGGCGAACCTTCAACCAGTGTTCTGTCAGCCACATCTTTTTTAACCAGGGAACCAGCAGAGATAATAGCCTGGTTGCCGATAGAAATTCTCTCAATAATATTCGCTCCAAGACCCACCCAGGAACGCTCGCCAACGGTTACAAATCCACCTAAATTAGCGCCTGGTGAGATTGTAGTATAGTCGCCAATCGAATTATGGTGTCCGATTATTGCTCCTCTGTTCAGCAAAACATGGCGCCCGATTTGTGTATGTGTTGAAACGATCACACCAGCATTGATAACTGTACCTTCACCAATAATTGACATTCTCGAGATCCTGGCGCTGGGATGGATAACACTGGTGAATTTTATGCCAAACTGCTCCACCTGCTTTATGAACTGGTAGCGTTTTGTGGTTACGATACCGCAGACAGCCTGGTAGTCTTCATCCATCGCCGAGAGATCATCAACCCAGAAAATTGGTTTTCCAAACAACATCGATCCAGGATTATAAGGAGGCAGGCTGACTACAAATCCAGAGACCTGAATGGATGGGATATCACTGACCAGATCAGCGACTTCCATGGCAAAGGTGCCTGTTCCCAGAATCAACAATTTTTTGATGTTTTTGTTCTTGTGTGGGTCCATATTCAAATTCAAGGGGTGGTAAAATCTGGTAGATTTGGAATATGATTTTATAAAAATGTTGTTTTAAAGTAGATTTGAAATAATCAACTATATGCTTGTCGGATCAGATGTTTATTTCATAATTTAAATCGTGTTCAATTTTATCTTATATTCCAAAATCATATGATCCAGGAAAAAACTGTTTATTCAATAATTAAAAAGCATGCAACCCACTCTCCAGACTCCATCGCAATTCTTGGTCTAGGAAAAAATGGTTTGACCTACTCTCAATTATTAGATCAGGTGCATATGGTTGCCGGTATTCTGAATGGGATCGGTATCCGAAAAAACGATCGAGTTGCGATTGTACTGGACAATGGGCCGGATATGGCAGTGAGTTTTCTGGCAGTTGCTGCTTGTGCTGCCAGCGCTCCTCTTAATCCTGCGTATGGCTTTGAGGATTATGATTTTTACTTCTCTGATCTAAATTCTAAGGCAGTAATTCTCAGATCTGAGAGAGATTCGCCTGCGAGGCGGGTTGCTCAAATGTTGGAAATCCCCATTATTGAGTTAGAAACCAGGCCAGAAGCAGGTGCAGGCGCGATTATTCTCAAGACTGATTTTGATCGTGCGGATAAAAAGGTTGAATTTTCTGGCGAAAATGATAATGCGCTCATACTGCATACATCTGGCACTACCTCCCGGCCAAAAATCGTACCGCTAACAAATTTAAATGTAACCGCTTCCGCAGGACATATCTGTGAAACTCTATCCCTGAAATCCGAGGACCGCTGCATGAATGTGATGCCGCTCTTTCATATTCATGGATTGATCGGTGCCTTGCTCTCAACAATTAGTGTTGGAGGAAGTATCGCCTGTACACCTGGTTTTGATTCCACTGAGTTCTACGAATGGATGCAGATTTTTCAACCTACATGGTATACCGCAGTACCTACCATGCACCAGGCGGTATTATCAGGTTCTGAAGACCACATCATGTCTATTTCGAACAATAATTTGCGGTTCATCCGCTCGTCTTCGGCTTCTCTTCCAGCAAATGTAATGCTGTCACTCGAAGAAAGATTTAAATGCCCTGTTATTGAATCGTATGGTATGACAGAGGCTTCACATCAAATGACCAGCAACCCCCTGCCACCCGGGATCCGAAAACCAGGCTCGGTTGGGATTCCTGCGGGACCTGAAGTTGCGATAATGGATAAAAAAGGCAGTCTTCTGGGCTCGGGCGATGAAGGCGAGATCGTAATTCGGGGGCCTAACGTTACCCCGGGTTATGAGAATAATCCTGATGCAAATCTCAGCGCATTTACGAATAATTGGTTTCACACAGGCGATCTGGGAAAAATGGATGAAGATGGATATCTATTTATTTCCGGACGTATAAAAGAGATGATCAATCGAGGCGGAGAAAAAATTGCACCCAGGGAAGTTGATGAGGTTTTTTTGTCCCATCCTGAGGTAGCCCAGGCAGTAAGTTTTGCTGTACCACATCCATCATTGGGTGAAGATCTGGCAACAGCTTTGACACTGATTCCTGGCGCCAGTATTACCGACCTTGAACTGAGAGCTTACGCATTTGATCGTCTCCCGGATTTTAAAGTACCCAGCAGGGTAATAATATTGGAAAAAATTCCAAAAGGCCCGACCGGGAAATTACAGCGAATTGGATTGGCGGAAAAATTGGCTTCAAGGATGTCTGTGGACTATAAAGCCGCCCGTAACAGCACTGAGGCAAAATTAACCCGTGTATGGGAAAAAGTACTTGGGATCGAAAAAGTTGGTATATACGATAACTTCTTCTATATCGGAGGGGATTCTCTCTCTGCTATTCTTGTTGTAGTTGAGATACAGGAATTATTTTCGATTGAACTTTCAACCAATTTTATATTTAAATACCCCACAGTCGCTGAATTGGCTGAATATATTAACGAATTGATTTGAAATTATAGGTTTGATGGAATCCCCGCTTCGAACCAGGCCTCCCTGGAGATTAATTGATATTCCCCATATCAGAGATGATAGTGGTGATCTTTGTATTATTGAAAGATCAGAATATTTTCCATTTGAATTTGAGCGTATTATTTATGTGCATGATATCCCTCAAATCGCAATGCGCGCTGAACATGCCCACAAAGAGATTGATGAGATAGTAATTGCGCTTGCAGGTGGGGTTGATGTTTTTGTAGATAATGGCGAAATTAAAGAGAAATTCAGGCTGGAGAATCCGGGCATTGGTTTGTTTATCCCACGATTGGTTTGGGTCAGGTTAGAGTCTTTTAAACAGGGGTCGGTATATCTGGTAGTAACCTCCGGCGGGTATGATGAGCGGGAATATATCCGTGATTACAATGATTTTTTAAACAAAGTAAACAACGCCCAAGGATGAAAATACCATTCCAAAATCTAAAAGCTGAATATGAAAGTCTTAGAGATGAGTTGGATTCCGCATATCATCGCGTTATGGAATCCGGTTGGTATATCCTGGGAGAAGAAGTTGAAGCTTTTGAACACGAATTCGCTGAATATTGCGGCACACAGAATTGTGTGAGTGTTAGCAATGGGCTTGATGCATTGACAATAATTTTACAGGCATATGGTATTGGCCAAAATGATGAAGTGATTGTCCCAGCCCACACTTTTATTGCCACCTGGCTGGCAGTATCAAAAGCCAAGGCTTCTCCTGTACCGGTCGATATAGACAAGAAAACATTCAATCTCAACCATGATAAATTACTACCGGCGATCACAGAAAAAACCCGGGCTATTATTCCCGTTCATTTGTACGGACACCCAGTGGATATGGATCCGATATTGAAAATTGCTGAGGAGAACGATTTGCTGGTAATTGAAGACGCCGCCCAGGCACATGGCGCTGAATATCGAAATAAAAAAGTTGGTTCATTGGGGGATGCTGCTGGTTTCAGTTTCTATCCGGTAAAAAACCTGGGAGCTTACGGGGATGCAGGCGCAATCACCACAAATGATGTAACACTGGCTGAAAAAGCTCGCATTATAAGAAACTATGGATCTCAGGATAGATATAAACACCTGGAAAAAGGTTCGAATTCAAGAATGGATGAATTGCAAGCAGCATTTTTACGGGTGAAACTCAAGTTTTTGGATATGTACAATGATCGGCGAAGGCTGTTGGCTGATCGCTACCAGAACAGATTATCCGAAACCACGGGAGTAAGATTGCCTGAAACGGCTGGTTGGGCTGATCCGGTCTGGCACCTGTTTGTAATTCAGATATCGGACCGCGATGGATTACAATCTCACTTGGCGCAGAATAATATTGAAGCACTTGTGCATTACCCGGTGCCCCCGCACCTTTCAACCGCTTATGAGGGAATTGGGCGGAAAGAAGGCGATTTCCCAATTTCTGAAAATACTGCCGGGTCGGTGTTGAGCTTGCCGCTTCATCCATTTTTGGAGTTGGAAGAAGCTGATTTCGTTTCAGAAGCGGTTCGCAGCTTCATTCTATAATCGATATTTTTATAAAGCTCTTTGAATCTTTCAGTAATAGTAAACATAATTAAGGGTTTAATTTTTTCTCTTGTCCAGCAGTCAAAAATCCCAACGGGTATTATTCTTAATATCGAAAATCGGGCCAGGCGGCGCTCAAAAAATTGTCATTGACCTTGCAAATGCAGTTGTAAACGCCGGAGGCTATGCCCACATACTGGTCAATTACAGGCATCCCCAGGATAGAGCATTTTATGAGAAAATCGATTCTCAGGTTACTGTCGAGTCGTTTTCCGGTGAAGTGCCCAAAATAAAAGCCGGTAAATACCAAACCTTAAGGAAGTTGTTAATTTTACTCGAGGCGCCTTTTCAAGCCGCGTATTGGGTGTATTCAGGAAAATTACATGCTTTTGATATCGTCCACAGCCACCTTTTAGTAGGGAGCGTAATTTCCTGGTGGATGCGTTTGTGCAGTAAATTTACTGGGAGACAAAAACCAGTATTTATTGAGACATTTCACAGTGATTTTGCCACTACAAAACTATGGGAGAGAAACGCGTTTTTACTCCTTTGGCGTACACTTGACCTTCTGGTTCTGGAATACCGGCGGAGAGATGTGAAAATAATCTCAACCCGTATTTGTACCCCTATAGAGTATATCCGTTTCGGGGTTGAGCAGTATTTTCAAGCGGAGTTATCAAAAGTTGAGGAATTCAAAGAAGAATTTGGAATAACGGAAGAAATTCCAGTGATTTTGACCGTTGCCCGGATAAATTTTAATGATAAGCGTATTGACAAATTGCTTGAAACGGTCTCGCTACTGAAATCTTCCATTGGAGAAGGATTTCTTTACCTCCTGTGTGGTGATGGAAAGGATTTTAATCATGCCATTCAAATTGCGGATGATTTCGGAATACAGAAACAGGTGAGGTTTACGGGATATATTAATGACCCTTCAATTCCGATAAGTTTTTCGAAAGTTTTCCTAGTGTCCGGTGTTGAAGATTTAGTGGGAATTGCTGGTTTAAACGCCGCATCCCGGGGAATACCAGTCCTGACATACCAGAAAGATCAGAATTGGAACCAGCAGGGGGGATTCTTTTTCAATTCAAGATCACCAGTTGAGATTGCAGATGAAATATACAGATTGCTCGAGGATAAAAATTATTTTGAGAGTGAATCGAAACGATGCAAACAGGTTATGCAGGAGCACTTCAATGTGCAAACAATGACCCGCAATTATTTAAACCTTTATACAAAACTTGACTTGTGGAACCGGTGAAATTTTTTATTTTGCCGGGAAAATATAATCAGGGCAGTTCTTTGGCGAGGTTCTGGGAACCAGAAGTTCCAGACGTACTTCTTTAAAAGAGTAAACAGGCCTGTAGAAACAACGCACAGGTCTTGCGACCCATTTCACCCATTTATTATTTTCATCTGAAAAACCTTCCGAGCGGTCCTGTTTTGTCCTGGATAAAGGGTTGCTGATAATCAGAGCAAACCTTTTCTCGGCAAGGTCAGAATAAAATCCCTGAAAATATTCAAAATTATCCCCCATAGCCTGTTCCATGAGAAGTTTCTTTTCATATTCTGAAATTAATGGAACATCTTTAATTTCCCCAAAGGTAAGTAATTGGCGCTGGTCGAGAAACAGGATGTCTCCAGAGTTTTTGACCTGTTCTACCAGGGTTCTTGTCTTTTCCAGGGCTTCAAAAACGATATCCCTTTCCGGCATGGACATCGGACTGCCGATCGTAAATATATTCCAGGTTGGCAGGAAAACGATCAGCAGAAGTAATCCCCGGGTCCAATCAGGCAGACTGGCTATATGAAGATTTTTAACACTTTTCAACATTAATCCGGAAAGAATTACCAGGGTTACCAGATACATATCCAGGTTGTGCAGATTATTTCCCCCGCCAATTTTCACACTGATGACAAGCCCGACCAGGAAGAAAATAAAAGCAAAAGAAAAGTAGGTAAATTTTTGGATCCAGTTTAATTTCCACTTATTTTGCAAGACCATCCAGATCATCAAGGCTGCAAGGGGAAGCGTTCTGGATATGATTCCAAAAACGATTCCCTGATCGTAGGTGGCATTTGGAAGCAGTCTGAACCACAATAGCGATTGTGAAAATGGATAATCTGAGACAAATTCCTGGGGAAAAATAAAAGCAGGGTAAGCTGCGACTGCTGCTGCCAGTCCAGCCAGGCAGATTAGTCCGATTGGAATAAGCTTCTTCAACAGCGATTTCCAGTTATCACCCGGGTCTATCAGAAACCCTGAGAGGAGTATTAATGCGGTCCAAATTGCTGGCGCTGGGGCCCAGGTATAGCGACTTGAGGCAGCGTAATAACTTGCCAATATTACCCCGATGAGGGATAAGATCCAGGCACCAGGCCGGACAAAGAGGACGATTAAAACAGCACACAATATCAAAGGCGTGTATACAGGTCCCTGGAGAAGAAAAAGAAAAACCCATAATGCGAATAACCAGAATTTTTTTGTATCAGTTTTACCCCAGCGAGCCAGCAAAACCCCCAGAAAAATATGCGGCAGTATCCATAAAACCCTGTCCCACAATCTATGCATCCAAATTGATGTTTCAGGAATCAGGAAAAGGATTCCCCAGAGCATATTTCTGCCAGGTTGTGAATACGGAATTTCTACACTATCTTCGATTGTATACCGATTTCTCCCAAAGAAAATGGAATAATCATAAAGGCGGTTGCCCTCTGACCAGGTCAGCGAAAAAGGATAATTTGTCACAATTTTCAGGTAGTCCGCAACTGCGAAGGCTGAGCCGATGAACACAACGCTGAAAAAAAGGTTTGTCCAGGATAAGAGTCTCCCGTTTTCTGAAGTAATTGAAATGGAAAATACCAGGATTGCGGCTAGCAGAATGGTAAAGCGCATATATACCCCGGCGAAAATGTTTCCGTACTGGGTGAATAACAGGATATAGATCGGAATAACGACTGCAGCAATTGCGATTAAACAGCGCAAAGGCTCAATGCGCTGGCGGATTTCTATTACAGAATTATGGATGGGCAAAACGATTTCTTGGTGCCAGATTGAGAGGTACAGGAATACATAAAACAAAGTACTGCCAAGCATTATTACTGTCAGCACCCCAACCCATTTCAGGGATAACATGCCTGTTTCTGTCCCCATGATTGGCGCATGGTTGAAAAATTCCCTGATAAACAGAACCGTTATGACTGCCGCAAGCAGGATAAACACAAGTTTTGTTATTTTTTTCATCGCTAAGCGGAATTATAAAATATGTATGCTGGAAGATATGAGAGTTTTGTGACGAGTTTTTCAGCTGCTGTCCCGAAAAACATGGATCCAGGAATCGGGCTGGCAGCTGACCTGAAGTGGGGTTGGATCTAATTCTTTAAAGTTACCAGAGAGTATGGCTTCTTTATGCCAACCTGAATATGAGCGGTCTTCAATAAGGACATAATCAGCTTCATCTATCCAATCCAACGCCAGCTCTTTGTTCCATAAACCTTTCCTTAATAATAGTTCTCTATCACCCTCTAATTTAAAGGAATATCCGTCATTTAATTGGGCCGGGTATACATTTATACCGGGAATATACAGAAGGGTAACCGGCGATAATCCCCCATGCCAGTAAACTTTTGAGCCGGGTGGAATTATCTCGGCTAGATATTGACCGGCTTCCCTGTAAGAGTTTATCGTGTTTCCAGCGCAATCATAAGCGCTTTTCCCTCCGCCCAGGAGGGCAGAGGGTGCAAGGATAAAACCCGCCGCAAGGGTTACCAGAAAGGCAATGTAGATATAACCTGGAGCCGTGAGAGAATCACCCACTGGCATGGTTTTTTTCTTCCTGGAAAGAATAAGCCAGATAAAAATAGAAGTGGTTAGAACCAGAATCCCTATAAGCATTCCAAAAAAGGCCGGTACTATCCGGCGCAGAGTCGGGTAATCGAAATGATATTTATTTATCAACACCTTATCCAGAGTTACAAGTCCCGTGGAGAATTCCGGAAAGGCTATGATTGCCCTGGGTATTTGAACATTCAGCAGCAACTCGGCTGTATTTTCAAATGAGCCCAGTCCCACGCCTGTAAATATTAATATGATCAAAATCGCAAAAATTAATTGCAGCCAGGCAGGAATTTGTTTTCTCCAGCTCGAAAATGAAGCAATTACCAGGAGCACGCCGATCAAAGAGAAATATGCCAGGTAGCCTTCCAGGCAGAACACACAGTAATTCTGTCCCAACGCTGACCATAAGTGGATGCCCCAGAGCGCAAGAAACAGACTAAGCAGGAAAATGGAAATCCGGAAAACCTCCATATTCTTCCACTGCGACTTTTTGGGCCATAATAATACGCTTATAAGAACGCCTACCAGGGGAATAAAATGGACCCGCAGGCTGATCAGGAAACTCAAGATTCGGTTGAATACTGAAACGTCAGGATTCCAGATATTGACGATCTCACCAGCGTAACGCCAGGAATCCAGGAATGGGCTGATTTCCTGTGGGAGCTGTCTGGCCCACATTGTCATAATTCCCGGCCAGTAGAACGCATGAACGGCAAATACAACAGCTGCACCCAGGATTAAACAGAGGACCCCGGTTCGTTTTCCATGCTGCCAGAAGATGTAAAGGATGATCAAAGGCAGAACCATGAACATATTCAGTCTGGTTAGCAGAAGCAACCCTGCCAACACCGTGCCAAGCCCAATTTGCCAGGTTGGGCGGTTTTTTCCCAGCGTTAGCACAAATATCCAGACAAGCATACAGAACACCAGAACCTGCGGCACCGCCACGCTGTAAATCTTGATCACCGCCGGATTTAAAGCGACTGCAAATAAAGCTATAGCAGCCCACCATTCCCCACCGAGTCGACGGGCATTAATCCATAATCCCAGCATCCCCAGTAAAGCCAGAACAATTGAGAAAAATCTCCCCGGTCCTAATCCGGGACCAAAAAGATACTGGATGACACCTGGGATCAGAAATGAGAGCGGCATATGGTTGCTCCAGGGGCCATATTCCTGGTAAATCCTGTATTGACCTGATACAAATAGAAATCCTTTGTACAAGTATGCCCCTTCATCAAGCGAAGATTTTCGATTGCTGGCATAAATCCAAATCTGGACTGTGAATAATAAAACCGCCAGGAAAGAAACGGCATCCGCAATCCAGTTCTTTGAATTAAGTAACCCAATAAATGATTCTGGGATAATTGTTGTTTGAACCGGGTTTTCTTCGGAATTCATACCTGAATATTTTCCATGTTATGTGGTAAAAAATTGTCGTTTGATTATATCGTTTATTCTTTGCCTTAAATTTATTTCATCATCAACCCGCGCCAGGAGTCGTATTTGGCGCCAAATCTAAACTGGGTACTGGTATGGAAATTGACAGATACAACCAGATTCAGCGGTTGGGTATTTATGAAGATCAAACTCCGTTATAATCTCACAGATGGCACAGACCGTCATGCTGGTTTTTCCAGAGGATGTGGAGAATTTACATGCATGTATGCTTAATCTCTGTTGAAATTTTTGCCTGGGGAAAATATGGTGGTTTTGGGCGTGCGACCCGCCTTATTGGAGGCGAGCTTGTTAAAAGGGGCGTTCAGGTTACCGCAATCGTGCCCAGGCGGGAAGGCCAGAACCCGGTTGAGGAATTGGATGGTATCCGGGTGTTAAGTTTCAAATTCCCCGATTTCCGAACAGCGGCGCGATTGTTCAGGGAAACAAATGCGGATATTTTCCATTCCCAGGAGCCCTCTACCGGCACCTATCTTGCGATGCGAGAGAATCCTGATAAAAAACACATTATGACATTTCGGGATCCACGCACTCCCCAGGATTGGGGGGTTGAGTTGAAATTGCCGTCTTTAAACTATTTGCAGGTGCTGGCGAATTGGATCTATGAGGATAACTGGCTGGTAGATAATACAGTTCGCAATGCGGATGGATGGTTCACAATTGGTCGCTATTTAATCCCCAAGGTGAAAGCCAAATATGGTCTTCAGGACGACCCGGTCTTTTTGCCGACTCCGGTTAGGGTTCCGGAAATGGTTAAAAAATCGGATAAACCTACTGTGTGCTATATGAACCGTTGGGACAGGCGCAAACGCCCGGAACTCTTTTTCGAACTGGCGAAAAGTTTTTCAGATGTGAACTTCCTTGCGGTTGGGAAGAGTCGTGACCAGAAATATGAGGATGAATTGCGCCAGAAATATGGTCAACTGTCCAACCTGAATCTGGTTGGTTTTATCGACCAGTTTAAAAGCGCACGGCATTCGCAAATTCTGGAAGACAGCTGGATTTTTGTAAATACTGCCGCAAGAGAAGCATTGCCAAATTCGTTCATCGAGGCGGCAGCCCATGGCTGTGCGATTCTAAGTTCGGTCAACCCGGATGGGATTGCATCAAATTTTGGTTATTATGCCGAAAAGGATGATTTTGAAACAGGTCTGGCTGCCCTACTGGAAAATAACAACTGGAAGGAAAAAGGCCTGGGGGGACGGGTGTACATCCAGGAGACATTTGAATTAAATAGGTCAATCAACCGGCATTTAACGATATACGAAAACCTGACTGGCATTGAGCGCCCTGACCTGGTATAAATTATTTCTGTCAGTTGGCAACTATCCAGCCGCCAGTTTGGTGGAAACGGATTTTCAATCAGTCAGGGATTCCAGATCCAGGACTTTAAAATCCGGTGTGCTGTATAGAACCGGAAAGTCCGAATTATGCTCTGCTGAAACCACCCAGTATCTCAGGGGGTGCAACCGGGCGAGTTCCTTTACTTTCTGGTCATCCAGTTCATCATAGAAATAACTGAGAACAAATTTCATATAGGGGTGCGTACTGATTCCGACTGCTTCGGGGTTGTAAAAATCATAACCCACAGATTCCATGCGCGGCGCCCACTGTTCAACATAGCTTCGCTCCCACAGTATTGCTGCGCCATCCTTATATGTTACATACACCGGCCTTTTTGCCAGGGCTCGAAATTCACTCCAGTTCGGGTCCACCAGGAAAAGTTCGTCCTTTTCTGTATTTTCCTTTGCCCACCTTGATATCTCCTGGATTTGTTCATCCGGATATCTTATCAGGTTCGCAAATTTGAATGAGTGTGGTTCCTGGTAGAAGATAAAAATGCCGTACAGGACCGAAACCAGGACCACCAGGCTGGATAAACGCAGTTGGCTCCCGGATTTCATCACGCGCTTCCACGTGAAAGGCCAGTATGCAAGAACTGCAATGATGACCCATAAACTTACGATTATGAAGAAATCATCAATCGCTTTCTGCCAGGTGATGCTGACAAAAAAGAGGATTACGTATAATGGTCTTTGGGTGCTATTGTTATTTATTCTTTGCGCGAAAAATGAGATTACATACGTGCTGATCAGGATGAGCCAGATATCCGTTGCGCGAGCAGGGTGCATAACCAGCATTGAGGGCGATTCAGCGACATATGCTGCAATGTATGTGCAAACCACCCAGCCAAGCAGAACCACCAGCCAGATGACTGCATGAAAAGAGAGCTTTTTATTTTCTTTTCTCAGTAAGTAAACCGCGCAAAAAGAAAATATTACATAAACAAAGAAAAGATAAATTTCGGCTGGATGCCAGGTGTGTGGATACAGATGCATTGTAAATCTTGCCCGGCTTGCCAGCAGCCATAATTCTTTTGCGGAAGTTACGATTCGAAATGCTGAAAGAGATAACAAAAATGTAGGCAAGATCAGCAGCCCGAAAAGAACTAACGAACCCAGCCATTTTCGCCAATTCTTACGGTAAGCCGGGTCGATGATAAAAGTCGCTGCGAAGAAAGTACAGGCATAAACGCCGTACATGCTGTTTAGAGTGAACCCGATTGCCATCCACACTGCCCAGAGATACCTGCGTTCCGAGTAAAATGCTGCCGCTGCAAGCAGGAAGAAGCCTAATGAGAGGCTTGTTTGTTCGAAGTATCTTGCCAGGATGGTGCCATGCCCGATCACTGATATTGGCCAGATTGCGAAGAACGCCATCACTCCGACTGCGGCAAGCATATTCTTAGGGCTGAGTGTCAGCGCTAAATAACCGGATGAAAATATAATCAGCGCCCGAGCTAATAAGAAGAGGGACAAGAAAATAATTTCTATTGATATATATTGAGCCGGTATAGCAAGCAGCCGCCAGATAGGAGCGGCGTAGTTCACCAGGGTTGAAACAAAGGGGTCGTTTGGAAAAAGGGCAGGATCGTTTGCGGAAAGGATCAATGGGATTGTAATCGCCTGGTTGCCGTAGTAAATTCGATAACCGGTAATTAACAGGGAGGTCAGGTAAAGGATCAAACCATAAATCCACAACAAGTAATTCCGGTTAATCAGAAAACCTGATGTCGGATTGCGCTTCGCAGTGGTTTCAGCCGTCATTCTCGCCCCCAGTGGCTATTCTTAATACTTTATACGCGGATGTCTGGTAAAGGACGGGGAATTGTGAAGACAGGTTGTTTGGCGCAACCCAGTAACGGATCGGATATTTTTCAGCAAGTTTTAATACCTGGGAATCGTCCAGCTTGTTGTATAACCTGGATAGATGGTTCATACCCTCTGGCGTACCAACTTGATCTGTCTTATAAAAGTCAAACCCAAAAGCCTCAATTCTTGGCACCCACTCGTTGATGAAATCTCGTTTCCAAAGCATGGCTGTCCCATCTTTCCAGGTGACATATACTGGACGCTGGGATAACGCTCTGAATTCGTCCCAGTTTGGATCGATCAGGAACATATCCTCAATCGAGGTGTTTTCCTTTGCCCATCTTGAGACCTCCAGGATTTGTGAACTTGGTTGAATCATCAAAGAAATGACTTTATCCGAATAGGTCTTAATTGAGAATTGTGATAATCCCAGGAGCAAAATGATGCTGAGCACAAGATTGGTTAATCTAAATGGATTTCCATTTTGGAATATACTTTTCCAGGCCGGGGGCCAGATAATAAAAATTGCGACTATGATGAATATCATTTCAATCAGGATAGGAAATTCAAAAAACCAGACCCAGAAGATGCTGACAATGTAGAGAACGGTATATAACTGTTTAATAGTTGAATTTCGTTCAACCAGGTATGAAAAGGCGGATATCATTGCCACAACAGAAAAAACGAACCACAGGTCGGTACCACGCCCAATCTGCATAGAGAGAAAAGCTGGAGACCTGAGTATATATGCGGCGGCAAATGCGCAGGCAAGGAAAATAATCGCGACTGCGGACCATACTAAATAATGATTATAAAGCTTCCTTTTTTCTTGTTTACTCTGGTATAAGCTTATTCCAGTGAAAAATATCAGCGCCAGGAATAGATTATACCGGTATGGTTCCCAGGATAACGGAAAAAGATGATAAGGCTGGCGAATTTTACTTACCTGTATCCATAGCTCTCTGTTAAAATCCTTGTAATTAAATGATGACAGGGTTGAAAGAATTACAGGTGAAGCCAGAAGAAGAAATAATAGAAATGGCGGCACCCATTTTTTCCAGTTTGTTCTGTAATCCGCATCAAATAAAAATACCGCGGCAAGGTAAAGAAATGCGTAAGAGCCATTCATGATATTTATGTAGAAACCCAGCGTAAGGAATATCATCCAGGTGAAATATTTCTTTTTATAAAAAGCAGAGACCGCCAGTATCAAGAACGCCATTGATAAGCTGGTGTGTTCGAAGTAGTTAATCACCAGGGTGCCGTGCCCGAACAATGGCGAAGGAATAAGGGCAAAAAAAGTCATTGCGCCAACTGGCGCCAACCATGATCCCGGGTAGAAAGACAGGGCTAAATTGGAAGCAGCGAAGAGCGTCAGTGCCCTGGTTATTAGGAATAGAAATAATAGCAATGTTTCCAGCGTAATAAACCCGGATAAAAATGCAATCAAACGCCAGATAGGGGACGGATAGTAAATTAAGGTTGATATGAAGGGGTCATTTGGAAAGAGATTGGGATTTTTAGCAGACAAGATTAGCGGTACCTGGACAGAATGATTGCCTGAATATTTGCTGTATCCAGAGATGATGATTGAAATAGCAAACAGGACCGTCCCCTGAATCCAGAGGATTCTCCTACTTTGTTTTTCCATAACTATTGCCCCAATGGCTTTTATAGAGATATTGAATGCATGGTCTGAGTAGGTTAAATGATAAGAAAATTGCCCTTGCCATGGAGTGCTGGGAAAGTAATCCTGAAGAGGAATAACCCGGGAAGTTAGCGTATTCTGTAAATTCGGGCATATTCAATGCCATCTATCCATACTGTATGTTCAGGGGTAAGCGGTTATAAAAATTTTATCCAGTTAATTCCTGGATTATTTTCTTCCATTGTTACTGAATTCGGAGCACTTTATATTCGGCTGCCCGGAAGACTTCCGGAAAGGATGTATCTTTGTCAATTTTAACAACCCAGTAATGTATGGGGTATCTATCTGCAATTATTAATACATGATTGTCGTTCATGCTTTGATAATACTCACTCAATTGGATTGAGCCCCTGGTTGTTCCTAACTCCGCGGTAGTAAAATTAAATCCGAATTCTTCAATTCTTCCGACCCATTCCTGGACAAAGCCCTTATCCCAAAAGATGGCTGTGCCATCTTTCCAGGCGACAAAAACTGGTCGTTGGGAGAGCGGACGAAACTGTTCCCAGTTAGGATCGATTAGAAAAATTTCTTCTTTTGAAGTTCTCTCTTTTGCCCATCCTGCGATTTTTCTGATCTCTGAGTCTGGCAGTTTGACAAAACCTTTCTCCATGTAAGATTGAAAATCTTTACTCAGGCTAATTATTCCGAAAGCTAAAACAAAAATTACTGCGGCATTTGAAATAAGGATAGAACTTCCTTTTTTGTTCAGGAACTCCCAGGTTACCGGGATGGCAAGTATAACCGCGATTAAAATCCAGATTGCTACAGTGAAAGCAGGGAAGTAAAAGAAGTTAAGCCACAGCACACTCATAAAAAAAAGGAAAGTGTTCAGGCGCCTCAGTATTTTTTCTTTTTCGATCATATATGCAAATACCGTTATCACCTGGATAGCAGCGATTGCAAACCAGATATCTGTGGCGCGAGCTGGCTGGAGAATCAGCAGGTTTGGGTACTGGAGGATATACGCGCTAAAAAAAGTAAGCCCAATCCAGCAGATGCAAACAACCAGCCAGATCAAGCCCGGCTTGAACAGGTCGCGAATTTTATCCCTGGAATAGAATAAAACCAGGCAGTAACAGAGCATAAACCCGGCGAATACGGCAATCTGCCTGATATTCCAGGTGTGCGGATAGATATGAAAAGGATGGCGCACTTCGCCGGCTTTCAGCCAGAGCTGGTTGTATGTGTTATCCAGCTGGATTTTTGTAATGGAGAATATCAATATTGGGGTGCAAAGGATTAGAAGAATAACCAGGGATGCTGCCCACTTTTTCCACCTTTTCCTGTACTCAGTTTCCAATAACAGAACTGGTATAAAGAAAACCAGTGCGTATGTTCCGTATAGAATATTCAGACTAAAACCAGCTGCCAGCAGGATTGCCCACCAATAACTCAGCTTTGAATAAAATGCCCCAAATGACAAAATCAAAAACGCGATCGAAAGGCCGGTGTGTTCAAAGTAATTAATTACCAGAGTTCCATGGCCAATGATTGGAGCAGGTACCAGCGCGAAAAAAGCCATTGCGCCAGTTGGGGCGAGGATTGATCCTGGAAAAATTGAATTTGCCACCAATCCAGACGCCAGAATGATAAAGCCGCGGGTCAGTAAAAAAAATACCAGTAAAGTTGTTTCTAAAGATATGTATTCCGAGATAAAGGCGACGAGATGCCAGATAGGACCGATATACCTTGGGAAGGTGGATGCCAGCGGGTCGCCCCGGAATAATGAGGGATCCTGCAGCCAGAGCACATACGGTATCTGCATTGCATGGTTATTAGAATAAAGCTGGTAGCCAGAAATCAGCAGTGATGATATCAAGAGGATTCCCCACTGGATTGCAAAACCCGCCCATCTTCTCCAATTTGGTCCCGCCACTTTTTGTTCAATCTCCGTTTGAGAGGTATTTTTCACTGCAATTATTTGTTAGGTGTAAAAATGCGTATATGAGTATTTTCTTCACAATACGCGCTGGGGTTGGTACTCTCCAGCTCCTGAAACCTCTCTGTACTTAATCTCTCCTGATACCAATCATTGTAGAATCGTTGCTGGATAAGAATATAGTCAGCCTCGTTTAACCACTTTTCGGCAAGTTCTTCACTCCAGTAACCATATTTGTCCAGAATTTCAGGATCGCCGAATTTTTTAAAGGTGTAATCCCCGTTCAACTGGGCAGGGTAAAGCAGAATTCCAGGCAGGTACATCAGAGGCACTGCTGAATTTCCGCCCTTCCAGTAAACCTTTGAGCCGGGCGGTACTCTTTCAGCGATGTGCAGACCCGCAGACCGGTAAGAATGGATTATGTCACGGTTACAGAAGTATGTATTGCGTTCTCCAATAAGATCAACTGCCGGTGTGATGAGCGCACCGGCAAGAATAAATACCGCCAATACCCAAAAAATCAAGCCCGGTACGTTGGAGGTAGTTTGGTCAGGGGTTGCCCTGGCCCTGTATTTTTTGAACCAGTTAATTACGGCAGCCAAAATTATGATCAGTGCCGCGATCATCAATCCAAATATGGATGAGATTACCCTGCGCGATGTTTTGAAATCATAATCGTAGGTTTTCTTAAAATAATTAAATAATGGCATCGTTCCGGATGATTCTGGCGAGAGGTAAAGAACTGACCTGGGAATCTGCAGATCGAGCAACTGGCTTCCGACCTGTTCATATGAACCGAATCCGATCACAATTGCAGAAACAGCGATAAGGAGAATGGCCAGCAGCTGCAGCCAGGCGGGAATGCGTTTTTTCCAGAGAGGGTAGCTGACCGGAAGGATTAGAAGCCCGGTAAAGGAGAAAAAACCCAGGTAGCCGGTCAAACAGTAAATGCAGTAACCTTCACCCAATGCTGCCCAAATATGCGCTGCCAGCATCAGGATGAATAAGAAAAAGAGAAATAAGAATGTGCGGTAATCGCTCTTATTGCTCCAGTCCTTATTACGCAGGCTAAAGATAGACGCAGCCAAGACCGCTGCAAAGGAGACAAAGTGATTCCGGTAGGTTTGGCTCATGCTGAGAAACCGGTTTTCGGTTGTAGTATCAGGCGCCCAGGCATTCGGGATTGGCTCCGGGGTTCGCCAGAAATCGAGAAAAGGGGTTATCGATCTTGGTAATTGTAAAGCCCAGACTTGCAGGATTCCGGGCCAGAAGAAAACATGACCAAGAAGAATGACTGAAGCGCATACCAGGGAAGCGATTACTCCCTTCCTTATTCCGTTCTGGGATAATACATATAAATAGAGCAGTGGAAGCAGAAGCAGCATGTTGAAGCGCGTTAATGCCAGCAGCCCAGCCAGCAAGGAACCTGAAACAATCTGCCAAACGGGTCTATCGTCTCCAACCATCAGCACAAACACCCAGACCAGCATGCATGCTATCAAAACCTGAGAGACCGCGATGCTGAACATCTTGATTAGGGCTATGTTTACAGCCAGAACCCAGATTAACAGGGCTGCCCACCACCTGCCTCCTAACCGTCTGGCCAGGATCCAGAAACCAGCCAGGAACAAACCAGCCAGAAATCCAGAAAATGCTCTGCCAATCCCAAGATCAGGTCCAAAGAAATACTGGACAAGACCGGGAATCAGGTAGGAGAAAGGCATTTTACTTGTCCAGGGCCCGTTGAATTGGTATAACGAGTATTGACCCGAAACAAATAGAAACCCTTTATAAAGGTATAAACCTTCATCGAGCACCGAATCCAGCAGATGGGCGTATCTCCAGAGTTGAGCGAGAAAAGCAATGCCCCCCAAAAAGGCGATCACTTCGGGGAGCCATGAAGACGCCGCTAATTCACTCAAATCCAATACAGATGATGGCGTTCGTTTTAGCAGATCTTTCCCGTTATTATTCATTTCGAACCGGGTTTATTTAAATACCAATCCAGGATCAAATAGATAAAAGCAGTTGCGGTCCCCAACCCAATCGTAAGATATAGGTTTGTCACTGGCCAGTTGAGTCCATAGTACCGAAATAGATACCAGGGCAGGAACCATAGAAGTAGAAGAATGATGCTGATGTAGATACGCTTCAGCCAGCGATCATTTGTGTGCCGGCTTGTGATTACAGCCCAGGAAGCGACTGCGATCTGAAGCCCTACTAATGCTGCCCGGTAGCGGGGATTATCCCAGAGATCGCCCCCGCTTCGGAAGGCTGCGATTAAAATCCCACCCCACACAAGCAGATTTAACACCAGAGCAAGGCCTTTGTCGGTCTTATTCTTAACCGCCGGGATAAATGCATAAACAAGAACCGGAAAGAGCAGAAACCAACCGAGCGCCCGCCAGACAGCGATTATCCACCAAATTTTAGCGTGGCTGCCGGCGATAAGCGCTGCAGGTAAAAATGGTTGGATTGATCCATAGATGAGAATCAAAGGAATATGTGTCCATTCCGGTACATTGCGAAGCGCTTTTTGGGTCCATCCCGAGTCCAGCCGGGTTATCTGGGCTTGAAAATCAGCTGATTTCTGGAACCACCACTCCAGCATTGCAAATGGATTTGACATACCTTCCGGGGTAAACTGTCGTAACGACCACCACAAACCCGCAGTAATGCCGGCGATGACAATGATCGATAGAATGGCTATCGTACTTAGTGGAACCCTGGACTCACCTGGATACAATCTGGATAAAGGGACCGCCGTGATTAGCATCGCAACCAGTAAAAATGCAGCGTAAGGTGGAGACAGCGGAAGGCTAAGAATGAGCGCCAGTAGCATCCATGCCGCGCCAATCAAAGTGCGTTCCTGAAAGAATCTGATCAAACCGTAAATAGCGACAACTGTAAGGGTCATCGTAAACGCTTCTCGCATCTGCGAGCTTCCCAGCAGGATCGCTTCCGGGTATATCATCAAAATAAACGCTGAAAGCATCGCTGCTGTTGTACCCCACAGGCGATTTGAAAAAGCCCACAGGAAAAGGACAGCCAGCGCTGAGATAAATGCAGTAATGATAACGATCAGTAAAGGATAATGTCCTGCTTGGGCTGGGTCAATCACTCCGGTATAACGGTAGACTAGTGCGCTGACAAATAGCATCCCCCCATACTGGTCGATTCCTCGCCGGGTTTTGAAGGCAGTGAACAAAGGTTTTTCAGAGACTGCCAGCTGGTATGCAGCCTGATCGCGTTTGCCTGCGTCCGCCATGACATATCCGCTGGTTTCTTGGGGCGAATCGTGCCCATAAACCGGAAGCGCAATGTAAAGAAATGCGCCGGCAGCCAGCCGGAGCAGCACCGCGCCAATCAGTACAGTCCTCAATTTCCCGGGAGGATTTTCTTTCTGTAGCAGCCGCCAACAAATCCATGTCAGACCAGCCATGAATAAAACAACAATAAAAAATGATATCCAGCCAGAGGCGTTTGTAAACCGGGTGGATATGTATGCAAATATAATCGCAGTAAATAGGCATGCTGCGGCAAGGGCTAGCCAGAATCGCCAGCAGAATATTGGGGAATTATTGCCTTGGGTGACGCTTTCTGCCATCAATATCCTAACCAGGTTTTCTTACAGACAGGTTCTCTTTTATCCTAATTCCAGTTTATCCAGAATCTTCGCTGCCCGGGATTCCCAGGAGTATTCCTTTGATTGCTGGTGGGCTGTTTCTGCAAGCTGTTTCCAGCGAGCAGGATTCTCTTTGATCCCAATTAATGCCTCAATCCATTTATCTACCCTGTCCGCAGGCAGCAGTACTGAATTTTTGGAATTCAGGACTTCCCCCAGAACAGGCAGGTCACTTGCCAGGATTACTCTTCCGCAGGCCATATATTCAAAAAGTTTCATTGGACTGAGGTATTTTGAAATATCTCCGCCAGATGAGGCGGCGACTTTATATTGATAAGGCATCATCAGCGCTTCACAGGCTGCCTGATACAAAGCCAATTCGGCATTGGGGACAAACCCGGCGACGAAGATGTTATTAATGTCCTGCGAAAAAACAAAATCCTTTAATTGCTGGATTTGTTCGGGTTCCCCTCCTGCAATTAGAAAGTTGACCTCCGGCAGATTGACAGCTACCCTGGTAATCAAATTTATCCCGCGCCCTGCATAGAGGTGTCCTGTGTAACCGGCAGTGAATTTATCGGGGGACAAATCTGACAGGTCTTTTCTCGTTTCCATCAAATGCTTCCGGGCGATTTTCGGACCGGGCAAATCTACATACCGGTCCAGGTCAACTCCATCTGGAGCGGCTATGGTAAAAAAAGGCGCATTTGGAAGGTTAAATCTTACCCCGAGTTCGGTCAGCAGCGTCCTGGTGATTACTACCAGCCTCAAGCCGCCCTTTCCTCTTAAAAACAATTTGAACAGCTGCGGTCCAAACCTGCCGGAAGGCAGGTCATGAATTTCAAGAATTGTATTTTGATTGATTGAACTTGCTATTGCAGCGACCTGGGGCATGCGAGTATAGACAAGATTTATCCGGTTATTTCTGATCCAACGGACAACTTTTATTGCATAGTCATAATGGCGGTAGACAGGCGATGTCGATAACCATTGGATTGGGAATTCAGTTTGAATTCCATAGTGGTTGGATAAAAATTCCCAATCGGTCGAACCACTGTTTTGTGATTTGATTTCAGGTGTAAATTCCGGAACCAGCAGGGTTACTTCATAGTTGTTACGTGTAAATGCCTGAGCCATTTTCATGACCTGTACTGTATTTGCTCTGCGCGCCGGAATTGTGGTTGGAGCCGCGATTGCGATTTTCATGTCAATGCATTTTTTCAGCCAGCAGCGATCGTATTTTCAATGTGAGGATTACCGAATTAGAGATGTAAAATCCAGAAAGCAAAGCCGCGGCTGCCAGATAACCAAATTGCGGTACCAGGATAAGAACAAGCACAATTTTTAAACCAGCCAGCAGGGCGTTCACTTTTGCTGGATAATCAGCCCTTCCAAGAGAAAGTAAAGCGGCTCGCCGCCAGTAAAAAATATTCGTAAAAAACAGACCAGCCAGTAAGATTACAAGGGCAGGGTAAGCCGGGAGATATTCAGGGGTGTAAATATAGCGGATAATTAACGGTCCGAAGATTATCAACCCAAGCGCCGCTGCGATGGTGTAAGTTCCTGCTAAAATCGAACCCTGCCTCATTATATAGCGCATGTTCCGCCATTGGTTTTGGGCTGATTGTCTTGATAATTCCGGGTACGTTGTTTGAGGAAGCGGGCTCACCGGCAACTGGACGATATTCGCCAGAGCCAGAGCCAGTTTGTAATAACCAGCCTCAAGCGGAGTCCGGAAGAAGGAAACCCAGAGCACCTCGCTATCCTTTGTAACCAGGCTGATGGTCGCGCTGATGTTTGTGCTGATCCCAAAATTTGCCAACTCCTTAAATCTCTCTCTAAGTAAATTGATTGGGGTTTTCCACCAAACCAATCCCCACTGCCGGGTCGCAATTAAAAATGCGGTTATTGAAATCCCAAGAGCTCCAATAATTTTACCTGTCATGTATGAGAATAGGATCTGTGCTAACCCACCCTGATTCAGGTAAGCCAGGATGATTAAAGCAAGCGTTATTAAACTCTGTACAATGTTTATTGTCGCCATGCGCCGGAACCGGTCGTAAATTTGCAGCAGGCCGGTCGAACTTTCGTTAATAAAGTTCGCCGGTATGATCAGGCTGTACAACCGGAAGAGGTTTGTGGTTGATGGGTCCTTCGCAAGATATGTAGCTGCCAGCGGCGCTAAAAGTAGCACCAGTACGAACGCGAAGAGCGAACTCAATATTTCCACGATTGATGCCAGTTTAAAAACTGAGGCAGCCCGGGTTTTATCGCCAGTTACATTAAACTCTCCGATATACTTCACTACCAATTCGCTCATCCGGAAGGACGCCAGTTTGTTTACAACGCTGATGAAAAGTGTAATCGCGCCTAGAACCCCAAAATACTCCACACCCAGCAGTCTTGCAACCAGAATGCCTTGAACCATGCTCAGGATCGCGGACAGGCCGGATGAACTGAATAGATATCCGGAGTTTTTTACCAATCTCTGGATTATTTCGTTATCAAAGAAACGCTGGATTGGTTTCAACAGCCAGTTAATTGTATTTTTAAACATTCCAATTCTTGGATGCGGGGTTCCCGAGAGTCAAAGGGAAAGGTGGTTTATATCGTCTTGATATATTTTGCCCACTGGCGTTCAGATTGGTACCATTCAACAGTCTGGGCGATTCCGTCAAGCAGGTTAATATCGGGTTCCCATTTTAAAATGCCCCTCGCCTTATCGATGTTTGCCCAGTTTGCTTGCATGTCGGCTGGGTGAGCAGGTTTGTATTGGAGTTCCGCTTGTTTGCCTGTCATTTCCTCCAGAATTTGAACGAGCTTATTGATTTTTAGTGTCTCATGGCCGCCAAGATTGAGAACCTCAAATCCAACCAGTTTCAGACCCAGGATTGTCCCGCGTGCGATATCTTCAACATGAGTGAACCCTCGCCATTGTTCGCCGTCGCCAAATATCAGCAGTGGTTTGCCTTCAATGATCCATTGAATGAACCTGAACATAACCATATCCGGCCTGCCAGCCGGGCCGTAAACGGTAAAGTACCTGAAAACGGTCACATCAATACCGTACAGGTGATGGTAGGCATAACACAGCGATTCTGCTCCTTTTTTACTTGCCGCGTAAGATTGAAGCGGCTTATCGCTGTCAGCGTATTCGGGCGTCGGTAGGGGCGCATTCCTGCCATAGATACTGGAGGTTGACGCCAGGACAAACTTAGGTATTTTATACTTCCGGGAGAGTTCCAATAAATTTAAAGTGCCTGTAACGTTGGTAGTAATGTATACCCATGGATCTTCCAGAGATTGGCGAACCCCTGCCCTGGCTGCCAGATTTACGATTGCATCTATTTTTACCTGGCCAAGCAGAGAGACAAGATAAGGATCATCAAAACAATTCCGGTCGCTAATGTCAAACTTATAAAAAACAAATTGTTGGGCTTCTCGTAATTGTTTTAGACGCCATTGTTTCATGCGAACATCATATGCGTCATTAAGGTCATCTATTCCTATAACAAAGTTGCCCTCTTCAAGCAGGGCTTTTGCGACATATGAACCAATAAAACCTGCCGCTCCCGTTACGATGTAATTAGCCATACTGGTTTATCAAACCTTTTCCACGAGTTTTATCAATGGTTTTGTTTTTTGAATAATAATTGGTAAAGGATCAATATTTGCTGCTGTCAGTTATTTACTGACCAGATTCCCGGAAAAGAAATTTACAGTTTATATACATTTGGATTAGCGCCTTCAATCTTGCCCAGCGCATTTCTGGTATCCACGATAATTCTTGATTCTCGAGCGATCTTTTCATAATCATACTGGCTGTGGTTGGTTATGATCACCACACAGTCCGCATTTTTTGTCGCCTCAAATAAATCGGACACAGATGCCAGTTCCCAGTCGTCGTGCTGTATTTGCGGGATATACGGGTCGTGGTACTGGACATGGGCGCCTTTTTGGATAAGCAAACCGATCACATCCAATGCCGGTGATTCGCGAAGATCATCGACATCTGGTTTATATGCCGCGCCGACCACCAGTATGTGGCTGTTATTCAGCGGTTTTCCAAATTCATTTAACGCATCCTGGATCCTTGTTACAACGTAGCGCGGCATACCGGTGTTGATCTCTGAGGCTAACTCAATAAAGCGGGCAGTATAGTTAAGTGCTCGCAGTTTCCATGACAGGTAAAGGGGATCAATTGGAATACAGTGACCTCCCAAACCCGGACCAGGTGTGAATTTCATAAAACCAAACGGTTTGGTAGCCGCAGCCTCGATTACTTCCCAGACATCAATCCCCAACCGGTCGCACATGATCGCCATTTCATTTACAAGACCGATATTGATCATCCGGAATGTGTTCTCGAGCAGTTTCGCCATTTCTGCAACTTCAGTGGACGAGACTCTGACAACCGATTGCAGGGCCTGGCTGTACCAGTAAGAGGCGACTTCTCCGCAGTCGCTCGTGATCCCACCAATTACCTTGGGAGTGTTCAGGGTTGTCCAATCTTTTCTGCCCGGGTCGACCCGCTCCGGTGAGAAAGCAAGGAAAAAATCTATCCCGGCGGTCAAACCACCTGCTTCCTCCAATTTGGGTAACAAGATCTCACGGGTGGTGCCCGGGTAGGTTGTTGATTCGAGAACGATAACCATACCGGGATGGAGATATTTTGCTAATTCTTCTGACACCTCCCAGATAAATGAGAGATCCGGGTCGCCAGTCTTTCGAAGTGGAGTTGGAACACAGATGCTGACAGCATCTGTGTCCTTCAGTACGGAAAAATCGCTGGTTGCGTTCAGTCTGCCGGATGAAACGAGCCGGGATACCTGCTTGTCCGGAACGTCTTTTATGTGACTTTTGCCTTCTTTTATAGTATCTATTTTGTTTCTGTCTTTTTCAATGCCTGTAACTGAAAATCCAGCATCCGCAAAAACAACCGCAAGCGGCAGTCCCACATAACCAAGACCAAGCACCGCAATTCTTGTTTCTCTTTTTTCAAATTGGTTGATAAGTTTTTCTTTGATTGATTTTTCCATAGTATCTGTCAGTTAAACTGTCCGGTTTGAGATTTAGCGTCACAGATTGTACCCGTAAAAATCAGATAAATTTTCGCGCATTTTCTGGTTTAATGTTTCGATTTCTTTTTCAGTCAGATAATCTTTATGTCCCCCTGCCTTCCCCTTACGGGTTTTATATGTATCGAGTTCTGAGCTATCTGCAGGATTCAGGATAGCAGTGTTGAATCTGCTCTCCTTTTCCATCCGGCGCATATTATCGAAGGAAGCAAAATTTACGGCCGCTTTGATTGCGTCATCTGTTATATCATTCAAACCAATAAAATATAAAGTCCTTCTCAACTCTTCTTCCGGGTTTTTAAATATATCTTCATAGCGGATTAGCAAAAAATTTTTGGGTTTGTCCCTGTTCTCAGCCCAGATGTTATAAAACGCCAGAATTGTGTCGAAACCTCCGCAATCCTGGTTGATGAATTCGAATAATTCACCAATAAACCTGGAATTGTCGTTTTCATTTGGATTATCCCCAAATAATGCCCGGCGGTGTTTATGCTCAAAATAACTCGATACAATCACATCTCTGGGGTCTCTTACCAGGAAAATCACCGATTTATCTTTGAATCTGTTTTTTGATGTTTCTAGTTCATCTGGTCTTTTCAACATCGGGCGGTCATCGTGGATTACTTTTATTCGTGGCAGGTAAGGATAGGTTCGAGAGTTCCATTGGAGAAACAGAATCTCCTCGTTGGGTTGCAGGTCAAAATAGCTGGCGACCGCGTACCCCATCATCAAGCGCAGCCAAGTCCGCCCGCATTTTGGGTAAGAGATCAGATAATAATCTGTTTTCCGGTGGGCGTACCAGCGCAAAAAATCCTCCGGAAAGATTTGTTTCAACTTGATCCTGTATTCACGTGGGAGTTTGTTGTATACGGAATTATATGTATCCATCAGGAATAAGATTTGAATCGTTCAAAACATGCTCAATTGTTTTGGTTCTTCCCTGTTAACAGGTTGAGATTCCTGGTATTCTGGCAAACTCCCAGCCTTTGCGATTAATTCAGGAATTCTTGAGAAATCCGTTTCAATTACTGGTCTGAGCGATCCCTGGTGCAGCGCTGCTGCTGGATGGTACATTGCGACGATCAGGCGACCCCGAACCTGCATGGCCTGGCCGTGTATACTGCTTATTTTTGCATTGGGGATGAAATATGCCATTGAATATCTTCCCAGGGTTACGATCACTTTTGGGTTAATGGTCTGGATCTGGTGGTCAAGATAAACACTGCATGCGGTTAATTCATCCTGCTGTGGGTCCCTGTTGCCCGGCGGACGACATTTGACAACATTGGTTATAAAAACATCCTTCCGTGTTAGCCCAATACTTGCCAGCAGTTCTTCTAAAAACTTTCCAGCAGCGCCAACAAAAGGGCGCCCCTGTTCGTTCTCATGGAAACCGGGACCCTCGCCGACAAACATAATTTCAGCATTTGGCGGGCCTTCACCGGGAACAGCGAATTTGCGAGAGTGATGCAAAGCACATTTTGTACAGGATGCTACTTCGCCGGCAATTCTATTTAACTCGTCATCAGCAGACATTTTTCTCTCCCGGTTCTATTTATTATCCTGCGGGGCTATCTTATCATGGTTCGATTGGTAATTTTCAATTTGGCGCTGGTAGGCTCCTGATCGGGCGTGGATTATCTCTACTAGTTTTAAATTTTTCAAGGTTATCCAAAGTCATAATTATTGCATCTTCAGAATTATCGCGGTAATAGCGCCTCCGCCGGCCTACTTTCTTGAACCCGAATTTACTGTACAGGTTCTGAGCCTTGAAATTACTTGCGCGCACTTCCAGGGTCGCGACCTGCCCACCCCTTTCGACGCCTTCGTAAAGCGCGGTTGTGACCAGTTCCTGTGCGTAGCCCATCCTTTGATATCTGGGATGAATCGCCAGGGATGAGATGTGTATTTCATCAAGTATGATCCAGATGACAATAGATCCGATAATTTTTACAAAACCGTTGGTGTGGATTACCTCCGCGACCCATAAAAGAGAATTAGGATTATTCAGTAATTCGTACCTGTAAGCTGTTTCAGGCCAGGGTAAACTGAATGAAATTTTTTCAATTGTCAGAACCTGGTCCAGATCTTCCTCACACATAGCCCGGACAACGGCTTTATATATCTGTGCAGATCTGGTCATACAAGGGCAGGCTGGTTGTAATGGAGATATAAAGGAGAAAGAGATACTGGGTCGTCTGTATCCCCTTTTTGCCAGCGGTTCCAGGCAATTTCAGATAGAAATGCCGGGCGGCGAAGGCAGAAAGCAGGAGCAGCGAGCTTTATCAACTTGCGGTTTTTTCGGAGGATTTGGCGTTCTTCAGCGCTGAAATCTCCGCACACAAGAGTTTTTGAAGTGATTTGCGAGACTAATTCCTCGGGCGTTAATACCCTGGTATATTCAGCAGGCTTCAGTTTTAAACCGGTCCTTCTATACCAGGCAACAGCATACCGTCCGCGGCCTGCTCGCAGTGCCGCAGCAATGGGAATTCTCTGGATTCCCTGAGCAAAAGCAAGGCCATCAAGAGTGGGTACACCTACCAGAGGCAGTTTATTAGCCATCACCAGCCCTTTTGCAAAAGCCATTCCAATTCTCAATCCTGTGAAAGAGCCCGGGCCTGTAGCGATTCCAACTGCGCCTAGGTCAGAAATGACTAAGCCGGATTTCTGCATTGCGGTTTCGATCCCCGGTGCCAGCTCAACTGTGTGGTGGTCCTGGGTTTCCCAGGTATATTCTCCCAGCACTTTACTTCCGTTATAAAGCGCCACTCCAATTAGCTGAGTTGAAGTGTCAATTCCCAGGAGTATTGTCGAAGGAGCAGTTCGCATCAAAAAACTCCAAATACCTGGCTGCGCAGAAACCCAAGTTTTTTCTGGTACTGGTCGCCATGGGCTGTGAATAAAAGGTCGCGTTGTTCTATATCAACCCACTTGAAAGAGATTTTGATATGTTCAGCGGGCAATGCCGCATTAATGCGGTCAGCCCACTCAACCACTAATGGTCCGTTTTCAATAAAACTGAGAAGGTCCAGTTCCATTGCTTCCCCCGGGTTTTTCAGACGGTAGGCATCGAGGTGAAAAAGCCGCTTCTGGTCAGGCCGGCGGTAAACGTTTACCAGTACAAATGAGGGACTTGTCACCTGGTCAGTTGATCCCCATCCCGAGGATAAACCCTGAACCAGGGTGGTTTTGCCCGAGCCAAGTTCACCTACCAGCTGAACTATATCCCCGGGAATCAGAAGGGCGCCTAAACGCATTCCCACCCGTCTGGTCTGGTCAACGCTGTGGCTGATAAATTCAAGAGACCGATCGTTTAGAATTGGCATTCAACCTGGATTATAAGCCGGGTGAAGAAAAGCGTAAAGAAAAAGATCCCGTGAAAAATATTAAGAGGAAAAGGGTACGCTGCTGGTCAGAGCTTTTTTTATTTGACGATTACCAGTTTAGCCAGTGAGGCGACGACTCTCTTCAACCCTACTGCTTCAAAGAAGATATCCACAACTTCATCGCTGCCTTCAATTCGGCTGTTTAAAACCATGCCTTCTCCCCATTCAGGATGCTGAACGTGCTGGCCAGGGACATACTTCTTTTCGTATGGGATTTCTCTAGTTTCAGCTGCACCCCAGAATGTGCGGCGATACTGGCCTGACGATCTCAACCCGGGGTATGCATGCAAACTCCTGGTTTCCTCGAGAAGATCTGTAGGGATATCGTCCAGAAACCGGGATGGTTGAACGGGTTCAGGATAACCAAAAGCTGTCTTATTTTGAGGGCTAATTAAATACAAGCGGTCCTTTGCCCGGGTGATGCCGACATAAAACAGGCGCCTTTCTTCCAGCATTTCTTCTTCGTCGTCGAACGAGCGGCTGTGCGGCAGGGTGCCCTCGTTCAAACCAACAATAATTACAATTGGAAATTCTAGACCTTTTGCAGCATGCAGAGTCAGAAGAGTGGGGACACTGGTTGTTGTTTCCAGTGTGTCCTGGTCAGACACCAGCGCAACTCGTTCCAGAAAAATTTCTAAACCACTATCCATGTATTCATATGCCAGCCGGCGCAGTTCCTGAACGTTTTCCCAGCGATCGTGACCCTCATCGCTGCCGTCATCGATGTATTCCTGGTAATTGACATCCTTGATGATCGTATCCATAAGCTCAAAGGGTGTTTGATGCTCCTTGAGGTTTTTCCATTTATTCAGTAATGAGCCAAGATGATTCAGGTTTGCCAAAGCCTGGTTGTTGAAAGCCCTGTTCAAAGGCGATTCCCGGTTGCCGCCCAATTCCAAAAGGATGTCTCCAGAAGTCCGGTTGGTTTGTTGGGATAGGGTGTACAGAGCGAAGAGCGTTTTATCCCCAATTCCACGCCTGGGTATATTTATTATCCGGGCGAGACTTATCTCATCGTCCGGATTCTGGACAAGCCGAAGGTAGGCAATGATATCTTTGACCTCCCTGCGACCGTAGAATCGCTGTGCTCCCACTAACCTGTAAGGCAGGCTGGCTTGCAGAAAGGCTTCCTCGAGAATACGCGACTGGGCATTTGTCCGGTACATCACTGCAAAATCACCGGGGCTTGCCTTGTCCCGGGCGACCAAATCTGCAGCCGTATCCACAACAAAGCGGGATTCCTCTTTATCATCATAAACTTCATGGAGGACCGGCTTTGATCCGCCGGGGCGTGAGGTGAATAAATGCTTCGGCGTCCGGAGCGGGTGGCGGTCTATCACCCTCATGGCGACATCCAGTATCTCCTGCGTTGAACGATAATTTTGCTCCAGCAATATCGTTTGCAAGTCCGGGTAATCCTTTTCAAACCTGAGCAAATTCCGGTAATCTGCCCCTCTCCAGCGGTAGATCGATTGGTCAGTGTCTCCCACCACAAAAATATTATTGTGGAACGAACTCAGGTGATTCAGTAGCAAATATTGAGCCAGGTTCGTATCCTGGAATTCATCAACCAGAACGTGTTCATACCTGCGGGAATATTTTTCACGGACTTCCGGGTATTCCTCTAACAGGAATGCGGTCCACAATAAAAGATCATCGAAATCCAGCGCGTTATTCGACAACAATAAATTTTGATAATGGTGGTAGACCCGTTTTACAACCTCGTCGTGGTAAGTATTGACCGGGAAATCATCCGGCAGGATGAGCTCGTTTTTGGCTCTAGATATGGAAGCATGGACGCCGGAAGGGCGGTATTTTTTATCATCGATTTGAACTTCTTTGAGGGCTTGCTTGACAATGCTTATCTGGTCATCCGCATCGTAGATCACATAATTAGATTCGAATGGGAGGTTATTTGACTCGCCCCGGAGAATACGGGCGCAAGTAGCGTGAAATGTGCCTAGCGTCATTCCACGAATATCCTCGCCGATCAGCCTTATAACCCGGTCTTCCATCTCCCGGGCAGCTTTATTGGTGAAAGTGACCGCCAGTATGTTGTAAGGGTGGACTCCCCGGTGCGTGATCAGATATGCTATCCGGTGGGTTAATACACGCGTTTTCCCGGAGCCAGGACCTGCCAGGACCAGTACCGGCCCGTAACCCGCTAAAACCGCCTGCTGCTGCTGTGAATTCAATTCCTCGAGAATTTCCATGCGGCTGGCATTATAGCACAGCGGTGGACTGGAAAAATTTATATGGGTTAAATGTTACTGGATGCTCAGCCGCAGTTGCCAAACAATTCCGCTTGGGCTAGAATCGATCACATGAACTGGGGATTGGCTGGAAACGAATGGGTAGTCTCGCTTTTTAAAGAGCAAATTCTTCAAAACCAGCTCAGGCATGCCTATCTATTTACCGGTCCCAGCGGTACCGGCCGTAGAACAGCAGCGGTCAGGCTGGTGCAGGCGCTGAATTGTGCTCAACCGCCTTTGCCCGCAGAACCCTGCCTCACCTGCAATGTATGTAAGAGAATTGAAAACACCGCTTACCCTGATTTTTCTATTGTCCAGTCTGAAATGCCCGGCAATGTGTTAAAAGTGGAGCAAGTTCGGGAATTGCAGCGGATTATCGCGCTGTCTCCCTATGAATCCCATTACCGGGTTATTTTACTGCTGCGGTTTGAAGAAGCCCATACAGCTGCAGCCAACGCATTGCTCAAAACCCTGGAAGAACCGGGTAAAAAAGTGATTTTAATCCTGACTGCTGACGCAGCAGAGAATCTGCCGCCGACTGTGGTTTCGCGATGTGAAGTAATGCGCTTCCGGCCACCTGGTGTGGAGGACTTGAGCAACTGGCTGATTGCGAACTTGCAGTTAACCAGCGAGGATGCCAGGCTGTTTGCCCATATTTCGGGCGGGGTGCCCGGCAGGGCGCTTCGACTGTATCAAGAGCCTGCTCGTCTAAAGAAACGGAATGAAATTCTGAGCGATTTCTACGGATTGCTGGAATCTGATCGGGTTAACCGGTTCAAATATATTTCCAGGTTTGACTATACCTTTGATTTGCCTAGAACCCGCAGGGAATTATCCGAACGTATATTCATCTGGTTCAGTTTTTGGCGGGATGTGCTGGTGTGCGCCAGCGGGGCTTCACTGCCTTACATAAACATCGATCAGGTAGAGAGAATTGAGTCACTCGCAAATAAAATCGGAATGGAAACTGCCCGCCATTTAGTTGCTGAGACCCAGAGGTCGAAAGATCTCATTGAAAAATATATCAATCCCCGATTGGCGGCAGAAGCGTTGATCTTGAATTTCCCATTTGGTATTTGAGCAAAAAAATCAAAAACCAGCATACTTGAACTGGCCTGAACTTCTAATTTAAACTGTCCCAATCTAAGGGTATTTATTGCCTTTAGGATTTAAAGGCTTAGCAGGCGTTGTATAATTGCTCCATAAAATAATTATTTAAATTATTGTCGAGGAAAAAATGCGCCAGATTGATGAAGGTATTTATTATGAAGACACTTTCCCGGGGGTGACTCTGGGAGCGATCATCCATCCAGAGGGAATAATTGGAATTGATGCGCCAATCAGGTCAGAAGATGCCCGAGCTTGGCGTTCAGTTTTAATGGGTCATCATGGTTGGAAGAACAGGTTCCTGGTCAGCCTTGATTCCCATCCGGACAGAACATTGGGCGCAAAATCAATGGAGACAACTGTAATTGCCCATGAAAAAACGGCCGAGATCTTTCAAAACCGTTCCACTATTTTTAAGGGGCAGACCATTGAAACCGGCTCGGAATGGGAATCTTTTAATGAAACAATTGGAATGCGTTGGGCGATTCCGGAAATAACGTTTAACAAACAGCTAAAACTTCATTGGGATGCACCCGGAGTAATACTGGAACACCATCCCGGTCCAGCGCCCGAGTCAATTTGGGTCATCCTACCCGCAGAGAAGGTGGTTTTTGTGGGTGATACAGTTGTGCCAAATCAACCCCCATTCTTCTCCGATGCTGACCTTGATCTTTGGGAAACCCAGTTGGATCTCCTGCTTAAATCATTTCACGATTATACGATTATCAGTGGGCGTGGTGGGCCAGTAGCCCAGCAGGAAGTTCATGAGCTGAGAAAATTTATCAGAAACGTATCCCGCCGGTTGGAAAATCTGGCAAATAAAGAATCTTTACCGGATGAAACCTTAAAATTAGTTCCGTCTTTGCTTTCCAGATTTGAGATTCCCAGCCTTAAAAAAGATCTATATGAACATCGCTTGAAGTATGGGTTGTATAACTATTACCAGCGTACATACTGCCAGCCCGGAAATCAGGAGCGACTCAATCTGGAATAAAAGTTGTAAGGTCCGTCTCGTTTTATCAGAAAGTCTGATCAAGATATTCCCCCTTCAATAAACCATAAATAAACGTTATGAACAAAAACAAATCATTGATGCAAAAAAACCTGCCTTCATTTACTCCTGTGTACATAACTGAAAGAGGCGAGGCGGTCGAATCAGTCCGTTTTGGTGCGGCAGCCATAGTAAATAGTAAGGCTGAAGTAATTGCCGGGATTGGGGATTCACAGGCAGTTACATTCCTGCGATCAACTGCAAAACCCTTTCAGGTGATGCCGTTCCTGGAAAATGGCGGCGCAGATTTATACCGGTTGAGCGACCTTGAGGTGGCAGTCATGTGTTCCTCGCACTCCGGCACCGATGAGCATGTTGAAGTTATCCGAGGGATTCAAGCAAAAACGGGAGTATCTGAAACCGAATTGCTCTGCGGCATACATTATCCGATTGATAATGCCATAAGAGAGAAAATGATAATAGATGGGGAAGAAGCCCATCCGAATCACCATAACTGTTCAGGCATGCATACTGCCCTGGTCTCCCGGGAAAATATGATGGAAAAGGGGGGCTGGGCAGAAAACGAAAAGGTAAATTACACCGAACGCGAACATCAAGTCCAAGGGGAGATCCTGTCTGCGGTTTCAAACATGAGCAGTTTACAAGTGAAGGAGGTAAAAATAGGTGTGGATGGGTGTTCTGTACCTACATTTGGCTTGCCATTACAAAACGCAGCCCTGGCTTACGCCAGACTATGTGACCCTGAAAATGGCGCTGTACAACCCGGTGAGCGGGCGGCTGCCTGCCGCTTGATTTTTACCTCAATGACCGCGTGCCCTGAAATGGTTGCAGGACCAGGAAGATTCGATACCTGTTTGATGCAGGCGGCAAGGGGCGGAATCGTTTCCAAAAGCGGGGCTGAGGGAGTCCATGCGATAGGTTTAATGCCAGGTTTTCTTGAACCGGGTTCGCCCGGGATTGGTGTTTTTATTAAAATATCAGATGGAGATGAAAAGGGAGATGCGGGCCCGGCGGTTGCGATCGCTTTGCTTGACGCGCTTGGCGCGCTGGACTCGAAGATGAAATCAGATTTATCTAGTTTCGGACCGGATCTACCAGTCCTGAATTGCAGTAATTATCTGGTGGGCCGGGGATATCCCATATTTAAACTGGAATTCGTAGAAAATTGAACGAGTCACAGGATATGAATTCTGATTTTAACTTCTTGCAGGTAATGGATGAAAAGGAACTTGGGCGGCTGGTAGATGAGCGCCTTCAGGATTATTACGGGTACCCGGAATGGCGAAATCCGCTTCCTGCTATTGATGAACTGATATCAACCATTCTCTCCCAGAATACAAACGATCAAAATCGCGATCGGGCATATAAAGAATTAAAAGAGCGGTTTCCAAACTGGGAAGCGGTCCGTGACGCTTCGGAGAAGGAGGTTATAGAAACGATCAAATCTGCAGGTCTGGCGAACCAGAAGGGCCCCCGGATTCAGAAGCTTCTGCGTGAGATAACCGAGCAGCGTGGTGAACTAAATTTAAACTTCCTGGAAGGTTTATCCATCGTGCAGGCCTCTGAATGGCTGCAGAGTTTCAACGGTGTGGGTCCAAAAACCGCCGCGATCGTGCTGCAATTTTCGCTTGGGAAAGCTGCATTCCCGGTTGATACGCATATCTATCGCGTTACAGGCAGGCTGGGTTTGCGTCCTGAAAAAATGAGCGCTGAAAAATCGCACGATCACTTATCCCGGATTTTCCAGAAGGAATCGTATTATGCTGCTCATCTGAATATCATTCGTTTGGGGAGGGAAATCTGCCGGGCTCGCAACCCAGAATGCGATGTATGCCCGTTGAATGACATCTGTATTTACTATTCTGGAATCAACCTTGAATAGACTGTTCGTTAATAGTATTACGAACAAAATTTTTACGGAATCCAACATGAAGGAAATCATCTCGAACAAGTGATATTTGACAATTATCCAGGTGACCATTATTCGGTAACATTTCCCCGGATTGAAGCAACGGGTATTTATTTATAAAAACACCCAAAATTGCTCATCGCTGTTTCCTCCTTTGGCGAAAGCCTCCGCCTGGCATCTACACAGGCGGAGGCTGATTTAATACCAGGATCGCTAAATTATGGGGCTTGATAATAAGAACCGGAATTATGTTCACAGACTGCCGCTTGACTGCTGCCCCCTATCCCATATACAATTATGATGTAAATTTAATCACCAGGAAATTTGTTGGGTATTAAATCCAATTTTTCGTCCAAGTGTATGCGATGACCCGAGTCGCTGAGATAACAGGAATCCTGATTTTTATCGCCATATTACTTCCATCTTGTAACAAAAACAGCCAGAATATAACTATAACAGGTGAACCAATTATTCTTTCTACTTCGGAAGAGCCTGTTATTCCAGCAGCCCCAATTGATTTAGCCAAACTATACCGGGATGCCAGGCCGTCGATTGTATCCGTCAAATCTGACACATTGAATGGGGCGAATATCGGAACTGGTTTTGTGCTGGACAAGGAAGGACATATCGTAACAGGTTATCACGTAGTAAAGTCAGAATCAAACTTAGAGGTCAAATTTTCTACTGGGGAAATTGCGCCAGCCTCCCTGGTCGGGAAAGATGAAATATCAGACCTGGCGGTATTGAAATTGGAAGCACCAGTAGACGAACTTAACCCCTTGAAACTGGGGATTTCAGATCAGGTGATGATTGGCCAAACAGTTGCTGTGATTGGGAATCCCTACGGGTTGGAGGGGACCATGACTACCGGGATTATTTCCGGCGCGGGACAAGGTCTCCGTTATTTACAGGAAATGCTCGGCGGCGGTAGAGATTTACTGGGCGAGATCATCGTAACGGATACGCCGATTAATCCTGGAAACTCGGGTGGACCGTTGATTAATACATCCGGTGAGGTAATTGGGATTATCAGGAATGTCATCACTACAAGAGGAAAAAACCAGCCTTCTGGGATTGCATTCGCGTTGCCAGTTGACATTGCCAAACCCATCATTAAAAGTCTGGTGGAACAGGGCGATTATGTACATCCAGAACTCGGATTTTCCGCTGTAGACCAGTTAACTCTGGAAGAGATCGAGTCTTTGGGGTTGCCAGTTTGTAATGGAATTTATGTAACTGGTATTGAGTCAGAAGGTCCAGCAGAAGATGCCGGTCTGATCGCCGGTTCCGATGAGAGTAATACCGCAGATTTACCTCCCGGAGGGGATTTAATTCTTGCTGTAGACAATACAATACTGGAAAACTACAACCAACTGATGGCTTATGTGATTAAGGATAAACAACCTGGGGATGTTATAAAATTCACAGTGCTGCGCGGGAAGCGTGAGATTGTGATTCCACTTACTATTGGGATTAAGAAAGAATCAACCAGCGATGACTGGTAATTTGTTTGTTGATAATGTTTCGATGGCCGAGAAAGAATTTCTTTATATGCGGCGGTATTTAATATCGGCTGCTTTTATATGGATGCTTACCAAATCGGGTTGGACAAACCAGAAGAGAGGAGGCAAAGACAGATGATTACAAATCAGGACTTGAGAGAATTATTAAACTATCAAGCTAAGAGTGCGGTTCTGAGCGTGTACCTGAATACAGACCCGGCAGAAGGGAGTCCTGAGACTTACAGGCTCCACTTAAGGAGTATGTTGAAAGATATAGAACTGCCGGAAGATATCGAGAGAGTAACCCGTTATATTGATCACGAACATAACTGGTCAGGGCGAAGCGTCGCCGTATTTTCCTGCGCTCAGGAAGATTTTTTCAGGGCATATTCGATAGCTGTACCTGTACGCAGCCGGGCGCGCTATGATCTGCGCCCGTATGTAAAACCGCTGGCTGATTTATTTGATTCTTACGGGGGATATGGAATTGTGCTTGTTGATAAACAAAAAGCCCGCCTTTTTTATTTCAATTTAGGCGAAATGGAGGAGAAAGGAGGGATTATCGGGGAGAGTGTAAAGCGCACGAAGAGGGGGGGTGGTTCACAGCAGGCTGGTCGAAAAGGAGGCAGCGCTGGTTTAACTGATTACGTGGATGAAGTGGCTGATAGAAATATCAAGGACGCAGTTGATGCCGCCGCCCGGTTCTTCAAAGAAAGTAATGTGCGCAGGATTATGATCGGCGGTTCAGAAGATACCATAGCTCAATTCCGGGCGATGCTTCCAAAAGCCTGGCAGAGTCTGGTAATCGGTGTGTTTCCAATCAGCATGAACGCCAGCCTTAACGATATCCTGGAGCGGGCAATGAAGGTCGGCGCTCAAGCGGAAGTTCGCCGGGAAACCCAGTTAGCGAACGCAATCGTCACAAATGCTGCAAAGGAGAGAGGTGGCGTGATGGGCCTCCAGGATACTCTCCAGGCGATATACGAAGGCAGGGTGTTGACCCTGTTAATCCGGGACGGATTTCGAGAAGCGGGAAGCCGCTGCATGAGCTGCGGGTATATCTCGGGAGAGGTGCTTGAGGTGTGTCCTTACTGCGGGGAAGAAGTTGAACAAATTAACGATGCGGTGGAATTCGCTGTCCGAAGAGTTATGCGAATTGGGGGTGAAGTTGAGGTTATTGACAGCGACAGAGATCTGGGTGAATTTAAAAATATTGGCGCCTTGCTCAGATATTGAACCTTCGTTAGAAATGATCCGGGCTTTATTCTATAAATAACAAACTGATATTAAATAAGGGGAGTCTTCTGTATAAGGGGATTGGTCGAAATCACCAAACAAAATTAAATTTCCAAAACCAGCGTTCATAATTTCGCGGCTGTATTGGTCGTAAGAGTGTATATAGTGGACAGTCTGGGTGCTTGTTCGCTCGATTGTGCCGTCCGGGAGAAGGTGGTCGTAATGCCACCGAAGGGTCCATTTACTCCCATCCAGCGTCCATGAACTTGATACCTGGACAGGCTCGTTATCAATCGGATGGATGAACACAGTTTCAACTTCTGGCTCGGATTCTCCTTCCAGATCAGTAAAGCCAGATGGGTTTGGAACGCTGAAGGCGAAAATCCCACAAGCTGTCAAATGGTATTTCACCCTGGAGAGGACCGCCTGGCGTTTGTTTTCTGGAAGTGTGCTGAAGGTATTACAGGCAATCAGGATCAGTTCGAATTTATCTGAAAGGTGGAACGCGCTGAAATCGGCCTGAAAAATATGGATACCGGGCTGATTATTTTGTATGAGGTTGCTCTTACAAAAAGCCAGCATTTCATAATTGTGGTCGATGCCAATCAGCTTTCTGTGAAAACGGGCAAGGTGATTCAGAATCCGGCCTGTCCCACATCCCAGTTCAAGTACCAGGCCTGCCTGGTCACCGGCGAGATTTTCCCAAAATCCAAGATCGTCCCGGTACTGGGAGTAATGCGAGTGAAGCAGCAGCGGCAGCATATTTCCTATTCTCCTTGACGCCATTCACCAGTTGGCATTATACTCAATTCGTTCGGGGCGTAGCGCAGTCCGGTTAGCGCACCGTGTTTGGGACGCGGGGGTCGGCGGTTCGAATCCGCCCGCCCCGACTTTTTATTTCATCACGGGGGTTATCCCGGGAATCATTATAAATATTTTTATTATTTTAATCCCACAAATTAGTTGAGTGATATCTATGGCTAAAAATAAATATGATGGTGTGATCGTCGCAGCCCATTTCGATCAGGGCAGGCAGGTTGAGTGGGTCAGAGCTTATTTAAAGAGAGGTCCGGTATTTACAGACCGGGTGCATCTGCCACGGGAGGAATTAATCGCCCAAATCAAGTCTGGAAAGAAGTTTATGACCGGTAACCGTGTGGAATTCGAGGCGGCGACTTTTAAAACCAACAATCTGATCAGGGTGCAGATGGGTAACGGGTCAGAAATTCTGGTGACCGGTGAAAACGGGACAGAATCAGACAGCCTTGAAGGTGTTCCTGAAATATAAGAAATTGTCAGACCTAACACTGTCCATCATAATACCAGCTTACAACGAGGAAAAGCGCTTGCCGGATACTTTAGGGCAAGTGCTTTCTTTCTGCGCTCAGAGAGATTACAGCTGTGAAATTCTGGTTGTAGAAAATGGCAGCACTGACCGAACCTACCAGGTTGCAAGGGAGTATGCCGATAAGCACAGCAGTCTTAAAGTCCTGCGTGAAAAAGAAACTGGTAAAGGCCGGGCTGTGAAGACTGGGATGCTCGCTGCTGGAGGTGAATTTCGCTTTATGTGCGATGCAGACCTGTCCATGCCGCTTGAAGAGATTAACCGGTTTATCCCACCCCTGTTGGGGGAATACGATATTTCGATCGCTACAAGGGAGGCGCCAGGCGCGCTTCGTTATGGCGAACCAGAATATCGCCACCTGGGTGGCCGGTTTATCAATGCGGTTATCCGGTTATTGGCTCTGCCTGGATTACATGATACCCAGTGTGGATTTAAATGCTTCCGGCGGGAAATCGCTGAAGACCTGTTTGGTTTCCAGACCATCACCGGTTGGTCTTTCGATATCGAACTGCTGTATATCGCCAGGTTACGGGGTTACCGTATTATTGAGATTCCTATTCCATGGTACTTCAACCCGGAAAGCAAGCTGAAAGTGGTCCGGGATGCAATCAGGATGATCCTGGATATTTTTATCATTAGGATAAATGCAGCCCGTGGTTTGTATGGAGATCACCCGGCCTGACTGCGGATAGTTAATAAAAAATTGGCTTATGTACGGCCCAGATAGGGAAAAATACCCGAAACCTGACCTGACTATGGAAATCCCGCTCTGGGAAAAAGGGCTGACGCTTGTGGCCGGTGTCGATGAGGCTGGTAGAGGTGCGCTGGCTGGACCGGTTGCCGCCGCGGCAGTGATCCTGCCGGCTGAAACAACCATTGGGGAGGGGTTATGGGGGGTAAAGGACTCGAAAGAGATGTCGCCCAATTCCAGAAATGTCTGGGCTCGCAAGCTGAAGGTGGTCTGTCTGGCATACGGGGTCGGTTATGCATCCCACAATGAGATCGATAGCATCGGTATTGCGCCGGCAACGCTTCTTGCGATGAAGCGCGCATTGAAGAAATTGAAATTTAAACCGGAACATATTCTGGTTGATTACCTGGTACTATCGGGGATTTTAATTCCACAGACATCCATTACTAAAGGCGATAGGATCTCTTTGAGTATCGCCAGCGCTTCGATTATCGCAAAAACCTCCCGGGATTCTCTCATGCGCCGGCATTCAAAAAAATACCCCGCTTACGGATTTGAGAAGAATAAGGGTTATGGCACTCTTTACCATAGAAAAGTGCTGGCTGAACTTGGAGCCAGTCCAATTCACAGGCAGAGTTTTAAAGTAAAAGGGATTGTTTGTGATAATAATTGCGATATTTGAAAAGGCGGAAAAGGTTGGATGATCAGCCGGTTTATTTTCTAAGATCTCGGATCCTTCTGGGAGGTCTAAAAGCAGTTATCCATAAAAGTAATCCAGAAATTACAGGAGAGTAACGATGAGTAAGGGTAAGATCAAGCGTCAGTATGGACTCTGGGAGAGTCCCGTGACCGCTGCCAGTATTTCGGGTGGGCTGGAATTCGAGGACGTCCAGTGGGCCGAAAACGGAGTTCTGGTATGGTTGGAGAACCGTTCTGGCCGCGGGGTTATTGTCGTTAAACCGGATTGCGACGATGCATTTCGTGAATTAAACAGCGATTATTCTGTCAGAGCGAAGGTCGGATATGGTGGGGGCGACTTCTGTGTTGGACATGGAAAAGTTTATTTTATCGAATCCGATTCCGGGCGTATTTACATGCAAGCGCTTGAAAAGGGTTCTGCGCAAGCCATCACGCCCGCCTTTGGCAGGATGGCTTCTCCGACTGTGTCGCCTGACGGCAGATGGGTAGTGTTCGTACACTCCTATGAGGGGCAGGATTCGCTTGCCATAGTCGACTCACAAGGTGAATACTGGCCGCAGAAGATCGTCAGCGGTGATGATTTCTATATGCAGCCAACCTGGAGTCCGGACGGGGCATTGCTTTCATGGATTGCGTGGGACCATCCCAATATGCCCTGGGATGGAACGTTCCTGCGAATTGGTGAGATTGTCACAGGGGAAAGCGGACTTCCCGTGATAAAGAATGTGGAAACGATTGCTGGAGATTTTGATACATCAGTTTTTCAACCCCAATTTTCTCCGGATGGAGGATATATCGCATACATTTCAGACGAACCAGGTTGGTGGCAGATATACCTGCGTAATTTAAAAAGTGGAGAAATCCATCAAATCACAGCAGGGGATGCAGAGCATGGTTTGCCTGCCTGGATCCAGGGACTCCGGATGTATGGTTTCAGCCCGGATGGCAGGAAAATTATCTACATAAAAAATGAAGCCGGTTTTTACAGCCTTTGGTTGTACGATCTGGTATTAAAAACCCACTACAAAATTCCTGTCGATCCCCAGTATTCTTATCTGTCTCAGATCAGCATTGGTGATGATGGAATCGCAATGCTAGCTTCTGGAGGAAAAACACCTGATAGAGTAATTGTTTTCCAGCCCGGGACTGATTGGAGAGAGGCACCGGTCGAGGTTGTCAGACGGGGTACGTCGGAGGAATTGACAGTGAAGGACTTTTCATCCCCAGAACCGGTCAGGTGGAGGGGAATGGATGATGGGATTGTTTTTGGATTGTATTACCCACCGACAAGTATAAAATATGAAGGGGTTGGTAAACCGCCTCTTATAGTGTATATCCACGGCGGGCCTACCGGACAGTCGACCTCTGAATTTAATCCGCGTGCCCAGTTTTTCACAAGCAGGGGGTATGCCGTTCTGGAAGTGAATTACCGCGGCAGCGCTGGATTTGGTCGTGAGTACCGGGACAAATTGCGCCGAAACTGGGGTGTATTTGATGTTGAAGATGCCGTCAGCGGCGCCCAGCACCTCATCGATGAAAACCTGGTTGACAAAGAAAGATTGGTCATTCTGGGGGGCAGCGCAGGCGGATTCACTGTGCTTAAAACACTCGAAGATTACCCCGGCTTTTTCAAGGCCGGGATATGCCTCTATGGGGTTTCAAACCAGTTCACCCTTGCTGCAGAAACCCACAAATTTGAAGCGTTTTATTCTGTTTCGCTTCTGGGACCGTTGCCTGAAGCCTCAGCGTTATACCGGGAACGTTCACCGGCGTTTTTTGCCGACAGGATTGAGGACCCAATCGCGATTTTCCAGGGCGAGGATGATGTGGTTGTTCCCAAAAGCCAATCGGACGAGGTGGTTTTATCCCTCCAGAGCAGGGGTATCCCGCATATATACCATGTTTATCCGGGCGAAGGGCACGGGTTCAGGAAATCAGAGACGAAAAAGCATTTTTACGACCAGGTTGAAAAATTCCTGCGCCAGTATGTGATTTTTACATGAATAAGGTGCATTTATTCCAGGGGATTTTCTCCCGGTTCTATCTCATTCGATAATTCTTTTTCATTTATTTGCCCGGTATGGTCGGGAATTATTTTTGTTCCGAATGTTGAGGCGTAAACTCTGGTAAAAACTGCGCCAAAAAGAAATATCTGGGCGAGAATGTAAAAGGTCATCAGCAGGACAGCAACGGTTCCCGCGGCTGCAAACGCGGAAGTGACTTTAGCCTTTTGAAGATACAAGCCCAGCAGCCAGACTCCGACAACAACCAGAACAGCAGTTACGGTTGAGCCAATCCAGACATCACGCCAGCGGATTTTAACATCCGGGAGTATTTTATATATCAGCGCGAATGAAATTGTCAAAAGTCCGATCGTGCCCAGAATGTTTACTAATTGGAGAGGATCATCCAGACCTATCAGTGAATAAAACATCGAGGAAATCAGATTTAACATAGCGGATGCAATAATTAAAACAGCAATCCCGATCACCATCGCAAATGCCAGCAAACGATTTTTTATTAATAATAAAGTCGTACCTTGTCTGGGAGGCGGTACTTTCCAGATCGTATTTAAAGCATATTGGAGCTGAAAAAACAGCATTGAAGCCGCGAAGAATAGTGCAATTATTCCAATGATCGAGATCAGGGCAGATCCTTCTGTAGAGCTTTGGGAGATCGAGATCACCGAATCTTGAATAAACGCGGCTACCTCCGGACCCAAGGTTTGTTCAATCCTATCCAGATATCTGGCAATGATTTCCTTTTCATTGAAAAAAATACCGGCTATTGTTATCCCGATAAAAATTGCTGGTGCAAATGAAAACAACGAATAATAAGCCAGTGCGGCTGCAAGCGTTGTGGGTCGTTCGCTCACCCAGATTTGATATATTGATTTTACGAAATGTATCAGGGATTCTTTTCTGTTCATTTGGAGCCCTCAAGCTTTGTTATCTGGTATTCTAATGGATTTTTAAGTATTCAAGTTAATAAAATCATCCGGTCTTACCGCAAAAACCCGGGAGGTTATTGCCTGTCGTACTGCACAGTGGCAAAAATGTCAGCGGTTAGTGCGAAGACCCAGGATATATTTTGTGGCTTCAGCTGCCAGGGAGGGAATAACCAGAAGCGGAAGGATGAACTGCCACTGAGACCAGTTAAGCGGGTAGGTCTCAAAAATTGTCTGCAGGAACGGGATGTAAACCACCAGCATAATAAGGGTAAATGACGAAATAACAGCCAGATTCATGTAGCGGTTATTAAACACACCTATTTTTAAAATTGGGTAACGCTCTGAACGGGCAGTGTATGCCCGCAGCAATTCGGACAGCGAAAGTGTCACAAATGCCATAGTCATGGCAATAAGAGGTTCATCCGGATACAGCTTCAATCCAATCAGGTAAGCTGACAGTGTAATTGATGTGATCGCGATGGTCTGGATTATTGTACCTTTGACCATAAAACGGTTGATAATCGGTTCAGTTGGCGGGCGCGGTTTTTGTTTCATGATATCCGGATCGCCTTTTTCGGTAGCGAGCGCCAGAGCAGGCGCCCCGTCAGTGATCAGGTTCAGCCACAGAAGCTGGAGGGCGGTCAGGGGCGAGGCGCCAGTGAACAGGGTCCCAAGGAAAATCGTGAGGATTTCAGCCAGGTTGCATGACAGCAGGTAATAGACAAATTTGCGGATATTGCTGTAAATAACCCGGCCTTGCTCGACTGCATCGACAATGCTGGCATAATTGTCGTCGGTGAGCACCATGTCGGCGCTCTCTTTGGCAACATCGGTGCCTGCAATACCCATTGCAACCCCAATATCTGCGCGCTTGATGGAAGGCGCATCATTGACTCCATCTCCAGTCATTGCGACAACCTGGCCGCCAACACGCAGGGCTTCAACAATTCGCAGTTTGTGCTCGGGTGATACGCGGGCATATACATCCGTAAGCATGACCTCGCGGCGCAATGATTCGTCATCCAGTTCAACCAGCGATTGGCCGGTTAGAACCTGGTGGCCGGGTTTAATAAGCCCGATCGATTCTGCGATCGCCCTGGCTGTTTTCGGATAATCGCCGGTTATCATCACAGTCCGGATGCCTGCTTCATTGCCTTTCTCAAGGGCTGCCGTCACTTCTGGACGGGGAGGGTCAATCATTCCAATCAAGCCTGCAAAGACCAGGTCTCTTTCAAGATCAGTCACATTTTCAATATCCGGTTGGTCCTGGGTGATGCGGTAAGCCATTCCCAGCACCCGCAGTGCGTCCTGGCTCATTAAATCGTTGGCAGTTAAAATGCGCATGCGCTGGTTCTCATCAAGCGGTGAAGTATGGTCATCCATGCTCTGGAAATGAGAGCAGTACTTTAAAACAATGTCTGGAGCGCCTTTTACTGTAACTGCGTACAGATTCCTTTGTTCGTCAGTGTATACCGGGGATAAATCATCCGGGTGAGATTTTTCTATCCTGTGAATTGTGATCATTCGTTTTCGAGTTGAATCGAAAGGGATTTCTTGCAGGCGCGGGTATGCGGATAATATTTGTTTTAAATTCGCGCCTGCTTTTGCGGCTGCCACAATCAGAGCGCCTTCGGTGGGGTCGCCAATAACGCGGAAGGTTTTCTGGTCTTCGCTGGTGCCACTCACTTCTAATTCGGCGTTATTGTTTAGTGCTGCAATCCACAGGTTGGTTAAAACAGCCGGAAAATCCTTGATATCCACAGGTTTGTCGTCATGCATGAACTCGCCATAGGGAGCATAGCCGCTGCCCGAAATTTGAATGTATTCACCGTCAACCCACATCCTGATGGCAGTCATTTCGTTTTGTGTCAGCGTTCCGGTTTTATCTGAACAGATCACTGTGGCTGAACCCAATGTCTCCACGGAAGAAAGGCGCCTGATCAACGCATTACGTTCAATCATCTCGCGCATCCCCAAAGCAAGGCTGATTGTGACTACTGCGGGGAGACCTTCGGGGACTGCGGCAATTGCCAGGCTTATGGCGATGAGAAACATATCAAGCGGGTTTGAGCCGCGCAACCAGCCAACCAGAAATACCAGCCCGCAGACTGCGATAGCAGCCCACCCTAATGATTTTCCGAGTTGGTCGAGTCGTTTTTGTAGGGGAGTGGGCTCCTGTTCAACGGATTGAAGCATTTCTGCTATCATTCCGATCTGTGTATTCATACCCGTGCTGGTAACCACCCCTTTGCCTCGGCCGTAACTTACAACCGTTCCCATAAAAGCGGTATTTTTTCGATCTCCCGGGGGGATATCTGCAGCAAGGCGTACGGATGCGTCTTTCTGGGCAGGGATTGACTCTCCTGTTAACGCCGCTTCTTCTATACGAAGATTTATCGCTTCAAGAAGGCGTACATCGGCCGGGACATAATTACCAGTTTCCAGAATAACAAGATCACCCGGTACGAGCTGGCTCGAGGGTATAACCTGGTGCGAGCCATCCCTGATCACATGCGCTTCGGGTGCAGTTAATTTGTGCAGGGCTGACAGGGACTGTTCAGCGCGCAGATCCTGGAGGGTCCCAACCAGAGCGTTTAAAATTACGATTGCCAGGATTGCAGCAGCTTCAATGTAATCTCCAAGCAGCGCTGAAAGCACGGCTGCAATAATCAGAAGCATAACGACAAAATTATTAAATTGGGCCCAAAGCAACTGCCAGAAAGTCGTAGGAGTAGCTTCTTCCAGCTGATTAGGCCCAAACTGCTTCTGCCGCAGGGTTACATCATCTGCGGTCAATCCCAGATTGTCGAGCGTTTTTAATTCATCCAGCACCTGGTCGGATTCCAATGTGTGCCAGTTATTGTCATAAATTCGTTGGGTGCTGACCCTGGGGCTGAACTTTTCTAATGTCATTTCTATCCAGAAAGAGCGATTTTACCTTATCTTTTCTATCTGTGTTCTTTCAGTATAGCTATTTTTATATCATTGTTTGATTCTGGTTGAATTTTGTGGAGAAATTGATGGCAGCCCCAAAGATTTTATAAGGATTTTTGACCATCAGGTGCTGAATGCCGGAGTTTTGGTAATTTTACTATTGCTTTTTGATTATTCATCTGTAGAAAACTGTTGGAAATTCGTACTACGATAAATAGCAGTTGCATGACAATTGTCACTTTTGGGATGGAATATAACTTTGCTATAATTTTTTTTGAAATTTGGAAAATAAGTTTTCCTTTCCCGGTAAAAGAAGGGATGGTTATTTGCATCTGCAGGGTGGCTGAACTCAGGAGGATAGATGGATAAAGAAATGGAAGCTCTTCGCGGAAACGGAAGGGCAATAACGATACATAATAGAAAGCTCATTGTCCCAGACAATCCAATCCTGCCGTTCGTGGAAGGTGACGGGACCGGGAGGGATATCTGGCGCGCTTCTCAGCGTGTATTTGATGCGTCAGTTGAAAAAGCTTACAATGGCCAGCGCAAAATCGTATGGTTGGAAGTACTGGCAGGTGAGAAAGCATTTAACCAGACCGGTTCATGGTTGCCCGAAGAGACCGTTGAAGCATTCAGGGAATACCATGTCGGTATAAAGGGACCCCTGACAACCCCTGTCGGCGGAGGGATACGGTCATTGAACGTTGCTTTGCGGAAAGTATTGGATTTATATGTTTGCTTGCGGCCGGTGCGTTATTTTGATGGTGTGCCGTCACCTGTGAAACACCCCGAATATGTTGATATGGTTGTGTTCCGTGAGAATACTGAAGACATATATGCCGGGATAGAATTTGAAGTAGGTTCAGCCCAAAACATAGAATTTAAAAAAATTATTAAAAATAAATTTCCAGATGAATTTTCCAAAATTCGCTTTCCTGAGACCACCGGTATCGGTTTAAAACCGGTCTCTCGGGAGGGGACATACCGTCTGGTCAGGGCGGCTGTCCAGTGGGCTCTGGATAACAAGCGCCGCAGCGTAACGCTGGTTCATAAGGGCAATATAATGAAATTTACTGAGGGGGCTTTTCGAAAATGGGGATACGAACTTGCTGAAAGCGAATTTGGCGATCAAGTTTATACCTGGAGCCAGTGGCAGCGGTCAAAGGAGAGTAGAGGCGAGCAGGAAGCCAATCGCGAACAGGATCAGGCTTTAAAAGAAGGCCGGCTGCTTATCAAGGATGTAATCGCCGATATCGTATTCCAGCAAACGATAACCCGGGCGCGAGAATTTGATGTAATCGCGACTTTGAATCTGAATGGCGATTATATTTCCGATGCACTGGCGGCTCAAGTTGGGGGCATTGGTATCGCCCCGGGAGGGAACATTAATTACGAAACCGGGCATGCAGTATTTGAAGCCACCCATGGGACTGCACCCAAGTACGCTGACCAGGATAAAGTCAATCCGGGTTCAGTCATCCTTTCAGGGGAAATGATGTTCAGGTATCTGGGTTGGGACGAAGCCGCCGATTTGATTATTAAAGGCATGGAGGGGGCGATCGCCGCAAAGACCGTGACTTATGATTTCCACCGCCTTATGGATGGGGCTACGCTGATAAAATGCTCCGAATTTGGCGATAAAGTGATTGAACACATGAATAATTGAGCGGTTAATGTCCCGCTGTTTGTAAAAGGGGTTGTAAAATCAGATTAAATTGCCCTGCTGCGCTCTGAGCAGCAATGGTTACGGCGCTGTTGTTGGGGTGGCAGGAGGAGTTTCGACCGCCTCAGCTCCTGGCGGAGATCCAGAGGCTTCTGCCGCTTCCTGAGCTGTATTCAGCGCCCCGCCCAATACCCAGCGTTCAAAAATCTCAATCAGTTCCGGTTTCAGCGCTTTGGTGGGCGGCATCGGTCCGCCGGCTTCAATTTCCTCGCGGTACAGCATTCTGATCAGATTGCTGCCTAAATCTCCCGGGATTACATTCGGGGCGTAGTCGCCTGTTTCCATCACTTCTTCGTATGTGCCCATAAAATATTCACCGTTTTTCTTGCCAGGACGATGGCAGGATAAACAGTAGCGTTTGATGATTGGTTGGACATGCACCTCATATGAAGGCACTTCGTCAGGGGCGAGTTCTGGGACTGCTGAAGCTTGGGCGGCTTCTTCCGGGATCTCGACTCTGTCATCCCAGGTATAACGCATGAAAGCTACAATTGATTCGATCTCTCCGGGTCCGAGTTCCCCGCCAAAAGTGCGGGCGAAAGGCGGCATCCCCAGGGATGGTTGGCCAAAGGCAATGATATCGTAGAGAGACTGGTCGCTGCGGGTATACATTTCATCCTGGCTGTTAATTGGTTTGACCAGCACGCCTTCGAGACCCTCAACTCCAACGATCTCTCCGCCTTCGCCGTCCGCGCCGTGGCACTCGACGCAGTACAGGCCGTACAGCTCTTCACCGGCGACGATTTGTTCGCTAATTGTGCCGGCAACAGTGCCGGTTTCAGGCTGGGGAGGGGTTGTTACAGCGGCTTGAATTGTAAGTGCAATTATTCCGGCGACAATAACAGTCATTGCAGCAATGGCTAATTTCCTGTTGCGCCAGTACCGACTCGGGTTCCGGTCATATAACGGAAGCAGCAGCAGCGCCAGAACCCCCAGAGCCGGTATGATAGCAGTCCCGACCCATTCAAGCTGGCCTGGGAAAAATTTAAGCATTTCAAACAGGAAGAGGAAATACCACTCGGGTCGGGGGATATAGGCGGTATCGCTTGGGTCAGCTTTGGGTTCATTGGGTACCCCAACAAATATCGCCAAACCAATAAGAAGCAAGAATATCCCGAAAGAAACGATAAGGTCTTTGTAGACAATATCGGGATAGAATTTTATTCCCTTGCTCTTGGCCTGCTGGTACTTGTCGTAATAAGCTTTTTTATCCTGTTCGTTCATCCCATTCTTCCTCAGTCCTCTTCATCCGGTATAGCTGAAATGCCCAGACGAATAACCAGAAACATATGCAGACCGATCACTAAAGCCAGTAAAAGCGGGATAAACCAGATGTGTACCGAAAAGAAACGCGCCAGCGTCACCGCGCTCAGGTCGCTGCCGCCCCGCAGCACTCTCATGATGAATGGCCCGATTAAAGGGGCTGAACCTGCAATCTCAGTGCCGACGGTGGTTGCCCAGTAGGCACGCTGGTTCATCGGCAATAAATAGCCAGAGAAACCCATCCCTAAGGTTGCCAGCAGCAGCAGCACACCGCTTAACCAGGTCAATTCACGCGGGAACTTGTAAGAAGCATAGTAGAAGGTACGCAGCATGTGTGCAAAAACAACGATCACCATCAGAGTTGACCCCCAGTGGTGCATTCCCCGAATTAACCATCCAAAGGCAACACCATTCATAATATACTGGATGCTGTCATAGGCGTGGTCAGGGGTCGGCACATAATAAACTGATAGAAAGATACCAGTCACCCCCTGCATAACAAACAGGAACAGGCTTGCGCTGCCGAGCGTGAACCACCAGTTCACCTTTGGGATTTTCCGGTCGAAGATGGTGTCCCAGATAGAAATGATCCCCAGTCTTTCATCCAGCCAGGCGATAAATCTCGCTGCCATGTTATCCCACCTCCAGCCTGATGAATAATGTTTCATCTTCAATCTTTGTCTCGTAGCGGTCAAGCGGGCGTGGGGGAGGCCCTTTGAGGACTGTCCCCTCGCTATCAAATGCGCCGTCATGGCAGGGACACCAGTAAACCTGGTTCTCATCCTGCCAGGTGACCCTGCAGCTCAGGTGGGTGCAGGTGTTGTCGTAGGCTATGATTACCTGCTCGGTTTCCCGGTAGATATAGGCCCCGTAACTGTTGACGGTTTTCTCCCACCCGTTAATGGTCGTCCTTGTAAAGGTGAAAAGGGTGGGTGTGCCCACCGGGTAGGATTCAATCGGGCCAGCGGATATCCAGGCATCCGTGCTTTCCTTTCTTAAAGCTGGAGAGAGCAGGTATCCAATTGCGGGAAAACCAACGACCACACCCATGATTGAACCAAGGACGACGGTGACAATCCTGACAAATTCATTCCGGCTGAGGTGGGGTGATTTTGTCATGAAGCGTATCCTTTTTTATGCAGGCTGTTTTATTGCAGCAATTCGCATGTAAAAATGTTCTGGGTGAAAATTGTTTCAGATTTTACCCTTACTGTAATTCAATTTCAAGATTAATATATGTTGAGTCATTGGAAAAACAATTTGATAATTTTTTAGCGTGCGGCACTGGGTAATTATATGGTGTAAGGGATAAAATTGATCAGGATGACTGAAACTAATAACGTATGAGTATTGTCACTTTCCGGGGGTAAGGCAGCAGTGCGATAATATCGAAAGTTGACGACAAAGGGGTCGAATTAAATAAAAGTTGGAGGCGAGTATGGTTCTGAAAAGGAATGTCGGCCTGAAGGGTTTCAGATACCGTGGGGGGGGTCCAATGTGGGCATGGATACTGCACAGGGTCAGCGGCCTTGCCATGGTTTTATTTGTTGGGATGCACATTCTGGCCTCGTTCTCCATGCAGCAGTTTGGCAGCGACCTGGCTACCTCATTGAACATTGTATATGAATCTGTTTATTTCCAGATTTTCATCTTTTTTGTTGTCTTCTACCATGGATTAAATGGCCTGCGGATTATTATTCTGGATACCTGGCCGCAGACGCTTGAATACCAGCGAGAGGTTACCTGGCTGCAGTGGTTGATATTTATACCGGTATATGGATTAACAGTTGCAATAATGGTTTTGAACAACATAAGCGGAAGCTAATATAGACCCGAGAAAGTTATCAATAAGGAAGTAATTACATGACTACCCGGACAGCTCCTCAAATAGGTTTCAGTTTTGAATACTTTATGTGGATATTTACGCGTATATCGGGAGCGGCCCTGATTTTATTGGCGCTGGCTGGGATTGCAGCCGCCTTCTGGATGGGAGCCCGCACCCAGCTAGATGTCGCCGCCCTGATGCGCTGGACCTTTTTCCCAAATCCAAATCACGTGGTAAACAGCGAAATCCCGGATGTTACCCTGGGGTGGGCGAACGCATACTGGCAGATCATGCAAATGATGATCGCTTTCTTCGGGGTTTCTCACGGAATAAACGGGTTGCGGGTGGTGGTTGAGGATTACATGGGCCACACCTGGTGGCGCCCGCTTTTGCGCGGAATCCTCTTCCTGCTGTGGCTGTTTATCCTTATTGTGGCCGTTTACGTTATTCTGGCTTCCTGATTGTAGGAGAAGCGATATGACCCAGTATCATAAATATGATGTCGTTATAGTGGGTGCGGGCGGAGCGGGATTGACTGCCGCAATAAACGCCTCAAAAACCGCCAGCACGGCGGTCCTAAGTAAGCTTTATCCGACCCGCTCCCATACCGGGACAGCCCAGGGTGGAGTGGGAGCTGCCCTGGGGAATATTGAAGAGGATAAGCCGGAATGGCATACCTTTGACTCGGTCAAAGGCAGCGACTACCTGGGAGACCAGGATGCGATTGAGTTTATGTGCCAGGAAGCCGTTCAAACAGTCTATGAACTGGAACACATGGGTCTGCCGTTTTCACGTACCCCCGAAGGGAGGATCGCCCAGCGCCCATTTGGCGGGCACACCAATAACATAACCGGCAAACCTGTCCAGAGAGCTTGTTATTCGGCTGACCGAACCGGGCATATGATCCTGCAGACCCTTTACCAGCAGTGCATCAAGCATAACGTCAGGTTCTTTGATGAATTTCAGGTTGTGGATTTACTAATTGAGGGCGGTGTGGCTGCCGGTGTTGTGGCGATAGAGATTCTGACCGGCGAACTGCATGTTTTTCAAGCAAAATCTGTTGTTATCGCAACTGGAGGTCACGGCAGGATCTGGGAAATCACCTCAAATGCCTACACATATACCGGTGATGGTGTCGCAGTTGCGATGCGCAGGGGAATACCTGCAGAAGATATGGAGTTTTTCCAGTTCCACCCGACCGGTATCTATAAAATGGGTATCCTGATCACCGAAGGAGTCCGGGGCGAAGGCGGGGTGCTGCTTAACAATGAGGGTGAGCGCTTCATGAACCGCTATGCACCCACTGTAAAAGACCTGGCTTCACGTGATGTGATCAGCCGGGCGATGTATCTAGAAATGCGCGATGGGCGCGGCATTAATGGAAAACGCTATCTTAATCTGGATGTTACCCCGATGACAGTCAACAAATACGCCATCGAGGATGGGCGCACCAAACCAGACGGCAGCCCTTATGTGGTTACGGCTGAAGAGATTCTGGCAAAATTGCCGGATATCATCGATTTCGCCCGTACCTACATTGGTGTTGACCCGGTTTCCGAACCGATGCCGGTCCAGCCGACTGCCCATTACGCCATGGGTGGCATCCCTACGAACATGTTCGGGGAAGTGGTCCTCGATAAGGAAAATACGGTCCTGCCTGGCTTGTATGCAGCAGGGGAGGTCGCCTGTGTGTCCGTTCACGGAGCGAACCGGCTGGGAACCAACTCGCTGCTGGACATCATTGTTTTTGGTAAGTTTTCTGGATTGAAAGCCGCCGAATACGCTAGAGAGGTCAATTACCAGACTCTGCCAGAAGACCCGGACGGTTTTTCAAGGCAGCAGCTGGATGGAATTCTTAACTCAAATGGTGAAGAGAACGCAGCCGATATCGCTCGCGAAATGAAAGATGTAATGTTCGACCATGTCGGCGTTTTCCGGACGGAAGAGGGGATGCAAAAAGCGCTGGACAAAGTGCTTGAATTGAAGGGTAGATTTAAAAATGTGAAGACGGCAGATCTGGGCAATATGTTTAACACTGAATTGCTGAATCTCTGGGAACTTGGCAACCTGATCGAGCTGGCTGAGGTGACCACGGTATCCGCCCTGGCCCGCAAGGAGAGCCGGGGCGCCCACGCCCGCGAGGATTACCCGGAAAGGGATGATGTAAACTGGCTCAAACATACCCTGGCATGGATGCGGGATGGTAATGTTGAATTGGATTATAAACCGGTGACGATCACAAAATACGAACCCAAGAAGCGGGTTTATTAAGTTCGGGAGGCGCTCATGCAGGTGACATTACGGGTATTTCGCTTCAATCCTGAGACGGACAAGAAGCCGCATTATGAAAGTTACAAAATGGATGCCGAGCCAACCGACCGCGTTCTTGACCTGCTAGAATATGCTAAAAGTTATTTTGATGGAACGCTTTCCTTCCGGCGCTCGTGTGCCCACGGCGTCTGCGGTTCGGATGCTGTCCGCATTAACGGGCGCAACCGCCTGGCCTGCAAGGTTCTTGTTAAGGAGTTGAAATCAAAGAAAATTACCATTGAGCCGGTCCTGGGTATGAGAGTGATTAAAGACCTGGTTGTGGACATGGAACCGTTTTTTGAACATTACCGTTCGGTTATGCCCTACCTGGTAAACGACGAACCACCGCCAAGCAGGGAGAGAATACAGAGCGCCGAGCAGCATGAGCGATTTGATGACACTACCAAGTGCATCCTGTGTGCCTGCTGCACAACCTCCTGCCCGTCATTCTGGTCGGGCGAGGATTATGTCGGCCCGGCTGCGATTGTGGCTGCGCACCGTTTTGTTTTCGACAGCCGCGACCGGGCTGGCGCAGAGCGTCTAAAAATCCTGAACGACTCTTTTGGCGTGTTCCGCTGCCATACGATATTTAACTGCACGGAATGCTGCCCGCGCGAGATAGAAGTGACCCGGGCGATCGGTGAGGTCAAAAAGGCGATCGCCAGCGGAAAATTAGACTAGAATTTCCACGTGCTATAATTCAATACCTTGCCCCAGTAGCTCAATGGATAGAGCAAGGTCCTCCTAAGACCGAGGTTGTGGGTTCGACTCCCGCCTGGGGCATACCTGTTTAAAAAAATTATTCCGTGAAAAACCCCATGCAGAAGAAAAACAACCGGATTGGGGCTTGTTAATGAAAAATGAATTCAGGTTAGCATAACGAGGATTGAAGTTTATTCAATTTTTGTGGAGGATAACAATGACAGATGAGACCTCAAAATCGCCCGAAGAATTGATCGAAAGTATGGAGAAAGCCCAGCACCCGGTCACCCGTCAGGATGTAAAAGAGGAATTCCGGCCGGAATCTTCGAAAAGCAGCAATGCCGTCCCGATTGTTGCTATCATCGCCGGCGCGCTTGTCTTGTTGGCTTGTATTATCTCCTGTGCTGCGGTGGCATATGCGCTTGTTGCCAATCCGCCCTGGTGAGAGATGGCGGATAACGAAATTATGGTGACATGAGGGATTCCCACACCTGGGAAAATGCCGGCAAGAATCCCGGGATGGAAGTATGACCTGGTGCACTCAGCGATCCTGGCCATCCTCCCTGCATCTGGAGAAGGGATAGAATTCAGGGAACTACCGGGTCTGGTGGAGGGTAAAATATCCAGGCTGGATTTGGAGAAACTGGGTTTGGTATCCTGGTACACAACTATTGTCAAACTGGAAATGGAATTGCGGGGTGAACTGGAGCGGGTCCCGGGTTCGAAACCTCAGCGTCTTCAGCGGAGTATGAATTAATTTTATTGAGTATATTCACGGAAATTCTTAGGGATGATGATATACTGAAAATCAGTGTTTAGGTTGCTCACATAAAAGCATGGCTTAATTCAGATACTACAGGAGGCAATAATGGCTTACACGATGAATACAACTCTCAAAGAACTTTTAAGGGACCCCAATGTCAGACCGCTCATCGACCAGTACCTGCCCGGTGTGGCGGATAACCCGATGCTCTCGATGGTTGAGGGCATGACCCTGCAGGCTATTGTGGATAATCCCATGGCAGGTCAGTTTGGGATAACAGAGGAAAAGGTCCAGTCAATCCTGGATCAGGCTAACAAAATGTCGTAATTGAGCAAATATATCGAAGGCGCAAAGCACACTTCTATATTTGAGATATTTTCAATCTTTCTCTAATCAGAAGTGTGCTTTGCTGTTTATTAACTGCCCTCACCCGCAGCCGGTGTAATCGTACGAACCGGAGGACGATTGGTTTGTATTTCCAAAATTGTCGCCGGCTTCGACATAATAGCGGATCGTACCAACCGGAGTGCCTAATCCATCGCTGACGGATGCGCCTGTGTCCGATATCCAGAATCCCGATCCGGTTTCGCTCATCGAGATTGAATTCCAGCCCTCGCCGTTCAGGTTGTAATAATAGGTTGCCCAGGCCACGCCTGAAGGATCGCTGATGCTTGCCTGCAGGTAAACATCGCAACCTTCCCATACCAGTGAGCGGGAACCAATGCTGGGGCCTTCCGTATCTGCAGGAGGTTCTGGTTCTTCGGTCTCGAGGTCGCAGAACCCGGCGACCTCCAGGGTCGCCCAGCGTTCTTCGAACTCCTGGTTGGTTTTTTCAACGCTCAGGTTGAAGGTGGTGGTCTCGCACGGACAGACCGTCTTCGCCCCGGAATCAGGTACGTATGCCCCATCCAGGTAGGCGCCAAGGCCGCCTTCCACGTACCATTTCACATCCGCGCAGTTTCCGGCATCGACGTATGCCGGGTCAACATAGAACTCAATAAAAAGGTCCTGGGTGGTGTCCGTGGTCGGGCTGACTGTCACAGTGGGAGTCTCAGTGCCGGGCGTGGTTGATGTTGTGGGAGTGCCTTCAGTCGGGGTGACCGTCACGGTGCCTGCCGGCTGGCAGGTGCCGATGCAGATTTGGGCTGTGGTCGGGTTTCCGCCCCCGGAACGCGCTTCCAGGATATATTCCCCTTCAGCCGGGGGGATCCACAGGCTGTCGGCTCTCACCAGGGTGCCTTGCGGGTCAAGCGGTACTGCCGGTCCAGCCGGAACTTCCTGCCCGTTGGCCCGGATGGATATACTGCCCCCGCTGACGGCATGAATAACAATTGTCAGCGGTTCCATTGGCAGCTCTGCCCCGTCCGGGGGGTACTCGATCCAGATATTCTGGCTTGATCCTGTCTCTGCTTGTGGTTGGGCGAGTTCTTCCCCCGAAGTCTGGGGAATAGCACCCAGATTTTCACAACCACAGATGAAGATTGTCAGGACAGCCAAGGTTATAATGATTGGGACGCTCCCAGAAATTCTCTGCTTCCAGTTAAAATTTTTAGCGCTCATAGCAGCCTCCCTTGCATTAAAAAAAATCCAAAAGGATATACGAAGGTCAAAATTTTAAAATCCAATCTTTCAATTCTTTCCTGTTTTTTTGATTGGTTCCATGATTCAGGGTGAGCAAGAACCTGCGGTGTAATTTCCACCCGCATCTTTGCAAGCCGCGCCCACTCTGGGCGCCTTACAAGCGCAGGCGCCGCTCAGACAATGGTTATTATGGTGGCAGTAATCTCCTGCCAGCCCGGTATCGTCAATCGGAGCACAGAGGTCGTTTGCGCAGTGGCGTGAACTGCAGTCATCATTATCATTACAGCTTTTACCGTTTTCCAGTCCATTCCAGTAACCGCAGTAACCGTGGTTCCCCGGATCAGAAGTGAAGTATTTATAGTCCTTACAGAAACTCCCGGACCTACCCGAGGGGCAGACGCAATATTGGTTTCCGCAGTGTTTGATGTGGTGGCAGTAATCTCCCAAACGGCCGGTGCCATCTGGCGGGGAGCATTTTTCATTGGCGCAGTAACCGGAGGCGCATTCCTTATTTTTGGTGCAGTAATCACCGTTTTTGATCCCCGCCCGACAGGTATTATGGTCAATTACTTCAGGATTATTAAAATCTCGGCAGGTTTTCCCATCCCTGCCGGATTTACACTGGCAAACGCCGCTCTCGCAGTGAGCGTTTTTATGGCAGTAATCATTCTGTTTGCCGTCTCCATTTGGTGCGCATAATCCATCATCGCAAAATCCGGTTTCGCACTCCGAATCACGCACGCAAACGGCGTGATTCGGAGATTTGATTTGCGGTCCTGCTCCGGGGATTGGGGCCGGTCCGCTTGCTCTGTCTGTGATATTCACCGAAACTTTACAGAATCCTCCCGGCGATTCAATGAAATAGCCATTATCAAATCCCTGCCAGGTCGGGCTGGATTTTTGGATCACAAGATCTTTGCTCTGGCAGATATCCGGTATATAAAAGCCCAGCGTGAGGGTGTCATTAGGCGCCATCCCAACCGTAACGCTGTTATTTTCAGGCTGGCCGTCTAAAGGAAACTCGTTTAATAAATACTTCTTTCCCTCCAGCAGCATCCGTGCTGACCTGCGGCTGTATTGGTTGGCGAAAAGGTAGATTTCCGAGGCAGCCGCGCCAGTGGGGCTGTTGATTTTTGATTTGTCAATGGTGAGGTCATTAAATGTGATCTCCAGGCTGTCGTTGGGAGATTCGGTGAAACACTTTTCCTTCTGGGGTTCGCTTGGTTTGGATTCGCCTTCCGGCCCATGAGCGCTCATCTGGTAGGTGCATGAGCAGCCAACCGGTTCTGAATAATAGTTAAATAAGGTTTTACTCTCTTCTTTACCAATCGGCTGGGGAAATTTGACCTGTCCGGTTTTACCAGGACAGTTGTACTTGCGGTACAGGATGAATCCATCAATGCGGTCCAGGTATTTTTTATCAAAATCCCAGGCAAGTTCCCGGTACCCATCGCCGGTATGTTCTGTGATACTTAGATTTGTTGGGGAGGGGATGGCGTTGGAGAATGAGTTATCCGCCCACATCCAGTCATCGATCCAGACTTTATACCAGAGGTTGAATCCTTCCGCTTTTCCCGGCCATAATTTTTCCTTGCTGTCGGGAGCGGTAAGGTCCTTTTTATTATGTACAGCTCCAAAACTTTTGAGCTCAATTGGGGCTGGTAAATTGGCAGCCCCCTTGGAGGGGTCACCTCCGGTGCCAATAATTGTCAATCTTGTATACGCATCATCAGAGCGGTATAATTTTTCCGGGGCAGGCCAGGTCAATTTGTATTGCATGCCCAGTTCGCCCGCCGGAAAGTACTTGCTTTGAGCGGTTGGAATTCTATAAATAAGATTTCGGCTGCCTTCGGCATGCAGTTTGATTGAACCCAGGGGGATATTTTTTGCAGTTGGATAAAATGAGACCGGCTGGAAGACTAGCTGCTTGTACAGGGGCGTGGATTTGCACTGCTTGGTTTCCGGCACCTCAACCCTCCCGTAATTGCTGCTGCCTATCTGCGCCTGGATGCCAGCCCCACTGTGGGCGACCACCTTGTATTCATATTTAGCGGGTCCGGGAACCGTATCAATATAATTGCCGACATTGGGTCCCAGGCTTTTGATCTCCCTCGGCTTGATCTCGCCGGATATCTGGCGGTAGATTTTATAGCCATCTTCTTTCTCGACGTCTGTCCAGGATAAAGTTACCTTGCATTCCCCGGAAAGAACAGCCTTGAGAGGGTCCGGGTCTTTCAACTTAAAACCCGGGAGCAGGCTGATGGAATCCTTATCCGGAAAGATTTTCGCCGGGAGCATCTCTGCGATTTTTATGCTTGGGAGAGCGCCGGGTTTAAACCCCGGCAGGATATCAGCCGCCCCGCCGGGAAGCGGGTTTAATCCCCCACCTTTTTTGGTGGAGTCATCCTTTTTCGGCTGGGGCGGATTGTTGACATTGACTTTGCTTTTTGGCTTGACCGGGTTTTTTATCCCGGGATTGGCGTTCTGGATCCCCCCGGCGGAATTGTTCGATTTGCTGGCGATTTTTTCGATCGTATCGCCCTCCTCGGCGATATAGAGGGCAGAACCGGGCGTTGGCTCGGTTGCCTGTTCACCGCTTACCTCAATATTGATAGTGAGCGATTCGCCCATCTCGCCTGATGGATTGAATGCCCTGGCGACCATCATGTACCTTCCGGGTTCATCGGCTGACATCCCGTGGTGCAGGCTGAAAGGGTTGAGCCCCTCATTGTCCGGGCTGGACTGGGAGGCGACCAGCTGGTCGTTCACCCACAGGTCGATCCGGTTGACGCCACCTTCATCCCGGGCGGTCACAAAAACCAGGAATGAATCACCTTGCTGGTACTGTGTGCCGGGCAGGGGTTCCTGGAAGGTAACCTCCGGGCCGGGGTTGGGCGGGTACTCTCCGCTGGCAGTTGCCTGGAAATAGCGCGGGTAAAGGTAGAAGTATCCAACTGCGGCTGTCGCCAGCAGCAACCCAAGGATAAGAATAAGACCTGTTAGGCCGAGCAGGGTTGGTTTCCAGCATCCACCTTTCTGTGGGGTTTCAGCTATCCCGAGCGCCTCGCCCTGGGCGGTCAGCATTACGTTTGGCCCCAGGTTTATGCGGGTGCCGTCCCGCAGGAAGACCGGCTGCTTCACCCTTTTGGCGTTGACCCACACACCGCTCTTCGACCCCAGGTCTTCAATGACCCACCTGCCCTCGCGCCTGGATATCAGCGCATGGTGGGCGGAGACATCCGGGTCGTTGATGAGGATATCGTTTTCCTCAGTGCTCCCGATGGTGACGATATTTTTATCCAGGTTGAAGGATTTGCCTGCTTCTGGACCCTGCCGGATTACCAGCGTGGGCGGTAAATACTCGTCTTGCGCCATTGGTTTACCCTCCATGGTTGGTCGAACTTAATGGTGTCATGAAAAAACCAAGCTGGGCTTGTTTTTCCCAATCATGAGTGAAAAATTAGAAGCACACGTTATTTTACTTTTATCAATGCTACTTGTGAAGGTGAAATCCTTCACAACCCGGTCAATTTTTTGGATCAGCCCGACATTTGATGGGATATAATCGATCAACCTGACCCTGAACGGGTTGTTTTGAGTTTAGGCTCTCATTTTTTTACAGTTTGGTATACAGGCTATCTCCTGATGACAGTTTTTCCTCAGCTAATGCTGATCCTGATTGGAATATTCTTGGTTTTAACCCTGATCGGATTTGGACTGGTATCCTGGAAGGAGGGGGAAATCCGGGCGAGGCGGGTTTCTACGGCTCTGGGTGTTGGGGCAGTGGTCATTTTTACTCTTCTGCTGCTCTCTCCAGAGGTCGTTCAAATGATTGCCCTCGGCATCCTGTTATTTTTAGCGATCATCTCCGCTGCCCTATTCTTTTTACCCGTCGGGATATTAAAACCCGCCTTGGAAATCCCGGCCAGCAGGGTTGATGAGCGTGATATTCCTTTCGCCCGCCTGCGGCTGCAGCCCGGCAGCCCGGAATACGAATCTTATTACGCAGCCCGCCCCGAAAACGAGCCTGTGGATAATCGCTTCCGGTCGAAACCGGGTCTGCTGTCCCTTGAAGCCCGCCTGGCAGATCCTTATTTGTTCGCCTGTGCAGAAGGGAGTTTCTTCCTGACGGATGGGCTGCGTGAATCGGTTGAAGGCCCGGTTTCTGGAACGGTGCAGGACCTTCCAATCGAAGCAATGACTGTTTTTGTAAAGAATCTGGCGCGCTATTACGGCGCAAAAGACGTCGGGATCTGTGAATTGCAGCCTTACCATTATTATTCGCATATCGGGCGCGGGACCGGTACCTATGGCGAACCTATTTCAGTCGAACACAGTTTCGGGATCGCCTTTACGGTTGAAATGGACTTTGACATGGTCGGGGCGAGCCCGTGCCCGCCGGTTGTGATGGAGTCCGGCAGGCAGTACGTTGAAGCCGCCCGGATTGCGGTTCAGCTTGCAGCCGTGATCAGGGACCTGGGTTACCCGGCCCGGGCCCATATTGACGGGAACTACCGGGTGATCGCGCCGCTGGTAGGTCGCGACGCCGGACTGGGGGAGATCGGGAGGATGGGAATCTTGATGACCCCCCGGGAGGGACCCAGAGTCCGGATCGGAGTCGTGACCACCTCGCTGGAACTGATCAGCGATGATTACAAGCCGGATATGGCGCTGATCGATTTCTGCACAATCTGTATAAAATGCGCTGAGAACTGTCCCAGCCGCTCAATACCGTTCGACAACAGGGGCCAAAATAACGGCGCCCTGCGCTGGCAGATCGATTCGGACACCTGCTTTTTGTACTGGAATGTGATTGGGACAGACTGCGCCAGGTGTATGGCGGTCTGCCCGTTCTCCCATCCGGACAGTTTCAGCCACAATCTGGTCCGGAGCGGCATCTCACGCTCTGGCTCTTTCCGGCGGGTGGCATTGAGGCTGGATGACATTTTTTATGGGAAAAAACCAGCCGCACGAAAAGTGCCTGGCTGGATCGAAGGGATTGGAAGGAGTTAAAACATGGAATTCACACGAAATGGAAACCGGCGGGTTGTGATTACCGGAATGGGCGCGGTTACTCCTCTGGGGTTGCTTAGGAAGTTCTGGGAGAGTTTGCTGGCAGGCCAATCAGGTATCCGCCGGATTACCAGGTTCGATCCAGCCGATCTGGAGGTTCAGGTTGCAGGGGAGGTTGATATTGACCTGAAAGACCACTTTTCCCCAAGAGATTCACGGCGGATGTCACGCGCCTCCCAGCTGGCTTTAATTGCAGCAAGGATGGCGTTGCAGGACTGCGGGTTGACTGGGGAAGAAGTCAGGGGAAATGGCGACCGGGTTGGCGTGGTTATTGGTACCGGTAATGCCGGTTTTGAACTGCTGGTAGACATGTCCTACGAATATCTCTTAAAGGGGAAAAAGCCGCTGCCGACTGTGTTTGTCAACGGTCTGCCAAATTTGCCGGGACACCATATCAGCGTGGAAATGGGCGCGACCGGCCCGCTGGTTACTATCGTAACTGCCTGCGCCAGCGGCACCCAGGCTATAGGCGCGGGTATAGAAATGATCAGGGGTGGGAAGGCGGACCTGGTATTTGCAGGCGGCGCAGACAGCATGATCCGCAAGGAGGTCATCGCCGCATTTGATTCGATGCGGGCCCTGCCCAGGGGCTTCAATGAAAAACCCGCCTCTGCAAGCCGCCCATTTGATGCAGACCGGGAAGGGTTTGTGCTCGCTGAAGGAGCGGGGGTTCTGGTTATGGAATCTCTGGAAAAAGCCCAGGAAAGAGGCGCCCGGATATATGCTGAACTGCTGGGACACGCTGTTTCCTCTGATGCCAAGCATATCACCGCGCCGGATGAGACAGGTCTGGGTGCCCAGAAAGCGATGCGCTGGGCTCTTGATGATGCTGGATTGAATCCCGCAGAAATTGATTACATTAACGCCCATGGAACTTCCACCAGGTTGAATGATTCGACTGAGACCAAAGCGATTAAGGGGGTTTTTGGCCAGAGGGCATACCGGATACCGATAAGTTCGTCAAAAAGTATGATCGGGCACTCCATGGGAGCTGCCGGCGCGCTGGAGGCGCTAGTTTGCACCCTTTCTATACAGGATAGAATAGTGCACCCGACGATTAATTACGAAACCCCTGATCCGGAGTGTGATCTCGATTATGTCCCAAACCAACCCCGCCAGGTAGCGGTTAATTTCGCCTTATCGAACAGCTTTGGATTCGGGGGTCAGAACGCCTGTCTGGTTTTGGGGAGGATATAGCTGAAATATCAAAAAGGGCTAGAATCCCCGTTTCTGTCCTTCCCAGGGCGGTTCTTTCCCGAGCTTGAATTCCTCCACACTTGGGCCCTTCAGATTGTCCAGCCGCCACAGCCCGTAGAGGTAGCTTAAGACCAGCAGCAGGATGATGGCTGGCCAGCCGCTCAGGATCTGGAAGATGCCCAGGGTGCCTGCAGCTTGGTTCTGGAAGAGTTCAAATTGTAAGAATGTTCTCAGACCGAAGAAAATTGCCCAGGCAAGTGTGACCTCGCTGTATACCGGCCGGACTCTTGGATGCCAGTACCACTCCAGGGGCCAGCGGCGGGCAATATTACTGGTATAAGCCACCAGCGGGCGCTTGATCAAAACACTCACAAGGCACAGAATTACCGTAAGGACACCGGTAATAATCCCCGGCAGGAAATATCCTTCCGCCCGACCGGTTAAGTAGGCTATCCCTGCAGCGAGCAGCACTGCCCCGATGCCTCCCAGAGCGAACCTTACCGGCTGGCCTCTGGCGAGCCGGTAAACCGCAAATATTAATGCAACAGCCAGCGCGCTGCCAGCCGCCACATTCAATCCTGCAAAAGCGTTAGCCAGGATAAATATGAGCGGGGGCAGGACCGCATCCAGCCAGTTGCCTCTGCCGGTTAACACCGAGCGGAGCTCTTCCTTGATCTCCTGAACCCGGTTCTGCGCGTTCATTTCCACCCCGGTAGGTAAATATCAAAGCCGAAGCGTAAACCCAGGGCAAATCCTATGATCAGTGTTATCAAGAGCAATGCGATCCAAATGGGGTATGCGCTTCCGAAAGGATCGATTTTGCACCACAGCCGTTCCAGAAAGCCGCGCTCATCAGCACAACCAGACCTTTCTTCTGTTGCAGGGGGTGAGTGTTGGTTATCTGCCGGTTGATTATCCGCCATTGCTGTTCTTCCTGGAATTATCCGGTGTGCTCAAGAGTTATTGCCTGCGCTTCACCCCCAGCAATTTTACCAGCAGGCTCGTCCGATCCGGAAGTTGGGTGAACAATGGTTGCCATAGCGTCGATGGCGCTGCGGTCGCTAATGACCTGGTCAATATGCCCATCCAGCATACTGATCACTTTATCGACAAAGGGTACCATCCGCAGGTCGTGGGTGACCATGATGCCGGCTCTTTTCTGTTCGTGAACCAGATTCGCGAATGTCTCCACAACCTGATAGGCGCGCTGGGTATCGAGGTTGGCAGTAGGTTCGTCAGCCAGTACAAGGCTCGGTTCATGCACCATGGCGCGTGCAATTGCGACTCGCTGCTGCTCGCCGCCAGATAGCTGGTTGGGCAGGTTATTCAGACGGTGGTCCAGACCCAGACGGTCGAGCATTTCTTTTGCCCGTTCCCGGCCCTCCTTATTCATCCTTTTATTCAGTCGCAGCATCAGTTCCACATTTTCAAGCGCCGTCAGGAAAGGTACAAGGTTGTTTGCCTGGAAGGTAAAACCAATTTTTTCCCGCCGGAAGCGGGTCCGTTGCTTGGTTTTCATTTTACCCAGGTCCTGGCCGTCAATTTTTATTTCTCCTGAGGTGGGTCTTAATAATGTGGCCAGCATGGCAAGCATGGTGGTTTTGCCGGAACCGCTCGGTCCCACCACTGCAACGAATTCACCATCGCCAATTTCAAATGAAACCTGGTCAACAGCAGTGACAGCTGAGGCGCCCTCGCCGTAGATTTTTGTCACCTGGTTTGTTGTAACTGCTATGCTCATATTCTTTTACCCCCTTATAATCCTATCGCCCGCAGCGGCTCTACCTTTAAAGCAAGCCGGATGGAAACCAGCCCGCCTATTGGACCGATCACCAGCAGGGCTGTGATCGCCCCCAGAATGGCTGTGCTGTTAAATTCCGCTGGTATCTCATCGGGCATACCCATCGCGATCAGAAATGTCCCTATCACCCCCAGTAAAACACCGAATACAGATATCGTTACAATCTGTAGAATTGTCATCCCGGCGACCGTACTGTTGCCAGTCCCAATCGCTTTGAGCATACCAATCTGGCCGATTTTCTGGATAGTCTGGATCTGAAAGAAACCGCCCAGTACCAGTACGCCGATCAGCAGGGTGAATGCCTGCTGGGTATTGAGGGTCGACTGCTGGGCGGTGTATCCCGGCAGCGCCAGGATCGCCGTCGCTTTATCGACAGCCTGAACATCAGATATATTGTCCTCTATAACGGGGGTCATTTCAGCTATATTCTCTGAGTTGTATAACTGCACCGCGGCGATGTTAAATATAACCCGGGCGCTCCGCCTGGTTCCGCTTTCCTGAGGTTTGATATCGTCCCAGGTCTGGATGGGAGTGAATACAGCTGGCTGGAAAAAGTACTGGTTTGACCCGCTCAATCCGACCACAGTCAGGTTATAAAATTCTTTTTCTGTCCCCTGGACGGTCTGGATGGTTATCAGGTCGCCTGGTTGGACCCCCAGAGATTCCGCCAGGGGAGTGTCAATAACAGCCTCATTTGCCCGGTCACGGATCAAAGCCTGCCCGCTGAGAATCTCCGGGTTTCCTGGCCTGCCCGGTTCGGTTCCGATCAGGTTGACGTCTATTCCATTTTTGACAGGTGGGTAAACTACGGTTGCTGAGCTGAAGCCGATCCCTCCAGCATCTGCTACTCCTTCAATGCGGCGCAAATTGGTGAGGGTGCTGTTATCCAGGCGGCTGGCGCTGATGATAAGGTCCGCTTCATCCTGGTAAACAAGCAGTTCAGCCTGGATGTTGTCGATGTACTCCCGGTTGGCTTTGCTCAGCCCGCCCGCCAGGGCGGCTATGAACAGGACCAGGGTGGTGATCAGGGCAATCACCAGACTAAAAAGCAAATAGCGGCCTTTATTACGCCAGATCTCTTTGAATGATAAAAAGAAAGACATTTCTAACTCCCTGATCTCCCCTTATCCGCACGAGCTCCCATCCAGAATTGCCTCCAGTCTCCCCCGCTTCTGGCCAGAGCCAGGTAAGTGTACAGGGCTCCGGTAAAGAAACCAAGTACCATCATGAGAGCCACCCAGATAATTGTTTTTATCCAGGATTTTTCGCGGAAAATAATCCAGCCCGAAAACAGGATAAATCCGACATATAGATCCACAATCGATACAATTCCCCACGGATTGGAGAGCAACCTGGCGCCATCTGTGGCGAAATCGCCAGCTGTGAATCCATATATCAGGGCAATAGCCATTAGAAAGACACAGAACAGTGATATGGCTTTTGCAAGTTTCATCTCTATTTCAACCAAGCGAACCGGCTTTGATATGCGACATAAACTCGGATCGCGTTTTCTCATTTTCTTTGAAACAACCCAGCATCTTGCTGGTGACCATCTTGGTGTTATCTTTTTTGACGCCGCGCATCATCGCGCACATATGGGCTCCTTCAACAACCACAGCCACGCCCTGCGGTGAGAGCGTTTCCTGGATGAAATTGGCGATCTGTGAAGTCATCTGCTCCTGGATCTGCAGGCGGCGGGCGAACATTTCCACAATTCGGGGGATTTTACTCAAGCCAATGACTTTGCCATCCGGAATATAGGCTACATGCGCTTTTCCGTAGAAAGGCAGCATATGGTGCTCGCACATGCTGTAGAAATCGATATCTTTTACGACGACCATCTCGTCATAGTCCACACTGAACACGGCTCCATTGATCATTTTTTCCGGGTCTACATGGTAACCGCCGGTCAACTCCTGGTACATTCGGGCGACCCGGTTGGGTGTATTTAAAAGACCTTCCCTTTCCGGATTCTCGCCGATATTGGACAGGATGCTGTAGACTGCTACTTCGATATTTCCCTTGTTCAACCAGGTTGGCTGGGATGGATTTATCTGGATGCCTTCATCCGTATTCTCTTCCAATAATAAAGTGTTAAATCTTGTTGAACTCATTTTTACCTTCCTTTGTTACATACCGTTAAATGGTTATTTTGTTTACTTTGCTTTAATACAGGCAAATCCAATCACCCCGGGTCCGATATTCGCTCCCAGAGCAGGGGTGACGTCCACCGATAGAGGAATTTCTCCGCCAGGGAAAAGATCCTTCGATTTTTCGCGCAGGTCTTCAGCCTTCTCCGGCGCATTGGTATGCACCAGGTCCAGTCGTTCAAGCCTGCCCAGTTCGCGCACCAGCTGAAGTAATCTCTCGAGTGCTTTTTTGTAGGTTCGTACGCGCTCGCCGGTTGGATTGCCTTCGTGCATCTTTAAGATGGGTTTGATGTCCAATATATTACCCAGCCGGGCTACAACACCCCCCATGCGCCCGCTGCGCTGCAGGTATTCGAGTGTTTCTAGGGCGGCGAAAACATACGTCCGGGAGTTCAATTCATCCAGCTGGAAGATGATACTTTCCATTGTTTCGTTTTCCCTTGCTGCTTTTGCGGCTGCTATAACCAGGTAGCCCATACCCAGGCTGAGCTGGCGCGAGTCGTAAACGGTCACAGGAACTGTTTGAAATTGTTTGGCTGCAGTCCGGGCAACATCAACTGTCGCGCTCAGGCTGTCTGAGATGTGTATAGAAAGAATCTGGGTCGCGCCTTCTTCTGCCAGCTTACTGTAAGCCCCATTAAACATCTCAACCCCGGGGGTCGCTGTTGTTGGCAGGGGGTCAGCTTCGATCATTCGCTCATAAAAGTCTTTCCGTGTAATCTCAATTCCATCCATGTATCCCTTACTCTCGAAATTTATGTATAAGGGAACCGTTTCTATTTTCAACTGGTTTATAATTTCCTCTGGCAGATCGTTTGTGCTATCTGCAACAATCCTGATCATATCTGTCTCCTCCTGTTATTAATCCCTGGTAAGTATTTATCCTATCATGTAATTTCTAAGTTGGTTTTATAAGTATTGATGTTTTTTATTTAACTCTTTGTTGGAACCGGGCGGCTGGTTTACCAGCCGCCCGGCTTCGGCATTCCGGATAGTGGGTGAATACTGTGTGTCAGGTATTTTATCCGGGTGCCAGCAAGGAGGAGGAAAAAATGTTCTTATCTACCTTTATTGGGGAATTAATACCGCATCGATAACATGGATCACGCCGTTTAGAGCTTCGATATCAGCTATGATCACTGCGCTCTCATTTATTTTCAGTACATCCCCATCCAGGCTGATCAAAACTGTATCTCCGGAAAGCATTTCTACTTCCTGGCCGGCCAGTTCGACTGCCTGGTCCGACATGACTTTACCTTGAAGTACATGGTAAAGCAGAACATTTGCCAGGGCTTCTTTGTCGGCAATTAAAGCCTCCAGAGTCCCTTCGGGCAAGGCCGCAAAGGCATCATCTGTCGGCGCAAAAACGGTGAACGGTCCTTCAGCCTGCAGGGCTTCCACCAGGTCGGCTTCCTGCAGTGCAGTTACCAGGGTGGTAAAACGGCCGTCTTCGACTGCGATATCGACAATAGTTTTTCCCGCTTCCATCCCTTCTTCAGCCGGAGGCAGTAAAACAGCATCGATAACATGAATTACACCGTTTGAGCCTTCAATGTCGGTGATGATCACTTTCGAATCATTTAGCATGACGTCTTCACCATCAAGGGCAACCATAATTTTTCCTTCGGAAAGCGTTTCTACTTCCTGCCCGTCGAGGCCAACTACATCTGCCGCCATCACTTTACCATCCACAACGTGGTAAAGAAGGACCTTTGAGAGGGCTTCTTTGTCTGCCAGCAAACCTTCAACGGTTCCTTCCGGCAAAGCCGCAAAGGCGTCATCGGTCGGGGCAAACACGGTGAATGGACCTTCGGCCTGTAAAGCTTCCACCAGTTCAGCTTCCTGCAGTGCGGTCACCAGGGTTGTAAAACGGCCGTCCTCAACTGCGATATCCACGATAGTATTACCTTCTTCCATCATCTCGGATTCACCTTCTGCTTGAGGCAGTATGACAGAATCAATCACATGGATCACTCCATTTGCACCCTCGATATCGGCCGCCACAACCATGGCACCGTTTATCTTCAAATTCTCCCCGTCAAGGGAAACTTTAAAAGAGTCGCCTGAAAGAGCTTCGACATCCTGACCGTCCAATCCGATTGCATCGGCTGCCATGACTTTCGCGCCGACCACATGGTATAGAAGGATATTCTTTAATGCTTCAGGGTCTTCGAGCAGGCTTTCGACCGTGCCTTCTGGCAGGGCTGCAAATGCCTCATCAGTGGGAGCAAATACAGTGAAAGGACCTTCGCCCTGAAGGGTTTCGACCAGACCTGCAGCCTGGAGCGCAGTCACTAAAGTTGAAAAATTACCATCTGCGACTGCAATGTCAACAATTGTTGGAGGAGCTTCTTCAACAACTTCTTCAACGACTTCTTCAACCGCTTCCTCGACTTCAACAGGGATCTCGGTTGGGATGGCTGTCGGCGCTGCACCTGCGCAGGCCGCCAGCACTAACGACAGTAGAACTAAAATTGAAGGGATTGTGTACTTTTTCATTTCTTACTCCTTTTTTTATTGGTTAATTTTTGTCCTTCAAATGTACATATATTGTACATATATTGGATTATTTGTCAAGATAATGCAAAGGTAATTTAGATTAATCTTTTTTAATCTTTTACAGGAAGGCGTGCTCAGGTTGTTGGATAAATTTTTTAATTTTCCGCTCCCTTTTCCGGCTGCTGATTGACGGATTAATCAGATTGGTTTATACATTCCTTTATGAAAGCAACCGTTTGGATCCTGGGAGACCAGTTGTGCCTCAGCCATCCGGCGTTTAAATTTGCCGTGGATAAGTTTGGCAAGGGCAATGTTGTTGTATTAATGCTGGAAAGTGAAAAGCGTGCTAAGAGATTACCTTACCATGCAAAAAAACTGGTTTTGCTTTTCAGCGCTATGCGCCATTACGCTGGGCAACTGCGCAAGAAGGGAATATCCGTTGATTACCGTTTTTGTTCTGACTCAGATACAGCAATCGGGGAACACATTGCGGAATACCAGCCTGAAAACCTGATCTTAATGTCGGCCAGTGAGTTGGGCGGTCGGATTTATCAACAAAGTCTTGCACAAAAATTCTGCATCCCTGTTATTCAGCTGCCAGATACCCGGTTCTTGACCGGGCGATTTGATCCCTATCCAGACCCACAACCGGGAAAGCGGTATGTACAGGAAGGTTTTTACCAAAAAATGCGCCAGAATTTCCGCCTGCTTGTGGAATCCGATGGACAACCAACCGGAGGAAAGTGGAATTTTGATAAAAGCAACCGGCTTCGGTTACCGGCGGACTGTAACCCGCCAGCTCCAATTTCTTTTCCACCGGACGAGATTACCAGGCAGGTAATGCATGAAGTGGAAATAAAATATAAGACCGTGGGCAATGCTGCCGGATTTAATCTGGCGGTAACACATGAAGAAGCCCGCCTGGCTTCATTTGATTTTTTTGAAAATCGCCTGCACGATTTTGGGGCGTACGAAGACGCCATGAGCTACCAAACAAGCACGGTTTACCATTCCAGGCTATCTCCATATCTAAACTTGGGCCTGCTCGACCCGCTTTGGTTATCGAGAGAAGCCGAAAGAAGGTATATCAAAGGAAAGGCACCGATCAATTCCGTTGAAGGGTTCATCCGCCAGCTGGTGGGTTGGAGGGAGTATATTTATTGGCAGTACTGGCGGTTAATGCCGGATATCTCACACAGCAATTTCTGGGATTTTCAACGACCGCTTCCGGAGTTTTTCTGGGATGGCGGAACAGATATGAACTGCATAAAGCATGTCCTGGGTAGAGTCCTGCAGGATGGGTATTCCCACCACATTGAACGCCTGATGGTGATCTGTAATTTTTGTTTGCTTGCGAGAATTCACCCGGACCCTGTGAATCGTTGGTTCCAGAGCGCTTATATCGACGCCTATGAGTGGGTGACGGTACCAAACGTTTATGGCATGGGCCTTTATGCGGATGGGGGGTTGGTGGGGACAAAGCCATACATTTCTTCAGCGAATTACATTAATAAGATGAGCGATTACTGCCGGGGTTGCAGATTTGATCATAAACTCCGGACAGGTGATAAGGCCTGTCCATTTAATTATTTATACTGGAGTTTCATTCTTGACCATGAAGATGACCTGCGGTCTAACCCGAGAATGGGCAGGAGTTTGCTGGGGTTGCGGCATTTGGATCGGGAAACCCGGTGCTTGGTTCAGGAGAATTCACTTCGGTTTCTTAATTCTCTTGTTTAGTTTGATTTATTTACTATTTGGAAGAAATTATGTGGGCTACTTCAATATACAACCCAAAAACTTTACAAATACTTGACAAAAAACGTGCAACATGATATAGATAATATAATTTATAAGCCAATATACCGTCAGGAAATCTAGAAAATGAAAAAAAATGCTGTAGTTTTTGGTGGAACGGGTGAAATTGGATCTGCCATCTTGAAAAAGCTAGACAAAAAAGATTGGAGAACAATCGCTGTAGGCAGGGATACAAGCTCAGTTACGGATATTGCTGATTATTCGTTTGAGGTGTCATTTGAGGATGCTGCCAGAATTGAGCAGACAGCCTATTTGATCTCCCTGGAGGTTGAGCAGATTGATTTGTGGGTTTATGCTGCTGGAGATATTATTTCTGCCAGGATATCAGAAATGAAACCAGGCGAATGGGATCGGGTACTTGCAGCTAATCTTACGGGAGCCTTTTACGCAGTTCATTACAGTTTGCCTCTGCTTGCAGAAAATGCCCATATTATTTTCATTGGCGCGGTTAGTGAACGGTTGCAATTGCCCGGATTGTCCGCTTATGCTGCTGCAAAATCTGGATTGGAAGCATTTGCAACCGCATTGAAAAAAGAGCAGCGGAAAAAGCTTGTGACAGTGGTGCGCCCGGGGGCTGTCAGGACATCTTTTTGGGATAAAGTCCCGATGAAATTGCCTTCCGATGCAGCGTCGCCAGAAAAAGTAGCCGAAAAGATTATTCAAGCGTACCAGGAAGGTCATCAAGGCCATCTCGATCTTATTTGAGTTTTAGAACTTAAAATGCGATATCGTCTGATAGAAATTTCTGGTAATCAATCCTAAAAATTTCAAGGAATAAAACGATGCAAGTAACCGATAGTTATAAAAATTTACAAACGAAGTTTGACCGTTTGGATTTAGCGATCACAAAATGGATGGCAAGATACAGTCTGATTATCCTGCGTATTGGAATGGGGGTAGTATTTGTTTGGTTTGGAACCCTGAAGTTATTTCCAGGGCTGAGTCCAGCTGAAGAACTTGTTCGGAGCACAATTTATTTCTTTGATCCTGATTTCTTTCTGCCAGTTCTTGCGGCCTGGGAAGTGGTTATAGGTATTGGACTCTTGTTGGGCCTATTTACTAATAAATTCCAGCGGCTGACAATACTACTGCTTTTCTTACAAATGCTGGGAGCCGCTTCACCACTGGTGCTCCTACCGGAAGCATGCTGGGAAGATTTCCCCTTTGTCCTGACACTCGAAGGGCAGTATATTATTAAGAATTTGGTGATAATCGGCTCGGCGCTTGTCTTAGGTTCGACTGTCCGGGGAGGGTGGTTGAATCCTGAACCTAAAAATGTCCAACGATAAGAGGAGAATTTTTATGGCAGTAATAACTGTTTTGTTGGGAATCTTGTTGGTTATTGGCGTTTTTATTTATTTCCGGAAGGTTTCTCCCGGAAGCAGTAAACTGGTTATTCTCAAGGACAAGGCCCAATTTCCGGAAGTCTCCGGATACAACCTTGACCGGAGGAATTTTTCTTTTCCTAGTGATTTCGAAGGTGATCTTAATCTCCTGATTGTAGCATTCAAACAGAATCATCAGTCAACCGTAAATACCTGGATCCCGCATGTTCAAAAATTGGAAAGAGAATTTCCCGGGATGGTCTACTATGAACTCCCAACAATAAAAGAGATGTCACTGGTCTCGCGCACATTTATCAACGAAGGGATGCGGGCAGGGATCCCCGACCAGACTGCGAGAGAGCGAACGGTTACACTTTACATTGATAAGGAAAGGTTTAATGCTGCTTTGAATATCCCGGACGAGGAAGATATTCAGTTGTTTTTAGTCGATACAAGCGGGCGGATTATCTGGCGAGAAAAAGGTGGATTTGATGGAGAAAAAGGCCGCTTACTGCAGGAGATTTTGCAGGAAAGAATGGCTGAATGAACCCGGTGATGAGAACAGAAAACAAGGAACCGTTTATTCTATTGAATAATCTCTGGAAAGAGTTCCAGGAAGGAACCCAGGTGCGCAGGGTACTGCGCGGGACTGGAGCAGACTTTAATAAGGGGGAATTAGTTGCAATTCTTGGCAGGAGCGGAAGCGGAAAGAGTACCCTCTTGAATATAATCAGCGGAATTGATATGCCGGACAGGGGCGATATTCATATCAATGGTTTGACATTGACCCAGCTTGCAGAGAACCAGCGTACTCTGTTCAGGCGCGAAAAGATTGGCTTTATATTCCAGTTTTTTAACCTTATCCCAACCCTATCTATTGAGGAGAATGTCAGTCTTCCCTTGGAATTATTAGGTGTTGATTCAGGTCAGGCTAGATTTCAGGCGGCAGAAATCCTCGATCAGGTTGGCCTGGCGGACAGGCTCACTACCTATCCGGAAAGGTTATCTGGAGGTGAGCAGCAGCGGGTTGCGATCGCGCGGGCTTTGGTGCATGACCCATTGCTTGTGCTTGCGGATGAACCGACAGGCAATCTGGATGAAGAAATTGGCACACAAATTCTGTCTCTGCTCGATAATCTAACCCGCCAGGCTGGAAAAAATTTGATCATGGTAACCCATAACAAAGACAACGCTGTTATAGCAGACCGGAAATTTGAACTTGTTGGTGGTTGCCTGGACGAAATAATTTAATCTAAGCCCGGAACTGGGAAATAAGAGATGAAAAAATGCCGGTGTTAGCCTCTCCGCTTCTTAAAGTTGGTCGGCAGTATTTGTTTCATCACTACCAACAGACCATTTTAATGGTGATGGGGATTTCATTGGGAGTGGCGATGGTTATTGGTATCGATATTGCCAACGAGAGCGCAAGCCGTGCTTTTGAGCTGAGTACTGAAGCTGTCACTGGCAGGGCGACGCATGTTATCTCAGGCGGGCCGGATGGGATTGCTGAATCATTGTATTCAGATATTATGCTGGAAGGCTTAGATGTCCCTGCCGCTCCGATCATCAGTGATTATATTATCGCAGCCCAACTGGATGGCCAGACAATCCAATTACTGGGTATTGATCCATTTGCCGAAGCTCCTTTCCGGGACTACCTGGTGGATGTTGAAGGAGTCTCTTTTGAATCGCTGGTCCCTTTTCTTTCCAAACCCGGCGGTATTCTTATATCGCAAAATATCGCAAAGCGCTATGGGCTGAATCCAGAGTCGGAATTCGTGGTTGAGTATGCAGGTCGAACGCATGAGCTTATTGTTGCCGGATTATTGGATCCTGCCGACGAACTCAGCCGGCGTGCCCTTGATGGATTGATTCTGGCGGATATTTCAACTGCCCAGGAATTGACCGGCAGGATTGGCTTGATCGACAAGATCGACCTGATTCTTGCTGAAAATGAGAAGGAAAGTGTTCAGAAATTACAAGGATTGCTGCCTTCAGAAGTACGGTTGCTGCCGGTTGACTCCCGCAGTGGGACTGTTGAGCAGATAACTGCCGCATTTAAGCTTAATCTGACCGCCCTGAGTTTACTTGCTCTTGTGGTAGCGCTCTTTCTGATCTATAACACGATGACATTTTCTGTTGTTCAGCGCCGGCGGTTGTTTGGGATACTCCGCAGCCTTGGAGTAACCCGCCGGGAGCTATTTTTGATGGTTGTGAGTGAAGCCCTTGTTATTGGGGTAATGGGTTCAGCAGTTGGAATGGCAGCAGGTATCCTGTTTGGCCGGGGAACCGTTAATCTCGTTTCTCAGACAATCAATGATCTATTCTTTGTAACCACTGTAAGGGATATCCCGATTGCGGTAAGCAGCCTGGTAAAAGGAGCTGCACTTGGAGTGCTTGCGACAGTGGCCGCTGCCGCTTTCCCTGCCTGGGAGGCAGCCAGTGTAACGCCGCGCGCTGCTCTCTCGCGGGCCAACCTTGAATCAAAAGCCCGGAAAATTGTGCGTGGTCTTGGAGTTGCTGGGGTGCTGGTCATATTGTTCGGATTTTGCATACTTGCAATATCCAAATACAGCCTTGTATTCAGTTTTTTGGGGACGTTTATTGCTATCATCGGTTTTGCATTAATCACACCCATATTCACAGTTTGGATTATGAGGTTGGCAGTGCATATTACCAGCAGGATATGGGGTGTTTTGGGACGTATGGCACCCCGAGAAGTGGTAAATTCAATCAGCCGGACATCGGTTGCAGTTGCCGCATTGATGATGGCGATCGCGGTGACAGTTGGTTTCAGTTTGATGGTGGGAAGTTTCCGTTTTACAGTTGAAACCTGGATGAGCCAGATACTGCATGGGGATGTCTATATCTCGGTTCCTGGCGCAACGGCAAGCCAGCCGCTTTATTCTATCGACCCCGAAGCACTCTCCATTCTGGAGAAATTTAACGGAGTCGCAAGGGTTGACCTGCTTCAGACTGCAATTGTTAATTCCCCGGAAGGTCCTATCCAGATATCCGCAAATAACAATCCGAATGATGGATTGGAGCAGGTTTACCTGGCAGCGGACTATCCAGTTGAAAAGATCTGGGAGATAGTTGAAGAAGGAGCTGTACTGGTCTCTGAGCCGCTGGCAAACCGGCTGGATTTACCTAGGTCCAGGGGCCAGTTATCGCTCTATACTGATTACGGTCTGCGCAATTTTCCTATTGCCGGGGTCTATTACGACTATGGTTCAAGCCAGGGGAATGTAATTATGTCGCTGGGGAATTACCAGAACCTGTGGCAGGATGACCGGATTGCAGCCGCGGCATTGATACTTGAGCCCGGCATGGACGTGCAATCAGTGGTTGATGAAGTTAAAGGTGGGCTGTCACCGATCCAATCCCTGCTTGTGCAATCCAATCGAGAATTGCGTGAAGAGACCCTCAGGATTTTTGACCGGACCTTTACCATTGTAAGCGCATTACAGCTGCTGACCGCTGTGGTCGCTTTTATTGGCGTGTTAAGCGCCATGATGTCCCTGCAACTTGATAAACAGCGCCAGCTGGGAATTCTCAAAGCAATCGGGTTGACCGGGAGACAACTGTGGCGGATGGTTACTTTGGAGGCAGGCCTTATGGGCGCGGTGGCTGGATTGCTTTCAATGCCGGCTGGTCTTATGCTGGCTGTGATTCTGGTTTATATTATTAACCGCCGTTCTTTTAGCTGGACCTTGCAACTGCAGCTGGAACTTGAGCCATTTATCCTGGCACTGCTTATCGGGATGGCAGCCGCTATGCTGGCTGGGCTTTACCCTGCGTATCGCATAATCCATAGAAATACTGCTGAAGCGATCCGTTATGAGTGATGAATCAGGTAATTAAATGAATAAAAGGGTAATCATTGTATTAATCATAATTTTCAGTTTTATTATAATTCTGGGTGCAGCAGGTTTCCCCTCACGTGGAAATAACCAGGAAATACCTGTACTTGTTACCAGTTTTGATCCACCAACCGGTTTCACCCGTGCTGAAGGTCCTCGCGAGTGGGACTTCCCTGAGGATTATGGTCCCCACCCTGATTACCAGACGGAATGGTGGTATTACACAGGCAATCTTGAAAGTGAAAATGGTGACCATTTTGGTTACCAGCTGACTTTTTTCCGGAGGGCGCTTATCCCCTCCGGTGACCGCGTTGATCGCCAATCCGCCTGGGCAACTGACCAGGTATATATGGCTCATTTTGCGATTACGGATGTAGAATCGGTCGAGCATTATGATTTTGAAAGGTTTGCACGCGGCGCAGCCGGATTGGCTGGTTCAAAAATCAATCCATTTCAGGTGTGGCTAGGAGATTGGAGGGTGGAACAGGTAAACGATCGAAAATTCGCACTCCGCGCCTCCCAGGCAGAAATCGAATTGGACTTGTCACTGGACGACTTCAAGGGCCCGGTTCTTCATGGGGAGGGAGGTTACAGTCAGAAAGGACCTGATCCGGGAAATGCTTCTTATTATTACAGCCAGACAAGGCTTGATACTTCTGGAAGATTAATCATCAAGAACCAGGTTTTTGCGGTAAAAGGAATGAGTTGGATGGATCACGAGTTCAGCACCAATGCTCTTTCTCCCGGACAGGTGGGTTGGGATTGGTTTTCACTCCAGTTAAACGAAGGCAGCGATTTGATGGTTTTTCAAATTCGCCGAATAGATGGGAGCATTGATCCATTTTCAAGCGGCACCTGGGTTGACAGCCAGGGACAGACTTCCCAACTATCCAACCAGCAATTTACTTTACGGGCAGTCGATACCTGGCGCAGCCCAAATTCCGGGGCAGAATATCCTTCAGAATGGCTGCTGGAAGTGCCTTCTCTCGATTTACAGCTTGAGATCAAACCTTTACTGGCTGATCAGGAAATGGATGTCTCTTATATCTACTGGGAGGGGGCGGTGAAAATTGAAGGTACAATTTCGGGAAGGCAGGTTTCAGGAATTGGGTATGTTGAATTGACCGGATATGCGGAATCAATGGAAGGAGATTTTTAAAATGAACTCAGCTCAAAGGATTCTGGTCACTGGAGCGACAGGTTATATCGGCGGTAGGCTGGTTCCGGTCTTGCTGGAAAAGGGATATCCTGTTCGGGTTCTGGTCAGAGACCCGGCCCGTCTTCAGGGTCGCAATTGGGCGGGGCAGGTCGGGATACTGACCGGTGATGTGCTCAAGCCCGATACTCTTAAGGAGGTATTGAATGGGATCGATGTGGCATATTATCTGATCCATAGCATGAGCGGCAGTGGAGATTTCCACCGGCGCGATTTGTTGGCTGCTGGTAATTTTGGAAGAGCTGCAAAGCAAGCCGGGATCAAGCGGATTATCTATCTGGGTGGGCTGGGAGATCCGCAGGAAAATCTGTCGGAACACCTGAAATCAAGGCAGGAAACCGGGAAGGTACTGGCAGAAGGCGGAGTACCGGTAACTGAATTCAGGGCGGCGATTATTGTGGGATCCGGCAGTATATCATTTGAGATGATTCGCTACCTGACCGAGAGGTTACCGGTTATGGTTTGCCCGCGCTGGGTTTACACCCGGGTACAGCCTATTGCGATCTCGGATCTGCTGGTATATCTCACAGCTGCGTTGGAGGTAGAGGAAAGCGTTGGCAGGGTGGTTGAAATTGGCGGGGCTGAGATAACTACCTATGGCGATATGATGCTGGGATACGCACACGAACGCGGTTTGAAGCGCTACCTGATCTCCGTACCGGTCTTAACGCCCAGGCTTTCTTCATACTGGGTGCACTGGGTGACACCCATTCCAGCCAATATCACCCGCCCGCTGGTTGAAGGGCTGAAGAACGAAGTAATTGTCCGCGACCGCTGCGCTAAGAATCTATTCCCTGAAATTGAACCAGTTGATTATAGGACTGCGGTAAGGCTTGCGCTGGCAAATTTGGATTTGGGTAATGTAGAGACTCGCTGGACAGATTCTATGTGTTCCAGTTTGGGAGACCAGGATCCGGTAATTATGAGGATCGAGGAGGGAATGTTTGTTGAACAGCGAAAGATAGAGGTAAACGCACCATCGGAGCAGGTTTACCGGACTTTTTCCCGATTAGGCGGGGAAAACGGCTGGCTGTATTTTGATTGGGCCTGGGAAATCCGCGGCATTATTGACCGTTTGTTTGGCGGGGTTGGTTTGCGGCGCGGCAGGCGCGATCCGGAGGATATCCGGGTTGGGGATGCGCTAGATTTCTGGCGGGTTGAAAAACTGGACCCGGGGCGATCGTTATCCTTAAGGGCTGAAATGAAACTGCCCGGAGAAGCCTGGCTGCAGTTTGATGTCACCAATGATCAGGAGACTTCACTGCTGACACAAACCGCCTTTTTTGCGCCCAAGGGCTTATCTGGTTTGCTTTACTGGTACGGTTTATATCCCATCCACAGCCTGATCTTCGCCGGATTAGTTAGGAAGCTGAAGGAATTTACAGAAATCAAATCAGACTGAGGTGCCAGTAATGAGAGAAAATCTGGATGCGTATAAAAGTTATCTTGCTAAAGTCCGAATTCCGATCCGGATCGCCTGTAACATGAAGAATGATTGGCCGGTTGTTATTTCTTTATGGTTTATATATGATGGTGGGTATCTTTATTGTGCAACCCAAGAATCGGCCCGTATTGTTGAGTACCTGCTCAATAATCCTCGCTGCGGTTTCGAAATCGCTGAGGACCGACCACCTTACTGTGGGATACGCGGGCGCGCAAAAGCCAGAATCGATAAATCGCTTGGACCGGAGATTCTCGAAAAACTTTTAGTACGTTACCTGGGGGATATCCATAATTCCCTTGCAAAAAAACTGCTTGCAAAAAGGGAAACAGAAGTTGCGATTGTGCTAGAGCCCAGCCAGGTTTTTAGTTGGGATTTCTCTGGTCGCATGTCCAACTTAGATTATCTTCAAAATGCTGAAAAAGTTTGTCCTTGATGTTTCTTGAAGTAGCGCCTAAATAAATTACATCAATGATGCTCTTGATAGCCAGATGAAAAACTCACCCTGGCGGTTATCAGTCATCTCTGGCGTCTAATATTGCAGCATAAATCAGAGGACCAACCGCCAGTAATGTCACAAAGAAACCAAAAATAAAGAGGAATGCATCGTTCATCCCTGAAACCTCCCGGCGTAAAAAAAAGCGCCAAGCACCAGAATGCTTGGAATCCAGAAGGCGACAAAAACACCTTCATCTTTGAAGCCTGAAAACCACAGGTAAACTGCCAATAATAACGAAAGTCTAGCTGCAATTAAAACGGGGATTTTATCCTGCAGAATCTTATCCATGTTTTACTCCTGAATGATTCCCATGCTGAATATATTGGCCTGGATGGATCCTGAAGAATTTTTTTTGGCAAATTATTCATCCGAGCGTACTTCCGAAATCAGGACATAAATCAGAGGTGCAATTGCAAGGGAATAAACAATAATCCCAAACACAAAGATAAAGGAATCGCTCATTTGGAGACTCTCCCGGCATAAACAAATGCCCCCAAAGACAGAATTGTAGGTACCCACAAACCAACAAAAATTCCTTCATCCTTATAGCCTGAGAACCACAGGTACACCGAAAGTAAAAACGAAAGGCCAGCTGCAATTAAAACCAGTATTTTGCTTCGCAACAATATATCCATAAATAACTCCTTTTGTTAATGTTGTTTTGTTGATAACAAATATTGCAAATTGTATCAAACTATCAGAATCGAGTAAGGATGCTTTTATTCTGTATGGTGGTTCACAATTTTAAATGGATGATTCTTAAAGTCAGAGATTTAATAAAGAATGGATATTGTTGACATCTTAATCACAAAATTCAAATTTAATTTTTCAGGTTTCTGGCGTTCTTGGTTCCTTTATTAAAACTGCCAATTCGCAATGTTCTGGTTTAAAAACCAGGTAATTACCTCAGGAGTTTGTCATCTTTGCCTGGTAAACCAAAATCAGTGCAGATGGGCTGCCTTTTAAGTTTAAATTGAAAAGATGCTCTGGAGATAGTTATTTATACCCAACCAATTATGCGCAAATAATGTGCAAATACTTGACAAATTGATTTAATTAATGTAAAATGATTTATCTGTTATTGAAGAAATTGATTAGAAAGAAGGTTAAATCAAGTGGAAGGGATCAGTCAAAAATCGGCATACAACTTAAAAGTGGTTTTGAAGGAAACCGGGATAAAAGCGGACACATTGCGGGCGTGGGAACGCCGTTACGGCTTGCCCCACCCTGACCGGTCCGGCGGCGGGCACCGCCTATATTCGCAGTACGACATCCAGACCATCAGGTGGTTGCAGGCGCGTATTGATGAGGGGCTGCGCATAAACCGGGCGGTTAAATTATGGCGCAGTTTCGAAGAATCAGGTCAGGACCCGCTTATCGAAATGCCTCTTCTGGGTACGCCTGAAGATACGACGGCAATGGAATCAGTTTCAGGCGAAACACTTTTTGAGCTGCGCCGGCAGTGGGTGACTGCCTGCATGAATTTTGATGAACGCAAGGCTGAGAATATCCTTTCGCAGGCTTTCGCCAGTTATTCAGTAGAGGTCGTCTGTCTGGAGATCATGCGGGCTGGATTATCTGAAATTGGGGAGCTCTGGTACCGGGGTGAGAGCACGGTTCAGCAGGAGCATTTTGCCTCATCGCTTACCATACGAAGGCTTAATGCTTTAATATCCGCAGCTCCCGCTCCAACGAAAAGGGACCGCATTATGGTCGCATGCCCGCCTCAGGAGGATCACGTTTTTTCGGTGCTTTTAATTACGCTCTTTCTGCGCCGCCGGGGTTGGGATGTGATTTATTTGGGAGCGAATGTCCCTATCCAGCAGCTCGACAAAGCGGTTGAATCAACCAATCCCGGCATGGTAGTAATGACCGCCCACCAGCTTTACACAGCCGCCAACCTCTTAGAAGCAGCCCGCTTCCTGCAGGAGAGGGATGTAATGCTGGGTTTTGGCGGGCTGGTGTTCACGCTTCTCCCTGAACTTATATCCAGAATTCCAGGCTATTATCTCGGCGATAAACTTGAGAATGTAGTGCCAACAGTAGAGAAAATTCTGGCATCACCTCCAGCCTTAGAACCCTGCGTAAATGTTCCAGATACTTACGCGAAATCTTGCAGAACATTTCAAAACAGCTTACCCCAGATCGAAGCCCATTTGTGGGGAATCATCCAGAGAAATAGCATGCATGAGAGCCATCTCGAAATCGCAAATGAATATCTGAGCAGGGACATCAGCGCTGCGTTAAAATTTGGCGACATGGGACTTTTAGACGAAGAAATCACATGGATACAGAACCTTCTGGATTACTATGAAGTACCCAAAGAGCGCCTGTTTGAATACCTGGCCCACTACCGCAAAGCAGTTGAAATTTATATAGAGGATGATGGAAAACCTGTTCTGCAATGGCTGGATGAAATCATCCTGAACTGATTCATCAAATTAACCAAATAAATAGAAAAATGAATATGTGAAGAGGAAATAGAAATGCAAATTTGTAATAGAAAAAATGAATTCTGGAGGCCAGGATGATCGTTGTAACCGGAGGCTCTGGATATGTAGGAAGCCATATAGTCAGGAGGCTTGCCTTGGATGGGATACCTGTTCGCGCCCTGGTTCGCAGCCGGCAGCGAACTTTGCAGGAAGGACGATTGGAAGGTCTGGATGTTGAACTGGCTGAAGCAGATGTGACCAATGTGGATTCAATGAGACCTGCCTTTGCCAATGCGGAGGCTGTCATCCATACAGTTGCAATTGCAGTTGAAAGTGAGGGGATCACTTACGAAGAGATTAATACGATGGGAACGGTAAATGTCCTCCAGGCGGCACAGGATGCCGGTATTCGCAGGTTTATCAATTTATCCCAACTTGGAGCAGATTCAGCTTTACCCTATCGATTCCTCGCTTCAAAAGGAAGAGCCCAGGAATATGTAGCCCGTTCAAATACGGATTGGACTGCTTTTCGCCCATCGGTGATCTGGGGTCCAGAAGATGAGTTTGCAAATACTTTTGCCAGGTTGATCCCAATAACGCCGATAATCTTTCCGAATGTGGATAAAAAAGCCAGGTTTCAACCGGTCTGGGTCGAAGACCTGGTGACCTGCATCATCAAGTCACTGAAAGATACAAGTACATATAGTAAGGAATTTGAAATTGGCGGTCCTGAAATATTGACTCTGGAAGAGATAGAAAGGCGCACTATGGAAGCCATTGGCGCCCGCAGATTTATGATCCCATTTCCGAAGTCGCTCCTGAAAACCACAGTTGGGTTAATGGAAAAAGCGCTGCCCAATCCGCCGGTAACCAAAAGCCTGCTTGAATTGCTCCAGGTTGACAATGTTACCAGTGATAACGCTATTTATTTGTTTGTTGAGGATCCAAAGGCGTTTACAGCTGAGGCGATAAAGGGTTATATGCAGGAATTCAAAGTGCGCGAGACTCTTTCGAGGTATCTCGGGAGATCATAAAAAGGGGAACATTTCACCAAATGAAGGTATATAAGCACGAATTCAGAGTGAGCGCCACTTTGGCTGAGGTAGCGCAATTTCACAGCGATACACAATCCTTAAAATTGCTCACCCCACCCCCTCTTGTGATCCAATTTAACGGGGTCGAACCATTAGCCGAGGGCTCAGTGGCAGAGTTCACGATCTGGATGGGTCCAATTCCAGTCCGCTGGAAAGCAGTCCACCGCGATGTTGACCCCATTGCAGGTTTTAAGGATGTTCAGCTTGAAGGACCGTTCAGACATTGGGAACATACCCATTCATTCTTGGAAACCGGTCCGGATCTGACTGTCATCATGGATGAGATTCAGGCTGAATTCAACCAGCAACCCTATAAAAAATTGGTTTGCCGTATGATGTGGTCAAATTTGCCAAATCTTTTTGCCTACCGCCGGTGGAAGACAAAACAGTTGTTGGAGACATGAAAAAAGTTGTAGTTATAGGGGCAGGCTTTGGTGGGCTGGCAGCTGCGGCGGAACTGGCAAGGCAGGGTTTGGAAGTAACTGTTCTTGAAGCGCATATATATCCGGGAGGCAGCGCTGGGACATTTTTTTATCAGGGCTACCTTTTTGATGCTGGGGCAACTTTGGCTGGTGGATTTGCTGACGGCGCGCCGATGGATGTGCTCCGGCACAGGCTTGAAATCGACTGGCAGGAGAGATACGTTAGCGAAGCCATGGTTGTGCATCTTCCGGATGGAAAAACTGTGACCCGCTGGATAGATGATGATCACTGGTTTGATGAGCGGAATTCGGTGTTTGGACCGAAATCAGAACCATTCTGGCAGTGGCAGGAGCACACAGCCCAGGGTCTCTGGGACTTCGCCCAGCGTAATCCAGAATGGCCTCCCCAATCAGTCAAGGGAGTGATCAACTTACTCCAAACTGGTTACTCGTGGTTGCACGACCGCCAGTTTTCTGCAGGGATATCAGACATTGCCGCTTACCTGCCTTTCCTGTTTCTGCCAGTTTCTGCAAAAATGAATAATACACCGGACCATTTGCGACTTTACGTCGATGGTCAACTGCTGATATCCGCCCAGGATACAAGCGAGACGGTAAATGCGCTCTACGGCGCAGCAGCGCTTGACCTGCCTAGGCGAGGTGTCGCCAGTGTTCCTGGCGGGATGGGGGGTATGGCTGAAAAACTTGTTGATAGGATAAATTACTATGGCGGTAAGGTCCTGTTCCGAAAGGAAGTAATTGAAGTTTCAGATTATTCAGACAAAAATTTCATTGTCCGGACCAGACGGGGGGAGGAATATATTGCAGATGCAGTTATTTTTAATCAGACTCCCTGGAATCTGGCGAGGTTAGTTGATAGACACCGGTATAAAACACTCCGTGGAATAGAAGAACTCCCCGGGGATTACTGGGGCGCATTTGTTATTTATGCCGGTGTTAAATCAGAAAACGTGCCTGGCGATTTATCTGAGCATCACCAGATTATCAGAGCCGAGCCGCTTGGCGAAGGTAATAGTGTATTTTTATCAATCTCTCCTGCCTGGGATAGCACTCGTGCTCCGGAAGGAAGAAGGGCAATCACGATCTCGACTCATACCCGTCTGGATACATGGTGGCGAATGGTTAATAAAGGTCGTGCGGAGTATGAAGCCCATAAAGAAGCTTACACTGAAAGGGTGCTAGACTCTGCTCAACGAGCGCTACCTGGAATAAAATCATCTGCAGAATTATTGCTTCCAGGTTCGCCGGTTACATTCGAACGGTTTACACGGAGGGAGAAAGGTTGGGTTGGAGGATTCCCCCAGACCAGCCTGTTCCGGGCTTGGGGGCCGAAAATTGCTCCCGGAATATGGATGGTCGGAGATTCAATATTCCCGGGACAGTCCGTACCTGCAGTAGTGTTAGGAGGTTTACGGGTCGCAAAAGGATTGGATGAGGAATTTGCTCATGAAAGTCAAAAGACCTGGTTCTACAACCGTGGAAAAACTGGCAAGATGCAGTACATGGGATAAACATATTCTGGAAGGAGAAAACCAATGAAAGTGGGAATTGTCGGTGCAGGGCAGGTAGGCGCTACAGCAGCTTATTCGCTGGTAATGCGCGGAATCGGACGCGAGGTTATCCTGGTGGATATCAACAACCAGCGTGCCAGGGCGGAAGCGGACGATATTCAGCATGCGGTTCCTTTTGCTCACCAGCTGCAGGTTTCGGCTGGAGGGTATACAGATCTGGCCGGCAGCCGGGTTGTTATCATCACAGCCGGCGCAGCCCAAAAGAAGGGGGAAACCCGTTTGCAGCTCCTGGAGCGCAACGCGAAGATCTTCAATCAGATTATTCCCCAGGTACTTGAAAACGCCCCGGATGCGGTTTTACTGGTTGCCACCAACCCGGTGGATGTCTTAACCCACCTGACTGCCCACATCGCCGCTTTTTACAGCGTACCTGGCTCGCGGGTGATCGGATCAGGTACAACCCTTGACACTGCCCGATTCCGGGCGCTGCTTGGGCAGCACCTGGGGATTGACTCACCGCACGTCCATGGATACGTGCTGGGTGAACACGGCGATTCCGAAGTCTTGACTTGGTCACTGGTTAAAGTGGGCGGAGTTCCACTTCATGAGTTCTGCCGCCAGTGGGATATTTGTACCGATGAGCAAGTCCAGCGTGACATTACAAATTGGGTTCGCAGCGCTGCTTACACTATTATCGAAGGTAAAGGCAGCACCAATTTTGGAATCGGCAGCGCGCTTGCCCGGATTGTGGAAGTGATTTTGGGGAACCAGAGATCCCTGCTGACAGTTTGCACACCTGTCAAACGGGCAGCCGGAGTGGAAGATGTCACCATATCACTGCCTCATCTGGTAGGAGGTGCCGGCATCCTGGATACAATTCTGCTGCCGCTTGCATTAGATGAAGAGGAAGAGAAAGCCCTGCACAGGTCGGCGAAAACGGTAAAAGAAGCGATTGACTCTCTTGGATTGAGTTAGGTAATTTTTATGGCTGAGATTTCAATATGGTGGATAAGGCGTGATCTTAGGTTGGCAAATAACCATGCCATAACCGCTGCCACCAGTTCTTCTAACCAGACAATCCCATTGTTTATTATCGATCCCCTGCTTGTAAATTCTAATCGAACGGGTCTGAAAAGATTGGAGTTTTTGTATGCCGGCCTGACTGAGCTTGACCGGTCGTTACGAGAACGGGGCAGCCGCCTGGTGGTTCGAACCGGAGAGCCTTTGGAGGTCTTGAGATCCTTAATTGTGGAAAGCGGGGCTGGGAGAATATTCGTTGAGGCTGACTACTCTTCTTATGCCCGTAAGCGAGATAATAATGTTTCCCAAAACCTTCCACTGGCAATAACGGGATCGCCGGGTATGGCAGATCCTGATCAGGTGCTTAAATCGGATGGTTCACCCTACACCGTGTTCACTCCGTATAAAAAGAGCTGGTTGTCCGTAATCCTGCCATTAATAAATCATAACCTCCCGGCTCCAGAGCATATTCAATCACCGAAAAACATATTCAGTGAAGATATTCCAGAGGTAAGGAAAGCAGGGGTTGCCGGTCAGTTTCCCCCCGGTGAATCCGAGGCTCTCAAGCGCCTTGATATATTCACTCGGAGTGATAATAAAAACATTTCCAGATATTCCGAGCAGCGGAACCGAATGGACCTGGAAGGAACTTCCCGGCTGTCTCCTTATTTAAAATTTGGGATGATTTCCGCTGACCAGGCAGTCACCCGGGCTATGGAGGTGATCGATTCGATTCCTGGGATGGGTGACCAGAAAGGGGCGCAGACCTGGTTGAGCGAACTGATTTGGCGAGATTTTTACATCTCCATTATGTATCATTTTCCGCTCGTGTCAGAAATGAGTTTCAGGGCTGATTTAAGGAACATCCAATGGGTGAACGACCGCTGGGAATTTGAGCAGTGGTGCCATGGGCAAACTGGATACCCGGTCGTTGATGCCGGGATGCGACAGCTTGACCAAACAGGCTGGATGCATAACCGGGCACGGATGATAACCGCCTCCTTCCTTGTGAAGGATTTGTTGGTCGATTGGCGCTGGGGCGAAACCTGGTTTATGGAGCATCTGATAGATGGGGACCCGGCTGCCAACAACGGCGGGTGGCAGTGGACCGCCGGTACGGGAACGGATGCCGCGCCCTATTTCCGGATATTTAACCCGGTCACTCAGGGGAAAAAGTTTGATCCAGAAGGCGCCTTTGTCCGCCGGTGGGTGCCAGAACTCGCGAATGTTCCGGTTAATTATATACACACTCCCTGGGAAATGCCGCTGAACATTCAATCAGACAGCGGCTGCAGGATTGGGACCGATTATCCCGAGCCGCTGGTTGAGCACAGTTATGCCCGCAAAAGAGCGCTTGAAACATACAAAATGGCGAAAGATGTAAAAAGGTGAATTATCATGGATGCAATTGAACCAACAAGAGGCATTGCAAAGGAGCTTGATGACTCTTTAAATATGATTGCCCCCGATTTTTCTGCCGAAGATATCGATGGAAGGAATATAGTATTATCAAAATTACGGGGTGAAAAAAATGTATTGCTGGTGTTTAATCGAGGCTTTACATGACCTTACTGCCGCAGGCATATGGCGCAGTTGCGCCTTGATTATGGTAAGTTTTTAGTAAAGGAAGTTGAAGTTATTGCAATTGGTCCCGAAGAGGAACAGGTTTTTCGTTACCACTGGAAAAGGGGAGAATACCCGTTTGTTGGAATAGCTGATCCAGACCATAAAATTGCTGATTTATACAACCAGCAGGTCAATATATTAAGAATGGGTCGAATGCCGGCGCAGGTAATAATCGATAAGAATGGATACATCAGGTATAAACATCACGGCGATTCGATGCGGGATATCCTGGACAATAAATTTGTATTGAACTTATTTGACAAAATCAACTCAGAAATTGAAGGTTAGTATTTTTGCTAGGATTCAGAGATCGCGCAAGCTTTTTCCATAGAAGTTGATTGTTTAAACTTTGTTAACGGTGATTTCAGCGTATAAAATTGACGATCCAGGTTTGTTTCTGCGAACCGGGAATTAACTAATCGAGAGTATTCGTCCATTTCCAGGCAGTACATGAAGGGTAAACCAACAATGATAATTGGGAAAAATTGAAGAGGATTAGCTGGAGAACATTATTTATCCAGCGGTCCCACCGCCATCAACAGCCAGAACCGCACCGGTGATAAAGGAAGCCGCATCGCTGCAGAGAAACAGGACTGACCGGGCGATTTCATCCGGTGAACCTATCCTGCCCAGCGGGCGGTCTGCCGAAAACTTCATAAATTCATTTTCCGGTATATTGAGCTGGCGTGCCTCTTGAAGCAGCATGGGCGTTAAAGTATCTCCGGGGCAAATGCAGTTCACCCGGATGTTTTCTGAGCCGTGGTCGAGCGCCATAGCCCGGGTCATATTCACAACCCCGCCCTTGGAAGCGCAGTAGGATACCGCTTCTTTGCCCCCTGCCAATCCCCATCCGGAGGAGACATTGACGATTGAACCGCCCCCGGATTTCACCATAAAAGGGATGGCATATTTGCTCATCAGAAAAATTGACTTCAGGTTCACTGCCATTACTTTGTCCCAATCTTCTTCAGAAAGAGTAAGTACAGATGCCCTGCGGATTATCCCGGCATTGTTGATCAGGAAATCAATCCCACCGTAGGTTTCTACCGTTCTGGATACCATCATCTGGCAGTCCTGGGTAGAAGTGACATCACCAGGGATAAATATCACCTCCCCGCTGGAGGCTTTGATTTGATCCTCAGCGTTCCTCCCGGCAGATTTATTAATGTCGGTGATGGCGACTCCCGCTCCTGATTGGGCGAAAAATATTGCTGTCTGGAAACCTATGCCTGATGCCCCTCCGCTGATGAGGGCGGTTTTCCCTTTAAAATTGAACTCAATTTGATTCATTTATCTCTCCTGTTGAAACCTGAGGGCATCAGATTGACACCGGGTAGATTACGCTTTCCCGGTATCCGGTAATTACGCTCATATAGCCCGCGAGCTCATCATCCAGGTGTACATCCCCGCTGTCAACCAGCAGCGGGCCTCCAGACAGTGAGTGGAGTTTTTCCGGAATGCAGATGACCCAGATGTTGGCTGAACCAGTTTTCCTGATCACTTCGGGGCTGATCGGCTGGTTTCCGCGACCGAATAAAAACCCCTGCCCTCCTATCGGAGATACTATGATCTTTCCAGAAACCTTATCGAGGATTTCCAGCAGTTGTCTCTCATTTGCGTCCTTCAGGATAACCTGTTTCCCTTCGATAACATCAACCCCAAGGAGGGTTTTTTCCAGGCCGAGCGCCCGGGTGACGGCCCGGGTGGTTGTCCCTGGCCCGAGAATATAAACCAGCCCGGGCTGCATCATAGTGATCACCTCGCTGGCGATCTCTGCCAGAGATGCAGCCTCAGAAGGCGGGATTGCTGTTTTTATCCCCTGCAGTCTTCTTTTCCTGCACGGTACGAGCAGGTAACCGAATAATTTTGAGGCAAGTATGCCCTTGCGATAAAGCTCTTCATCCACATCCATCACCTCAGCCTCTTCGGTTTCTGAATTTTTTTGGAAGAGGAATTGAATCACAATATCGGCGGTTGTGACTGGATTCCTGGCGAATACCCCTGAGTGAATCTTAACCCCTGCCGGAATCCCCACAACCGGGATTTCCTGACCGACAGCGCTGCAAATATCTCTGGCAGTGCCATCCCCACCTGCAAACAGGATTACATCGACTCCCCTGTCCAGGAACTGCCTGGCAGCCATAATCGTATCCCGGGCAGTTGTCCTTCCGGGATTAATAGATCCGCATACCTCAGGCCGGTAACCGAGCAATTGGCATAACTCCGCGCCCATCTCCCCGGGATATGTGTAGATTTGGAGATTTCCAAAGTATGGTTGTAACTTCTCGAGGGTCTGACCTGCGCGTTTACCTGCTGCCGGGGCAGCACCCAATGCGAATGCCTGTTTTTGCAGTTCGTTTCCGTCGCTGCCTTTTAATCCAACCCGTCCGCCGAGACCAGCGATTGGATTGACAATCAATCCCAGTTTTTTCTTTCCTTCGGGTTGTTTCAAACCAGGGCCGATCACCGATTTTGTTAGTCTTGCGATGCTTTCCGGAGATACGCTCTCCAGGTCATTGCCCACTGGTCGGGCTCATCCAGCGGGTCGTGGATAATCGAGTGGATCGTACTGTTGTGCGGGGCTGTTTTTACTTTCTCAGGATTATAATAAGCTTCCAAAGTGACTTTCTCGATAATTCGCAGGTATTCATCAAGTTCTTCCTTTGAGTATGATTCGGTCGGTTCCAGGGTACAGGGCTCGGGGACGATGAAGGGGTGGTGGCTTGTCCAGTAGTGGACGCCGTAATCAGCCGCTCGCAATCCGATCTGTTCTGAGTGGACAGAGGTATCTTCATAAAGCTTTTCCCAGCTGTAGCGTACCTGTTCGATCCGCCGCTTGCCTTCAGCATACGGAATGCTGGCACCCTTAATCTGGCGCATTTTCTCCATCAAATAATTGTTATTCAGAACTGCGGTTTCGGATACCTGGCGAAGTCCCTGTGCCCCCAGGCTCATGATCCAGGAGTAAGCTCTCAGGACCACCGCGGCGTTGCCGTAGAATGGGCTGATTTTCCCGATGCTGTCTGGGCGGTCATAGTCCAGGTAGTAGCGGTCTCCGTCGATCTCCACGGTTGGCACCGGCAGAAATTTTGCCAGTTCTGATATTACTCCTGATGCGCCGCCGCCGGGGCCTCCACAGCCATGCGGGGTGGAAAATGTCTTATGCAGGTTGAAATGGCATAGGTCAAACCCGGCTTCCTTTGCCCGGGTGATCCCCAAAATGCCGTTGGCGTTTGCCTGGTCGTATGAACACAGCCCACCGGCTTCATGAACCAGGTGGACAAATTCTTTTATCCTCGGATTATAAATGCCGGTATCCTCCGGGTTGGTGATCATCAAACCAGCGGTTCTATCGGAGAGCGCTGCTTTCAAGGCTTCAATATCAGGGTATCCGTCCACTCCGGGATACAGCGTAATTACACGGAAACCTGCCGTTTTGGCACAGGCTGCATTTGAAGGGTGCGAGAAAATTGTTGTAATAATTTCATCGCGCTTATCTGCCTCTCCATTTGACCTGTGAAACGCGCGGATTATCGACGCGTTTGTGTAAATTGCTGCAGAACCAGCGCTGGGTTGCAGAGAGAAGCGGTTCAGACCTGAAATGCTTTTCAGCATTTGTTCGAAGCGGTACATAATACCCAGAATACCCTGTACAGTTTCTACATCCTGCAGCGGGTGGAGTTCGCTCATCGCGGGTGAGCGCGCCAGGTGTTCATTCACCTTAGGGCTGTATTTCATGGTGCATGTACCCTGACCGATGTCAATATTCAGGTCAGCCCCAAGGTTCTCCTGGGAAAGCCGCAGGTAATGGCGCTGCACCTGCGGCTGGGAGATCTCTGGCAGGGCAGGAGCATCCACCCGGCGGATGCCGTCCGGAAGACCTGCGGTTACGTCCCCGACCTGCGCAGCTATCTCAGGTTCAATCTCGGGAGTCAGGATTCCCTTCTGGCCGGGAGTGTGCAGTTCGAAGATAATCGGCTCGTCCCATTTAGCCTGGTGGAAGCGGCGCAAATTTGGTTTTCCGTCGCTGTACCTCTTTGATTTTATATTTTCTATCATGAGATTATTACCTCAAAAAGCGCGTTCACCAGGTGGTCGATATTTTCTTTGGAATGGACTTCCGAAATACAGTAAAGTGCACACTGCCCCATCTCCGGGAAATCCCTGCTCAGATCCACACCCCCAAAGATTTTATAGCCCAGCAGGGATTTGTTGACGCTGGCGACTGTCTTTCCTGCCTGGTCAAAATTCACCAGGAATTCATTAAAATGTGGGGTTGTAATAAAGGGGACCTGGAGCAGATTAATTTTACTGATCTCCTGCATCGCATATTGGGTGCGCGCCATTATTGTTTCTCCTATGGTGCGCATCCCTTCCGGGCCCATAAGTGCCAGGTAAACCCCGGCGGTTATCCCCCACAGCGCAGCCGCAGTACCCACCCATTCTTTCCCCTTCTCACGGATCGCGAAGGAGGTTCTCTCATAGGCGACATCCCCGAACCCGTATTCACCTTCAACTATTGTCGGCGCGATCCCGAATAAACGGGAGGGAAATTCCATCACGAATTTCTCCTCATCCCGGGTTGCGATGAAACCAGCCCCTCCGCCTCCATACTGCATGTGAATTCCCAGCGGCTGGATATCTCCGCATACAATGTCTGCTCCATAATCTGCGGGCGGTTTCAGTATTCCCAGCGAGATTGGATTTACGCTAACAATGCTCAAAGCACCGCTGGTTTTTGCTCTTGAACAGACCTGCTCCCCGCGTGTTTCTATTGTGCCTAAATAAGTCGGATTTTCAAAATAAACTGCGGCGGTTTTTGTGGAAATTAATCCCTCATAGGAGGATGGGTTACACAGGCCATTTTCCGGGTCGAAATCAACCAGTGTCAGATCTAGTTCATGCTGGTTATAATCCCTGATCTTTGATAGTTTTGCGGGATTGATATTGCGGCTTATAAGTACTTCGTTTCTTCCAGTAATACGAGCTGCCATCCGGATGGCTGTCGCACAGGCCTGGTAACCGTCATAAGTGGGCACATTGACCACATCCATATTAAGCAGTTCTCCCATCAGGCTTGTGTATTCGAACAAAGACTGGAAGCGCCCATGATCATCGTAAGGTTCTCCAGCGTAAGCGGTCAGGAATTCAGCCCGCTGGTTAATCTCATCACAAACTGCGGGCACATGGTGCTGGTAGCAGCCCGCGCCCAAAAAACTGGTGAATTCTTTTGTATTTGAGTTCCTTGCAAGGATCGATTCGACATGGTTTTTTAATTCGTATTCTGAGAGGAACGGCTGGGGTAGTTCCAGCTCAGTTTCCAGCCGCAGTTCCCGGGGCACATCTCTATAAAAATCCTCAATTGATTCCGCTCCGACTTCCGACAGCATCTCCTGCCGGGTTTTCGGCGCTGAATTGGGTATATAGGGGTGGACGAATTTATTGTTCATTTTCATAAAATCTTCCTTTCCGATTTCAGGTCTTAATCTGTAGCCGGGATGGTCTCCATGTGAGTGGTTTCAGAGTGAGTCGGGCTGGTTACAATTAAAAGGGCGTATCCAATCAATCCCGCCACCAGGGAGGCAAAGATTATACCGAGTTTGGCTTGATTGAGCATAAAAGGGTCTTTGAATGCTGAATTGGTAATAAACAGCGCCATTGTGAAACCAATCCCGGTCAGCCAGCTGGCGCTGAAGAGCTGGCGCCAGGTGACATTAACCGGCAGTTGGGCAATCCCAATTTTTACGGCAATCCAAGTAAAAAGTGAAATCCCGATTGGTTTTCCAAAGACCAGCCCGAGGAAAATCCCCAGGCTCACCGGTCCGACAAATTGGGCGTCGAATGTGACTACCACGCCTGCATTTGCAAAAGCGAAAATCGGGAGGATTAAATAAGTTGTCCACGGCAGCAGGTCATGTTCAAGTTTTTGAGCCGGCGACTGCATCCGGTCTGCGACATTTTCCAGCGTCTGGGCTGCCACCTGGTGGCGATCGCTGGACAAAGAATTTGTCCCAAGCGGTCTTTCGAACTCGTTCAGAACAGACATGCACTGCGCCAGAAGCGCACGGGTATCCGGTGGGCTGCGGGTCGGGATCGTGAGCGCAAGCAGAACGCCCGCTATGGTCGCGTGTACGCCAGAACCTAAAAAGGCAATCCATAATCCAAATCCCAGAAT
>Ga0180438_10000199_pt1 | contig 127827 bp, 94 predicted proteins | sample SS_ome_12_FD_132455 | JGI IMG/M metagenome (GOLD analysis project Ga0180438, IMG submission 132455) | Hypersaline lake sediment archaeal communities from the Salton Sea, California, USA - SS_3_D_2 metaG | ecosystem: Environmental > Aquatic > Non-marine Saline and Alkaline > Hypersaline >... | reverse complement strand
GTAGATGAGAAAGAATACGATATCTTCAATATCTTCGGTAAATCCTTTCTCATGCCAGAATCTAAATATGTCCTCGATGCCTTCGGTCTCTTCGGTATAAGCGTATTTCATCAACGCCATCGCCGTCAAGAGAAATACATTATCTTTTAGCTCTTTATTCTTTTCAGTTTGGAAATCCCACAGTTTAGCATCGAATAGGAAATACCTGTAATCCAGTAAAAATTCTTTTACTTCGTCTTCGATATTAAATTGATCCACGAAAGATTGAGGTATTTTCCAATCTCGATCTCCATGATAGAAGACAATGGGAATAATGATGCGAAGTGGTCTCTTCTCATCGATGTCTTTTTGCCATTCCTCCACCATGTATTTCAGGATTTGTATGAAAATTCTTATTCTCCCTTTTGTTTTATGTTCCAATATGAAGCAGATATCTGTAGGGATTTTATCGCCGTCTTTGCCATTCATTTTTACTTTTACCACGATGTCCGAATAGTACTCGTCGAAATGCTTGGATACATAATCGGTGTCTTCGATTTCGATATTTGAGAAATCGATTCTTTTTTTTATCTTTTCAGGCAGGACTTTTTTGAGCAGCACTTCTGCGTTGTCCACTTTTCTGAAGACATTGGTAAACATTTTATCGTGGACCCGATCAATTTTTTTCATGGTATTATTATATTGCAGTTCCCACCTTTTTTCAACCCCACTACGCAAGGACCTCAGGGCTACGTCATTCTCTTAAAAGCACGAAATCCGAATTCCTAGATCGCGTGGCTCCAAACAAATCCAAAATTGCGAAACGTAAATGTTCAAAATTCAAAACATGAGCAATTCGGGGACAGTCCAGTTCCTGTTCCTGCAAATGTGGCTATTTCGTGAAAAAAATTAAAAAGTATTTGACAAGCAAATATTAATTTAATATACTTTATTTTAATTCGATGGAAATCCTTAAGGGAGTAATCCTTTATGGAAATAAAATGGCTGGAGGAGGTGTTTTTATGCGGACAAAACACTTATTTAAGTTAATTTCAATCCTTTTTCTGTGTCTCGTTTTTTCTATGAACTATGCACAGTCAGAAGAATTATCAAAAAAAAATACTGAAAGAATTGCTTCTTTAGAGGAACAGATGAAAAATATAGAAAAAAAATTTGATATTGAAGCAAAAGGTCTTGAAATAAAAGCTGAAAAGGTTAGAAATGAGTTAAAAAGTGACTATGATCAATTAGAGCAATTTACTTACATTGTGGGTACTGTAACCCTCTTGGGAGCGATTATAAGCATTATCTCATTCTATTTTGTTTTTTCTAGAAAAATCTTAAAAATAGCCGAACAGAAAGCCAAAGAAAAATTTGAAAATCTTTTTGAGGATGAGAAAGACAGGCTGATTGAATTGATTGAAAAAAAGATTGAAGAAAACCAGTTAAGAAAAAGTAAATCAATACTGGTTTTGACTCCGGCTGGTTCGAAAACTTCATTCTTAAAAAAATTTTTTAGGGAAATGAAAATTCCTAATGTTAAATTTCAAAAAATTGATGAAGATAAAATTGTTCTCGATGAATCGGATTTAATCTTATTTAATGATGAAGACAAAGAATTCAAGGAAAACATTATTTTAGATTTTATTTCAAAAACAAAAAAAGATGTTATTTGTTTTTATTTTGGTCCTAAAAGAATCAATTCTGGAGAATATAATTATAAGACAACTTTTGCAAACGCAAGGGTACAACTTTATGGTAATCTAATTAATGCGTTGCGGTATCAAAAATTGTTATAGTAAGATAATGCACAGACTGTTTTTGTCTATGATCAAAAATAGAAGGAGGTGTTGATGAATTACATTTTCTTTGATGTTGATAAAATAAAAGACTATGTATTTGAATCCTTTAAACCAAGAGAAGTAAAAGGCGCTTCCGAAATGATTAAATGCCTGGACTACTATTCGAAAACCCGGATGGGAGAACTAATGAGGAAATTGATGGAAACATTTGAGGACATTGAGGTGGTATACGCCAAAGGAGGAGGTGGTTTACTTAAAACCAATGATTCCAACGGACAAGAAATCTGCGATTGGTTGGAAAAGAACTTCTCAGAATATTTGAAAGAAGGTGGAAGTATGACCGCTGTCTGCCACAAAAAAGAAAAAGATTTCAAAACCACTTATGCCATCTTGTCTTACCTGGTAAGAAACCGTAAATCAGAAAAATCCTTAACGCTTCCTCTACGCTTGGTTGAGTTCCAGGGAGAAAAATCTAAATGTGATTACTGCGGCAAAAGAGTGTTCAAACATAAGATTCAAATTAAAAACCAGACGGAGCCTCTTCGTTTTTGCACCATTTGCTATGAAAAGCGCAAAAAAGGAAAAACCAAAGTTCAGTCTCTAGAAGACATTTCTGATAAAGAACTACTGGTAATTTACGGCGATTTGAACGAAGCTGGGGCTCATCTGGCAAACCTGAAAAAGGAAGAGGATTTAATCGACTTTTCTGAAACCGTGTATCAAACCTTGCGATTTACACGCATCCAAATCGAAAAAGTACTGCGGCAGAAAGGATTTAAATACTTGATGCCGGTTATAGGGGGTGATGATATGATTATTTTCACTCATCCCAATTCCTTTGAGTTGATTAAAGATCTACTTTTCAGCATTGAAGGAATACTAGAAAAGAGACTCAATAAACCGGTAAAAATGAATTTCTCTTTCCTGGTGGCAAAATACAATTTTCCCATCTACCACCTTTTTAAAATATCGGAATCATTGCTGGAGAAGACAAAAGATGCTTATTATAAGAACAATAGCAAACAAACCCATCATGGCTTTTTCTGGCTGTGGGAAGGTGAGTACACGCCCACTGAGCGTGACGTTTACACGGAAAAGGAATTCTCTAATATCTTTAACACAGCAAAACATATCCACAGCACTGTTTCCAATATCAAGCGTTCCTCGCTGCACCAACTAATGGAATTGATTTCAGGCCGTTATGAAGGACAGGAAAAGCAATTAAATACAGAATATTTCCTGGCCCGGCATTCGGAATTTGAGAATGTTGTAGTCCAAAAAGAGAGGGGAGTCGATTTCATGCTCAATTATGAAGGAAAAAAAATTAAGCTTACAAGAGACGTTTTGGAAGATATCATCCATATGGAAAATCTTTTGTACAAAACGAACGGTAAGATTAAGGAGGAAAAATGAACAATAGGATTAACCTTAAATTAATCCCGGATTCCTCATTTTTACTGGGTGGAGTAAGTGCTAACCCGGCATACGATTCGATAACCGCCCTCGATGACGACCTCCCATTTCTGACAGCGACTGCTATCAAAGGCGCTTTAAGAATGGAATTCGAATCTTTTGTGCGGGGTATTGGTGAATTAAATATTTGTGAATTGGACACGGATTTCAGGGGCTGTGGCGAAGACGAATGCATGTCCTGTAAATTGTTCGGAGGCGGAGACAAAGAAGGAAAATTGCGATTTAATGCAGCTTTCATAAAAGACAGTGAAAATCTTTTCCCAGACAAGACTAAAAAAGTGAGAAAAGAAATCCTGGAAAAAGGGCGACGCGAAGGCGTCTCCATCTCCCGCACCCTGGGAAAAGCAAAAGAAAAAAGTTATTATTCCACCCTCACTTTTCCCAATATGAAAGATATTCTTCCTATCTTATTTGAAACCCATATTGACATTCAAGAATCCCTGGAAGACAATGAATATAAATACCTGGATATGTTTTTTTCCTTCCTTTACAGAACCGGGATTTTTTTGGGGTCAAAGAAAAGTGTGGGATTAGGAAATTTCAAAATAGAATATGATATCCCTCGTCACTTTGAACCTGAGGAACCCATTGACACAACCAAAAAGGAATTAACGTTGTTTCGAGTGAAATTAAAAACCCATGAACCCCTGGTGGTGGGGAATTTAAAAAACCAGTACATCATCGATACCCTGCCTTACATCCCTGCTTCTACCATGGGCGGCAGCATTGGTTTTGGATTTATCAAGAACGGTATCCCGAATAATATTGTACAGGAGCTTTTTATTGATAAAAATACCTTTTCTCCCTTTAATTTTTATTTAGAAACGCCATACCCGAAAACAACTTCCATGCGGCGGAAAAAAGGAGATGAAAAAACAGTCAAAGACACGCTGCTGGTGGATTACATCGTAAAGAGAGCCATTGATAAAGGAAAATTCCAGGAAGTGGAAAAACTGTTTGAAATGTTGTATAGGGAAAACCTGAGACCGGTTCCCATTTGCGAAAAACCGGCAACATTCTACAATACCAAGGTTGCCATCGGACGAAGTCTTCAAAAGACAAAAGAGGAAATGCTCTATTCCATGGAGTTAATAGAAAAGGGAACAATATTCCAGGGATTGGTAATTGGTGAGGCCTGGACTAAAGAAGTACTGGAAAAAATCAAATTTTTGTTTATTGGCGGAAAACGGACACGGGGATTCGGACGAACAGAGATATTAACGATAGAAGAAGTTGAAAGAAGCGAAATCCTCAACCCGGATACTTCAATAGATGCTCATTTAAGAACCATTGCCAAAGAATATTCCATTGATATCCCGGAAAACCGCTGTTTCTTCGCCCTGGATTTATTGTCGGATTTCTGTATTAATAATGACATTCACAAAGGAGAAAGGACATTTGAGTTTTTCCTGGAAAAACAGCTTTTCAGTGGCATGGAACTTGAAGTTGAAAAATCCTTCCCTATTCTCATCTGGCGCGGTGGATATGGGGGACTCAATAATAAGGAAAAAAAAGAGAAACCATTAATGGAAAAAATCAGTGCCGGTTCCACCTTCCTGGTATCCTTGCCCACCGACAGGGAAAGGGATTTCAAAGAAAAAGTGGAACATTTAATCGGAGAAAGTATAAATTATAAATGGGATTCAACACCGTTGTTTCGGTTGAATAACCCTGAACATATGAAAATATGGAGGTAAATATGAGTGAATTCCTGGAAAAATTAGAAATTTTAAATCAAAACAAAAACACCATTATTTCAGAAGTTAAACAAATCAATACTACCGGAGTTTCAAAAACCCAGGCCCAGAATTTAAGGGAGTATTCGGTTCAGACTCAGTCTATTGACGAGATACTCCTTTATCTCGATTATCAATGTGCTAGGGACAGAAACCTCAAACCCGCCGGTGAAAAACTCATTGATATGATTAAAAATCATAAAGCAAAAGGAATCCATGTTATCCGTTATCTGCTGGGTACCTTTGCCCGCTGGGTTCACATAGAAAGCAAAAGGGGAGAATAAAAATGAGTGACCATTTGAAAGTTTTAAAAGAGAAGATCATCATTCGCGGTAGGGTTGAGCCTTTAACTTCACTCCATATCGGTTGGCAGCGTTCCTTTGACCCCGTGGACTCCGATGCTCCGGTTATAAAAGATCCCAGGGGAAATCCATTTATACCCGGCTCCTCCTTTAAAGGAATATTGCGCAGCTTTATTGAAGGTTTCTTAAGTGGAGCAGGAATTAAGGTTTGTTTTCCTACGGATAATGAATCATGCATTGATGATAAGGAACTGGATGAATTGGATGAATCTGAAGATAAAATCAAATATATCCTGGAAAACGCCTGTCCGGTTTGCCGGGTTTTAGGAAGCTCTCACATGGGCAGTAAACTGAAAATAAAAGATATGCCCGTACGGAAAGAAGAGTGGCACGAAGCCTTCTTGCGCATCCGCGACGGTATCATTATCGATCGGGAGAGCCGCACTGCCAAAGATAAAGGGAAATACGACTTCGAAACCGTATCCCCTGGGATTATTTTCAAAATGGAAATGGTGGGTGACAATCTAACAGATGCAGAGAAAGGAATGATATTTACAGCCTTTGATCTCATTTCCCAGGGCTTTGGCTCATTAGGAGGTAATGTCTCCAGGGGTACCGGGAAAATCAAGATCAATCTCACCGAAATAGAGATATTGAATCCCAAACAATTCTTTGAACATTACACAAAAGATAAAAACAATATTGCTCCTTTAATCAAAAAGGGAGTTGAACTGGAAGAATATATAAAAAAAATGATAGACAGTTTTTTTGAAACATATCGTTCGGAGGTGTAACATGTTTAAAACCACACATAACATGATGAAATTAAAAGTAAAAATAACTCCTCAAACTCCGGTTTTGGTGGCTTCTGGGAAAACTTTTGATGTCACACACCCGGATATTGAGTTTATCAGGGTAAACACCCAGGAAGGTGAAACAATTTATCTCCCCGGTTCTTCCATTAAAGGTGTGTTAAGGGCCGGGATGGAAGCTGTGCTAGGAGAAAACGAGAAATTCGCTGACAAGATTTGCATTACCTCCGAAAAAATGTGTCATGAACTTCATAAGGATAAAAGAGACAGCAGGAATAAAGTTCCCTATAAATTCCATTGCCCCGTGTGCAGGTTGTTCGGTTCCGGTGAACTGGCCTCACGCCTGGAGATTTCCGATATCTTCCCTTTTGATTTAGAAGATTCCCCGGAAGAAAAAAAAGAACGAATAAAAACCATCAACCAAATGATCTCCTCACGCACTGGCATACAGATCGACCGAAAAACAGGCAAAACCAAAGGTGGAGCATTATTCAGTTATGAAATCCTGGGCGGCGGTGAGCTATTCGGTGAATTTACTTTTACCAACTACGAATTGTACCAGCCCGGACTTTTGTTTACCCTGTTTGACCTTTCAAATGAAGGATTCTTACGTTACGGCCATTCCAAATCCAGAGGATTGGGCGTCCTTAATTTCAACCTTCAATACATAAAAATCATCCAATTGGGACAATTGAAAGGAAAGTACATCAAAGGAATTGGTATCATTAAAAAATATTCCGATTATGACTTTTATATGAAAGAAAACGATAGAATAGATAGGGAATTCAACGGTTACTATGAAAACCAATTTCTTTATTCCACTCTGACATTTGCGAATAAGGAAATCATCGATGAAGTGACCGCTCTTTTTAAGAGTAAGATCAGCACCTTTCTGGAATAAAAGGTAATGTAGAAGGTTTTATGAAAGAAAATGAAAAAAAGCCACAAAGAAATATGAAGAAAGCGAATTTACTTTGGTTTCTTTTTGTAACTTCGTGGCTAAAAAAGATGTAGGAGGCATTCATGGATTTATTTAAAGGTAGTCAAGGTTCCGGACCTGATAAAAAGCTGATCAAGGAAAAAAACTATTTTTTTCTCTTCAGCAACGAACTCCCTCATATCGATCTTTCCAGGTACACGCCAGGAAAAAGTTTTTACGGGAAACTGTATCTTGATATAACCGCGCTTCAAGACATCTTTATCGGGTGCGGTGATATTAAAAAAATCAATAACAAATTGTATGACACCTTCACCTATGTCAAAAAGGGTACTGAAAAAGAAACCCTGAACATACCCGGTTCTTCTTTGAAAGGAAGTGTTTTGACCAACATGTTGATGTTTTTGCAATCCGCTTCAGTGGATTTTTTTAGTGCCAAGAAGGAAAAAGCCATGGTCTTTTTTTCCGATCTACCCATGAGAAGTGCTAAAGAATTATCCCCGCAAACCATTCCCGCCCGTTTTGGGCCCCAGAACAAAGCAGTCCCCCCTCATGCGCAATTGAAGCTCTATCTCAAAGATGATCCGGCTTATGGAAACCTATCCCCCCAGGAGAAAAAAGAACTGCCAGCTTTTGAAAATATCCTAACCATCAAAAAAGGCAGCTTTTTTAGCGGGTTTATCAACTTCAAATTGGTGAATGAATACCAATTGACTTCATTGGTATTGGCATTGGGGTGTCTGCCTGAGCATCGGTTTAATTTTAAAATTGGCGGTGCAAAAAATCGTGCGATGGGGCTGATAAAAATAGAAATCAACCGCGAAAAATCCATTTATTCAGAAAATTTGATCGATACATCAACAGACCAGACGATACCCTTCAAGAATCTAGAACCCATCTTATTATCAACCATATCCAGGTTAAAAAAAGATTTTCCAAAAATGATAGACGTATTGGAAAAAATCCAGGGAGAATACGGAAAATGACAAGACAGCAATTACTTTCAGATGCAAAGAATTTTGTATTTCAATTAAAAAAGGAGGAACGTAGGAGTATCAATCACTATGCATCCTTTGCCGACCAGGTTATTGGATTGCTCAACAACGGCCAGGTATCATCCAGGGAGGAGATATTGAATTATACGAGAATCTCTTACTCTCGCCCAAGGATGAATAGACAATGGCGAACGTTTGGAAATGTATTGGAAAAGAATTTACGTTCCAATATGAAAAAAGACGAACTCCTCAATTTTTTCGGTTATTTGAAACGTCTGCTCACTATTGAAGGGAAAAAGGAGTTTGAAGAAAGACAAAAAGCGATGAAAGGCAGTTTCAAGAGCACAAGTAAGCAAAAAAGAATGAGAAGGCAATAAAGTTGAGTTACGTGAGAAGATATTGTTGGACTAACCAGCTTTTTAGTTATATTTAAGAGAGGAATCGTGAGGAATAGATCCAAAATAATAGGAGTTAAAGAGGCTGTTTATGATATTCTAAAGACTTGTAGCAAAGAAAAATTTTGCTTTGTTATAGGTGCAGGCATATCAACTCCGATAATTCCTCTTTCCAACAAAATAAAAATTGAATGCAAAAATGAAATACAAAAAAGAAAAAAGGATATTGGCCAGGAATATGACGATAGTATCTTGATAAGCGAGTATAATGATCCTGAGAAAGAGTACTATGATTTAATTGAAAAAGCTTTTCCAAGTTCTGGAAGTCGATGGGAATATTTTAGGAAGAAAGTCTCGGGTCAACCAATTTCTAGTTCAAACCTTCTCCTTGCACAAATATTGCTGCCTAAAAAAATTGCAAGTGTCGTCATTACACCAAACTTTGATGATTTTCTTTCCAGGGCATTATCATTAATGGATATTCCCCATGTTACAATTGATAATCCCCAGGATATGTATCGTTTCAAACTTGAAAGAGACGAAATCCAAATTATACATACTCATGGGACATACAAATTTTATGATATCTGCAATTCAAGAGAGGAAGTGAAGGAAAGAGCAATAGAACTATCAGATGAATTAAAAACAATATTCAAAATCTATTCACCAATAGTAATAGGATACAGCGGATGGCCCAGTGATGCGATAATGACTGCTTTAAACTCTGTTTTAGATAGTCGCAGGTCTTTTGAGACTAATATTTACTGGTTCTGCTATGATGACGAAGCCTTTAATACCCTACAGATCAAAGAACATCCAAATGTGGTTACTATAGTCCCTTCACATGAACCAACAGTAGACAAAGAATCTGGAGAACTAAGATTGTCTAATAAGCCAATAATAGAATTAAGGTCCGATGAAGTATTTAGTGAGTTCATCAGTCTTATTGGGATCGAACCTCCTATATCTTTTAGAAATCCTATCGAATACTATTATGAATTCCTTAAAAATTCATTTCCCATTAGCAATAATTACGATAAATACTTTAATTTCGATTCAGTGTTAAACAAGGTTAAATTTGGACTAGAGTGTGTTAATACGTTTAAGAAAGAGTTTGACAACCGCATTGAACGGTTAGAAGCGTCTATAAAACGTTCCCGGTATAAAGAAGCAACAAAAATAGCCATGGTTTTAAGCGATCACTTTTTAGATAAAGACCAAATGAATAAATTTTTCAGTATTTTGAAAAAAATATCTTCATCTATTCCTTCCAATTATAGAAAGAAAAAGGAGATAGGAAGTATTATTGAAAATATTTTTACCAATCTCTTCAATCGTAATACTTATTTGTCTGAAATTCCACATGAAGAGATCGGTGCTAAAGCAATTAAATTGGAATTTCTGCTAAAACTCGGCATTGATCAGGGTATTTCTGATTTTTTTACAGATATAGCATCAAATCATGGCAATTCACCTGATAAAAAGGCTCAAAATCGATTAAAGAGGTTATTCAACAAAATTTGTTTAAGTGCCAGTCACATAAACAATAAAGAGAAGTTGAGAATCTATGAAAAAGTCATACAGTATTATGGTTATTCAACAAACCCGATACTTCATGTCTGTGTCGTGAAAGCCTATTATTTAAAAGGTTTAGTCGAGATAGAACTTAATAGATCAATGGAGGCCCAAAATTCTTTTGAACGCGTTGTAGAATTATACAAAAGTAGTACGTTTGATTACCCAAAATTCCAGAAATGGATTGGGCATGCAGTTATCGAAAATGGAAAAATACTGAGAGGAAAAAACAAATTTAAAGAAGCCCATGATCTGTTTAAAAAGATCGAAAGACGATTTGAAGGTATAACTAATCCAAATCTAAAAATGTTACTAGACACAGCCAAAGAAGAAAAACAGAAACCGGCTCCTATTGAGGATAAGATTTATTCAAATATAGAATTATTACTATTAATGGAACCTTTGCCCGAAGAAAAAATAATCAAAGCAAAGAATACTCTGAGAAAGATTATTCGAGGTTTTGGAATTGGAGAGGATGAACTGCACATTTTAGGGAGGTTTATAGAAAAATATGGAAATATGGGGGAAAAAATAGATGAATTCGTTGCTCTAGTATTGGTCACGGGAGGTGAAATGAGATCAAATTTGGAACGTGGTGGATTGGACGGAGGTTTGGATAAATTATTTCCTTATGATGAAATGGAAGCCTATAATGAAATAATAAGCAGATTTTTGAATTCCGATGATCCAAGATTAATAAAATACGTAATTGATTCCTTAGAAAAAAAAGCTTTGGTACAGAGCGAGAATATACGGAGTGATAATAACTATGAACTAGCTCAAATATATTATAGCCTGTCTCGAAAATATGCCCAATTAGGAAAAAAGAATAAAGTATATAGGTCTATTGAAGATGCTTTATTTCATCGTTTTTCAGTTTCTGAGATATTTAACAACAGGGAACTAAAAGAATATGAAAATGATCCATACCTGAAAAAAATAATAGAAATATCTAAGATAGAACAAGATAAAGACCAGGAATATGAGGAAATGCTTTAAATATGAGAGATTTTAGATCTAAATCAAATCTTAAGACCGAATTTCCCAACACCTTTACCTATTGCATTTTTCTATTTCGATTGAAATTGATGGATAAAGCAATATTGCCTGTGTTTAAAGGAAGTATGCTAAGGGGATTAATGGGCAAAGCGCTTCACCGTTTGAATTGTCAATCCCGCGTCCCCTGCACACGCTGTAAAATGGTAAAAACCTGTGCTTACAGCAACCTGTTTAAACCTGAACTGGTGTTGAAAAATCAACTAACCACCCCACCTTTTGTTCTTTACTCTCCAAACAAAAAAGAAGTCTTTGAAAAAGGCGATGAAATTGAATTCTTCCTGACCCTATTTGGGGATTTCTCACGTTATTTTGATTATTTTCTCAATGCCTTTAATTATGCTCGAGGCATAGGCCTGGGCCAGCATCGCACACCATATGATATTGAAGAAATAACGGATAATGTTTCCGGGGATTGGGTTTATAAAGAGAGGGATGTCAACAAGAATTGGAAGGCAGCGAATGCCAATCTTTCGACATTAATACCTCAAATGTCTAAACATATAAAAATCGATTTTCTCACGCCTATTTTTTTAATGAGAAATAAAAAACCTATCTATTTTCCAACCATGAAGGAAATAGTCAGTGCGATTATTCGTAGGATTCATATATTGAGTCGTTCTATCTGGAAAGATAAATATTTCACAATCGATAAGGAATTCATAAAGGGGTTGGATATTAGTATCAATGGTTACGATTTGAATTTTAAAAAAGATTTTAAGACCGGTGGTCTTGGGAACACAGTGGAGCTTTCCGGCTTTTATGGTTCAGTAGAATGTTGTGGCGATTTTACCCAATTGTATCCGTTACTCAAAGCCGGGGAGGTTCTGCATATAGGAGCTAGAACGTCTTATGGATTAGGAAAGTATGAATTGACTGTTCTTTGACTTTTCTGTTATGCCAGGTTTCAGATGTGTCATGATGGTGACAGGTGCAGGTGCAGTGATGAGGCTAAATGATGAATGAAGAGTGATGAGTGAAGAAGTGAACTTTTCAGGTCTTTGTTTTTTTCATAATTCATCATTCATAATTCATCATTCGTTTTTTTTAATCCCGCTAATAGGGTAAGAAGATTAAATGATTTAATGATGAATGAAGAGTGAAGAATGATGAGTGGACCTTTTCAGGTCTTTGTTTTTTTCATCATTCATAATTCATCATTCATAATTCATCATTCGTTTTTTTTAACCCCGCTAATAGGGGATTGAGACTCATATTTCACTGCCCATATTTCCCTTTTTGCAGGAGTTTGAACCCCGCCAATAGGGGAATGAGCTAAAAGGCTTAATGATGAGTGAAGAGTGAAGAATGCTGAAGGGAACTTTTCAGCCTTTGTTTTTTCATCATTCATAATTCATCATTCATAATACAAAATTGTTTTTTATGCCCCGCCAATAGAGGATTGAGACTATTCATCATATTTTCTATCGCAAATCATACAATCAGTTTGAACCCCGCCAATAGGGGATTGAGACCCATTCTTATTACGCATATTACTTACTCCTATATAGTTTGAACCCCGCTAATAGGGGATTGAAACCCTACTCCACCACCTGCAATGACAAGGATTTCATTGTTGGTTTGAACCCCGCTAATAGGGGATTGAAACATCATTTTCCCGCAATATGGACAGAATTTGAAATGAGTTTGAACCCCGCTAATAGTGTATTGAAACAATGTATCCGGTGTGTCGAACATTTTTATAACTTGGTTTGAAACCCGCTAATAGGGTAAGCCCCCGTTGGGGGAAATTACAAATTACAAATAACAAATTCCAAACAAATTACAAAAGACAAATTACAAAAAATGTCAAAACTTCATGATTTGTTGAGGTTTGGGATTTGGGTTTTGGTGCTTGGTATTTCCCCTGAAAGGGGCAGAGGGTGAGCCCCCGATGGGGGAAATCCCAAATAACAAATTTCCATTCTCCGTAGCAGTAATTCTTACTGCGAAGGATGAATCCAAATAACAAACGGAAAAAAAACCAAAAAAGACATTACAAAAAATGCTAAAAATTTATGATTTGTTGAGCTTTGGGATTTGTGAAGATTTAGGGGACGTACCATAATGTCACTCTTTGTCTTGAGAACTTTAGCCTGCAGCTTCGAAACTTTATAATTCAACAGTTAAACTTTATACTTCGGCTGAAAAACTTCATGCTTCGGCATAAAAACTTTGTACTTCGGTTGAAAAACTTCATGCCTCGGCTGAAAAACTTTATACCTCGGCTAGTAAACTTCATACCTCGGCAAAAAAACTTTATATTTCGGCTGGTGAACTTCATACCTCGGCAGTAAAACTTCATACCACGGCTGTTGAACTTTATACTTCGGCTGAAAAACTTCATACTTCGGCAGAAAAACTTTGTACTTCGGCAGTTACATAACGATTGTCCCTTATTGCAAAACGATTGCTCTCTGTTACATTATGATTATTACATTCTTGTATAAGGTATAAAAAGGGGTCAGGCGGAAAATTCTCTACTTCATTACTTCATAACTCCAAAATTAGAATTAGAATTGCTGCTATATTTAAATTCAAATTGAAAAATAGAGCAAGATAATATATAATATTTATGCTGCAAAAAATTTTTAAATAGATGTGCAAAATGGAAACAACAGCGAAAGAGAAAAGTCTTGCTGAGGGAGCAAAAGCACTGCTCTTAGACTATTTGAAAGATGAAGAATTGAGTTCCTTTACTGCATTGGATAGTGAAGAATTTTATGAAACGAAGTGAAATTAGGACAGGTTGATGAAACCACAATGAAAAAAATTTCAAAAGCACTGGCAAAGGTATTGAAAGTATAATTTTTGAAAGGGAAAAAACAATAAAAAAATCATTTCTTGGAGTCAATACAATTTTAAATTTTCAGAAATTTGTTTTTTCATCATTCATCATTATTTTTTGTTAGAGATTTAGGGGACGTACCATAATATCACTCTTTGTCTGGAGAACTTTAGCCTGCGGCTTCGAAACTTTATAATTCAACAGTTAAACTTTATACTTCGGCTGAAAAACTTTATACCTCGGCAGTAAAACTTCATACTTCGGCTGATGAACTTTATACTTCGGCTGAAAAACTTCATGCTTCGGCATAAAAACTTTGTACTTCGGTTGAAAAACTTCATGCCTCGGCTGGTAAACTTCATACCTCGGCTAAAAAACTTCATGCTTCGGCTGAAAAACTTTATACCTCGGCAGTAAAACTTCATACCACGGCTGATGAACTTTATACTTCGGCTGAAAAACTTCATACTTCGGCATAAAAACTTTGTACTTCGGCAGTTACATAACGATTGCCCTGTGTTACATTGTGATTATTTCATTCTTGTATAATATTTTTTTAGTCCTTAAGGTTGTTTTGTATACCTTTTTAGCACTATAAACCGGACCGGAGCGGCATCCTGCGGATACAATCTGGTCCGGATCTTTCCCGGGCAACCGGATGGGCAGGAAGAAAAGAGCTTTATTAACCTTTAGCCCTGCCCATCCAACTCATCTAACTCTTTTAGTTCCCCTTGACTATTTCCAGGGGCTCTTTTGAAAAACCGCCCCTGGACCCCACAAAACTTTTGTCTATGAGAGATAATGCCACAAATGTCGTAATATGCCATGAACGTTAATAAAACCCATCCGTGATGGGCGCCCCCTGGTCCCCCGAAAAACTTTTTATAAGTTGAAGGCTTCCCAATCCATTGTGTAAACAACTTCCCATGAATTGATATAACAACCGACAATTTGTTGTGTTTTCTACTGAATTGGTTAATTTTAGGAAGCCTTCGCGATGGCCCCAAGGGCCTTCTTAGGTTGGAGGCGCCGCCCTCTATTTAAATCTTTCTCATCTGGATGGAATTCGTTGTCCCGGGTTTACCCAAAGGAGTCCCGGCAGTAAAAATCACCATATCCCCTTCCTCAGGTGAAGGCTCTAAATCACGGACCTTTAACACTGTCTCCCTGCATCTATTGAATACCCCCTCTGTTCCCTCTACATTCGGAACCTCACCAATACAAATAGGTTTCACCCCATAACTTACCGTTAATTTCCTGGTATTAATGATATCATGGGCTGCACCTACAACCATGACACTGGGTCTCAATCGAGATATCATTCTCACCGTTCGACCTGAAGTAGTAGCAGCGATTATATACTTTATTTCTTCAGCCTCACTCATGGTACATGTCGCCTGGGTAATCCGGTTTGTAGTTGGCTGCTCACCTGATCTGCCCAATTTCACCTGGTAAAGTCGTTGCCTCCAATATAAGCTTTCACATTCCTCAATACAAGCGGCTATTTGATCAGATAAAAAACCAATAATATCCCTTATACGATTGCTGTTTTCAACAATCCGATCGTAATCATCCCTGAGAAATTCTTGATAACGCTGCAAATTAGCCGCTCTCCTTAAATCCACATCCCCAATATCTTTCATTTCAAAATAGTCCTCTGCATGGTTGGCTATACTTCTCATCTTGCGAATGGCATGGAAAGGATACTTACCACTTGCCGTTTCATCAGACATCATGACTGCGTCACTCCCATCTAATATAGCATTAAATACATCGGTTCCCTCAGCCCGGGTGGGTTCTATACTTTCCGTCATGCTTATTAACATCTCTGTTGCAGTAATCACCGGCTTGCCGCGTTTGTTGCATAATTGGATGAGTTTCTTCTGTATGGCCGGGACCTCCTCGATGTCCATCTGGAGTCCCAGATCCCCCCGGGCAACCATAATACCATCCGCTGCATCAAGGATATAGTCTCGGTTTTGCCACCCCAACTCTGTTTCAATCTTTGCTATAATAGAGGGAGCATTAAGCCTGGCTGAACTTTTGTCCATTTTGGCTGTATCTACCAGCTTGTACTCAATATGTTCCTTTATCCTGAGAATATCATCTTCAGACTGGGTAAACGACAGACCAATAAAGGCAATCACCGGCTCTTTCGAATACTTTCCTGTATATTCCGTTTCGATTAATTTATCCAATTTCTCTCGATCCTCTCCTGTAAATGATGGAATTTCCATATGAATACCCTTTAAAGTAAATCCCTTTTTACCTTCTATTTCAGGTTTCTTAACAGTTACCACTTTGCATGTTATAAATGCCCCATTTCCTTTGGATTTTCTTGGGATAACCTCCATAACCACCTCACCATCGCCTACCAGCACCATAACCTTCTTATTTCCCTTGATTTGATCCATCAAGTTTTTAAACGAATTGCTTCTCTTTTTTTTCTGTCCTTTTCTGATGAGATTCTTAACCCTAGTACTCTTATCAAGCTCCATCATTGCCTTCTTGAGAGGTTTGTCATCGATATATACAGTCGCTGCGTTTGGAGTTGAGACTTCCCTATCAAAATGTACTTTGAATTCACTTCCTATATTGAAATGGGCTTTCTGATTCAAGTGGAATCGAATCTTAGGACCGGGTAAATCCACAAGTACAGCGACCCTCCTTCCTATTTTTTGTCTTTCCCATCTTAAAATGGCTTTCTTAATTTCTAAAAAAACATTTTCTATATCATCAATATCGATATAAGCTAAATTAAGGCGGATGAGGCAAACCCCACAGTTACAAAATTCCCTTACAAGATAATCATAGTTTATCTTGTTCGGTTCAATTTTTTTCCCTTTTAAATCAAATATCCCTTCTCTATATGAGTTCTTACTCCCAATCGTTGCTACGATTTTGGTTTTCATAACTTTCTCCTACTATAATAAGAGCCCACAGAAGACACAGAGAAACACAGAAAAAAAACAGGGAGATTATGACAAAAAAAATTCTGTGTACTTCTGTGTATTCTGTGTGTTCTGTGGGCCTTTGTTTTCATGAAACTTTTAACATTATATAAATTATAAACCATTCGATATCTTAGCTAGTGATTCAAATACAATACCAGAGATCGCATAAAAATGTCAAGAAAAATTTAGATAACTATTGCATAAATCTTTATAAGTGCTCTACCCCGTAAAGCCGCAGCTTGTAACCACGATACATGTAACGGGTTCTCTCCATCTTTAGGTGGTGGATTTTGGATAGCGGCTAACAGGGTATAAATATCAACCTTGCAAAAAAAATTTATTTTAAGTAAAATAATTCGAGGAGGTAAACATGAAGTGTCCACAATGTAGGAAAGAGATCACTGAACCGATCCACCAATGTCCCCATTGTGCGTTTGCTTTTGATCAGGATCTGAGTGAAAAAATCGATTTCTTTTTTGAGATAAAACAGAAAATGACTAAAGTACAAACCAATGTGAACAATTTAGCCTCAGAATTAAAGGATTTAGAAGAAAATGTATCGACTTATGAAGTCTTATTGGAAAAAGATTTTGATAATTTGTACCAGCAAAGATCTCAAGAGATAGAAGAGAAAGAACGGGAAAAGGAAGAAATTGAGCCGGAAGTTGTTGAGGTTGAGGAGCCTGGGGAGACTGTAGAAGAAAAGGAGGCGGTCGAAGAGGAGATGGTAATGGAAGAAGAAGTCCGTAAACGAACGTCTGAAAAAGAGATTTTATTTGGACAGAAGTGGCTGTTGATTATTGGTATTGTTACCATCGTCTTTGCCGTGGGATTTTTTCTTAAGTACTCATTTGATAAAGGATGGATCGGACCTGCCGGTCGAGTGGCCCTTGCCTACCTTCTGGGTATTGGCATACTGGCTGCCGGGAACTATTTTCATAAAAAAAAGTATAAAACCTTTGGCTTATGTATTTTCGGTGGAGGAATCGCTGTTCTCTATTTTTCCACCTATGCCGCATTCCAGATATACCATCTCATTAGCCAGGAACTTTCGTTCTTTTTAATGATCCTAATTACCATGCTCACCTGTTTAATGGCCATTATTTATGATAATCGTTTTTTAGCCATCCTCGGACTGATCGGCGGTTTTTTAACACCTATCCTGTTGAGTACTGGAAGAGCCAATCACCTGGCGTTGTTGAGCTATATGACAATCCTGAATCTGGGAATTTTTGCCATTGCCTTTTTTAAGAGATGGCACATACTGACCAGTTTGGGATTTGTGGCTACTTACCTGTTATACACCGGGTGGCACCTTAACCACTACTCTCGTGCTCATTTTTGGATAGCCATCATATTTTTAAATATTTTTTATTTGATATACATTATGATGCCGTTTCTTTATGACTTTATCCGAGAGAAAGCCATCAAACTAAGGGGTTTCTTTATCCTTGGATTGAATTCACTCTTTGCTTTTCTTTATAGTTTTTTTATGATAAAAGGGAAATTCTCCCTTGAATGGGCCAGTATTATCAGTATATCTTATGCCTTTATTTTCTTGCTAATTGCACAATTCTTATACAAGCAAGGTGTTCAGCACAGGTACGCCTTTTCTGTTTTTTTAGCCAAAGCCGCTCTTTTCCTGGTGATTACCATTCCATTGATATTTTCGCGTCACTGGATAACCATATTCTGGGCAGCTCAAGCATTTATTCTTCTGCTCATGGGGATAAAACTAAACCGGCAGGAACTAAAAATCGGTTCCTATCTATTGATGACTATTTCTGTAGTTAAACTGTTTCTATTTGACCTATACATGGTTTTTTTATATGATATGGACCGTTTAATAATAACCAAAGGTTATGATTACCTGTTAGGGGAAAGATATCTAACCTTGATTTTTGTAATGGCAATCTTATATTTTTTCTCTAAAAAAGTCATAAAAGAAGTAAAACGGCAGGAATCCACTTCACCGGTATCCGCTATTTTATGGGGGATTTGGGGAAGTCTTTTGTTTATTATCTTCACCCTGGAAGTATCGGTTCTTTTTAATGAGATAAACGAGCCAGCCCAGTTTGCTGCTTTATCTGTTTTGTGGACTATTTACTCTATTGTTTTGATGTTTCTGGGTTTTTATAAAGAGAGTGTACGAATGCGGATAACAGCTATTGGCTTATTCCTATTTACTCTAGCCAAAGTATTCTTTCTGGATATAGCCAATATCAGTACCCCATACCGTATCCTTTCCTTTTTTATCCTGGGGGTTATATTGTTGGTCACGTCCTATCTTTATTACCGATTTAAAGATAAAATTCTTGCTACCAAACCGGAAATATCAGAGGAGGAGTCATAAAAGTGAAAAAAGAAATGTTTACCCTTATTACCCTTATCTTGTTATTAACTATAAATACAGTGTATATTCAGGCAACATCGGAAACCCAGATGAAGCCTCAGCATTTTATGTATTTAGCAGAAATTGAAGAGTCGGTGAAGCAAAACATGTTGTACCGAATCCATATTTCTTCAGAGATAATCAAAAAATGTTCAACCGATTTGAAAGATATCCGTCTGTTTAATGAAAACAACCAGGAAATCCCTTTTGTTTTATTAAAAAATAAGTTGGCGGCTGAGCCAGCCAAGGTTTTTAATTTTAAGATAACAGCGTATGAGGAAGAAGACACCTGTTCCATTCTAACCATGGAAACACCAACAAACATTGCGGTTGTTGATTCCATAGATATCATTACATCCGAACGAAATTTTAAAAAGAACGTGTATATTTATGGAAGTGGAGATGGCAAGTCCTGGAAACTATTGGCAGAAGATTTTATTTATGATTTTTCTGCCCAGGTGGATCTCAGGAAAACAAAGCTGCCGTTTCCGGCTGCTAAATATGCCTTTTTCAGGCTTCGATTGTGTAATACTGAAAAACCGAAGAGCGATCAGACATCCATCAAGCTTCGTTATGAGAAACTGGATTTCAGTGTAGAAAAAATCACCGAAAAAAAGCTGCGCATTGATAGGATTTCAGGTGGGTATGGGACACCTCAGCAAGATAAAACTGTTTACGATGAAGAAATTTTTAATGACTTTTCTATTATTACGAACAGCCAGGATAAAACCATCATTGAATTGGAGGCAGGTATACCCTGCTCCAGAATCACTTTTGAAATTGAGAATGCCAATTTTTTTCGTTATATAAACGTATATGGAAAAAGAAACAATGAAGACAAGTTCAATAATATTCCAATCACCACTCAATCCGTATACCGGTTTTCTCTTGGTGACATGGATGAAAGGAAGCATACTATCATCTGTCCTGCAGCGAATTATAGGACATATCGCTTTGAGATCAAGAATAAAAACAGTCCTCCTTTAAAAATAAAGAGTATCACTCTCCATTGGGTACAGACAAATCTTTATTTTATTGGTTTAAATGATGCTGATCGCTGCACAATTTTTTTTGGCAGCAAAACCAGGATTCCGGGTCCTGATTATGATATTTCCGCGTTTTTGCGACAGGATAATATATCCAGTCAGGAGTATATCGATCTCAAGGTAGGGCCAATGATGATGAACACGGATTATACTCCCCTGGAAAAGGCGGATAAAAAAAGCATCATTGAAAAACATATTTTAAAACTGGTGGTTATTTTACTGGTAATTCTTATTGGTTTCTGGTTTTACAAACTGTATAAAAAGATTTGAAAATAAGTTAATTTAACCGCGAAGACACGCGAAGGGACGCGAAGAAAAAAATAATAAAAAGTTTTGTGGGGGTGCAGGGCCCATCACGGATGGGTTTTATTAACGTTCGTGGCATATTGCGATATTTGTGGTATTGTCTCCCATAGACAAAAGTTTTTGCGGGGTCCAGGGGCGGTTTTTACAAAAAGAGCCCCTGGTTAACGGGCCTGCCGGAGGCATCAATAGTTCTAAAAAGATATAAAAAACGGATGGGCAGGTCAAACGGTCATAAAAATTCTTTTATTCCTGCCCATCCACGCAACGGTAAAGATATCGGACGAAGACCAGCCTTGTGCTGCGTCCGGTCTCATAGTTCTTAAAAGATAAATTTTTCCACACGATTATACCGCCTGGAATACAGGTTGTCTATTTGATTAATCAAACGTTGCATATCTTCAGAATGGATCTTCCACTGTATTAATCTCCCCGCCTTCTTTATTCTCTTCTTCCTCCTCTTCCTCGACGGATAAATCTTTCCTGATATCTGATTCCTTTATATCTAACTTTTTTAAAATAAACGCCTTAACTTGTTGTGCGATCTCCAGGGATTCTCTGGCTTCCTTTTCTGTTGGAATATAAAAGTCATCCGGGTATCTTACCTCTACTGCATAGAATGACAAATCCCCTATATCCACCTGTGAAAAATCATTGTCTTCTTCAATGCAAATTTCCAGTAAGTATTCCAACTTATGGGACTTGTCAAAATCTATTTCTTTAGAAATCAAATAAGCTTTTAAATATTTTTCAACTGCTTGCTGGGAATGAAAACAGATGGCATCTGTAACCATATCTTCCGATGAAAGTTTGCTCTCATTTTCCGCTGTCTTCAAATCATTTCTAGCTTTTATCAGCCACTTCTCCAGGTATTCATCGATCATATGAGAATCCCTTCTTTTAATGCACTTCGAACAATATGTCCGATTTTATTCTTATAATAATCTACCTCATCATTAGATTTGATGATAATATCAACATTGTATCTTTTCTTAGCAAGCAATCTTCTTACCCTGGTAAAGAGTTTAATCTTTTCTTTTATTCTAAGTTTCTTTTTTGATACAATCAAAATGTCGTAATCACTGTGCGGGGAAAAATCGCCCCTTGCCCTGGAACCGAATAGATATACCTGGAATGTATCGATGCCTTCACTTTTTAAAATGAGCGATATTGTTTCTTTTATCACTTCTATGTCATTTCGATTTTTCATGTTTTTAATTTTACATAATTATAATGCTTTTGTAAATATAAAAAAAAAGGTCCAGACCGGAAAATATTTTGATTAACGATGATTAACCTGATGACATAAAGATTATCCCGGTTTGAATCAATGACCAGGTGCCACGCTGGATAACGATCCGGATCTGAGAATAAAACTCGGTGGCGTGTCGGATAATTAATTTTTATCAGGTCTATTAAAAAGTAAAAAAGGGGATAAACGAAGAAAATTCTGACGATTTCCAGACTGACCACAGCCCGGACAAGCCGGAACCAGAAAGAAACTGGCTTGTCCGGGAAATTACAAATTACAAATCCCAAATTACAATGCTACTCTGCGAAGTAGCCTCGCTACGTAGCACGAGACAAATTCCAAATCCAAAATCCCAAATTACAAAACAAAAAAAGTTGAGAAAAAAAATTGTCTGTAAACATTCTATATCAAACTCTTTACAGACTTGTCAAAAAATATTTTGCCACAAAATGGCAAAACTTTGCGAGTAGGTAACCTTTTCTCGACCTAATAAAAAATTTTTGGAAGTCCAGAAACCTTTTTATAAAAAGGTTTCTGGCCGCGCCGTTTTGGAGGCATATATAGTTCTAAAAAGATATAATAAAAGGATGGGCAGGTCTAAAGTTTTTAAGCTCTCCTTTTCCTGCCCATCCACGCAACGGTAAAGATACCGGACGAAGACCAGCCTTGTGCTGCGTCCGGTCTCATAGTTCTTAAAAGATAAATTTTTCCACACGATAATACCGCCTGGGCAATGGTTTACTCTCATGAAGAAAAGAAGTAGACAGTCTCTCATGATAACAGGTTATTCCCTGGAGAGTTATAAAAATAATCCTTCTGTGCTTTCTGTGTGTTCTGTGGGCTCTATTGGCTCTACTTTTATAGCACTCAAGTAGTGCTCTGAACCTTTTTCATTGGTACTCCAGTTGATCGTCACCAATCGTTACACGAGCCGATGACTTATTGATGCGGGAGGAGAGTGAACGTGTTATTTTCAGTTGCCAAACAGGAAGGCCTGGAGGGATTTTTAATAATGTTCGATTACCTGAATGAGCGACGGCTGCATCTCCCGCGTAAGCAAGTTCGAAATCAATCCACGAAGGCATATTTACCACGCAGTGACCTTCTAAACGACCCGGCCCACTCACAATGGAGATATGCAGGTAATCATCTTCTATAACTGATCTAAGGGGAAGAGTAATCGAGTTGTTATGACTGATCATATGAGCACTTCTGCTGGCATGATGGTAGACATTCATGTCTCTTTTTTCTATAAGCAGTTTGTTTTCAATAGTAATATTAATTTCTTTCGCCATTTGTTAAGTTCCTTTTACAGCTTGTTTGAGAACTAAGATTAAGGTTGAGGTTGAGGTTGAGGTTAAGGAAAAAGAGTTCTTTACTTTAAATCTTATTATAATAAACATCTCTGTTTCTCCTTCAACCTCAACCTAAACCTCAACCTCCATAGATTTATCAACATATTTAATAAATTCCGAAACCCTGGTGCATTGGGGTTCTTTAGAGTGCATATCGGGGTTGGGGTATATAATGGAGAGCCAACCCTTACCCGTCCATCTGAAATCCTGGCTATCTCCTCGTACAACGATTCCTATCACTTCATGCGTTTTACTGTCGAATACAGGCGAACCACTATTGCCGCAGTAAACATTCAAATCAGCCGCAAAACAGGTGTCAGTGATATCACGTACCTGCGCCCCGGAGGCATACTTCAGTGGCAGTCCACAGGGGTGACCTAATATGTATACAGGTTGGTTGAGGTAAATGGCCTTTTCAGACAACTTTACCAGCGGATGTTCCTCGACCTTACGGTCAAGTTTTATAAGTGCCCAATCTGAACCGCTGCCTTTAGGGTCATAAACTCTGTGGATAATTTTTAATCCTTTATAAATATTCTCATTGGGAATCCATGTCACTGGTGTGGATAGGCCCAACATTTTAAAGCCAAAAACAATTCGGAGCTCTGTAACATTTTTTTCACCGGCACAATGACCGGCTGTGGCAATCACATCTTCTCTTACCAGGAAACCAGTGCACAAACGCCCTGCTGCAATAGGTTGTTTATGGAAGGGTTCTTGGTCACACAGGTTAAAGGTTTTTCCATAATTCTTGTGTTTCAGTGTTGAAAATCCTTTTTCTCTTTTGAGCAAATTGTCTTTCATGAAAATGGCTGCAATGGAATCGGCATTTTTTTTGATTTGCTTATCGGTGATGGCATAAAAATCCAACCGGTTATCTTCACCCCATATGCCCCTAATGTCATTATTTTCCTTTATTTTATTTAAGAGTGTTTCAACCAATTCCCATGTACTGATATGGCTAAGCGTTTGATTTAGAGGGGAGGGTGTATCGTATAAGTCCTTAATTTGTGCCATTATGGCATGCCGCTCCAGGGTTCCATCTTTATCTTTGAATTTAAACTGCGTCTCTCCAGGAGTTTGAGCACCCCTGGCGATCAGTTCGCTGTCTAATTCCTCAAAAGTGAGTTCAAACGGTGACCTTTGTTGGCCTACCATAACACCTCCTCACTTATTTCTTGAGTTTATTATATTAAAATGAAGATAGAAAAAGAGACAAGCAAAAATTCTTTTCTTTCTAATTCAGTAAAAGATTTTCTCATTTTTCATACTTCAGGGTAAATGTGCTTCTACTTCACGAGGTGGAGCCTCGTTAGATTCGTCAGGATTCTTAAGCTCAACTTTTCCCAATTCCAAAAATGCTCTAATATTAAGTGCTACAGCAATCGGAAACAAAAAGCTATAACCAGAAAGAAATTCATCAGGGCTAACCAGAATATTTAGACAAGCTGCACATGTCAATGAGGAAGTAATAAAAATTTTTGCGAACTCCAGTGATATAAAGCGATTTATTTTTTTATCTCTTTTTGAATATTTGGTGTTCCTCAATCCCCATTTGCCAGCCATAAAAAGAAAAATTGATGTAAATACCCCAAATAAAACCACCCCCAGTATATTCATAATTCCACCTTTGACAAAATAGTTTCTTATCACAAAGAGAGAAAGCAATGAATTCAGAACAATATAGATGGAGACAGAAATCCAGTTGTAATTATTATATTTTTTGTTCCACACCTCAAGCTTGAGGTGATCAATTTTACTTATTATTGAGGCAATCTTTTCAGCAATGTTATAATTTACCGATGAGTATTTCTCTTTATCAATCCCTTCAAGCAAATCTAATTTTTTTGAGAGCTCTGGTAAAGTTCTTTCTTCCAGTTGCCAGATATTATGTATTTCAATGATCGAGGTTAATCGCATTAATTCTATATCAATTTCTTCTTTTAATATTCTAGGATACTCTCCCTGGAGATTTCGAAATTCTTCGATTTTATTTTCAAGCTCCTCTATAGTCCTTTCTGGCATTCTCCTATTGATGTCAAATTTCTCCTGTGCAATTTTAATCGTCTTTATTGGTTTGGCTTCCACATCTGACCTATCTTCCTTTGAAATCTCATCTATTATTTGCGTATCATAATTTAAGTTTCCGGATTTCAGTTTTTTCTCAGCCTTTTTAAGAATATGAAAATCTGACACAGAATCTATTCTTTTATCTTCTTTTTTAACTTTTCTTTTAACTTTATATCCAGGAATAAGAAACTTCCCCTGTATATTGGTAAACGCTTTTGGGGTTTGTTTTAAATTATGAATCAAACAATGTCTTAGAACATTTTCCTCCACTCTAGAAATCAACTTTTTGACATTTACTGTTTTTTTCCCCTTCCTAACCTTAAGACCGGAGAGCAAATGATAAGTGAATAATCCATGTTTAAATTCTTCTATAGAATGAGATCTTTCCGTAGGGGCTGAAGACGTGAATATCACACGACCTACATTTTTGGAAAATTCATTTTTTTGAAGCATATCTTCCATTTGACTTTCTATTTTGTTCTCGATTTGAAGGGAAACGGTTATGTTTACTGATAATGCGCTTCTTATATCCAATTGTCCCCCGGCAAATCCACTGTGGCACGTATCGAGGAAGAAAAGAAATCGTTTGGTTTTTTTGTTTTTGAAACGTCTATTGATACTATCAAAAGAGATACTGCAATGTTCATCAATATCATGTTCTTTTGGGTAGTCAAAGGGTATTAGATATCCGCCATCTTCGGAATAGTACCCATGACCGGCATAGTATAGGAAGATGAAGTCCTCTGGTTTTGTATAATAGAAAAGAAACCTGAGTTGGCGGATCACCTGGCCATATGATGCTTCTTCATCCAAAAGAGGTTTACCATTTATCAAATGGAATCCTGCTTGTCGTGCATAATCTGCCATTTCCCAGGCATCATTAATGGCATAACTGACGTTGGACAGCCCGCTGGTATCTGGGTAATTTTCGATTCCAATGATTAGGGCATATTTTTTAAGCATTTTTCATTTCCTCCAATAATGCCGCTTATTGCAAATATTAAACCGTCTTGACACTTAACAGAAATTTCCCACCAAATGCCTCCGTACCTTCGGCGCTGTACAAATCTATTAACAGATTCAAGATTTTTCATAGGCAAGTTTTGGGGATTGAGTATGACGGTGCTTGCCAAAGTTCAAGTACCACCATAATTTTTCAACTTTTATACTTTTCAACCATTTGGCCGGTTCTTTTAGTAACTGATACCAATATAAAAAAATTTTCTTTCCAAACGGTAAGAGACTGCTTCTTTTTCCGGATTGTATTCAAAATCATTGAAAGGTATAAAATATTTAAAACCAACATTTAACATTGGACGTCTTTTTTTTTGTGAGAAATTTAGTCTAAATTTTACAGATGTATAAATACCGTATCCCAATATGGGATCCTTATGATCTATCACATTCAAATCTTCAATACCACTGATAAAATGATATTTATTCTTAAGACTCAATGCCACATATGGACCACCAGCAAAATCAATGGGGATGGAGATATTAATTGAAGGTATCTTAATTTCCGTAGTTAATACCTTTCCTAAACTTGCCCCCAAAATAATTTTTTCGGTATCCCAAAAACCATCGGCAATAAACATACTATTGGCTTCAAATTTTCTATAAAACAAATCAAATTCCACTCTATTATCCCTAAACCAGGAAACGTTATAATAACTTTCCTTAAAACTTGTATCCGGTCCTTCCCTTCCCCATTTTAAACCATCGGTATAAACATTATGGCTGTGCTGTACGGATAAATTTACAAAAAAACCAATATGTAATTTTTTTTCCCTTTTTTCTCTATGCTCAGCATTTATGCTTATTGCCAATCCCAAAACATATAAAATCAAGATTACAAGCAAAATAGATCGCTTTTTAAGCATTTTATCTGACCTCCTTATTTAGCATTATTTTACGTCGGGGAACCGAAACAGTAACAATGATTCTATCTTTCCATTCACGTTCCCTTATTTCAAATTCTCTTTTGAGATTTCTATTGTATATCACGGCCTCATTATCACTTTTAAATACTTCTCCCTTAAGTTTAGTTTTTTTGAGTGATCTAAATATGCTACCCAGGCCATAGACTGTAACCCCTATCCCGAAAGTTTTAAATAATCTTTTTGAGCTCTCAATAGAGGTTCTGACCGATTGCTCCTTCGCCCTTTCTCTCAATTTGTCTATTTTAGGACTGGCAAGTAGGATAATAACACCCAATATTACGTTGGTTAATCCGGATTTAATAATAACCTTTCTATTTAATACGAGCTTAGATTTTGCTATAATTACTTTCTTTCCTTCGCTCTTTAGTTTCAGAGCAATTTTACCTGTTTCAGGTTCAAAATGTAATTTGTCTTCTGGCCAACCATCATATTTTAGATTAAATTCTATTTTCACTTCATGTTCATTGCCATTATTATTAAAAATAAGCGTATACTCATGTCTTCTCTTTCTTAGAAAAGCTCTGTTATAGGGAATATAAACGTTATTTTGACCGATTTTAAGTTTTCCTTCTACAAGTTTCAGTTTTTCTTTAAACTTCTCGTTATCGTTTTTATACTTGAATAGTGTAAATTCAGATTCAATACTAGAATTGATAACTACCCTTAGATTGCACATCTCCGTTTCGGTACTTTCACACAAATCAAAATATTTTATCCGTATACGCTGTTCGGGAATTTCGATATAGGTCTTTTCAATATCACCCGGTGTTTCGACAAAATTAACCTTGTATTCCAATTGGGTCTCATTTTCTACATATCTAAACTGACGAGTGAGATATTGATAATTCCCCTGGCTAGGATAAAATATAATCTTCTCTACCACATTATTGCAAAGAGCATTTAATAATGAGACAGATAGAATTAATTGGACTGCTATAAGTTGTTTCTTAATAGACACCTTGACCTCCTGTTAAATTATAATTTTGTTTGGTCCTTTTATAAAAAAATTATTTTTTTGGCGTATCATTTATAGCGGATAGAACGAACAGGACGAACCGAGATAGAACTATCCTTGCTAAATCTGGCAACGATACCGTTTTTAAAATCAACCGTCCAATATAATGTCATAAAATCATCTTTAAAATCATCTCCAGATGCAATGCTCCAAGTCCATATTCTTTTTTGCTTTGAGGAAAATCTACAATCAATATATAGGTCACCATTTTTATGATCGCTCATTTCTTTCAATAATGATGCAGCTTCTTCTATGGAAGGAAATCTCCAATCGGCAAATCCGGCATACTGATTTTCTTTTAATTTATCAATCCAAGCCTCTGCTTCCTCATATGTCATGGCTTTTGATCCTTTTTGATGCCACATTAAATCTGTCGTATTATCTTTTATTAGAGTTATTTTTTTCTTCTTTATCTCCTCAAAATGATTTTTAAAATTCTTTATAGGGTGCCAACTTCGCTCAAAAAACCCCCTTCTTTCTATCATTATTATGACGGAAATTTTTTCTAATTTTCCGCTCTTAGATGCTAACATTACCTTCCCCTTTTCTTCAATTGGTCCTTGGGGGCCGGGAACCTTAATATATTTTTCGTTAAAATAAAAGTTATTTAAATCACCTATTCGTAAAGGGAGTTGTTTACCACCGGTGCTTTGAAATACATAATCGCTAACTCTTCGTATGAAGTCATTAATCTCCAAATGCGATTCTTCTTTTAATCGAGAATAGAAAAAATGAGAAAAAGAATTAATATCTGTGGCGGGTTCTCCAGATCTCGTCGAGTATACAATAAGAGTATTAGGGGGCGCTTTGATCTCAGCAAATCCCCTATGAAGAAAATCAAAATTAGAAGGCCCTTTTCTACATGCATCTAAAATTACAATATTGAAACTACATCCAGCATCTTCTATCTTCGCCAAGACTCTGTTAGCATCTACGCTATCAAATTCAATTTCATTTTCCCGTCTAATATAAGCATCAACAGGAATTAGATAGTTATCTCCATTTATTTGCATCCCATGTCCTACATAATAGAACAAGGCTACAGCACCATCTTTTAGATTATCTCCCCATTCTGTAATTTTATCTCTAAAGCCTTTTTTTGTGGCATTTGCCACAAATGATACCTTAAATCCCAAATTTTCTAAAGCTTTTGCTACTTCTTTGGCATCTTTTTCTGCATTTTCTAATTCAGTGATATGCTCATACATAGAGTTCCCAATTACCAGAGCCACACGAGAACTATCTAATTCAGTTGCTCTCAAAGTATTTCGCTCTTCCGAAAAAAAAGAGAATGTAAGAATGATCAAAAAAACTAAGACTTGATTTCTTCTCATGTTAAACCTCCTATTTTAATTTTTTTATTGCCGAATTTTTTAACCTTTTACTAAATAACTCTTCTATGTCGACAGTAATCTTATGAAAAACCATCCCTATAAATATTAATCCCGAATTCAAAAAAAAGCCTGTTTTTAGAAAGTACCAATACCCCAACTCTACTAAACCAACCAAGATAAATATGACAGAAATAAATAAGACCAAAAAAGACAGTAGATATAGAAAAAGATAAGCTGCGGCAACAATTATAAACAATTCAATTAAACATCCTATCAACCAATTAGGATGTTTAACTTGCCTTGTATTTAGAATTGTATAAACAGCGTTTCCCAAAAGATATATCCCCGACATATCCCCAACCGGAGTTCGATGTATGTCCCCAATATCCGGGCTTGAATTACCGATGATAACAATTTTATCTCGAAAAAATGCATCCCCAATATGATCAAAATCTTCATTATATTTTGCACTCACTAAATAAGTATTTCCTTCCTGTTTGACTCCAATATTTCTTGAATTTTCTTTTATTTCCTTACCCGGAATAATTTTGAAGCGAATACGTTGAGAATAGGTATGGCTTGTGTTAAACGTGAGATGGTATTCATTACCGTTTTTAAATGTGAATTTATCAATTTCACCATATGGATTATCATGCTTATTAGACAATAACTTTTTTCTAAGGGAATCCAACCGAGATGCTTTATCCTCATACAACATAACCGCCAGTAAAGGAGCCCCCCAGATCAAATCATCTTTTTCGTTTTTTTTGACATATTTTTCATAAGAATTCCAATATCGAATGACATTATCATTGGCGTTTGAGGAAAATAAAGAGACCGCTTGGTAAAAAATATTTATATGATCCTTCCATTTACTGTTCTTGAATGAATCATAAAAAATACTTTTTTTTAAATCACCCTTAAAGCCAATTCGACGGCAAAAGACAATTCCTGCAAAGGTTTTTTTAATGTTGCTGTTCTCATTATATCGCCTTTGTTTTTCTTTTTCCCAAATATACTCTAAAACTCCTTTTAATTCTCTATCACCGGAATTATTAGGGGACTGTTCCTCCTTTTCAAAAATGATATCAAGTAGTATCACTTTGGCTCCTGCATCATAACATTTTCTTATTATTTGGGCCAGTTTATCCCGGGGCGTGATATCGGGTTCCCCCCATTTGACATAAATATCGTGATCTATTTCCACAAATACAAGATTTCCTTTATCTATGCATAAGGGATCTTCAATGGCTTCTCTTGCTTCAGAATCGATATATGTATCTAATGCGTTATTAATGATGCTTTCTCCCCACGTGGTATATTGCAAACTGTGGCAAATGGCAGCAATAAATAAACCAACCCCAAGGTTGATAAAGAAATGAATCTTCTTTTTGATTGGGAACTTCCTAATATCCAGTAAGGAGAAAAAATAACGAGTTTTTCTTTTTACAAAATTTAAAATGGCAATAATTAACATATATCGGTTTTTATCTACAGCCATTTAAATCTCCTAAACTTTTTCTATGATGATCTCTGTAATTTTTCAGGAGCAGTTGATAGCGACTGAAAGGTTGGTTATCTAATTTATCCCTGTCTATCTCTGCCAGAATTTGGCCACTTTTCCAGTACAATTCAGCATCATTTCCATAAATGTCGCTTATAAATTGCAGATAAGCAGCCTTTTTTAATTCCCTATGCGTCGGATCTAGCGCTTCTTTTTCTATTTTTTCAAAACCGATCTTAACAATTCGGACAATATCACCATCCAACAATTTTAATTCATAATCGATTCGGATATCCACAATTCCTTCAATTTCTATTCCCCAATAGTATTTTATAAAAGGTTCCATTCCAATTTCATTTGCATTTAATTCAATGGATGTCTCCGAGTTAAGTTTTTTTCTGAACACCAATTTCCCTTGAGAATCTATAATTACAAGAGACTTTGCCAACCGACTCTCCCAGCTAAATAAAACAGATTCTCCTGGCAATAATGATGCCCTCCATCCAGGCTTCGGATATAAGTGCTTTGGATTGATATCTTCATCATTGATATTTCTGCTGGTGCCATTTTGTGATAAATGAACTGCTGCTTTAAGATTCTCAAGCCATCGGAGGAATTTTGGTGGTTGGTTCTTTTTTTCCTGAGGTGTATAGACAATCCAAATTGCATTGGAGTGAATAAAGTACTTTTGGGCAAATGGAGAAAGTCTAAAATTAATTTTTCGTACATTGCTCTTCTGAATGATAAGATCCTCTGGGTACAATATCATATTTTCTTTTGCTTTAAGGCGTTGATGTTCATCTCCTCTTATAACGATACAATCATCACTTAAACCACCAAGTAGTTTACCGCATGGCTTCTGTGCAAATATGTTTTGGCAATTTACGCCAAAAATAATAATAAAGAAAAAGACTAACCTTTTTTGTCTTGTTGAAAAATTTTTAAAATTGTTATCGTTACTCATTTTAAATCTCCTTTTTTGGTGTTATAGTGCCTTACCTTTTGGTTTCCCAGGTTCATACACAGCATTTTATGAACTCGGATTAATTCATTGCTGAGTATTATGGTTCTTTTTTTCATGGGTATTACACTTTATCATCACAAATGGTTACACGATCCGATGGTTGATAGATAAGGGTAGAGAGTTCTCTTGTCATTTTTATTTGCCATGTCGGAGGCCCCGGGGGGATTTTTAACAACGTTCGGTCATCTGAATGAACTACGGTCACATCTGCCGCGGAAGAGATTTCGAAATCCACCCATGAGGGGAGATTTACCACACTTTTACTTTGTAAATGACCCGGCCCGCTAACTATGGAAATATGCAGGTAATCATCTTCTATAACCGTTTTAAGGGGAAGAGTAATGGAACTGTCATGGCTGATCATATGGGCACTCCTGGTGGAGTGGTGGTAAACATTCATGTCCCTTTTTTCCCTTACAAGTCTGTTTTCGATGGTAATATTAATTTCTTTTTTCATTTGTGAATTTCCTTTGGTCAACCGTAAAATTCAAACAATGATTTTCTTTGACACGTCTTTTCACCTTTCTTCCTATTCATATGACTTTTTAGCCCACCGAACTCCTTTTTTTGTTCTAAAATACGTTTTCTCCCATTCCAGGTTTCACGGAGGGTCCTCACCGACATATACATTCACATCTGTCGGTGTGTCGGGTGGTAGATTATTGGGTTTAATTTCAACTGTCCAGTGGTCATCCGTTGTTGACCATGACAACAGATCTTCATTTGATACCCTAAACGGACAACTTTCGGTGTCCACACCATTGGGAGCCTTAAGGACCAGGTAGGTCTGTGTTCTTACTAAATAGATCATCTCTTCATCTTCACTGGCAATAGAAATATCCAGGTCACTATTACCACCTGGGCGACAATAACGGATAGCATTAATATCATCCGCTAAATTGTTTTTAACATAAACATTCGCTTGTTCTGCCATTTTTTCTTCCTCCTATACTTTCCAATTTTTTATATATCGGACCGGAGAATCCTTTTGAAAGCGCTTTTCCAAAATTCCTTAATGGTCCGCCACTATGATAGTATTAAATGGATTTTTACACTACCAGAGATGTTGCAAAATATAAAACAATGGTTGCAAGGGAGATTAATGGAGCTAAAATAACAAAATACAAATTACATACTACTCTGCGAAGTAGCCTCGCTACGTAGCACGAGACAAATCACAAACCACAAATTACAAATTGAAAAAAGATGAATGATGAAAAAAACCTTTAAATGAATTAAAAATAGTTCTTAAAAGCTCTCACTCATCATTTATCATTTTACTTACCCCTGGACCTCCGAAACTTCCGCAAAAGCTTTTAATTAATTTGTGTAATTCGTGGGCTATTTTCATTCCTTTCCGAATGAGTCCGCAGTATGATGACTGGCTGCTGCTTTATTTACCTTTAAAATTTCCGAATGCTTAATTGACAAAAGAATAAAATTATATTATTCTTAAAACCGGAGGCAAAATGGATATCGAGTTTAATGTGGAGATTGTAAAAAAAGGGCAATGGTATATTGCACGGATACCAGAACTGGATTTCGTCACTCAGGGTGCGACGGTGGATGAAGCAAGAAAGAATATCATCGAATTGGCAGAAATCCAATTTGAAGAGATGAAAGAAATGGGCACACTTGAAGACTACCTGGAAGAGTGCGGATTCACTCATAAAATGAAACCGGTATTTATCGGAATCGAACGACGGGAGATGAGAATATAAATTGCAACGCCTTACTCCTATTTCATATCAGAAGCTGATAAAAGTTTTCCTGGAAATTGGTTGTGAGTATAAAAGAAAAAAAGGCTCTCATCACATTTTAAGATGTCCCAATTGCAAAAGACCAGTGGTCATCCCGGAATATAATGAAATTGATGTGGAAATCATCAAAAATAATTTGAAAACAGCAGGGATAACCAAAGAAGAATATCTTAACATCCTAAAAAAAATATAGGTTCTTTGCGTGATTCACCCAAATCCAGGCAGTTGAATTAAATACTGCAAGATATTTAATCTTGAAGAGTATTTTATAATCCGCCTCCGGCGGCCCGTTAGCCAGGGGTGGTTTTCACGAAAAGAGCCCCCCTGGTCGCCGAAGGCAGAATTTTATTTAGACTCGGAAGCCTGGTACGATGAGGGCAATTGGTGAAACTTTTCCTTAAAACATTTGGCAAAATACGCCATATTGGAAAACCCCACCTCTAAAGAGACCTGGGAGACATTCCCGAACTTATCTCTTAATAACTGCGCGGCCCGCCTGAGACGATAGGAACGGATAAATTCAGTGGGGGATTCACCGGTTAAAGCCATAATCTTCCTGTAAAGAGTGGCACGGTTCATATATAATTTCTTACTCAATGCTTCAACATTGAATTCAGAGTCTGATAAATTCTTTTCAATCATATCCTGCAATTCCTTGATAAACTCCTGGTCCATGGGAGATACAGCAATTTCCACCGGCTGCAGCAGCATTTGCTTTTGGATTTTTTGCTGCAAATGGCTGCGCAAATCGATCAGGTTCTTGATACGGGTTATCAATATTTTTGTATTGAACGGTTTGGTGATATAATCGTCAGCACCCGTTTCCAGTCCCTGTATAATACTTTCCTCTGAGGCTTTTGCAGTCAATAATATGATAGGAATATGACTGGTTCTGATATCTTTTTTTAATTGCTGGCACAATTCATATCCATCCTTTTCAGGCATCATAATATCACTGACGATCAGATCAGGGATGATTTCTTTCGCCTTTTCAATCCCCTCTTTCCCATCGGCGGCCTCAACAACAGTATAAATCGGTTTAAGAGGATCGCAAATGTATTTCCTGACATCGCCTTGATCTTCTACCACCAGGATCACATTTTTCCCTTGCTCTTCGGTTTTATCTTCATATGCCATTTCCTCTTCAATTTCAACGTCATCATCTGAAATTAGATAAAGTGTTTCAAGTTCTTTGGCTTTCTTTATGGTTGTTGACCCTTCAGATGAGGCTGCGATTTCATGTGGTTTAAGATGTTTATGACCAATGGGAATCAGGATGACAAATTCTGTTCCTATTCCTTCCTGGCTGTGGACATCAATTTTCCCATGATGCAGCAGGACAATCTCTTTTGTTAATGCCAGCCCTATCCCGGTGCCTTTAAGGGCCTTTTGCTCATAACTTTTCGCCTGGTAAAAGCGGTCGAAAATATGGGCCAATTGCTCTTTGGGAATGCCAATTCCTGTATCACTTACCGATATTTTAACAAAATCTGTAGATGTAGATGAACTCCCTTTTTTGGGATAGCCTTTATGGTCTTGTTGTTCCCGTTGATCGATGGAAACAGAAACGGTAATTTTTCCGCCATGAAGGGTAAACTTGAAAGCATTGATCAAAAGATTATACATCACCTCTTCCATTTTGTGGGCATCAAAGTAAAGGATAATACGTTCCTTTTCGCTGTAAAATTCCAATGCCAATTGGTTCTTCTGGGCGGCTAATTGAAAGGAATAAAAAATGCCTTTTAAAAAGGGAACGATATCTTGACAGGCGGCTTGCAATTTCATCTTTCCACTGTCAAAGCGTGAGAGGTCCAGTAATTGATTAATCAGAGTAAGCAGCCGCTGCGAATTTCGAAGCATCATGCCCAGTTTTTTCTTTTGTCTTTTGTCCTGGCTGTCGGTAAGCATTTGCTCCATTGGACCCATAATCAATGTCAGAGGGGTACGGAATTCATGGGAAATGTTGGCAAAAAAGCGGGATTTTACTTTATCCATCTCTTTGAGTTTATCGGATTGATCTTTTAATTGTTTATTTTTCTCCTGGATTTCTTTTGTTCGTTGTTTTATGGTGTGCTCGAGTTTTTGTTTCTCCCGCTGCAGCCTATTGGATCGCCATCTCACCACCAGGAACATGAACAAGAAAAACCCAATACCATAAAACAAAAACGCCCACCATGTCCTGTACCAGGGGGGTAAAATCTTAAACTTGAAGATATTTTCTCTTCCCAGGTGATGATAAACATTTCTCGCCCTCACTCGGAAAAAATAGATCCCGGGGTCAAGATTGGTATAATTCTTCCTGCTGGCTCTACTCCATACGGACCAGTCTCTGTCGTATCCCTCCAGCAAATATTGATACTGGGTCTCAGTTTCAACCTCGAAGAAAGGTGCGGCAAACTCGAAATTGAGATCGCGATCACTATATTCAATAACAGGAAAAAGGGGGTTACCTACTTTATCAGCTTTGCTTTTACTTACACAACCGTCAAAAATTCGCCTTTCATTTTCCTGCTTTTCATTGATCAATACCCGTCTGATCAGGGTCTGGAACGGTTGTCGGTAATTCTTTTTTACCGTTGTATCGTAACGGATAAGGCCGTCAAAGCTTGCGAACCAGATAGTCTTTCCATCAGAATCAGGATAGATGGTATTTACCTGTATAATGGGGATCCTGCGGAAAGGTCTGGAATAAATCGTTAGGGCTCCACCTGACTGGGGAATGAACTGGTAATTCCTGGATTGAGAATGGACCCAGATATTTTTATTTTTGTCTTCTACAATATGGAAGACGCGTCTTGAATCCGTCCTTCCCCCTGCGAATACTTCTCCTATGGTTTGATCAGGAATAAAACGATTTTTTTTCTTATCAAATCGATATATTCCTCTTTCCGTTGCAAACATAACATGCCCTGCTGCCACTGCTGCATAAACCGGACCACCCGGCAGTCCATGTGAGGTTTCATACCAGGTAACGACTGGCTGCGGCTCCTGATTAATGATATTGATTGGGAAATCCACCTTTAAAACACCCCCTGTGGAAGTGGCCAACCATAGATTCCCGGTTTTGTCTTCCGCGATGGCCCGGATGTCTTGATTGATGGTTTCAAACCTCTGCTCTTCTATCCACTGTCCGTTTTTCTGGGATAAAGCGATTAATCCTTTGTTGATTCCACACCACGTACGATTGGGAATTTGTTGAGATGGGACTAAGACAAAAGACAGGTCCTGTATAATTTTTTGTTTGATATTTTTTTTTATATAAAAAACCCCTTCGGATGTGGCTGCCAGGATCGCGTCTTCGATTGAAAGTAGACTCCAGCAGCTACTGGATATGCCAGGTACGGGATGGAAGGTTTTTGAATCAGAAGGGGACACATATAACCGCTTGGTAGTCCCCACGTATAAGTCGCTGCGATGCCGGGCCACCGATAGGATGATTCCAGGTAAACCGATTCGACTATCATAGATGGAAAAAGGAGATGTATACTCTATTTTTGATATCCCGTTATCCAGACACAACCAGAGGTTTCCCTGGCTGTCCTGGAAAACATATTTAACATCTTCATCCTGGAGCCCGGAGGTTTTATCAAAAATGTATTTCAAGCCTCCATTGGAATCGATAATGACAAGACCTCCAAAACGAGTGGCCAGTGCAAAATCACCTGAAGATAACCGGATACCATAATTGGCAACACTTTTTTTTAAATAGGCATCTATTTCTGTGGGGAATGGCGTTAGTGTGTTTCCATCATACAGGAAAAATCCGTTTGACCGGGTTCCAATGAGCAGCTTCTGTGCATCTATACCCGTACCATAGGGAGCGATCATAATAATTCTCTCTTTTTCATCTGTAAATATGGGGTCTCCTGAAAAAAGTACCAATGAATCATTAACCATATGCATGAGCCCGATTGTTTCCTGGTGAATCAATAACTGCCCCTTAATTGTAAAAGAAAATAAAAAACGATGGGTGGGTTTAGCAGGTTTCCATACCTTCATTTGCTGGCGTTTGGGGTCCCACCGCAGCAGCAATTCCGAAGGGCAGAAGTATACCCCTTCTTTTGAGGTAACCGTTCGCCATACATTGGAAAAATTTTTTTGATTCTCATCGAGATGGATTAACAGGGATTTATATTTCAAAGATCCTTTTTCATCCGGCTCTAAATAACCGATTTCACCTTTTCCACCGATATAAACGGTTCCGCTCTCATCGATTGTTAGTGAACGGACTGTATAATTGGGTATGTTAATCACCCGCCAGGAAACACCGTCAAATTCCAATACGCCCCCGTTGTTAGCCACGTAGATGATCCCGTTTTTGGCCTGTGTTATGCCCCAATTTTGAGCTTGATGTTCATAATCCTCTTTGTAACTGTAGTTCTTAAAATATTTGCAGCCGGTATCTTCGCTGTTCAAGTTTGGAGGAATAATAAAAAGTAGACTTAAAAACATGACTTCCAAAAAGAATGCCAATTTTTGAAACGTTAAATTTTTACTCATTTTAAATCCATCTCCCGTATTATTTTGTGGTTACTATTTTTCCACAATTTATAAATGGCCATTTTTCTTTTCCCTTTCTCACTAACACAGAAAAGTATACACCAGAAAGTATATATTTTTCAATCCCTTAACATAGGAAAAAAAAGAAAAAATGTGCCGTCCCCTCATCTGGTGGCTATGAAAAAATTGGGCTAACTTAATTTTTTTAATTTGTATGACACAAAAACTTAATTTTATTAATTTCAAATTTAATAAAATACTACTCTGCGAAGTAGTTTCGCTACGAAGCACGAGTTAATATTTTGACCCTATATTTTTAATATATTTAATTTCGCATCAATATCCTATAAACGTTATGCTCAATGATGGATGATGAGAAAAAATATTTAAGGAGAAATAAATGATATTTGTAAAGAAAACTTTTTATAAAAGGCAGCCGTAGATCAGGGTCGTGGCAAAGGGAGTATCTATTCTTTTTATACCTGCGAGACCGGCTGCTGTCATCCAATCCCTGACCTCTGACTCCGTATACGTGTCCCCGGCTTCCGTAGATACCAACATATTTAATGCAAAAAAGGCACCGGAAGGCGGAGTGGTACGGTCCTCATCCATAATAAAATCCTGTATCACCACCTGACCACCTGGATTCAACGCTTCCGAGCACTTTTTTAAAAGTTTCGCATTGACTTCATTGGAGTTGCTGTGGATAATGGCTGAGAGGAAAATAAGATCGTAACCTTTACCCAAAGTATCCATAGTGTAGTCACCTACAATCGTTCTTATTTTACCGGTAAGCCCTTCTTTTTCGATGTACTGCCGGGTAAGGGGAACCACATTGGGTAAATCAAAGACTGCTGCTTTTATATTCGGCCTGGCCCTCACAAACGCCATGGCATAAGCACCGGAGCCTCCACCTACATCAAGAACCTGGGTGACGTTTGATAAATCCAATTTACTCACCAACTCTGGTGCATTTCTTTTGGCACGCTCATGCATTGCTGCTATAAACCCGGTTAACCACTTTTCACCTCTATCGTTGATTTTCTTTTCCATAGCCGAGGTACCTTTATATACCGCCTGGGTAAGAGTGTTCCAGGTATCCCAGAGATTCACCATGTGATATAGATTGCCCATAAACTCAGGGCTGTGTTTTACCAGGAACCTTCGAGAAAATGGGGAATTTGAGAACCTATTATCCTTTTTATCCAATAGTTCAAGAGCACAAAGAGCGTTCATCAACCTGTCGGTGGCGCGCTTTTCCGTTCCCAATGCCCCGGCAACCTGGGCAGAAGATTTGCTTTCATTACCCAGGACTGTAAATAATTCCAGCTCATAAGCGGTCAATAAGACACGGCTTCTTTGAAAAGCCATAGCCATTTCTATTATCCGATCCGGCGTTGGTGAGCTGTCCGAAGCTGGCTGGTGTTTTTTGGTGTTCATATTTGTCATTTGTTACCTCCATCAGGAAAAGTAATCATTCTATAGAAAAATCATAAGAAACACAAGAAAAATAGGGGTAACTCTTCGGTTTTTGAAAAATTTAAGGAAGAAGCTTTAAAATGTTTTTATAAAAGGTTATAATTTAGAATAAGAGTCTATGGAAACAAAAGACTTTAAAATCTAAAAAAAATAATTTTTTTATTGACATTAGCGATTTTATATATTACAATATTAGATCTGAATCAACCTCAGACAGGAGGTAATGAATGACACAGGTATTTAGAGGTTGTGTTTTTTTAAAGGAGGAATAAATGAAAATTTCTAAAAAAGAGAAACTAATTTGTTGTTCCGTTATTTTGTTTGTTTTAAGCGGTTTTTTTCAATTAAAAGGTGACACCCGAAATACGAAGCAAAAATATCAGCGCGCCCCCTCTTACGCTACCGGCAAAAAAGGTAGAAGCCTTCATGCGAATAGCATATCAAGTCGAAAAACCGAATCTCCCCAAAGTATCAGCATTACTAAAGTCGGTGAATGGGGGACCGGTTATTATGAAACCGTTTTTGTTAAAGGGAATTATGCCTATTGTGCAGCCATTGGGGCTGGTCTGGATATCATTGATATTTCTGACCCGAAAAATCCTATCAAAGTGGGGAACCAGGATACACCGGGCCTTGCTTTGGGTGTGCATGTCACCGGCAATTATGCACTGGTAGCGAACACGGAGAGGTTAGACGTTATAAATGTATCAAATCCTACGAATCCCTTCCGGGTCGATTATTCATATACCAACAACGCACCCCAGGGCGTATTTGTGAAGGGTGATTTCGCTTATGTGGCAGATGCCGGGTCAGGATTATACGTTTTCTCATTGACCTACCTTCCTTACCTAAATGATGCAGGGGACTGCGATACGTCCGGGTATGCCAGGGAAGTTTATGTTGATGGAGACTATGCCTATGTGGCAGATGATTGGGGTGGTTTACAGGTTATCGATGTATCGAATCCTTATTCTCCGACGCTGGTAGGTAACTGCCCCAGTTCCGAGTTTGCCATGGACGTTTATGTTAGGGGGAATTATGCTTATGTGCCCAGTTTTTTTGGTGGACTTGACATCATCGACATATCAGATCCTTCCAATCCCTTTATTACTGGCAATTATAATGGAGATGTAAACGATGCTTCATATGATGTATGGGTTAAGGATAATTATGCCTTTGTGGGAAATGGCAACGGATTAGAGATATTGGATGTTTCCAATCCATCCAATCCCACTTCAATTGGATTTGAGAGTACTCCCGGGCTGGGACTGGGTATTTACCTCTCCGGAAACCATGCCTATATTGCGAATAATTCCGGTGGATTACGAATTTTTGATGTGTCCAATCTATCCAATCCTTCCGAAGCAGGATTTTTTGATAACTCGTGTGATTTACGAGGTATAGATATCAGCGGTAATTATGCCTACCTGGCTGATTATTGGTACGGAATGCAAATCATCGACATCTCTAACCCCTCTTCCCCTAACCCGGTGGCCAGTTATGACGCCACCGTAGGTATAAGGGATGTATGTGTCAAAAATAATGTTGCCTATTTGACAGATGCCAATAATGGCGTAATGATATTTGACATTTCGAACCCCAAAAGCCCAGTCCTGATCGGGAAATGGGAACATGAGAAGTATATTCCGATAAAAATCGAAGTGAAAGGGAATTATACTTATGTACTTTTTAGCGACAAGATAGCTATAGTAGATATATCCAATCCGTCTGCCCCCAGCCTTAAAGGAAGTTACAATGGCCTGACCAATGGACAAGGTTTATTTGTACAGGGTAATTATGCATATGTAGCGGATAGTCAGGCGGGATTTTTCATATTGAATATATCCAATCCCTCTAATCCCACATTGGTTTCCAATGGTTATTCCGGGTATACCATCGATGTGCACGTCCATGGCCAGTATGCCTATGTGGCGGTGTGGAAAGGTTTGAGAATTTACGATGTCTCAAACCCGGCAAATCCTGGTTTAAAGGGAACCTATGTTACCTCTGGATACACATCCAGTGTATGTGCTGATGTCGATAGTAATTATGCTTTCCTATCCGATGATTCAGAGGGATTGATGGTTTTAGATGTTTCCGACCCTTCCAATCCGTCACTTTTGGGCAGCTATAAAACTCCTTGGGTTGTAAGCGACTTATATATTGGAAGTCCTTATGTTTATGCTGCGGATGGCAGTAGTGGTAAGTTGTTTGTCTTTAATATCTCCCAAATCCCAGATCCTCAACTCTCACTGAGTCGGGAATCCTTAAGTTTTGGTTCCGATTTACAAGGCAGTACCACCCCCTCTCAATCCTTTCTAATCAGCAATACGGGTGAAGGAACATTAAACTGGACATTGTCTGCAGATCAATCCTGGATCCAATGTTCACCGGTTTCCGGGGGAAACTCCACTGTTGTTACTGTCTCAATTGATTCAACGGGTTTAGCCGCAGGCACATACACAGGAACGATTACTGTATCCGATCCGAATGCGACAAATTCTCCTCAAACTGTATCTGTCGAACTTAACATTTATGGATTCGGGCAAACATCGTTACCGTTTGGAGTCTTTGCAACCCCTGTTGATGGTTCAACGGTAAGCAGCAGTATCCCGGTTACCGGATGGGTTCTGGACGACATTGGAGCAGCAAGTGTGAAGATTTATAGGGGAAATCCCGGCTCATTGGTATATATTGGTGACGCTGTTTTTGTAGAAGGGGCAAGGCCAGATATCGAACAGGCTTATCCTGGATACCCAATGAATTACAAGGCTGGTTGGGGATATATGATGTTGACCAATTTCTTACCCAATGGGGGAAATGGAACCTATCCTATTTATGCCAAAGCCATAGACATTGAAGGACATGAGGTGACACTTGGATCAAAAACCATTCACTGCGACAACGCCAATGCTGTTAAACCGTTTGGAGCGATCGATACACCCACCCAGGGCGGCGCTGCTTCAGGAAGCAACTTTGTCAACTGGGGATGGGTATTAACCCCTCCGCCCAACCGTATTCCAACAGACGGCTCAACCATCAATGTTTGGGTGGATGGTGTCAACCTGGGTCATCCGGAATACAATATATACCGGGAAGATATTGCCACCTTGTTCCCGGGTTACAACAACAGCGACGGCGCCATCGGCAATTTTTATATAGATACAACCACCTATGAAAATGGTGTCCATATCATTGCCTGGACTGCAGCAGATGACGCAGGGAATACCGATGGCATTGGCAGCCGGTATTTTACCATCCAGAATTTAGCAGGACGCACAGCGCATAGCGCAGAGAAGGCTGCCATGTTCAATGTTCAACGTTCAATGTTCAATGTTAATCCTGATCGGATTTCTGTTGATTACCTTCATCCTATCAAAATTAAAAAGGGCTGTAATCCGAATGTGGAGCCGGTGGTAGTTTATCCCAATGACAAAGGTATCATAATGATTGAAATAAAAGAATTGGAGCGGGTGGAAATACATTTCTTTGATTCAATGGTGAACATTGAACCTCGAACCTTGAACCTCTCCTCCCTCCCCATCGGTTCCACCCTGGATAGCGAAAGAGGAATTTTCTACTGGACACCGGGTCCTGCATTTTTTGGCGATTATAGGCTCGTTTTTGTCACTAAAGGTAAACATGGTAAATGGATAGGGAAGGATATCCTTGTAAAAATTCTCCCTAAATCCACATTAAAGAAATAGAAAAAGAGTAAAGAACTCAGTCGGAACGGTTACCCCGAATAGCGAAGATCACTGCCACCCTAAATTAATGCTAGGAGGTTGTCCGACAATACCAGGTGAACACAAGGTTCACCCCTACCTTCATCTGGAAATCCTTTGTAGGGGCGAATCTTGTATTCGCCTTTATCCTGAATTCCAGTGTTTTTTGCTATCCTCGGACAGCCTCCTAGTCTGGCAATTAAATTTTTACCTCTTTATTCTAAAACCTTTCTAAAACCTAAAAATAAAAATTCTCTATTGATGAAAACCAAATGAAGGATTATAATTCCATTAAGAGGATTAAAAATGCCAAATAAAAAAAACTTCCGGACATTTACATACGCTGGTCTGTTCGCTTTCGCCATGGGCTTTATGGAAGCCATCGTAGTTGTATACCTTAGAAAACTCTACTACCCACAAGGTTTCAATTTCCCCCTGCAAACCGTGCCCTCTGACATGCTCTCCCTGGAATTGGTAAGAGAAATCTGTACTGTGGTTATGCTGACCTTCATCGCACTTATGGTAGGGAAAAACAAATTGCAAAAATTCGCCTGGTTCATCTACTGTTTCGCCATTTGGGACATCTTTTATTATGTGGGACTAAAATTAATCCTGAACTGGCCCCCCTCTCTATTCACATGGGATATCCTGTTCCTCATACCCGTACCCTGGGTCGGCCCGGTAATAGCACCTGTTATCTGCTCATTAACCATGATACTATTGGCTGCATTTATAGTCGTTTTACAAGAAAAAGGATACGAAGTACACATCAAGAAGCACGAATGGACACTGTTTGCCAGTGGGGGATTTATTATTTTTATCGCATTTATTTGGGACACCACCCGCTTCATTATACAAAAGGGATACCTCGGAAAACTTCTGACTTTTTCGGTCGATCAGCGTTTCCTACAGGTTATGGCCCAATATCAACCTGTCAGTTTTGTCTGGCTTGTGTTTATATTGGGAGAAATTCTCATCTTAGCAGCCATTACCCTGATGACGATTCGTACAAAAAAATCAGGTTTATAGAGGAAGTCTCTCACGTAGGATTGTAAATCCATGTGCTGTGGTTACATTATGGTCTTCTGGCGACCAGGGGGGCTTTTTTGAAAAATCGCCCCCCTGGACCCCCCAAAAAACTTTTGATTAAAGGTTCCCCGTGACAATTATATTAAATAAAAGCTTTTGCGGGGGTCCAGGGGGCAGTTTTCTCGAAAAGAGCCCCCTGGCCGCCGGAGGCATAAAAAAACCCTAAGAAACCTACTATAAAGATTCGGATAACGTATTGATCACTGCAAAAATAATAATTGCTGCCAATTTCGCAGTCCTGTTGTCTTCATCAAACCTCGGAGAAACTTCTGCGATATCAAAACCAATAACCTTCCCGGAACCAAGGATATGTTTTACCAGCTTTAATACAATCTCAGGGTGAAGGCCAAAAGGCTGTGGAGCGCTGACTCCAGGGGCATAGGCTGAGGAGAAAACATCAGCACATATGGTAAGATATATATAGTCATGTTTTTTTATATAACTCGTCAATCGATTCATGATTCCAGGGATACTGGAATCATCGATATCTTTGGCCAATACATATTCGACTTTTAATTCCTCTGCCTTTTTGAACAAACCTGCCAGACATGTTGATTTTGGGGCTTGTAGTTATTAAATAAATTCATATTTTTATCCGCTTTTTTTGTGTCATAACAGGGGGGTATTTTATAAAAAAATCGTATATATTTCAACCCCTCTGCGAGAGTGTTTGCCTGTATATGGCTGCCAGATATTTTTTAAGGATTAAATCGGATGATCATTTAAAAACGGGTGCTTTTTTTACGAAAATCACTTTATCGTCACCCGGGGAATAAAAATCCTTTAATACCGCTTCTACGATGTACCCGGTTTTTGCATAAAACGCACGAGTCTGGGTATATTGGGGGCGTGAGGCGGTTTCCACGTAAATTCCCCGACCTCCTAAAGCGGCAATTTTCTGCTCGGCTTCTTTTAACAACTCCCGGCCCACTCCCTGTCCCTGGAAATCCTTGTGTACCACTATCCAGTACAGGTCATAACTTCCTTCCGTACAGGCAATGGGTCCGTAACAACAGTATCCCTCTACTTTTCCCCCTGCTTCGGCTAACAAAAAGTAATACTCGCTTTTCAATCCTTTGGCCAGGTTATCATTCACCAATTCCAGGGCCACCTCGATTTCATAATCGTAAAAAAAACCGGTGGATTCAAGGATTTCCTTTATACCCTGGAAATCTTCGGGGATTAGTTGATCGCGAATGACTAATTTGTTTTGACTCATGTTTTTCCTGCCCTGGACGTGGGATTTTGATTAATGTTTTCCCAGGGTATCATCGATGATTCTTTTTACCACCTGTGGGATAGGTATGCCTGATCTTTCTGCGGCAGCATAAAATCCGCTGTCCGGGGAGATGCAGGGATTGGTATTGAGTTCCAGGACCCAGGGCCTCCCTTCACGGTCCACCCGGAAATCCACCCGCGCATACCCCCTTAATTCAAACAAATCCCAACACTGCCGGGAAATTCGCCTTAACATCTCCAACAGCGGCTTATCCGATTCGGGAAAATCAAAAGAACGAGGAGTATGATGAAATTCAAAGGATTTTTCCTCCCACTTGGCCCGGAAATCCACCACTTTGAATTTGTCCTCGGGATAATTTTGAAATATGATCTCCGGAACCTCCAGGACCTCTCCGGCCAGGATGGAAATATTAAACTCCCGGCCATCGATATACTGTTCGGCAAAGAATTCTTTGCCGGTCTGCTGGATTCGATTTTTTATCCTCTCTTTCAGTTTCACTTCCATCGTTCCCGGTTCAAGGTAAACAATAGAATCGTTGGTAAACCAGTTGGAAGCATGTTCCCAGGCAGATTTAATGATGCAGTGGCCGGGGGGAATCACTGTGCCCGGTTGAAAACCGTTCAAACTTACCCAGGGGGGTGTAGCGATTCCCGCTAAATGTAAAATTTTTTTGGTGAGTAATTTGTTGGAAGTAACAAACATTGCCTCATTTGAACAGCCGGTGTAAGGAATGGCCAGGTGATCCAGGAGTGAAGTGGCCAGGTGAATCAAGCGGCCATCTCCTTCCACTGATTCGGTCAGGTTGAACACCACCAGGGGATCGATCTCCCGGAGAGTCTTGATGATTTCATTTATGGAGAGAGAGAAACACAGTTCCAGGGGTTGGTATCCCAGGACGGGTAGAGCCCGGGATACCACCTCCACCTGCGCCAGCACATCCCGATCATCTAAGGATGAATCCGGTGTCACTTCGTTGTAGAGAATCACTACCGTTCTGTTGACTGTCATCGATGAAAAATACCTCAATATGCCATTTGTAAATGGTTTATTGTTTGCACAGTCCTATCAGGCTGCTGGTTAGATGATCCTGGGATTCGCTTTAAGGCGGATTTGATAATTCGATCTATTAACGCGTCGAAGGAGATTCCCTTTGCTGTACATATGATGGGTAGGTCGGAATGCTGAGGATGAAGCCCGGCCAGGGGATTTACTTCAATAAAATTGGGGATACCCTTTGCATCGAGGCGCAAGTCGACACGCCCGGCATCGCGACAGCCCAATCCGGTCCAGACCATCAAAGCCACTTCCCTGCATTTCGTTTCGATTTCTCCCTCTGCCAGGGAATAGAGGACCAATTCTTCACAATTTTCCTTGTTCTGATAGGAATAGGCAAAGGATTCGGCATTTGATTTCAGCACGACTTCCACCACGCCTATGACTTCAGCCTCATCCCCGGTGCCCACAATACCGACGGTAAATTCCCGGCCCGGTAAATAGGTCTCCACCAGCACTGGTTGTTTGAATTTGGACAGGAGGTCCTGGCAAAGAGCCCTCAGTTCCTTCATGGAGTTACATTTGGACAAGGGGCTAATACCTTTACCGGTTCCTTCTGCCAGGGGTTTAGCGAAAAGGGGAAAAGGCAGATTAACGCGGGACAGGTCTGCCATGGTGTTGATCATCACGAACTCCGGGGTAGGCACACCCAAATCCCGGATGACCCGTTTGGTCAGGCCTTTATCCAGGGTCAAAGCCAGCAGCACGCTGTCGGAAAAGGTATAGGGAATCCCATAGGCATCCAGGAGTCCAGGTACCTGGGCTTCGCGTCCTGTCCCTATCATACCTTCACAGATATTAAACACCAGGTCCCAGGATTTTTGTTTACCGCTGCCCAGTTTTCTGACCAACTGTTTGATATTGCCGATCCGTTCTGGGTAATACCCCAGGCGTCTCAGGGTATTCTCTATGGCATCGATGGTTTCGGCCTGGTCAAATTCAGCGGTCTCCTCTTCTCCATAACCCTCGGCCAAATAATCATCGCGCAAGTCATAAGTTAACCCGATTTTGAGTTGGTTTGGCCGCTCAAGGTAAAGGTGAGAATCAGGTTCTACTGTGACTTTGGGATTGGGGTACCGGTAGAGTTTCCCTTCATAATTTCTTAAAACCACTTCATCGCCTTCTTGCCCCACGTAATATTCAGGTAGTAAAGGTATTTTACCTCCCCCGCCGGGCGCATCGATAACATAATGAGGGATAGCATAACCCGACGTATGGCCCTTTAGCCCTTGGATAATTTCCAATCCTTTATCTATGGGAGTACGGAAGTGAGAGGAGCCGGTAATGGGGTCGCACTGGTAGAGATAGTAGGGTCGAACGCGAATTTGCATTAAGCGGTGCACCAGATTTTTCATGGTTTCTACACTGTCATTGATCCCTTTTAGAAGCACGGTTTGGCTTCCTAAGGGTATCCCTGCATCGGCTAATCGTTTACATGCGGCAGACACCTCTGGGGTGATTTCATCCGGATGAGTGAAATGAATACTCATCCATAACGCAGGATGTTTTTTCAGCACTCGGACCAATTCGGGAGTGATACGTTGGGGGAGAACCACGGGTACTTTCGTACCGATTCGGACCACTTCCACATGGGGAATTTGTCGTAACCGGGTCAGTAAGTATCCGATTTTCCGGTCTGAGATGGTGAGGGGGTCACCGCCGGAAAGCACGACATCCCGGATTGCAGGGGTTGATTCGATGTAAGCCAGGGCTTCCTCCCAATGGTTTTGATCCAGGTGATTTTTCTTATCATCCCCCACCAGCCGTGACCGGGTGCAGTACCGGCAGTAAGAAGCGCAGAAACCAGTAACCAGGATAAGAACCCTATCCGGGTAACGGTGAATGAGCCCAGGTACACGACATTGTGTAGATTCTCCCAGGGGGTCTGTGGATTCCCAGGGAGCTGTATATTGTTCGGCCATTACCGGGATAACACTGCGCCGTAATGACTGAAGAGGATTTTGCGGGTCCAATAGAGCTGCATAATAAGGGGTGATACGCACTGGTAGAAGATGGTTATTCTTCTCAAACGCCCTATATTCCTCTTCGGACAACGAGAGGATTTTTTGCAGCCCCGCTAAATCCGTAAAGCTGTTCCTGACCTGCCATTCCCAACTATTCCACTCTTCCAGGGTAGTGCCTGGGAAATAGGAATTGAGCATATGGAGAGAGTGGGAACTGATGGGGATAAGGGATTTTCCAATCCTTTCGGGCTCCTGCTGCAGGAGCTCGGAGAAATACAGGGATGGAGGCTTATCCTCCTCGTCGACAGGTATACCAACATCCTTAACCGCTATGATAGGTTGTGTTTTTCTCAAATATCCCTCCACTTTTTTTGATTTGTTAACCTACACGCACGAACAGTAGGGTTTGGCATGTTAATTCTGTTTGATAAAAACGTTCTTTCCAATATAGTCAAAGACCTCTTTTGTCAGCACTAATCAACAAAATGCCGACAAATAATTATTCTTCATTTTTGTTCCTTAAAAATTTTAGGCGTAACTATAATCTTAGTTCTATTAAATGTCAAGAGGTTTATCAATTTTTTTATTTTTTTTCGATCCCGGGTTTTCCACGAAGGAACGCAAAGAAAAAAAGAAGAAAAGAGGTAGATAAAGGGGCCCACGGATTACACGAATTACACTGATTTTTTTAATCTGTGCCAATCTGTGTAACCCGTGCTACGTAGCGAAGCTACTTCGCAGAGTAGCATCTGTGGCTTTTTTTCACAGCAGTTTCTCATGACGGCGCGACGTCGCCCGGAGACGATGAAAAAAAATAACGGGACGCAAAAGGATGGGCAGGCGGTGCCAGCCCACTACACATCTCATGAGCTCCGGGAGAGCTGTAGTGTAGGGAACTGGCATCACCTGTTCCCCAATTTGGGTATTTTCATGGCAGGCAAAAAATCTATTCAGGGAGAACGATTTCATATTTATTCAAAGTGATTTCACCATCCTCATCTTCAAGTGCTATAAAAAGGAAATTATTATTAATAACAGGACCACTGGTAATTCTAAAATCAGCACTCATTTTAATAAAGCCTCGATATAAATATTTCCCATCCGGTGAAAAGATATCGATTTGTTGAATATTCTTCCGGTTGTGATAAGATTTGAACACGTAAATCAATCCCCCATGCGATTGGATACTGTTAAAGTATGTCTCTTCATTGGGAAGTTTCTTAGCCAGTGCTTTGATTAGGTCTGGCGGTGCCATCCCTTTTGTCCTCTCTACTATGGGTTCTAACTTTTCTTCTTCTGTTAAAGAGCTTTTTTCTCTTTTAAGATTAAAATCTCCAATGGGTTTTCCTTCTAGATCGGAAATATGAATCTCATATTTATCGCTCATACCGAAATAGAGTTTATTATCATGTTTCTCTATAATGAACATTGGTGTCAGGGTCGGCACTACCATAGCAGCCTGAACATCCGCGCTTTGAATGGTTCCTCCTTTAAAAATGGAAAATTCGGTAATCACTTTTTCATCCCCGGTTTTCAGGTTAATTTGTTTAACTTTGGCCTTTCCTTCTGGTATAGCCAGAATAGTTCTTGGAGCAGTGATAAACTCGTCTTCATTTAGAAAGAAAATAGGGCTTCGAGCCCGGCTGTTAACAACAGATGTAATAAATTTTCCATCCCAGCTAAAAAAGTGAAGTCTATCTATATCCTGAACCGCAATTTTATCCCCAGCTAGAAAAATAAGTGCCTGTTCGATACTTTTAATTTCTCCTGGGCCTTCCCCTCTTTTTCCAAACGAACCCATTAATTTTCCCTGCGGGTCAAAAATATAATACCTTAAATTTTTGGTGTCATGACAGTAGATGATTCCTTGATCAGAAACCCTTATTCGACTTATTCTTCCGAAAGGATCTTCTCCGGCATTCTCAACCTGCCACAACTTTTTTATCTTGAATATATGCTCCCCTTTTGCAGGTTCATCACTATTTTTCACCTCTGCGGAGAGCACCATAACAAGAACCACAAGAATTAGTAAAACAACCAATCTTCTCATTTTTACCTCCATTTTTTTGTTTCACATTTTTAGCTTTCATTTTTTTTGATTTTTAGTCCAAAAGCACGGTGGTTAAAAATTTCCGGGTCATAATCAACAAAACAATCCTCTAAAAAGGTCAGTTCATATTTATCCATTAATTTATCTTTTTTATAAAGAGAATACGTAATCTGAAATATTCTCCCGGTTTCTGTTTCGATTTTTGTGGTTTCCACCACATTTATTCTCTCTAATTTTAGATTTTCATTGGGTCCCGATTGTTCCAGAGGTATCTTAGATTCAGTATCAACACGTAATTTTATTTCTTTTTTGCGTAATTTTTCAATAAACCAATTCATTTCTGTTTGGATATCATCCTCATACTCCAGTTGAAATGATTTAACATCGGGTGAAGACTTTCGTTCCAGTATCACTACTTTTTTATGAGTATTTATGTCAATTTCCGAACCGATATACTCCACATAGGGATCCGCTTTTAACTTATCAAAAATATTTTGAGGTGTCTGGCTGCAAAAGCCAAAAATGTCAAAGTTATCTTTAATCATTAAAATGTTAACTTTTTTCTTTTTACCAGTGGTTTTATCACTGGTTTTTGTTGGAAAAACCATTATTCTATAAGCTTTAATGGTTTTCTCGTCTGCACAAATGCCACCTGGGCCCAAATCTTTTTTTACTATTCGAATTTTATAATTAGAATCTTTTTTCCCTGTTTGCAGTTCATATTTATTGTTTTCTTTATAGATCACATGGCCGATAATTTTGTCATTGGTCTCATTCTTAAACATAACCCGAATCATATTTTCTTGATATTTCCAGGTTTCCATTAAATATGAACCAAAGTGTTCCCCTTTTGTTTTGAATAAGGTCTTGATATAGTGGATTTTGTCTGCCACAAATGAACGGTTGTAAACTGCCTCCAAATTATTTATTAATTCTTTTGCCGAGACTTCCCGGGGCAAAAATCTAAAGAGAACAAAAGCCATTACTATCCCAATAACTGCAGCAGTACTAAACGCATACCTGAAAATATAATGTCTTTTTCTAAAAGGTTTTTTTTTGAAATGTTTGTTGTCAAGAAGCTGCTGCCTTAACTTTGCCTTTGATAATTCCAGGAAAATCTCCGGCGGTTTTACTTTCTTCAGCATTTCAATTGATTTCTCAATTTTCATTGCTCTATACCCCCATTTAAATTTGAGGAACTTAATTTTGAATGCAATTGTTTCACTGCCCGGTGAACCAGCGATTTAACGGTTCCTTCGGACTTACCCGATATTTCAGCAATCTCCTTAATTTTTTTATTTTCAAAGAAACGTAATGTGATGACCTCCTGGTATTTATTTTTAAGTGAAGCAATTGCCTTATGTAATTCCAGGAACATAATATTCTCTTCCAATTTTGCCTCTGCTTCTTTTAATTCCTTTTGGATTTGAAAGTTTTCACTCACAGTATCAATATTGATATTATCATTCAAATTCTCTAAAGAAACTTTCTTATAGCTTTTATATTTTCTATAGTATCCATTGACTTCATTAGAGGCAATTTTGAATAACCAGGCTGAAAAAGGGACTTTTCTCCAACGGAACGTCCACAATTTCTTCATGACCTTGATAAATGTATCTGAAGTTAAATCCTGTGCCAGTTCAATATTTGCCGTACGATGGAGAATATATTTATAAATATCATTGTAATACCGGTCAAATAATTCACCAAAAGCAAACCTATCATTTTTTGCTTGTTCTACTAAATTATATTCATTCGACATTTTCACAGGATCATCAATAAAAACTTCATTGATTGAAATATATGGGTCTTTCATATATATATAATGCAAAATAGATTAAAAAGGTTGCATTTTTTCTGTATGATAATAAAAAAGTATCAAAAAAGCAATACGAGTCCTACTTCCTCAGCAATTCTTACCTTTTTTCTTGATTTTTTATAAAAAGTTTGATATAAGAATCTTCTGGTGCCAGAAACTTTTTCTGAAATTCAAGGCAGAGGAAAAGTTACGTATAATAAAGGAGGATACAATGCAAACAGCTCAAAAAATAGATTATGTGATTTTAAAAGAACTTGAACTATTTTCAAGCGGCGATAAAAAAGCAATTCTCCAATATATAAGGTCTCTTCGACCCAAGAAAGCTAAAAAAACAATAGGAATACTTGATCAAACCTCCGGGGTTTGGAAAGACTTAATTAACGGTGAAATCCTGAAAAAGAGAATATATTCAGACAGGCTGCTGTCCACTAGAAATAAGGTGACCTTTTGAAATATCTTTTAGATACCGACTGGATTATCGACCATTTTATCGGTCGGAAAGAAGTTACGCAGAAACTAAAAAGACTTGCAGAAGAAGGGATTGCGGTAAGTATTATCTCTATTGCAGAATTGTATGAAGGTATCCACGGCTCAAGGGATTATGAGAAAAGCCTCAAAACGATGGAAGATTTTTTAAATGGAATTACTGTAATTAATATTGATATGGAGGTATGTAATATATTTGGAAGAGAACGAAATAAACTCAGAAAAAATGGTAAAATAATAGGTGATTTTGATCTTCTTATTGCCTCAATATGCTTAAGGAATAATCTCGTATTGCTAACGAATAACACAAATCATTTTGATAGAATTGATGGATTACAGATTATCAGCATTAAAAGTTAAGATAATTTATCAATAATAAATAATAAAAATGAGCAATAAATATCAAAGTGATATTATCATCATTGGCGGAGGATTGGCCGGGCTTGTCACTGCAATAGAATTGCTGGATCACAATAAGAGAGTAATTATCCTGGAGCGTGACAGGGAAGAGAAGTTCGGGGGACTGGCAAAAGAATCCTTTGGCGGCATCATGATGGTGGATACACCTCATCAAAGGAAAAAGGGAATTAAAGATACCCCGGAACTGGCACTTTCCGACTGGCTGAGTGTGGCAAAGTTTGGTAAAGAGGATACCTGGCCGAGGCAATGGGCAGAGGTTTATGTGAACCGCTCGGTTGAATTGATCTGGGAGTGGCTGACCAAACGCGGTGTATCGTTTCTCCCTGTGGTCAACTGGCCGGAACGGGGTCTTTTTCACCCCGGCAACAGTGTACCACGCTGGCATATCGCATGGGGAACCGGGTATGGTATCATCGAGGCCCTGTTAAATCACCTGGATTCCCATCCCAATCGAAAAAACCTCCGGGTTTTTTTCAATCACCAGGTCAATCAAATGGTTACAACCAATAATAAAATCACAGGGTGTTCCGGTCTCCTGGAAGGGACTGACGAAGTATTTTTTGCAGAAGCAGGTGGGGTTATTGTTGCATCTGGCGGGATTTGCGGCGGTGATTTAACCAAAGTACGTGAAAACTGGTACAAACCCTGGGGAAACCCTCCCAAAAAAATCCTAAACGGTTCTCACCTCTATGCAGATGGGAAAATGTTGGATGTTGTTGAGCGTTTGGGTGGAAAAATCACTCACCTTGACAAACAGTGGCATTATGCAGCCGGGATTCATCATCCCAATCCTGATAAGGAAGACCACGGACTGAGCCTGGTGCCACCCAGGTCGGCATTATGGATGAATGCCCTGGGAGAACGAATCGGTCCGGTTCCCCTGATGGGATATACCGATACCCGGTATGTGGTTGAACAGATATGTAAACAACCGGGTCAATATTCATGGCAGATCATGAACTGGAAGATTGCTATTAAAGAATTGGGCGTTTCCGGGAGCGATTATATGACTGCTTTCAGGTACAAAAAAAAGCTGCGATTGATAAAAGATCTCCTGTTCGGAAACAAAGAACTGGTGAACCAATTGATCAATGAATGCAGGGATATTGTAACGGCCAACAGTGTAGAAGAACTGGTGGAGAAAATGAATGCCATGGGTAATGAATACCAGGTGGACGGGAAGCTTCTGGCCAGCGAGATCAAAGCCTATGATGACCAGATTGATCGGGGTGAGACCTATTTTACCGATGACCAACTGCGGCGAAACGTGATTACCAGGAAATACATGGGGGATCGACTTCGAACCTGTAAATACCAAAAAATTGTCGATCCTAAAGCATTGCCTTTGATTGCGATTCGAGAATTTATCCTCAGCCGGAAAAGCCTGGGGGGAATACAGACCAACCTGGACTGCCAGGTAATGAATACAAAAAGTGAAGCAATCGAAAATCTATATGCTGTTGGTGAAGCTGCCGGTTTTGGCGGCGGTGGAATCCACGGCTTAGGTGCTTTAGAAGGTGCATTTTTAGGCGGCTGTGTGTTGACCGGACGCATTGCTGGAAAAATTATTGCCGGGTAATGAAAAAGATAGGGCCCACAGAACACACAGAAGGACACAGAAGTTTTTTTTGTAATTTCCTGTATTTTTTCTGTGTTTTTCTGTGTGTTCTGTGGGGAAAATGGTAGGAGGTAGGCAATGAAAAAAACCGGAGCATGGTTGGCTGTTCACGCTTTGGAACAATTACCCATCTCTTATACATTCGGAATTCCAGGGGTTCACAATACCGAATTGTATGATCGACTGAACAGCTCAAAAAAAATAGAGCCTGTATTGGTGACTCATGAACTCGGGGCCGCTTTTATGGCAGATGCTGTCAGTCGGACCAGTGATAAAATCGGTACATTGGTTGTCGTACCTGCCGCCGGGTTGACCCATGCCATGAGTGGGATTGGTGAAGCGTTTCTTGATGGTATCCCTATGCTGGTGATTTCAGGTGGGGTCAGGAGAGATATTGATGTCTCTTTCCAGCTTCATGAAATGGATCAACAGAAATTGATGCAGGCAGTGACAAAAGCACAATTTTCCATAAAGGAGCACAGCGAGATTGTTCCTTTCATTTTTAAAGCCTTTAATATTGCAGTCTCAGGAGAACCAGGCCCGGTTTACGTGGAAATTCCAGTGGATATCCAGTTATTCAAAGGGGAAGTAAAAAACCTGCCTGGTTATCAACCGATAGAGGATGAAACCAGGATCGACGAAGCACAAATCTCCAGGGCAGTTGAATTGTTAAAAAACGCAGCAACCCCGGGATTATTCCTGGGATGGGGCTGCAGGGCATGCAAGGACATTGCAATCGAACTGGCAGAAATACTGGAGGCCCCGGTATCTACTACCTTGCAGGGTATAGGTGTATTCCCCGGGGACCATCCGCTGCATACAGGAATGGGCTTTAGCCAGGCCGCGGTACCGGCTGCAGAAAATGCGTTTAAAGATTGTGACTGTTTATTGGCGGTAGGCACCCGTTTCAGTGAAATTCCTACCGGAAGTTTCGGCTGCAAGGTACCGGAGAATCTGATCCATGTAGATATTAACCCGGAGGTCTTCAATAAAAATTACCCCGCTAAAGTACAAATTGAAGGGGATGCCAAAACGGTTCTCCTTGCTATCCTGGAAAAACTTAAAGGAGACAATTTTAAAACAGAGAGGAAAAACATCACACTTAGGGATCATATTAAGAGGGATAAAGAAGCCTATTATGATGAGTGGCGAAAGCATAAGAAAAAAAAGGTGAACCCGTTCCTGTTTTTTGAAGCGTTACACAAAAACCTAAAGGAGGATGCCATCATATTGGTGGATGACGGCAATCACACTTACCTGGTGGTGGAGCTTTTCCCGGTGAAAAAAGAGCAGCGCTGCTATTGTCCCACTGACTTTAACAGTATGGGTTATTGTGTCCCTGCTGCTATTGGAGCCAAATTGGCCAACCCGAATTCACAGGTTATAGGGATTGTGGGTGACGGTGCGTTTCTCATGACCGGGATGGAGACTTTAACAGCATCCCATAGAAGATTGGGTATTGCCTATTTTGTCTTTCATGATGGGGAACTATCCCAGATTGCACAGAGCCAGGAAATCCCATACAACCGAAAAACCTGTACAATCCTGGGAAAATTCGACCTGGAAGGGATGGCCATCGCATGCAGAGCCGAATATTTTGAGATCAGTCGGAATAAAGATATTGGCGAAGTCATTCCAAAAGCATTGGAAATCTCCTCCAAAGGGAAACCAGTTATCGTTGATGTGAATATCGATTATTCAAAACGAACCCGTTTCACTCAAGGGGTAGTAAAAACCGTGTTAAAACGTTTTCCTTTTCGTGATAAAGCCAGGTTTATAGGAAGAGCCTTGCTGCGCAAGGTAATCGGTTAATGAAAACAATTTACACCTGACACCTTTATTCTAGTTCTTTTGGGCCTAAGTTTATAATGTTGTATTATTATTCCCAATAATTACCTCTCTAAAAATTATCGGAAATTTTTTTACAGTAAATATTCTGCACTCTATTTCATTTTTGTCAAGAAATATAGTTAAAAAATACAAAAAAAATTTCACGCCTGAATTGAAATATATTCATATTTTAAGGAATTCCTTGCCAGAGATAAGACGTATACCTATCTGTTGGCAGTTTTTGATGTTAACGGTATCCCTGTAGGCTTTTCCGACAGGAAAGTGAGCTAATTATTTAATAATTTAATTAAGACCTCTTTTCTTTAGCAAGGCATCGACCTTGGGTTCTGCACCTCTGAATCGTTTATAAAGGGCCATCGGGTCTTCTGTTCCACCTTTTTCCAGGATATTTTTCCTGAACGACCGGGCCAATTCCTGGTCAAAGAGAGAGGTTTCTTTAAAGGCTTCAAATGCATCGGAATCAAGTACCTCAGCCCAGATATAGCTGTAATACCCTGCTGAGTACATACTGGAAAAGATATGCCTGAAATAAGTACTCCTGTATCTTGTAATAATCTCTGGAATCAAACCAATTTTGTTTAATGATTGTGTTTCAAATTCATCGACATCTAATTCTTTGGATTCTGTAAGTGTATGCCAGTCCAAATCAAGGAAAGATGCTGCAAGGTATTCAACGGTTATGAAACCCTGGTTAAAAAGAGCTGCCTTTTTCATTTTATCAATCAACTCTTGAGGGATCACTTCTCCTGTTTTATAATGTTTTGCATACATCTTAAGCACTTCTGGTTCTGCTGCCCAGTTTTCCATTATTTGTGAGGGCAATTCGACAAAATCTAAAGGAACATCGGTTCCCGATAGTTTTTCATACGTACAATTGGAAAGCAGGCCGTGCAGGCCGTGGCCGAACTCGTGGAATAACGTGGAGACCTCTTCAAAAGTGAGTAATGCCGGTTTATCTTTGGTTGGTTTTGAAAAGTTACCGTTATTTGTAATGACTGGATAGATGTTCTTCCCTCCTTGCCTTGATTGCTCCCTGAACTCATTCATCCAGGCCCCGCCTCTTTTAGAGGCCCGTGGGAAGTAATCAACATAAATAATACCAATATGCGAGCCATCGGCTTCCTGTACCTCAAAAACCTTTGCATCTTTGTGATATGTTGGGATATCGGTTCGTTCAATAAATTTAATACCAAAAAGCTTATTGGCAAGAGCGAATGCGCCGTCTCTTACGTTTTCTAACTTAAAGTATGGCCTTAACACTTCGTCATCCAACGCATACTTTTCTTTTTTTAGTTTTTCCGCATAGTACCACCAATCCCAGGGTTCCAGTTTAAAGTCTTTTCCTTCCCTTTTGATCATTGCCTGGAGCGTTGCAGCCTCTTTCTTTGCAATTTTCAAGGCAGGTTTCCACAACTGGTTAAGAAATTCGTATACTGCTTCGGGTTTCTTCGCCATATTTTCTTCAAGTTCAAAATCAGCATGGCTCCTGTAACCCAATAATTTTGCCTTCTCTGCCCGAAGCAATGCAATTTTTAATAAAATAGCCTTGTTATCCAGCTCGTTGTTGTTATCACCGCGGTTTATGTAGGCTTTAAAGACTTTTTCCCTGAGATTACGCTTCTCAGAGTATTGAAGAAAAGGAATCATACTGGGTTTATGTAAGGTAATCACCCATTTATTGTCAAGGCCATGTTCTTTGGCTGCTTCGGAAGCAGCGTCTATCACGGATTGAGGTAAACCGGCCAGGTCTTCCTTGTTATCGATCACTAATTTGAATGCATTATCTTCTTTTAAAATATTATCGCCAAACTTAAGGGAAAGTACAGACAATTCTTCATTTATCTTTCTCAATTTTGCTTTCTTTTCCGGGTCTAAGTTTGCTCCGCCCCTTACAAAGTCTTTATAATAGCGTTCAAGAAGCTTATTTTGTTCTCCTGATAGGTTTAATTTCTCTTTCTGTTCATATACAGTTTTAATTCGTGCAAATAATTTTTCGTTCAGATTTATATCGTCCTCGTTTTTGGAGACCAGCGTTTCTATTTCTTTTGCTGCCTCTTGCATTGCGTCGTTTGTCATCGAGGCTCTCAATACATCGAAAATATTTTTTACTTTTGTTACCAATTCCCCGCTGCTCTCCAGTACTTCAAGCGTATTTTCAAAAGTGGGAGGTTCCGGGTTACTCACAATTGATTCAATCACCTTTTGCTGCTGGTTGATCCCTTCTTTAATGGCTGGCACATAATGTTCAACCTTTATTTTATCAAAAGGAGGAACGTTAAAAGGGGTATCGAATTCACTCAAAAGCGGGTTGGTTCCTGTTTTTTTTGATTTTGAGCAGGCGTAAAACAATAAACCTGCGGCGATTAAAAATAACAATGTTTTTTTCATTTTTATCCGTCCTTTTTTTTAGAGTTTAAATGAAAATCCATAAAGGATTCAAGAAATATTTTATGGTGTTTAAGGGCAAAAGTCAAGGATTTTTTCTCCAGCCTTACAAATGGCCCTGTTTCCACCAATTTGAAATTTTTTATTTCATTTTTAATTTATAAAAAACTTGAATTATAGGAGATTTTTCTTTAATATATAACTTTCCAGGAAAAAAATTTTTATATATTTTATTTGGAGGCGTAATGTTAGATAGAAGAATAACAGATCAGATGGATAATGATGAGAATGCTTTAAAAGCAATCATTAGTGAAAACACCAAAATAAAAGGTAATATGACCGGGAATGAGGATGTTATATTGCATGGGAAATTTAATGGGAAAATGAATTTGAATTCATTATTGTTTGTAAAAAGAACGGGGAGCATAAAAGGCAAGGTCAAAGCTGTGAATATGATCATTGAAGGTGAGGTAGAAGGAGAAATCGATGTCCAAAACAAAATTGAGGTGAGAGCCAGTGGTCGTTTTAATGGCGAGTTAATCTGCAAACAAATTGCCATTGAAGAGGGTGCCTTTTTTCAAGGGAATATTAATATGGACAGTGGTCAGGAAGTATCTCCTACCTATTTCAAAGAAAAGAGAAAAGACCTTCAGGAAATGTAGATGAATAAATTCAGGTCTCTCTTATTTGATCACTTTCATGTGCAGGTCCCATGTTTCTTCATCTTCATTTTCGATCAACGCATAATATTTTCCCTTTTCAATCGTACAAAGTAGAGGGTAATAGGTATAAGGCTCTGAATCTTGAAGTGGTACAAATACTCGCTTCAATTCCTTTCCTTTAATATCCATTATTATACATTCCCATTGCCCTTGCTTCACGTTATGTGTAATCACATACATCATATCATTATCAACGGCAATATTTTTTATCACTGGAAAATAATCTTTAAAGATAATACGGCTCTTGATTTCAGGAAAAATTGCCCTGAAATTGGGATGATTTTCAAACCAATTTAGAGTACGCTGTTTATATGCCTCAGTTACCTTGATTTTATCATATTTATTTTTTTTAATACTGTACAGTTTGTTTCCTCTATGATCGAAACAACTAATAACAAAACCCATTTTCCCTTCCACGATAAAAATCTTATCTTTATAAATAGGATAGTAATTCAGTGCATTCATGGGTACTTTAAATTCGATTCCTTGTCTCAGGGTAATTTCACTTTGATACAGCACTTTTAGCGGTTGAAACTCTGGATCGAAAAGCCTGAAACAAATATAAGACCTGTCATCTTCACCAATAGCAGCACCTATCCCAAGATAACCATCTTTTACGCGATAAAACACAGTGTGAGGTGGCGCTTTCTCTTCATTTATATAGTCACCATTCAACTTAAAATAAGATAATTTATTATTGCTGTTTACTACCAGGTTATCAGAATAGAAACTGAGAGCCATCGGTGGTCCAAAAGGCCGCACTCTAAATTCTCTTGGCCCTTCACCTTCCCTGCCAAACTTTTTTTGCAAACTAAAATCTTTCAATGAATAGATAAAGATCGTTGTTCTTTCTAATACAAACAACTTCCCATTTTTCGCCTGCACCATATCTGGTTTTATTACCTCATTAAGTGTTGCCACCTTTTCTGCCTGTAGGGGAAAAATAAAAGCGATAATAAGAAACAGCAAAAGAAACATTTTACTCTTCAGATTTAACTTCATAAAAACCTCCTTTAGATTGAATAAACGAAGGTCCCCTCCTAAAAGTTCGCTTTTATCATCTGGAAATCTCAAAAAAACAAATAAACTTATCTGTGGGGCTCGCTGCGAGTTGCGAGTAAAGGAGCTTTATAAGTAAATTTTGAATAAATCTTTATATGTTCTCTACCACGTTAACCCGCAACGCGTAACCGTGATACGTGTAACGATTTCTCGCTATCTTTAGATGGCGGATTTGAGGCTCCCCCGATTCACCATCAAAAAAATGGTGAATCGGTGTTCAAGGTTCTATGTTCAAAGTTCAAAGTTAAAAAACTTAGTACTTGAAAGAGCCTTTTAATAGCTCTACAAAGAAACATTGAACGTTGAACACTGAACATTGAACGCAAAATCCACCGATTACCTGATTTTAGGCTGTGGATTTTGGGCTCTTCCTTACGTTGACATTTTTTATAATATAATCTACTATTCTATATCTTCCAAAAAAAGGATGTAAACGGATGAATCGGTTATCTATTTTATTGGCAATCATTTTATGTTCCGGATTATTAATGAATAGTGGCAGCGTAGAGGGCATAGGTCCTGGATCTCCGCAAAAAAAGAAATACCCTATGGTCACTATTCAAGATACCGAGGCGCGCAAACTTCTGTCCAGGATGGTTAAGGATGAATTTAGGATTCATGTTTACCTGCCCAGAGGGTATTATTCCGGGATAAAAAACTATCCGGTGATTTACCTGCTGGATGCCGAATACAGTTTCGGTTGTGTGGCCTATGTGGTCAGGCGGTTGATAAAAGGGAGGGAAATACCCGAAGCTGTAGTGGTAGGGGTTTCTTATGAAGTCCCGTATGAGGAATATTACCGGCGTCGGCAGCGGGATTTTGCCCCCACGAAATATGCCCTGGATGAGTTTCCCATGTCCGGGTTTGCTGAAAATTTCGCCAAATTTCTCCAATATGAGTTAATTCCCTTCGTAAACAAAAATTACCGCACGAAACAAAGTGACACCACCATCATTGGATTTTCCCTCAGTGGATTATTCAATACCTATATGCTGTTTCAACATACTCATCTTTTTAATCGGTATGTGATTATCAGCCCCTCCCTTTGGTGGGACCATAACATTTGTTTCCGGTATGAACGTCAATATGCCAAAAATAAAAGCGATCTGCCAGCCAGGATGTATATGGTGGCCGGGGAACAGGATGGGCCGTTGATAAAAAATACGGTTGCAAAAATGAAAGAAATACTGGCCAAGAGGAATTATGACAATTTTGTTTACCAGGTCTCTTTTTTACCCGATGAAACCCATCGTACCATTTATGCCAATGCCGTAACCAAAGGGTTGCGGTTTGTTTTTACCGATTTTAAAAAGTAGAAGTTGCAACTTTTCCTTTTAAAATTGGCAGGATAAAAAATACAAAAATGTACCGGAGTTCAAGATTAAAATCCCTCCATGTTTCCAATTAGTGCCTTATTTTTTGCGTAGGAGGGGGTCATGGACCCGTAGGAAGGGGTCATGGACTCGTAGGAATGGGTCAACCACCCGTAGGAGGGGTTCAGGGACCCGTAGGAGAGGGGTCAACCACCCGTAGGAAGTATGTCAAAGACCTGTAGGAGTGGGTCATGGACCCGTAAGAAGGGGTCAACCACCCCGTAGGAAGTGTGCCAAAGACCCGTAGGAGTGGGTAATAGACCCGTAGGAGTGGGTCATAGACCCGTAGGAATGGGACAATCACCCGTAGGAAGTATGTCAAAAACCCGTAGGAGAGGGTCATGGACCCATAGGAGGTGGTCAATCACCCGTAGGAAATACAGATTTTCGCGTCTGTCACCTTTTCTTACTTCTCAATGACAATCCTTAAAGCACTCTCCCTCTTCATTTTTTTTCGCCTGGCACTATTTTTTCACCGCCGAGGTATAAAGTTTTCCTGACGAAGCATAAAGTTTTTTAGCCGAAGTATGAAGTTTACCTGACGAAGCATAAAGTTTTTCAGCCGAAGCATGAGGTTTTCCTGCCGAAGTATAAAGTTTATCTGCCAAACTATAAAGTTTATCAGCCGCAGGGTAAAGTTCTCTTGACAAAGTGAGAAGTTTATCCTTATAGAACCGATCTAAAGATGAAAATAATTGGCTTTCATATAGAGAGATATTTAATATAGATGCTGTTATGCCATAATCAATGTACTAAAAAGGGGATAGAGGCCAAACACATTCTGTATTGGAGGTCTTTTCGGCTAGCTGTTTATTCTCAGTAATTAGTTTTTTTCGGGCACTTTTTTTAATAACCTGAATATTCGCTAATTACATATTTTTTTCAATTTTTTCTAAAATTACTGGAAATTGAGACCAGTCCGAAAAATAAAGCCTCTCCTCTTTATCAAATATCAACGATTCTCTACTTATTGATTCCCTCAATGCTTCTTCAAAAAGTCGTGCTTCAACAAACTTAATACCTATGTCCGAAGCTGAGACAATAATGAGGTTATATTTATTTGATAGTTCGATTATAGTTTGTATAAAATTCGGAAAAATAACAACCTTGTCCATTTCCTCTCTCATTTTTTTTACTCTTATCTCAAATCTTCTTTGATGAAGCTTCTCGATTAAATCCGAATTGAGTTTTAAAAAAATTTCAGGGAAAATCAATTTAGCATCCTGTTTTAAGAAGAATATCTTTTGTACTTCCTGTCTTAGCTTATCTTTATCTCTATTTTTAATTAAATTTCTTATTTTTTTATTGAAATTACCAGGTTTTAATTCATGAATATTTTTAGCCTCTCTAATGAGTTCAGTCCATGCATCAATCTGGATCCCGTGTGAATTCACAATCGTATCATCAAAATCTAATATTAGTGTATGTATTGGATGTACTTCATTCCTGTTTTTTGCCCAGAAATATTCAAACCATGAATCAACGATTTTAATCATGTGATTTTTGCCGGTTTTATTTTCGTCAATTAATAATATACAGGGATATTTCTTTGATATTTTATTGTGTGGGAAATAATAAAAACTTGAATATGCAATTCTATTTTTGTGCCCCGGATGTTTTCGGGAGCAGATTATCGATCTAAATGTCGGTAAATTTTCATAAAAGTTCAAATGCAATTTTTGAAAGTCTTCTGCCTGCAATCCTCTAATTCGCTCAACGATTTGAATAATTCGTCTTGCTCTTTTTCCTATTTCTGAATTTGGACTCCTTAAAAGTATCCTTATATCCATTTGCTTACATTTATTCTTTACCTCTTCATCACTGTCGATTTTAGAAAAAAGTGCTTGAACAATAATTGCTCCTGTATGACCGAAAATGTCTATAGAAGAAATTTCATCATAATTTAGCTTATTTAGAAAAGTTTCACAAGAAAATTCTCGAAATTTTAGCATATTTCGTTTAATATAAATTATAGCGATAGTTAGTAAAATCATCAAAGAAACACCTGCTATTATGATGCCAACTAATAACCAATCCTTCAAGATTGCAATCGACCCTACCATTAGAGATAAAAAACTAATGATACACCCTGTTAATGATAGATTTTTATCACTAATATACATAATGTAACCCCTTAAATATAATTAACAATAATCTCAATATGCTTATCATAATTAATATTCTATGATTTTTTGTAGGAAATGTCAAAAATTTTTTACTTGTTATCCGCTACCCTTTGATCTATCTTATAAAAAATAAATGGTGCTTTACTTATCTATCTCAAATAAATAACCGAAATAATTTTCTTAGAGATTTTTCCCAGTCTGGTACTATTTTTTTTACCTTTGTTCTTTCTCAACAATGTCAATCTCCTCTTTTATCAATCCGTACAGTTCATATAGCAATTGGTCGATTTGGTTGTCTAATATGTCGATTTAATTTTTAGATAATTTTTTTTCGCTTGGCAATTTTTTTATCTTACCCAAATAACTCTGAATGTGACCCAGTTCTTACCAGGATCAATTTTCCTGGTTCTAATTGGTAAATGAGTAACCAGTCCGGAAGAATGTGACATTCTCGAAAGTCCTTCCACTCACCAGTAAGTGAATGATCGCAGTTTTTTGGCTGAAGCTGCCTGTCTTTCGCCAAAACCTCTACAACTTCAAACAAATCCCTTAATCGATAGCGGCCTGATTTTTTAATCTTTTTGACGTCCTTTTTAAATTGATTTTGCCGGAAGATTTCTCTCATTCATCTTTCATATCATCGGATAACTCTTTTAGTGATACGCGTTCCAATCCCTTCCCATTCCTGGCAGCGGTCATGGCTTCCTGGGTTGTCTTATTTGGTGCTTTTATTACAAATGGCAACGCTTTATTAGCAATCACCTGGCATAAAAAAAGGCGGATCCCCTCGCTTAAAGTCAGTCCCATACTTTTCAAAATTTGGCTCGCTTCATCTTTTACTACAGGATCAATCCTGGATCGAACAATACTATCGGTCATATTTACCTCCTTTTTTGTGTGGCCACATTGTAGCACACTAATATTATATGCAAAAAAAGAGTTTTGTCAACGAAAATAATATCCCAAAATCCACCAACTCATTTTAAACACTGGTGGTGTGACTGCGCAATACGTAATCCGCAGCAGCCACTAAGCTCTCTACCTCTTTACCTCTCTAACCCTTACCTCTTACCTCTTACCTCTTATTTTTTTCACCTGACACTATTTTTCAAATTACAGCTTTTCTGCAATGCTATCCAATCTTTTCTTTACCGTCGGATAGCTAATCTTGAACATCGCTTCCATCTCCTTAATGGAACCATGATTTTTAATAAAGGCTGTTACAAATTTCTGATCCTCATTTGTCAGTTTTGCCAGGGGAGGAAGTTCAAAGTTCCCTTCAACAGCTACTTCAGTATTTTTAATTTTAACACGCTCGACTGTGAATGCTTCACCGCGCGTGATTCTTGTTAATTCCTGCCATTCTGCCATTTTTTCACCTCACTTCAATTTCTTTATATATATAGTATAAAAAATTAATTTTATCAACTTTAAACTAAAAAAAATTAATATTTTGGGGCACTGTTTTTAATATTTTTAATGTCAATTAATGGGGAGACTAATCCGCCTCAATTTTTCCACTTTTCCAATGGGGTTTTTATACCACCTGGGAAAAAAATGTTCATTCATCTATTGACTTTTTTCAATATTTCTCCTAATATATTTTCTCTCGATTAAAATGAGTTATATCCTTTCTAATCTTATCTGGCTATTGCTATTAACCTTTCTCTTTCACTTCACTGGCTATTTTCTTGTCAGGATCCTGCTTCGGAATTATGAGGACCATCCAATGGTTTTTTTCACTCGAATGGCCCTGGGGATGGGATTCTGGATTTATTTCTTTTTCCTGCTTTCAACGCTTGGATTCCTTTATCGGACCGTTGTTTATTCCAGCACTGTGGTTATCAGTATGGTCGGTTTTATCTTGTTTATTTTTAACCGATTGAAGCAACCCAAACAACCCAAACAGAAACTAAAACACTTATTTGAAGGAAAACATGTCACACTGGGCAATGGATTACTTATAGCAAGTTTGGTTTTTGTATTAGGGGTTCTTTTTTTTCATACAATATCACCAATCATCTCCTGGGATGCCAATGCCTACCACCTAACAGTACCGAGACTGTATCTCGAAAATCATGGGTTTCGGCGAATTCCCTTTAATGTCTATTCCAACTGGCCGTTGAATATTGAATTGCTTTTTTGTCTTTCAATGGTAATGAAGGACTATATTTTAGCAAAACTTGTACACTTTCTTTTTGGTGTGCTTTTGATTGCAGCCATTTATCGATTCACCCGCAGTGAAGCTTCTTCTGCGGCCGGTTTGATTGCAGCTGTGCTATTTCTATGTAACCCGGTGATTCTATTTGAAATCAAAATAGCATATATAGATATTGCCTATACTTTCTTTTTCTTCATTGCATTTGTCTTTATTCACAGGGCTTTAGAAGATGAAAAAAAAACAAATTTTTTCATTTTTCTCTCAGGAATATGTTGTGGGATTTTAGCTGGCATAAAGCTTACCGGGATTTTCGGGGTTCTTTGCCTGACCATACTTTTTGTTTATGTACGATTTCGGAAAAGCACACGGCTGCGTTCTCTTTTAAAACCTTTGCTGTTACTGGTATCACCATCTATTATTCTTTTAACTCCCTGGATTATAAAGAGTATTTTTTTTACCGGGAACCCTGTCTATCCTTTTTTGTATTCTCTTTTTGGCGGTCCAGAATGGAATAACGCTTTGCATGCAATGTTTACCGATTGGCAAAAAAATATCGGGATGGGGCGTTCTATACTTGATTATTTATTGCTGCCCATTCGGGTTATTCTCCTTGGAGGTGGAGAAAGTGATTACACTCATTTTGGTGGCCAAATAAATCATTTCTGGATTATACTGATACCATTATCTGTAATCATTGCCTGGCGAAATACAATTGTGCGTCGGTGTCTTGGAATTTCACTCATTTATTTTGTTATATGGAGCCTTACGTCGCAGCAAATGCGTTTTCTCATTTCTATCGTTCCATTCCTTTCCGTGGCAGCTGCCGTTTCAATTTTTGAGCTGCTCTCCAAGATTAAGAGCAGCCGAATGAAATCTATTCTCTGGATGTTTGCCAGCGTATCTCTTTCCTTAATTTTATTGCTGGTAAATATCACATACACAAAACAGAGTGGGTCTATACTTAATAGATATTTTAGAATAGGTTCTGATATCAAAGCGGTTGCCATCCACCCTATCTATCATTTTATTAATAATCACTTACCAACTCATGCCAGGGTTATGATGCTTAATACAAATCAAGGTTTTTTTTGCAATCGTGAATATATTGCGGATAGTTTTTTTGAAGCGTCTCAGATAAATGCTTTTCTTAAGGATCAAAACACCAGGCAGGGAATTTTTAAACGCTTAAAGGAGCTGCAGATTTCTCACATTCTTTTGGGCAATTGGGACATGGAAATTCAATACCCACCGGCACTTTTTGAGTTTTTGAAGGATTCATCTCTCTCCCAGCTCATTTACAGGTCACCAGATGGCTACTTCTTATTATACAAGGTAATAAATAATTAGAATTTCTGGTTTAGGACCTGGGCCCAAATCCACCGTCAGATTATTTACTTTTCGGGAGAACCCCATAAGTAGGGGCGAACCTTGTGTTCGCCTGTTATAGTTCTTAAAAAAATAGGAGTACCATTTTCAGGCGAACACAAGGTTCGCCCCTACTATCCGATTGTTGACGGTGGATTTGGGCTGGGGGGTTTTCTTTTAAATCGATATGTCGTATAATCATAATCCCAATCTGTGTTTATCCGCGTTTATCTGCGGCTAATAAATAGACATGAAGATATGAGATAATGAGGCCACAATGAATCGATTACGATTTGCACCGTCTCCCACTGGCTACGTTCACGTGGGAAACGCCAGGACTGCGTTGTTTAATTACCTGCATGCCAGGAAATCCAATGGGACACTGGTACTGCGGATTGAAGATACGGACGTGGAACGGTCCAAACAGGAATACGAAGAAAATTTAATAAACGATCTAAAATGGCTGGGAATCGAATGGAACGAAGGCCCGGATAAGGGCGGTGATTTCGGCCCCTACCGACAATCGGAACGGACCAAAACATACCAAAAATACGCGCAGCAACTCATCGATACCGGGCGCGCCTATTACTGTTTCTGTACGCCCGAAGAACTTCAAAAAGCCAAAAAAGAAGCCCAGGCAAAAGGCCTCCAACAGGAGTACTCGGGAAAAAGCAGAGACCTGGACATCGAGGAATCCCAAAATAGAATTCAAAAGGGAAAACCAGCAGCCATCCGATTCAAAATACCAAAAGATACAGATATCACTTTCTATGATCTGGTGAGAGAAAAAGTAACCTTTGATTCCAACCTGATCAGTGATCCTGTAATTTTGAGGTCCACCGGGATACCGGCTTACAACTTCTCTGTGGTGATTGACGACCATCTAATGAAGATAAATATTGTCATCCGGGGGGAGGATCATTTATCCAATACGGCCAGACAGGTGACGATTTACCAGGCCCTGGGGTTTGATTATCCCAAATTCGCCCATCTTTCCATGGTAATGGGATCGGATAACACCAAACTCTCCAAGCGCCACGGTTCCACCTCCCTTGTGCAATTCAGGGAAGAGGGATACCTTTCAGAGGCACTGCTAAACTACCTGGCGCTGCTGGGTTGGTCGCCTAGTGGCGGGGATCAGGTTATTTTTTCAAAGAATGAACTGATGAAGCGCTTTAACATTAAAAAGGTATCCAAATCAGCAGCCATATTTGACTACCAGAAACTGAAATGGATGAACCGCGAACACATCCGTTTGTTGGAAGACCCTCCATTGGGTGAACGAATGATGCCATTCCTGCAACGGGCGGGTTTTGAATTTGAAAAAACGCCTGAAATCATCCAGTGGATCGGAAAAACCGCTAAAATCGTATCCAATTACCACTACTTGCTGACCGAAATCGCTGAAGGGTTTAAACAATTCACCACATCCGACTGCAATGAAACGATCATCAACAGCATAAAGAACTCGGAAGAATCTCAAAAAGTAATATCCATACTTTTTGATCAACTTAATCAACTGGATTCGCCGGTGGACTTTTCAAAAATTGTAGAAATCACCAAAAATATCCAGCAGCAAGAGGGTATCAAGGGCAAAGCCCTTTATCATCCAATACGCCTTGCATTAACCGGCAAAGAGTCAGGCATTGAGTTGAAGGATTTTATTCCCATCATTGAAACCGGTTCGGTGCTGGGTATCAAACCTCCAGTGCAAAACATGATTTCCCGGTTAAAGGTCTTTACCCCTTTTACTTCATGAACATTCATTCCTTAAACGCGCTGATCGAAGCCTTACGAGCCAATGTTCCTATCAATAAAGTATTGATTAGCAATACCAAAAAAGATAAAAAAGTGGGGGTGATACTGGATTTATGCCGACGGAATAAGGTGGTGTTTCAATGGGTACCGCAGCAGACCATCAATCGTAAAGCCGGCCCTGATAACCAGGGCGTTTTTGCCGAAATATCCCCTATAAAATTCGTGACATTAAATGAGGTATTAAAGGAGATAAAAACCGGACTTCTATTGATTCTGGACAGCATTACCGATACCGGGAATATGGGAGCCATCATTCGCAGTGCAGTGGGTGCAGAGGTGGACGGAATTATTATTTCCCAGCATCATTCTGCGCCTATTAATGAAACCGTATTAAAAACCTCTGCTGGCAGCCTGGTAAAGGCAAAAATCGTACAATCCAAAAATTTAACCCAGACAATTAAAGAATTGAAAAAGAACGATTTCTGGGTGGTGGGTGCTGACAGACTGGGGAATATGCCCTATTATGATTATGATTTCACCTACAAAACCGCTGTTGTTTTGGGGAGTGAGCACAAAGGTATTTCTCTGCTGTTGAAAAAGAATGTAGATCAGCTTATTTCGATTCCCCATTCGGCCCAGATAGAATCGTTAAATGTATCTGCTGCCGCTGCGGTTATTCTTTTTGAGGCCCTTCGACAGAAAGGCAGCGGCCATTAAACGATTTTGGCCAGGATGTCAGCCCTAGAGACCAATAGGTGTCTTACCCCCTGAATTTTTATTTCCTCACCTGCATATTTTCCAAAGAGTACCTTATCGCCCACTTTAATCAACTCCTTGATTTCCTCGTCAGTGCCAACAGCCTTTACTTTTCCCATGTTTGGTTTCTCTTTGGCAGTGTCAGGAATAATGATAGACCCTACTTTTTCTTCTTCTTCAATCGGTTCAACTAAAACTCTGTCATCCAATGGTTGTACGTCCATTTTTATTCACCTCTTAATAGTAAAATTTTTTTTTAATGGATTAAACATTAAGAATAAAGGATTTTTTACCATATTTTGGTTTTCTTGTCAAATTATGGGTTGACGAAAAAACTTAAACTGATAAAATGTATTTTCTTTGTGAATTAATTTAAATTTTTTTACAGGCAACTGAAAAGAAAACGGTTATGAAAACAGAAACAAGAAAACGAGGTGAAACATGAAAGCGTATGGTTCTGAGCAACTTATGGAAATGGAACACACGTATGGTGCGCACAATTATCATCCATTGGAAGTTGTGATCTCAAAAGCAGAAGGTATCTGGGTCGAAGACCCGGAAGGCAGGCGTTATATTGATATGTTATCCGCTTACTCGGCTCTAAACCAGGGTCACCGCCATCCGGCCATTATCAAAGCCTTGAAAGACCAGGCAGATATTTTGACCCTGACTTCGCGGGCCTTTTTTAACGACAAATGGCCCATTTTTGCCAAAAAAGTCTCTGCACTTACGGGAAAAGAGATGGTGCTGCCCATGAACACAGGTGCGGAAGCAGTTGAGACTGCGATTAAGACCATGAGAAAATGGGGATACATGGTGAAAGGGGTAAAAAAAGATAAGGCTGAAATCATCGTATTTGAGGAAAACTTCCACGGTAGAACCACCACCATTGTATCTTTTTCCACGGACCCCCTGGCCAATGAATATTACGGCCCCTATACCCCTGGCTTTACAATTGTTCCTTACAATGACCTGGACGCAGTTAAGAAAGTAATCACAAAAAACACAGTAGGGATACTGGTGGAGCCGATCCAGGGCGAGGCTGGTGTAATCGTACCTGACGACGGTTACCTGAAAGGACTGAGTGAGATTGCCCAACAGAACAATATTCTACTGGCAGTGGATGAAATACAGACCGGATTTGGAAGAACCGGTAAGATGTTTTGTTTTATGTATGAAGATGTTGAGCCAGATATCATCATATTGGGAAAAGCCCTGGGGGGTGGTGTATTCCCTGTAAGTGCCGTGGCTGCAAATAAAGAGGTACTGGGCTTATTTAAACCAGGAACTCATGGCTCTACTTTTGGCGGTAATCCCCTGGGCTGCGCTGTGGCCACTGCAGCAATCGATGTCCTGGTAAACGAAAACCTGGCGGAAAAATCGGCTGAGCTGGGAAAATATTTCAAAGAACAACTGGAAAACATGAACTCAGATAAGATTGAACTGATCCGGGGCAAAGGTCTTTTCATCGGTGTGGTGCTTAAAAAATCTGCTGGTAAAGCAAGAATATATACGACTCAACTAAAAGAGAAAGGCTTACTCTGCAAAGAGACCCATGACTGGATAATCCGCTTCGCGCCCCCCCTGATCATTACCAGAGAAGATATTGACTTTGCAATGGAGAAAATTAAAGACGTTCTGGGTTAATGGATAGTGGTTAAAATTAATGTTGATTTTCAGGACGGATCCATCGGTTGAAACAGGGATTGGGCATTTAAAAAGAAGTGCCTACCTGGCATCCTTATTGAAAAAAAAAATCGATATTCTATTTTGTATCAATAAGGATAAAGTGGTAGCGAGGTTATTGGATGAGCGAAATGTCGCATATTGTGTGTTGAAAGAGTTGAACATTGTAAAACAAGAATCAATTAAAAGTATTGTATTTGATCTGAGGAAATTTTCATCAATGGATATGGAATGGCTTAACCAGGCAAAGGAGAGAGGTATAACCACCATTCAAATCACCGACCTTGGGATGAACCAGCAGCCAGTAGACTATACCATCGACGCCTCTATAGAACAACTGTTTCCCTTTGATAAAAAAAAGCAGGTGTTGATCGGCCCGGATTACACGCTGCTGCACCACAAGTTCAGGCATTTTAATAAGGTCAGGCGTAAGTACCGCAAGAGGGTAAAGAATATTTTTGTTTCCCTGGGTGGGTCGGTTCAATACCGGCAATTGCGAAAGGTGGTAGATTTACTGAGTCGTTTTCGATTTAATGTAAAGGCAGCACCGGGTTTTTACTTAAAAAAATCAGGTCGTAAAATTCTAAAACGACTCTATCCGAACCTTCGCTTTGTAGGAAAAACCGAGAGCCTGGCCCGGGCGTTTTTTGAGGCAGATGTGGCCTTTATTACCCCGGGTATGGCTGCTGCGGAAGCGGCGGCAGTGGGCACCCCTTGCCTCTATTTCCATAACAATGAAAGACAAAAATGTATTGCAAAATCTTTTGAAAACCAGGGCGTAGGCCTGGAAATATCACATATTGATGCCCTTTCAGAAGGACATATTATTGAAATAATGAATTCCTTAACACTGGAAAAAAGGATCGAAATGGGAAATAAAGGGAAAAAATTAGTGGATGGCAATGGTGCTCGCAGAATCGTAGCTTTTTTTGAACATAAGGGAATCATTTGAAGAGCTAAAATCTTACCTCGCAGTGCACAATACGCAACATGCAGCACGCAGTATGCACCGCAGCAGAATAAAAAAATATTACAGAATTTTCGGGCGAACACAGAGGTTCGCTCCTGCATCCAATGCGAGTTTACGTGCCATCGTAGGGGCAAACCTTGTGTTTGCCTGTCCTTGAAGCTCTTGACAATTACTCTGGTATTGATTACAATCTTGAATTGTGATGAACAGGATATAGGATAAAAGATAAAAAACCGGAATTATGATGAGACTTGAAGACGCATGTATAAAATAGGATTAACCGGTGGTATTTGTACGGGTAAAACATTTGTCCTTAATATTTTTAAGGAGCTGAATTGCTATACCATACGGGCAGATGATATCGCCAAAAATATTATCTTTTCCAGTAATTCCAAAATCCTTAAAGAGATTATAAAGGTATTTGGTGAAGAGATTTACGATGAGAAGAGCGGTTTAAAAAAAGATAAATTCACTAAAATCTTGTTTGAGGACATAGAAAAGCGGAATTTCATTAACAATATGGTACATCCGCAGGTAAAGGCTGAGCGAAATAATATCATCCAGGACCTTGAAAAATCGGATGTTTATGATTTTTTTGTATATGAATCTGCTCTGCTGGTGGAATCGGGTACATACAAAGATTTTGATAAAATAATGATTGCTTATACAACACCGGAAGAACAGGTGCGGCGTTTGATGAAGCGGGATGGAATCAGCATTGAAGAGGCAGAAGCCAGGATTAAAGCCCAGTTCCCTTTGAGTGAAAAACTAAAAGTGGCCCACTATACCATCGACACCACCGGCACCTTTGAAGAAGCAAAAGCCAAAACCCTGGAATCATTTCACCTTATGAAAAAGGATTTGAAAATGGTATGATTGGTGATAGATTTTTTTTGGAAACCAAAAAGCTAAGGAAAAATAAAAAATGGAATATGAATGGATCAAAGCTGCATATGTGGCATTGGGTTTAGGGGAAGATGTGCCTTTCACCGATATACGAACCGCATACCTGGAAAAAACCACCCAAAAAAAATTTCAACAGGTTATTTTATCCAATGAATACCTGGAAAAAGATTTCATCAAATACTATAAAGCCTATATCACATTATTGAAACACTTCTCAGAGTCTGAAGAGAGTGACGATTTAAGTGATTATCCCCAGGACAAGATTGAGATATTTCATTTTAACCAGGGATTGTACCACCTCATCAATCAAAATTATATGAAGGCCATGGAAAAATTCCAGCAAGCCTACAAGATCAATAAAAAAGATGTATTGGTATTGATTTATATGGGGATTTTATTGCTAATGCGAAAGAATTACTACGCCGCTGAGAAATACTTTTTAGAGGCTGTCAAAATTGACGAAAAGAATGATGATGCCTGGTTTTACCTGGGTGAGAATTATTTACGGGCGAAAGAGTACAAGAAGGCATTAAATATGTTTGAGACCGTTAGGAGCCTGGACCCCGCCCGAGAAGAGCTCGCCCTCAAAATTAATGAAGTAAATGAAAGATTGGAGCAGAAATTCCCGGTGGGGAAAAAAAAGTCCCTGTTTGAGCGAATTTTTAAGAAATCCGATAAAGGCAAATAAGAACCAACCAGACTTTACTACTTATTGTTTTTCTGATATTATTAAAATATGGATATCGTAACATCATTTGCAGGACTCAGTATATTAATTGTCGTAGGGAAGTTTTTAAGGGTTAAGATTAAATCACTCCAAAGGCTTTACATCCCCACTTCAGTCATCGGTGGGATTCTGGGATTAGTGATAATACAAATCGGCGGCGATGCGATTCCAGCAGGCTGGACCGCAGGCTGGTCAGAGCTGCCTGGATTTTTAATCAATATCGTATTTGCCGCACTTTTCCTCGGCGTAACCATTCCCTCTTTATCTACTGTATGGAAAAAAGCCGCACCCCAACTGGCATATGGCCAAATTGTTGCCTGGGGGCAATACTTTGTCGCACTTCTTTTCGTGCTTCTTTTATTGAAACCATTGTTCAATATCCCGGATGTTTTTGGTGTGGTGCTGCCCGTGGGGTTTGAAGGCGGACATGGGACTGCCGCAGGCCTGAAAGAAACATTTGAAACCTTCAAATGGGCAGAAGGAACTGATTTTGCTCTTGCCTCAGCCACAATGGGAGTGATAACTGCAATTATATTCGGGATTATCCTCATCAACTGGGCAGCCCGGAAAGGATATACCCAGAGATTGAAATCCCTGGACCAATTAAAAAAAGGCGAGTGGGGCGGCTTCTATGACCCGGATCAACGACCCATTGCCGGAAGACAAACCGTTTCCGCAGATTCCATTGACAGCCTCGCCCTCCACCTGGCCATTATCGGGGTCGCCGTGCTCATCGGCTATGGATTGAAAATGGGATTGGTGGGTCTGGAGTCATTTATCACCTACCTGAAGGAAAACAAGGTCCTTCAGGGATTCCCGCTTTTCCCTTTATGCATGGTTGGGGGATTGATCGTTCAAATTTTTTTCTCCAGGTTTTCCAGGATATCACCCATTGACCATTCACTCATGCAGCGTTTATCCGGTACGGCGCTTGATTACCTGGTGGTGGCTGCCATTAGTACCATCCGTCTAAATGTGATTGCCCACGGTCTTATCCCCTTACTGGTTATTGTATGTGTTGGCATTTTATGGAATGTATTTTGTGTTGCCTGGCTGGCGAGACGATTTCTTCCTTCTCACTGGTTTGAAAGGTCTATTGCAGAGATGGGTCAATCCATGGGAGTAACGGCAACCGGGCTGCTTCTTTTGCGGGCAGTGGACCCTGAAAACGAAACCGATGCCCCTTCTGCCTTCGGGTACAAACAACTCTTGCATGAACCCATCATGGGCGGTGGACTCTGGACATCCATGGCCATTCCCCTGGTGATACTCCAGGGAGGCTGGTTTGTCTTTATTATTAGTGCCTGTGCAATTACGTTCTGGTTAATTGTGGTAAGAGTTTTAAAAAAGCGTATTGGTTACTAAGTTTTTTCCAGCTGCGTAATAACCACAGATGCCGATGCATCGCCAATGATATTTACCGTGGTTCGGGTCATGTCCATTATACGCTCAATCCCCATAATCATAGCGATTCCCTCAGTTGGAACGCCGATGGACTGCAGGATCATTACCAGGATAAGCACACCTGCCATGGGAGCACCTGCTGTACCTATAGAGGCTAAGACCACACTCAGAACAATAATGATCATTTTAACAATGGATATTTCAACACCATAGACCTGGGCAATGAAAAAAATGGATATGCATTGATACAGTGCTGTTCCATCCATGTTGATGGTAGCACCTAAGGGAAGAACAAAAGAAGAAATAACCCGGGGGACGTTTAATCCCTTTTCCACTGATTCCATGGTGACAGGGAGTGTTGCATTTGAAGAAGAGGTAGAAAAGGCCACCACCATAGCAGGGCGAATAGCACTCCAGAATTTGAGAGGACTCAATTTACCAATCATTTTAACAGCAATTGAGATGATCACAGAGGCGTGGATGGTCAGGCCAATAATGACCAATATCCCGTACTTGAGGAGGGAAACGAGAACATCAAACCCAAATTTGCCAATGGTCGAACCGATCAGGGCAAAAACGCCTAAAGGAGCAAATTTCATCACCATGTGAATGACTTTAAAAATTCCCTCATTGAAACTGTCAAACCAATGAATAAGCGTTTGACGCTTTGTATCGGAAATAGTGGTCACCGCAATGCCAAAAAGGATTGCTAAAAAGATGATTTGAAGCATATTGCCTTCGACCAATGCGCGGACAGGGTTTGTAGGTATAATGTTGATCAGGTTATCCACTATGGAAATCTCTTGTTCTGGCTGTTGAAACGTCACGTCCCGGTACTGGGCCTCAAGCGCTACATCTTTTCCCGGTTTTGCTATATTAACCAGGGTTAATCCGATGATAATTGCAATAAGAGTGGTCGTAATATAATACAATAGAGTTTTGGCACCGATTCTTCCCAGTTTTTTTAGATCACCCATGGAAGCAGTCCCCAGAAAGAGGGAGACAAAGACCAGCGGCACCACAATAAGTGAGATCAAACGAATAAATATGGTTCCAATTGGTTGCAGGGACGCTGCCTGGTCTTTAAAAACAATTCCCGCAGCGATTCCCAGGATCATGCCAATAATAATTTTTGTAGGCAGGGATTTTTTTCTAACGAGCTGCAAAACAAGGAGCACCAATGCACACGAAATAAGAAAAACAAATAGTGCACTGTACTTTCCCAGGTTAACTACCTTTACTTTATAAATGATTACACAAATAAAGCACAGGATAAGCCCGATTACGATCTTAAGTTGAGAGTGTTTCATTAAACGATTATAACAGCTTTTATTTTAATTGCATAGGAATTTTCATTTTTTTTATGCTTCTTTTGAGATTATTACTTCAATATGGTTCATTCCTGTCTCCCTTAGAGGGTCCCCCCGCCGGAGGGTATTTTAAATATAAAGAAAAAAACCATGACTGCATGCGGCGCATGCACCCTATTGTAGAACCATCGCGGGAGGTTGCGATTTGCTGCTTCATCTGGCTCGGTACCTTCAAAGGTTACTGCCTCCGGCGGGCATACCCAGGGCTGCGTCATTCTTTTTTTGAAACACTGAATAATAAAGGGTTTCACCCAATCTGTGCGAATTCCCCGAAAACCGCGATAATATTAGAAAGTTGGTCGAGAATGACACACCCTTGGGGCATACCGCTTTACTATTGACAATAACATCTTCTTTCACTTACAGTAGCCGCAGCGATGAAGGGAACAGTGAAATCCGTGACCGGGAGATAAAAGGTGAGGGAGAAAACTTGTTTTTTTGCTTCATTCCCCACTACAGGTTATTATCTGACCCGGAGAATCGTTTTTTATGTTGGGCAGGAATCATTTTTCCAGTTCCTTGATTTCTTTTCGTTTCAGGCCGGTTAATTCTACAATCACATCAATTTCAAATCCTTTTTTTAACATATTTTTTGCAGTCTCTATTTTGCCTTCTTTTTTGCCTCTTTTTTCGCCTATTGACTCGCCTATTTTTATTCCTTCTTCCCTGGCTTTATTCTCATCAATTTTACGCACCACTTTGCGTTGGGCATCAACTTTCATTTGGTGAAGTTGTTCAGGACTCAAACTGTCATATTCGATCAATTCTACTACCTTTTTAATTCCTTTGTGTTTCAAGTTCACATGATAATCTTCCGGGTTATGGATAGATTCATAAATTAAATCCAACCAGTCACGGTAATTTGGGGGGGTATTTTCCTTCCGGTAATAATGGTTTAAAAATACTAATTTATGTCCGTAAATCTCAACAACCTTATCATCCAGGTTCCTGGGGTCCAATGAAGTTATCATCACTTCATCCTTTATGGGTTTATTGTTTTTTTGATCGATTTTATAGGGAGCGGTCAACACCACGATGGCATAAACCGTACTCTCAATGGTGTATTGCTCTGCGCTTTTCTGCAACTGGGCCAGGGCCATTATAAAATAATGAAGAAACCGGTCGAAATTATAGTCGTAATCCACTCGCTGGATTTCGATTATCACCCGGTGGTCAATCGATTCCGCGAAAATATCCAGGGTAATATCAATATACCCTACTTTTGGGTCGAATTTCTTCTCAGTCTCGATCTTATCTACCTCGATATCGATTCCTAAAATATCCTTTACGAAGGATTTAAAGACGATTTTATCCGTGAAGGCTTTTTTGAAGATGGTACCGTTATCCAGCGGTGCAAGCATTACCTACTCCTTACATATCTTTCTGGTTCCATGGTGATATTATAATATAAAAGGTCAAATGTTTCAACCACACACCCGTAATTTTTGACACGAGAATCGAGAAAAAAAACTTTTTCAGCGACGAAATTACGTCTCCTGGCACCAGATTTCGTTACCACAACGGCGAGCCGCGTGAGGGAAGCAGTTTCACCAAAAAAAAGCGACGCACAGAAGGTTTTGGCGCAAAGATTGACCGCAATTCAAGAGGGAAAACATCCAATACTGCGCAACAGAAAGAACCGGAAAATCACTTTTGCCGAATTTTCAAAGGTCTATATCACCGATTATTCAAAACCAAACAAAAAGACTTACAAATCGGACATCTCCCGGTTGAAATCTTCAATCATTCCTTTTTTCGGTGACATGATGATTTCGGAAATCGAAAGCACCCATATTGCTCAATATAAAAAACTCAGGCTCACACAGAAATGCCAACAACGTGATACTCTCGTTACACCTGCAACAGTGAGCAAGGAGGTTAAACTGGTAAAACATATTATTAAAAAAGCATCCAAGTGGCTGGGGATTGGAATCCACGATTTAGAACTAAACCTTGCCATAGAACTGCCACGAGAAGGGATTTCGACCCAAAAAGAAATCCGGGCACTTGTCGAGAACTCACAACCGCCGTTAAAATACGCGATTTTGGTGGCCCTGAATACCGGCATGAGAAAGGGTGAAATCCTTTCCTTACGCTGTGAAAACGTCAACCTGGAACGAAATTTTATCACCGTTACCGCCATGGAAGCAAAAAGCAAAAGGATAAGGCGTATACCCATTAATAGCGAGCTTCGCAAGTTGTTTGTCAAGCTCAAACTGGCGCAAAACGGCAATCCCTATGTTTTACAAAACCCTATGACCGGCAAGCCATTCCTCGATTTCGGGAGAAGCTGGAAAACTCTCCTTACCAATACAGGAATTGATGGCGTCCGGTTTCATGACTGCCGTCATACGTTTGCATCGCATTTTCTTATGAACGGGGGTGACCTGTACACCCTAAAAGAGCTGCTGGGGCATAGAGAGCTTAACACAACGGCCCGGTACCTGACCATAACCACGGTCTACAAGAATCAGGCAATTGAACTGTTTACTGTGGCCGAAAACGAATCAAACATTATCGATCTTTCAAGGGCAGCCTGTTAAGAACTGGCTGTCCCTCTTCCCTTCACATTTTTAACCACTTTCCAAAAAAAAATTTTTCTCCAAAAAGGCTTGACATTCTTTTTCAGGAGGAGTATACAAACACTGTCAGGTCGATAATGGTGCTGGCAATGAATTTTGAATGGGCGATAGATCAGTTGAAAACGCCGACACGGAGAGTATGACGAAGATTTCGGCATATTGAATCCTGAGTTCTTTGACTTTTTGAAAAGCCAGGCTAATTGATTGCAAGCGCCTAAATGACGATATGTCCTGAAAATCCCATTCTTCATCCCTGGCGGGGGGAACTCACCCAAACACACACCTTTCCAGCCACTCCCCAGAATTTAAGAGGAGAAGGCGTTTCGGAATCCACATGCGGCGGCTTATAACCCAGTGTGCCTATTTTGTGCCTATTTAATTTGATGTTTAAGAGGGTTTTAGAGGGAATATCGGCATTGATTTGGAGAAGTAAAAAATGCCCGAAACAATCGTCACGAGACTGTTATCCCCGATTAATGCATTTTTAAAAATATAGTCAAAAAGCTCATATTCTCGGGTCCTCCGGCGGACTCCAGGCTGGGGCACCCTCTTGCACGGTAAGGCTGTCTACGATGTCGCAACAAGTAGTTCAAGTGTTTTTATAGGGTGCAGTTCGTCGTTAAAAAAGCAGATTTACAACCCTGATAAAAACTGTATCGACTCGGGCTTGTACCATACCTAAAAAAGTAATAACACCTGTCTGAGTATTGGTAGAAACGCTTAAGCAGTTATAACATACGATAAAATTGAAAATGAGTTGAGCGATTGGTATGGATGAAAAGCATGTATTTGCTATGGTAGCGGCGAATACCTCGGATTAAAATAAATCTTGTCTGAACTGTTGAAATATTTGTATATTTACATTAAAATTTTCTTGTGAAAAAAACTTTGAAATAGAATTAACCGCTTCTTGGGCGGTACAGATTAAAAAAAGGAGCAGGCGATGTATTCGCCTAAAATAGAAATATGTCAGGCAGAACGTTTCGTCTTTTTATTTCTTCACCGTTTAGCGACTTCAAAGCGGAAAGGGAAGTATTGCAACAAGAGGTATTTCCGAGTATTGAAAAATATTGTGCCAGTCACGGCTATCAATTTCAACCAATAGACTTGAGATGGGGAATAAATGAAGAAGCACAATTCGATCAAAAAACACTTGAAATATGCCTAAATGAAGTAAGGGTATGCAAGCATTACCCGCAACCCAATTTCTTAATTATGCAAGGTGATAGATACGGCTGGATTCCCCTACCTTATGAGATTGAAAAAAATGAATTTGAGCAAATATTGGAATACCATTCGGCCAATACCCGCGGTATGAATATGCTTACCGATTGGTACAAACATGATTTGAACCATATCCTTTCGGACGGTTCGACCTTCTATGTACTGCAACCCCGAACCGATAAATATAAAGACCAAAACTCCTGGCAAAAAATAGAACGTACGCTAAGAAACCTATTGCAACAAGCGGCAAAAAATATACGTTTCGCAAATGAAAAAGAGAAAGCCAAGTATTTTTTGTCCGCTACGGAACAGGAAGTCATCGAAGGAATCTTTAAATATTTCGGTATGACCGAATCTCAAAAAGAAATGCAACGTGAAAATGCCGATTTACCCTTTTTAAACGATGAGTATGTGTATGGATTTATCCGTCACATTCGAAATAGAACTGGTCAAGCAACTGGTTCGATTTTTTTTGACCATAATCTTGATGGAACGGTAAAATTTAAAACCAACTTGGTCAAAACACTTCCCGACGAAAACATTCTTGAACTGGAAACCGAATTCACCGGCGATAATCGATTAGATGGAAATTACCTGGATATATTTGCGCGTAAATTTATAGAATACTTAAAGCGGTCGATCAAAACACAAATTGAAAATATAAAGCAAATCGGTATGCTGGAACGGGAAAAAAACGAACATGAATTGTTTATGCGGAATATAACAAACGTATTTACCGGGAGATCGGGGGTGTTAACCAAAATCGAAACGTATTTAAATAGTCATTCAATAGCACCGTTAGTTATTTACGGCGTGTCCGGCATCGGGAAATCCGCGTTGATGGCAAAAGCCGCTTTAAACGCAGGGGAATCGTACCCGGGGAATACGATTTTTCGTTTTGTCGGCGCCAGCGGAAACACTTCAACGGTTCGCGGCCTTCTTCTATCCATCGTTAATGAAATAGACGGCAGGCAAATGGAAGAATTAACCGGGACTTATAATAAAGAAAAGTTTGAAGCACTTGTTCGGAAAACCCTGTCGGAAGTAAAAAACAAAACCGTTATTTTTATTGATGCACTTGATCAACTGCGAGACAAAAGCCACCTGGGGTGGCTTCCCCAAGAATTCCCGGCTAATTTAAAGGTGGTGGTTTCGGTTTTAGATGACGAGAATTATAAAGAAGACAGCGAATACCTAAAAATCTTGAAGGAAATTTACCAAAATAACTCATCACCGGATAATTTTATTGCCCTTGAGCCTTTAACCACGGAAAACGGTGCGCAAATTTTGGAACAATCGCTGCTCAAAATAAATCGGCAATTAACGCCGCCACAAAAGGAACTTGTCCTGAAAAATTATAAGCAAGCGGGCTATTCGCCACTGTACCTGAGAATAGCAATCGAAGAGGTGAAAAATTGGCGAAGTTTCGATAAGGTACCTGAAGGACGCCGGATAGAAAGTGTCGAACTGCTTATAGGTGAATTTATCCGGAATCTATCTGCCCTTTATCACCATCAGGACGTTTTGGTTTTAAAAACTCTCGGATATATACAATGTTCGCAGAATGGCTTAAGTGAAAAGGAAATTATCGACTTATTGTCAAACGATAGGGAAGTTGTCACGTTATTGGAAAATGTATATCACCGGAAGCATTCAAACAAAATTCCTATTGCCCCCTGGGCAAGACTCTATTACCAGTTGTCTCCTTTTTTGATAAAAAAATTAGCGGACGGCGTGTCAATAATCACGTTTTTTCACAGACAATTTGTTCGTGAAGTTCAAGAAAGTGTCGTTAACAATGAAACCATAAGGAATAGTATCCACCGCAGTATGGCCGCATACTACAGGGAACAACCGTTAGACTATGGCGGCGGCGTCTACAATTTGAGGAAATTGACGGAGTATTATTATCAACTGTACCAGACCAAACAAATTGACAAACTCCTTGAATTGTTGGGCCGGGACTACATTAAGATCAAAAACCATACCGGGCGGTTAAATGAATGTTTATTTGAACTTGGACAGGCTTTCAACCTGGTATGTGAAACTAAGAGGAATGTAAGGCAAAAAAAGGAACAGTTTTTCGCCTCGGTTTTGCAATTCTTGTCCGATTACCGGGAAGAGACCGGCGAATTATTTCGTTTCGATACGATTCATGCCTATTTCATATACCCTGAGATTAGTCCTTTTTACCGGGAGCTATTGAAATACATTTCAGATAAGAACACCCTTGGGAAATATTTCGGTAACCTAGGGATTTTAGACGATTATTACTTGCTGTTCATTACTCAGTATGTAGGCCTTTTAAGAAGAAACAGGGACTTTAAGACCGGTTTCCGCTTTGCCAACGAAATCAAAGACGCCACTATGGAAAAGCTTAAATCTGCTCGCAATGATAAAGCCCTATTGAAAGATCTGTCTATCGTTCATTATGAAATCGGCTACATGCATTATTTAACCGGCAATTTTGAAAAAGCCGGGGAGGCGTTTTCCCGGGGTATTGATATCGAGCGGGAAATCCCCGATGAAGTCGGCGAATGGTTTACGAAAGTTGTTATGAATCGTATCTCTTTTATAGGTGGGGTAACCTCCGTGCAAGAATACGAGCAGGCATTGGATAATGCGGTTGATGTATTCAAAAAATATGAATCCGACAATCATGTTGCCAGGAGATGGGTATCGGTTTGCTCGGAGCATAAGTTTGAAGTGGCATATCATAATAATGATCTTGATAAGATGATTTTTTACTATAAAAAAATGGTAAGGGATGAAATGTCCAAGAAATATAATGAAGAGCTATCTTTGTTTAAAGCCAGAATAGAGTTGACAAAAAAAAATTACCGGACCGCAATTACATTATTTAATGATTTCCTGGGGAAATTCCCCCAGGAGCAGCTGCAAAAACGGGAGGCGATCGTCGATGTTCTTTATGAGCGGGGATTGGCGCATTTCCAGGATAAAAAGGTTACCGAAGCTTTAAGGATATGGCGGAAAGCACTGACCTTCGGCGACGAACCGGGAAATCACAGACCCAAACAAAAAGTAAAAGAGGTACTTAAGCAATTGAATACTGAACCATGACGTGAATAAATCAATCGCTTGGCACCTTATTTCCATCCCATTTTATCATGAATGAAGGCAATCTAAATCATTGAATTGCATTTCAATGTCATATCTTAACTCCATCCGACAAGATATAGCAGCTCTGTTGGATATTCATTTGAATATGGATTAACTGCTATAGGTGGACTTGTTGGCGTACTTCTAACGAAAGAATATTGATTCCAGCTATTATTAAAATTATCTCTTACCATTTCTACTGGGCCTCAACTGTATCATATTGAATTTGAATTCAATTGTCAAAAAAATACTGTTTTTATATCTCAAGTTAATTTTCATCTTCAAACCGATAATTTTAATATTTACTCCCATAGTTTGAAAAATAGACTATCTTTAACTTTCAAAATAATTTTTTGCTGTCCACTTTCCTGAAAATCCATCAAAACTAGTGTGCCTAATTTGTGCCTATTTCTTTTGAATTTTTAGGAGTTTTTAGGGGTTTATAGGGTTTTTTAGGGAATGAAAAAAACTGCCGATATACTTATCGTGAAATGCTTTTGCTCTATTGACGGGCCTTTTGAAAAACCGCCAAAAAACCAGCCGACTGGTTCCGGCGGCCACCCTGCGGCGCACTGACTCCGGGTAAATTATCCCGAAATTTTAGCGGAAAGCAAAGAATTATCTTTAACTTTTAACCACAAGTAAAGGTTCCTAATTTTAAATCTATTGTAAAACGTGTTCCCCGGAAAGAATCAAGCCCTAACAGACCATCTATGGTTGCACCCGGAGGTAAAGTATGACATAGTATTGGAAAACTCTTCTTAAATCTTCCCAGTATTTCGATTTTTTTCATCTTGATTTGGGGAACAAATTCTATTCCGCTGCCGGTTGTTATGCGGATACGTTCTTCTAACGAGACCGGATCGTAAACCAAAAGCACTGCAATATCACAATTGATCATAGAACCAGTCGCACCTGTATCAAATGCAAGCCGGGCTATCATATCTCCTTTAGGACCGTGTAATCGAGTAGGGATTAGAATTAAACCGTCAGTGGGATTAAATTTGATTTTCATAACACAACAGCTTCCCCTTCAGGGATTTTACCTGTGTATAAAATAGCAGAATGAACCGGTTTTATCTCTCTCGCCTTTCGGTATACCTCGTCTCTATCTTTACTGTGCCATAAAACGACTCCATGTTTGATATTAAAACCTTCGTCTGTCTCCGGGTCTCCAATAAGTACCCACTCGGAGTCGAATTGCTCCATAATTTCTAAAAAAGATAAATCTTCTTTCATGATAAGATTACCTCTAATGTATATTTTAACGCAATTGCACTATAATTTCAACAAAATAAATACAAAGCCAGAAATGGGAAAGCAAAAACGTTATGCAAAGCGTAAAGGGCATGTTTTTTCAAGAGCCACGGCAAGACATCTTAAAAGCTCGTACTGGAAGAACCGGTTATCACAAATAATTTTGAAGCGTGACACAGCAATCATGCTGGCCCGGTCTTTTACTTTTTTGGGCAGATGAAATATGGCTAATTGAATCTAAATGGTTTACGCAAGGCTTAATACAGTTCCCACATAGCCCAATATTTCCAATCAATCCGTTCGAATGGCTACTTTAGGTCCTATATCTCCAATAGCAAAGAATTTTTCAATCGCTGTTGACAAAAAGGCAACTTTACATTATTAATTTCCTATACTATTGTATTATTTATAAACCAATAACGAAGAAAAATCAATTTTATTTTGGCAAAACCCACTGCTTTATGGTAATATGGCAAAATGATTAAAAAAACACGAATTGCGTATAGTTATGGTTCGGTGATCAGAAAGGATTCAGCAGTGAGAGCACACTCATTTGCAGGCATCGCACTGTTGGTCTGCGTTGTGCTGGTCTTGGTCGGACTGCCAATGGAGCGGGCCGCTGCTGCTCGTTTGAAGGCATCGTCTCACTTCAAAGGTACGCATATTGCGACCCCGCCCCAGCAGGATAGTCCGTGGCAGGCCCCCAGCATGAAACTCCCCAAGGTGTTCGTGTCGGCGACCGTGGTCCTCTTCAGGCAAGGGTTGGCAGATCCCCGGGGGTGCGAGTATCGGGAAATAGAAGTCGCTACGGGAAGTTGCTGGTCGGGGGATGCCGGGGTTCACAAGGTGCACGGATGGGTCCTTCCCGCGGAAAAGGGCAAGGAAGAACGCTTTGCGGTCTGCTGGAACGGGCTCGTGTATCCTGTTGTGCGGATCGGTGAGAAGGCCGATCCCAGTTCCGACGCGGCGAAGATCATCGATGTAGATGAAGAGCGCAGAGCGAAACATGCCAGGGAGCGACCTGACCATCCGTTTCAGAGATACCGTCATGCGACTCCAGAGGCGACATCGGCATCACACGAGTCCATGTTACCGCTCAAGGCGTGTCTGCTGCTTCGATTGGGAGAAGCAGATCTTGCGGAACGCTTATGGACCGCATGGACGACGGGAATGCAGCAGAATATCAACGACGATGCGACCCACCTGCAGGATCCCTACATAATGCTCGCTACAGATTGGCTGTGGGCTTTGTTCGATCGGGCTGTATGTGTTCACATGCGTGGCGACGACAACCTCGCTCTTGCTTCGGCACGGATGCTCGTACCTATCTGGGATGCTGTAGAGAAGGAGTCCGAGAGAAGAGGGATCAAGCGGCCATACTCGCAACATGGCGAAGACAAACCAAAGTACCTGCGCTTCCTTGATCCAATACACGCACTACTGGCAGACCAAGAACGGAGAGCGAGAGTTCCCGAGGGCAATGCACCATCGGTGAAAGACACGAAGTCCGTGAGCCCGGAAGCGAGGATTGCAGAGCTGATCAAAGATCTCGAGGAGGTGTCTGCCCGGCAAATGGGTCAGCCCGGAGGTGTGAGCCTTGGGGAAGACCCTCGCGTGTCTTCACTCATCAGAGAGGGCAATGCTGCTGTAGAGCCGCTCCTCGACTGCCTCGAGAACGATACGCGACTGACTCGGTCCGTGCATTTCCACCGTGATTTCCTCAGACACCGGTCGCTCATTGCCGTGCACGAAGCCGCATACGTTGCCCTTTCCGGGATTCTCAAGACATCCTTCTTCAGCGCGGCCTCAACCGGTGACGACCTCTCTTCCCGCGGCGAGAAAGGGCGAAAGGCAGTCGCTGCAAACATCCGGGCTTACTGGAAGCGTTTCAAGGATATCCCTTTGGAGGAACGCTGGTACCAAATCCTCGCCAACGACAAGGTTCCACCCGACCACTGGCTGCAGGTTGCGCGAAACATAGTACGCCCTACCAACGTTAATGTCACGCCCGGCAGCATGTTTGGTACGGGATGGGTGACTGTACCTCAGCGCAAGCCCGGAGAAAAGCCAAAACTGCGGGGAGAGGTACTTCGAGGGAAGAGGGATCCAAGTGTGACCGAGCTTATGGCCAAACGTGTAGAAAGCTTAAGTGTGAAGGAGAAGCCCACTTCGTCTACGGATATGGTTCGAATGCACAAAGCATGTGAGCTGGCTCTTCTTCTGACAAAGTGGGACTTGACTGCGTCTCTCCAGACACTAAATGCCCTGTCAGATAGATGCCGCACACTCCATGCACGCGGGTGGAACAGCGGCGGCTGGAACAGTCAGATTCTCGCCAAGTATTTCGTAGAGATGACGCATAAGCGTGCTGCAGCCGGCAACACGGCAGCTTTGGACGAATACGCACGGTGGCTGCAGAAGCTGGAACCAAAGCAAATAAAAGACTACTTGAAGGATGTGTTCTGTCCGCTGTGGATACATTTGGACCATCCCACCATCGCTGCCACGGCCGAATGGGTCTTCAATTCCGCCGATTCTCCATGGGCGGATCTCATCAAGCCGGACAAGCAAGCTATGGGATATCACACCAAGGACTTGTTTGAGACGCCGTTGGTTTGCGTGCCAGCGTTTCGGCGGCATCTTATTCGTCACTTGGGCAACCCACACAAGGCTGGAACAGCACTCGTACATGCGTCGGGAAGCATCGACATCAAGGTAACCGGAGGTTGGTCTACGGGTACATTGAGCTACCCCGACGATCCGTTGTGCCCGGCACCGGGCACGAAGGTGACATTCCGTGTCTGCGACGTGTATGCACACCTTCTTGCGTCGCTGCCCGGGACGCCATGGTTCAAGCTATACTGGCCGGAGGAGGAACTCAACCGTGCCGTCAGCAAATGCGCGTCCTTTCTTCGTCAATACGGATCGAGGTATTCACATGAAGGGGAAGAGGATTGGCGTTGGTCGTCTGAGCCCGGTAAGCGATTGCGGTTCCCTGTCTTGAATAGCCCGGCAAACCAGAAGGATGTCTCAGAGGGACGCGCAATTTTCAGTCTCACAGGCGATAAGGTCCGCGTGTGGGTCATGCCGGCGCGGCCCATGAAGGCGAAATGGACAACTCTCAAGGACTACCCTCGGGCGAGTACCACCTGGAACAGCAAAACAAAGAAGTCCATGCAGCACGTCTCCTACGATCAAGAGGGTCATGTCTGGCAAGCCGAGGAAGTGCTGGTGGATGGGAAGTGGCAACGCTTCTTCGGCTTCGTGGGCAGGTACTGCGTTGCCAAGGTGCCAGCCGAGGAGATCGAGTTCCCGGGCGCCTACGGTTGGAGCCGGCTTTCCGGAGGTCTTGACTGCAGTGTGCTGCCGCCAGGACGTCGAGAGGACTGCAGTAACGTCACGGTCACCCGGCTCGGCATCGGGGATCCGCTTGTGGTGTGCGTGAGACTGCGGAACCGTCGCGGGGTCGATAGAACAGTGCCTTCCCTGTGCTATCAGCGGAAAGAGGATCAGGTACCCAGCCTCATTTCAGGTATCTCTATCATGTTATCCCACAATCCAAAGGCGAATGCAGCCTCACGGTTTGCGACACAGTTGTCCGATGACGGGGAACAGCAATGGAAGGAGCTGACGTGCAAGCCCGTGTCCCGCTTCAAGGCGAGTGGCCCAGGCAGAACGCTCACGCCGGGCGAAGATTTCACCGCATTCGAATTAGACTTGCATCACCTGTTCGATATCACGGAGCCCGGGTCCTACCGACTGTCCTTGAAGTTCGCCGAGCAGGACGGCGGTTTCGTACATGGAGAGACGCAGCCCGTGGTGTTCTCTTTGGCAGCCGGGGAAAAGGAATAGGCCGACGCGGTTCGTGGGCCCAATACCTGGACTTCCCAGGCCGGACGCCAGGCAATCGCAAAAGTCGTTTCCACACTCGGTGCCACAGTATTCAGGGAGCAGCAACGACGGCTACACCGAACAATGACCTAAATTTCCCATTTACCAAAATTTAAAAAAAACACACCAATAGTATTGAAATTTTAAAATATTCTTCATATAATACAATCATAAAGAGGAGGATAATATGAGGAGATTTATCATTTTCACAATTTTAAGTGTAATGGTAATGGGTTTATTTGCTATAAGGGCGTATCCAGAAGCGCGAACCTCTCCTGATGGCATATGGACAGCACTTTCCGGGAAAAACCTTGAGAAATACCATCACAATAAACAAAGGAAAGCACCGTGGATCCAGCCGAATAAGTTCCGGGTCTTTACACTGGATGTTTATACCCTTGAAGAAATCCTTGCCAATGTTCCCATGGAGCGTGTAAACCTGGCCCCCTCCCGCCGCCCGTCACCTGCAAGTCTTACATTACCCATGCCAGATGGACGTTATTTGTCTTTTAAATTCGTTGAATCACCCATCATGTCGCCAGGTTTGGCAGCCAAATTCCCTGATATCAAAACATACCTGGGTTATTGTGCCAATGATCCAACCTTCACAGTTCGCTTCGACTGGACCCCTGATGGGTTTCACGCTCAGGTTTTAGGGCCTGAAGGAGCAGTTTATATTGATCCATATTACAAAGGTGAGACCTATGTTTCCTACCATAAAAAAGATTACAGACCCAAAGACAAAGTTTTCCAATGTTTTGTTGAGGATCATTACAGCCAGGAACTCAGAAGGGATTCGTTCAAGGCCGGCTCTGGTGATCGTTTGTATATCTATCGACTCGCTGTTGCCTGTACAGGCGAATACGCGCAGTTTCACGGCGGAACAGTACAAAAAGCCATGTCTGCTATTACCACCACCATCAACCGGGTGACCGGGATATACGAACAAGAAGTGGCCGTACGTTTTACCCTTGTTGCCAATAACAGCTCTATTATCTATACCAATGCCCAAACCGACCCCTTTGATAACAACAATCCAGGTGTTCTTATTAACCAATCCCAGAGCGTCATTGATTCCGTGATTGGAAATGCCAACTACGATATCGGTCACACCTTTAGCACGGGCGGTGGGGGCCTGGCTTACCTGGGAGTGGTGTGCTTTACAGGTTACAAGGCCCGTGGTGTTACTGGTATCTCCACCCCTATTGGTGACCCCTATGACGTGGACTATGTTTGCCATGAGATCGGTCACCAATTCAGCGCGAACCACACCTTTAATGGAGTTAATGGACTGTGCACCACACGCAATGCTTCCACTGCTTATGAGCCTGGCAGTGGCTCCACCATCATGTGTTACGCCGGCCTATGCGCAGCCGATGACCTCCAGTCCAATAGTGATCCAATTTTCCATTCAGAGAGTTATGCGGAAATCAGGGCCTATATCACCACCGGATGGGGAAGTACCTGTCCTGTGGTGACTGTCCTGGCAAACAACATCCCGGTGGCAAAAGCCGGATCCGACTATGTCATTCCCACCAACACTCCTTTTACCCTAACCGGCTCCGGAACGGACGCTGATTCTGATGCCCTCACTTACCTCTGGGAGGAACGTGACCTGGGGCCTGCAGCAGCTTTAAGTGCGCCTGATGACGGTCAGATTCCCCTGTTCCGCGTATGGACCCCGACCACTTCACCCAGTCGTACCTTCCCCAGATGGTCCAGTTTACTCAGCAACACCACAGAAGACGCTGAAAAACTGCCTTCCCTGGGTCGCACAATGAATTTTCGTTTCACTGTACGCGATAACCGCATCGGTGGAGGTGGAGTTGACAATGATGATATGCAGGTAACTGTAGACGGCAATTCCGGCCCTTTCAGGGTGACATATCCCAATCAATCCACCACGTTTGTAGGTTACAGCAGCATTACTGTATCCTGGAATACAGCCGGAACCAATACATCACCCGTAAGTTCTTCCCTGGTGAACATTCGCATCTCCACAGATGGCGGCACCACCTGGTCCACTCTCCTAAAAGGAAACACCCCAAATGACGGATCCGAAAACGTTGTATTGCCCAATGTGAATACTTCCAGTGCACGCATCAAGGTGGAGGCTGCTGGGAATATTTTCTTCGATATTTCAGACCAAAATTTTACCATTACTCCCTCCAGTACAACATCTCCAATTATATCATTAAACCGAACACTGTTTTATTTTGCTTCAACAACATCAGGGAATGCAACCCCTTCTCAAACCTTTGATATTAATAACAGTGGAGCTGGTACGCTGAGTTGGTCTGTTACAGATAATGCAGCCTGGCTCAATTGCTCCCCGTTATCAGGAACAAATGGAGGAACGGTTACTGTTTCAGTCAATTCCACTGGATTATCAGCAGGAACCTATAATGGAACCATTAATGTGTCTGATCCAAATGCCCCTAATTCTCCACAAACGGTCAGTATCACACTTACCGTCTACAATCCAGGAACAACAGGTTCCCCGTTCGGTGATTTTGCAACTCCAATTAGCGGTTCAACCGTCAGCAGTAGTATTCCAGTTACCGGCTGGGCCCTGGATGATATTGGAATTACAAGTTTAAAAATATACAGTGGTCAAACTTATATCGGCGATGCTGTATTTGTGGAAGGGCAGAGGACAGATATTGAAGCTGCATATCCCAATTATCCCTTAAATTACAAAGCAGGATGGGGTTACATGCTGCTGACCAATTTCCTGCCTGGTGGCGGGAACGGAGTATACACTTTGATTGCCAAAGCAACTGATGTGGAGGGTAATAAGGTAACGCTGGGATCAAAAACAATAACAGTGGATAATGTGAATGTAGTCAAACCCTTTGGTGCAATAGATACACCCACGCAGGGTGGTTGTGCATCGGGCAGTTCATTTAAAAACCAGGGATGGGTTTTAACCCCACAGCCAAACAAAGTTCCTGAGGATGGTTCTACCATAAAACTTTATATAAACAGTTTGCCTCTTAGTAATCCAGCCGTTTACAATCAATTCCGGTCAGATATTGCCCAGTATTTCCCAGGGTATGCCAACAGCAGCGGAGCGCTGGCCTATTTCACTTTTGATACCACTGCTTACAACTATGGGGTTTATCAGATTTACTGGATTGCAACAGATAATGCTGGGAATGCAGACGGTATTGGCAGCCGGTTCTTTAAAATTCAAAGTTCTTGTCCCCCTCGTCCTGGAAGTCGTGCGACAAATAGCACTCAGAGAAACCCCATCATTGGTATTAACATCAATGAAATTTATAAGTTACCCGATAATGATACGCCTGTTAGGATTAAAAAAGGATATAGAGAAGATATAGAAGCGAAGGAGTTATATCCAGATGATAAAGGCCTGTTAATTATAAAAATCAGAGAACTTGAGCGTGTCGTCCTACAGTTATCGCGAGAATCATGCCAAATGGCTGGTTATCAGTTGGTGGGCAAGCAGCTCCGATCGTTACCCATTGGCTCCACTCTTAATGCTAAAACTGCCACCTTCTACTGGCAGGCTGGGCCGGGATTTTTTGGGGATTACCATTTGGTATTTGTAGGAAGAAATCAGAACGGAACGCTGAGCAGGAGAAATATCCTGCTAAAGATTCTACCTAAATTTACATTAGAATAGAAGAAAAAAGGTTCGCATTTTTTCACACCTCTAAAAACGGTTCATTAATGGTTTTTCCTTTTGCTTTCTTCGCGTGTCTTCGCGTGTCTTCGCGTGTCTTCGCGGTTAAAAAAAATTAGCGATTGACAGAGTGATTTCTATCTATTGACTTTCCGCTCTATTTTTTATAATATACGTTTATGGTTATTATGGTTAAAAAGGATTTTAATATCAGTCATTTTCTAATAGATTAGAACTAAAAAATGTCAAACGTTTAAAAAAATGAAATTATTCGCAGTTCTTTTGCTTCTAATTTTGAGCATTCCCTTTACAGGGTGTAATCAATTGGATTTTGTCAGCATTGGCACAGGTGCTGTAACCGGAATCTATTATCCCACCGGTGGGGCCATTAGTCGGATGATTAATAAAAAAATGGACACCTACCATATCAAGGCCACTGTAGAGTCTACGGCCGGGTCTGTTTACAATGTCAATGCTGTTTTAAGCGGTGATTTGGAATTTGGTGTCGTGCAATCGGATCGGCAGTATCAGGCTTATCACGGGTTATCCGAGTGGGAGGAAAAGGGGGCGCAGAAGGATTTAAGATCGGTTTTCTCCATTCACCCGGAATCGGTTACGTTGATTGCCTCCGTCGATTGCGAAGCGACTCGTATTATTGACCTGAAGGGAAAGCGGGTGAACATTGGGAACCCGGGCTCAGGCCCACTCCAGAATGCAAGGGATGCATTGCAAGCTTTTGGTTTGGATGAAAAAGAGGATATAACAGCTGAATACGTGAAAGCAGTGGAAGCCCCCGGGCTGCTCCAGGATGAGCGCATCGATGCCTTTTTTTATACTGTTGGCCATCCCAACGGTAATATTAAAGAAGCCACATCGGGTCGGGTAAAGGTTCGATTCATCTCTATTGAAGGTCCTTCAGTGGATGAACTGATAAAGAAATACCCTTATTACACAAAAGCAGTGGTTCCTCACAAATTTTATCCCAGTGCAAAAAACAAAGAAGATGTGCCAAGCTTCGGTGTTTGTGGAACCCTTGTGACATCGGTTGCCGTGGATGAACGAATTGTTTATGCCATTACAAAGGAGATTTTTGAGAATTTTGAAAAATTTAAGAGTTTGCATCCTGCTTATGCAGGGTTAACAAAACAAAGCATGCTTTCCGGCCTATCTGCTCCCATCCATAGGGGTGCCCTGCGATATTATAAGGATAGCAATTTGATTCAATACATAGATAGAAAACTGTTTCAATAATGGAGAAATGTAATTTTGAAAGAAAATGAAATTTAAAATACCAGGTAAGAGAATAAATGCAAAAGGTCTTGTCTCCATTATCGCTATTATCTGGGCACTGTTCCAGTTGGCACTGCCCAGTTTTTTAATACTGGACAGCATCAAAATCCGGTCGATTCACCTGGCCTTTGCCTTGTTTTTGGCTTTCCTCATCCTTCCATTTCGTAAAAAGCGGAAAAAAATTTCGAAAGATATTGATGAAAAAAAGCGTGTACCGTTTTTTGACTATTTATTGGCCGTTGGTGGTGCCATTTCTGCGCTCTATATCATGCTGGACTGGGAAGGCATTGCCTTACGTTCAGGCACCCCCACCGGGAGAGATATTTTTATGGGCCTATTGGTCGTGGTTCTATTGTTAGAGGCAGCCAGGCGGGCCATTGGTCCTGCACTCTCCATTATTGTACTTGTTTTTACCATTTACGCCTTCCTGGGACCTTATTTAATAGAACTACTGGCCTTCAAAGGTGTATCTGTCAGAAAGTATGTCACCCAGGTTTCACTTTCATCAGAAGGAATTTATGGTATCCCTCTTGGCGTATCTGCAACCGTGGTCTATTTATTTGTTTTGCTGGGGGCTCTCCTGGAAAGGGCCGGGGCAGGTCAGTTTTTCATTGATCTGGCCATGGCGTTGTTGGGGCGGTTCAGGGGAGGTCCTGCAAAGGCAGCCGTTGGTGCCAGCGGGTTAATGGGAATGATTTCCGGCTCAAGTATTGCCAACATCGTCACTACAGGGACATTTACCATCCCTTTGATGAAACGGGTAGGGTATCCTCCCAAAAAAGCAGCGGCCATAGAAGTAGCAGCCAGTACCGATGGGCAGATCATGCCGCCCATTATGGGAGCCGCTGCCTTTATTATTGCCGAATATGTGAATGTCCCTTATATAGATGTCATTAAAGCTGCAGCCATTCCTGCCTTTGTTTCATATTTTGCACTTTTTTATATCACTCACCTGGAAGCCGTGAAACTAGGAATTAAAGGGCTTCCCAGGAGAGAACTCCCCGGGTTTTTTACTACCCTTAAAAAAGGGGTCACCTATCTCCTGCCCATTGGTGTCCTCCTCTTTGAACTTTTAGTTCTCCGGCATTCCCCTGAACTGGCAGCGTTTAAGGCAATTATCGTGTTAGTTTTCGTCATCATCTATCGAGAGATTGTGACTGCCTATCGAAACAAGAAAGGCCTGATAAGTGCAATAAAGAACAGTTTCCAGATACTCATACAGGGTTTAATAAATGGTTCCAGGAATATGGTACCTGTGGCATTGGCAACCGCAGCAGCAGGGATTATCGTGGGTATTGTCGGCATGGGAATCGGTGGAATGATCACACAGATTGTGGAATCGATCTCCCAGGGTAATGTCTTTTTATTGTTAATCATTACAGCCGTGGCCAGTTTGCTTTTGGGCATGGGATTGCCGACGACTGCCACCTATATTGTAATGGCTTCTTTAACTGCCCCTATTATTGTCCAGGTAGGTACTGTCTATGGATTTTTTGTTCCCCTGATAGCAGCGCATCTCTTCTGTTTCTATTTTGGTATTTTGGCTGATGATACGCCTCCTGTCGGTTTAGCTGCTTATGCAGCAGCAGCTATTGCTAAATCAGACCCGATTCCTACTGGTATCCAGGGTTTCTTTTATGATTTAAGAACAGCGGTGATACCATTTATGTTTATATTTAATACAGACCTCATCCTTTATGGGATTGACAGTTGGCCCCTTGGTATTCTTATTTTTGCCATGGCGGTATTAGCGGCTTTTTCCTTTACCAGTGCGCTTCAGGGCTTTTTTATCACAAAGAACAAGTGGTATGAGGCCCCTTTGTTTTTAATTGCTGCGTTAATTCTTTTCAATCCTGGTGTTATTTCCAATTTATTAAACCTGGAGGTTGGAAACAAATATTTCTTTTATATTTTAGGATGTGCTTTATTTGCAGGGATTGCGGCTCTCCAGAAATTCAGACTTAGGAGGAGCGTTTAAAATTTTAGTCACGAAGTTACACAAAGAAACACTAAAAAACAACTTTTATAATAAAAAATTTTTGCGGGGTCCAGGGGCAGTTTTTATAAAAAGAGCCCCTGGCCGCCGGAGGCACCTTTTTTTCCTATGATTTATTCGGTTATGAAGCTTCTTACAATACTTTCACTGGTTAAGGTTTCTGTGGCATTGGCGGTTATTTTCCAGTAATAAGTCGAATTGGGTTGAAGATTTTCAACGGCTGCGGTGAAATCCTGGTACTCAGGAATTGGTTCCGGGTTGTCATCGCTAATTGAAGTATTGCAGTTGGTTATAAAAATAACAGCCGCTAATATTAATGTTAATACGAGGACAGCCCCCATTATCCTATTTTTCCTGGATTTGAAAACAAATCCAAGGGGAAGCATACCCAGAAAAATAAAAGCCATACCACTTCGCCCTGCAGCAGTTGTATAATTACTCCTAACTTCGATGGGTTCACAATCAGTAAAGTCCGGGTCGGTTGAATAGTAAAGCAAATATCGGCTCTCACTCTTCCCTCTCCATGAGAACTCCACCCTTGAGTAATCAATCATCTGTTCGTTTTCAGGAGTCCTGAGCATTATCTCGGACATGTGTTCTGGCACCTGGTAATCATTCCTTCCTTTTGCCAGTTCTTGGGAAATGTTAAATTTTAGATATTCATGGAAATTGTGATTATTAAAAAAGTAGAGGTTGCCATTATGGAGCTCATAGATGTTTGAATATTGGGTAATGGCATTGCCTTCTACATGTACGGCATTAAGGATAGAGCGAAAAAGTTCCCAGGATATAGCCGTGGTGTTACTCAGCATGGTTGAAGCAGTATCGTATCGCCAGCATGGATGCCAGCCTCGTTCCGGGTGTAAAAGGAAAAAATTGGTAACAACCTGGATATCCCCTTGTTTCCATATAATTTCAATATCTCCATCTCCCCATTCAATGACGGCGGATTTTCCGGTTCTATCAGCCAAAAAAAGGTGGTTGTTTGTAAAATACGGGAGATTGTATCTGCGACAGAAAGCAATCGCATCTTCCACGGTGACACAAACTTCCAGGATATTTTCCAGTCTAAATCCTGGGTAATCTTCTTTATCGGGAGAGCTCTCCCAGTTACATTCTGGTACGGAAAACGAGTCAAAAAAGAGTCCCTGGTCGTTTATGCCGCCCATTGCAAAGTTTTGTTGGTTAAATCCCACCAGCAGACAGCCATATAACCCCTCAGATGCGGGGCGTACCCTGACTACGGTGTCTGTATATGCAGGATAATAGTCTTCATTGTTTCCGATCAGGATAAATTCGTCATTTGCGACTATAAAACCTGTGCAGGGAAAGGCTGCCTGATTGAGCAAAATAAATGCAAGGATCAAAAATAGGATAAATTTTTTCTTCATTTTTTTAATCTCCTTCATAATTATATAACACAAAAAAAGAGGAAAAGTGTCACCATAAAGAAAAATGGGGGGATTTAAATTTTAAGCTGTTATTTCAGCAAATCTTGATATTTTCTTGAGCCATGTAAAATTCTCAGAATCTTAATTTCGTTATCAATTTCGTTAAACTGGTAAAAAATCAGGTAATCTTCGAAAATTAATATTCTACAATCTCTGTCAATACCTTTGGCTTTGCAATGGACAGCGCTATAAGGAGATGTGGTTAAATTTTCAATCGCTGATTTTATCTTGTCGATATAATTCAATGCATTTGTGATACTATCTTTGGCGATATAATCAAATATTGAGTCTAAATCATCTTCAGCTTTGCACGTGTAGATAAGTTTAGCGGGATTCATATTTTTCTTTCAGGTTATTAAAAATTTCTTTGTGACTTCTGGGACTAACAGGTGATTTCATCCCGATATCTATTTCTCTTTCAAGTTCATGAATGCCTGGGTCTTTAGGTGTTACCGGTTTTAGAATTACTTCTACTTCATTAGCCATAAAGTTAGGTGGTAAATCTATAATTACCTGGTTATTTATCACTTTGACAACCTTTTGAATGGATTGCATTGTTTTCTCCTAAGAAATATAATAGTAATCCGCCCTTGCTGAAATTCTTTCGTCTAAACCTGGCCTCGCATATCCATTGTCAATAGTTTCAATCCCGATTCGTGTTCCCTTCAGGCGGATATCGTCTTCCCTTAGAAAATCAAAATAACTTTCTAATTCCATTGTAATTCCTCATTGCAAAATAAATTATACTGCAATATCTTACTATTGTCAAAATAATAATGTTCTTGTACGGCACCAAAAGTTCATGCAAAAGTTACCACTAAAGCGCTTTCACCTCGCAACGCGCAACGCGTAACGAGTTACACCACCAGTACTTAAAATCATGTTGTGGATTCTGGAAGCTCCTGTCACTTGATTTTTTTTTACTTTTAATATACAATAAAAATGCAGTCATATTTATGTCAGAAAAAAACAGAAATACTCGTAAAATAGAAATGCCTGGATAAAAACAAGGAAGCACTTATACTGATGAGCAAAGAAGTAAAAGATAGTAATGCTGTGAAAACTGCTGTATTTATGTTGACAAATTCGTGCAATCTAAGGTGTGATTATTGTTTTGAGTATGAACATGCGGCGCGCCATATGAGCAAAGAAACAGCCCATCAATCGATTCGCTGGCTGTTGTCCAATGCAGAGAAACAAGCTGGTATCACCCTGTTTGGCGGTGAACCGCTGATTCGAAAAGATTTCATCCCCTGGCTTATCAATACTGCCCAGGCTCAAGCCCTGGAAATGAAAAAAAAAGTCACCTTTTCTATGACCACCAACGGGACGTTATTGGAGCGTGAAATAGGGGAAGTCTTGAAAAAAGCCAACGTACATATTCAACTCAGTGCCGACGGGAATGCCAAAGCACATGATATCCACCGAAAGCTTGCCAATAACCAGGGATCATACCACCTGGTAGAAAAAGCCATCCCTATAATTAAAGAAATCTGTACTTCCCCCTCGGTCCGTATGACTGTTACCCCTAAAAACGTTCATGGCATGGCAGAAAGTGTGGAGCACTTTGTCAACCTGGGATTTAATAAGGTTCACCCGGTGCCCATGCAGGAAGGCGACTGGACCCCTGAGACTCAAAAAATATTTGCAGAAAACCTGGAGAAAATCGGTGCGTTTTTTATCAGCAGCCTGATGAACGATCGGTTCCTGAGTATTCATGGGATTACCGACGTCATCCAGCGTGCCACCCATCCATCTAAGAATTATCTGTGCGGAGCTGGTCGGGCAATAGTGGCCGTCGATACTGACGGCGCCCTATTCCCATGTCAACGGTTCCTCGGTTACACCAACTCAGGCCCTAAATGGAAAATGGGTGACGTGTGGGAGGGTTTTAAAAAAGAGAAACGAGATTATTTCTTCAACCTTACTGTGGATAAAGTGAAAAGTTGTAAAGAGAAAGAGAAAGAATCCAAGGGCCTTTGCAAGGGGTGTGATATATATAAAATTTGCTCCGGCGGCTGTCCGGCCATCAATGAACTGGAAAACAGCGATCCCCTGGCTGCTTCCTCCAGCTACCAGGCGTTTAAATCCATGAGTATCCATGAAGTGCACGGAATCATCACATTTTTACAATCCAAATACCCGGAAATTTGGGAGAAGTACGTGTCACGGTTGAGCAATGCCAATGGCCATAAAAATCCCAGGTAAAGGAAACATTTATTGTATTGAGACGTAATAAAAATAAAGCAAGGAGAATAAATGATGAGTCAATTAAAAAAAAGCAAAACAACACAATCCATACTCGATGAATATCGCAAGAGTAAAGGTAAAACAAACGCGACTCTTTCTCAAAAGGTTATGGAGATCACAAAAGCCGGTAAACCCGGACTCTCATATCCGATGGTCTGCATCTTATGCGATGCAAATGATATCTGCGATCCCTGTGACTGGAGGGACATGTCCTGCATCTTTGAAGATTCTTGCGACTTGGCGGATGTACCCGAAGTTTAAGTGTATCAGTTAAGCACAATGATGAATGATGAAAAAACATTTTTTCCAGACTAATTTAATTGGATAAAGATTTTCACTTTTTTTATGTGGGACATAAAGAAAGTGGCATGAAAAAATTTTTTTTCATTATGTTTTAAAGTGTACAAGAAAAAGAATTAGTGATTTATTTTTCCCTTGACTTTTGAATTCAGTAGACATATTATTAGAACAAGTGGAACCCTACATTGGATTTGCGAAATCTTTTGTACAAAAAGTGGGCGGCGCCAACAACCCACGATGCCACGCAACCGGCTGACAAGAGTAGTAACAGCTAAAAAGTTTGTTTCTTTGCACCTCTTTGCAGGCTTTTAATAAAAAATCGAAGAGTACCTTGAAACAATAAATTTAGCTAATCATCGTTAGACACAGAAGGGGAAACAACATAGAGGTTTTTTAATATAAAATGTTTTTCCCTGTGATCTCCTCGCCCTCGTGCTACGTAGCGAAGCTACTTCGCAGAGTAGTAATCTCTGCGGTGAATCTTTTTTGTCGGAAGATGGCAGAATTTGACTTGTAATTGGCCCAATTCCCAACTTTTATTTAAAAGGCAAATAAACGATTTGGTCCTTGTATTCCTCCGGTTCAGAGGCTCTCCAAATGAGAAGCAAATCTTCAATCAATTTTCCCATTATGACTTCCTTTCTTATAAGTAAAATACCCGGCACATGTTTTCCTTTTTCTATGTGTTCCTTGAGATGCATAGGCATAGTACTTCGATTTCGGCTGACAAGAATATAGTCTTTTTTTTCAATCCAATTAAGAATATCAGGATCCGGAGTTCCCAGGGGAGGAGCATGATTCTCACCTATGAGTAGCACTTCCATTAAAGGTGCATGAAAAGTCAATTGATTCTTTAGTCTACGTGGAAGATTCTCATCTAATAGGTAGCGAATTCTGTTCAACGTTCAACCTTATGTACTCCCTAGTGAATGCGATTGAGTAGCTTTTAAACGACGCAAGCGTTTAACCACTTCAGTGGGATTCTCGTCTGATTCTTTGCTCGCTTGATCAGTGTATTGCCTCCACGCCTGCATATAGGCATCGACTTTTTCCCGGTTATGTAAGTAGTACGTAATTGTGGCATAGACTTGTTCTAACCTAAGACTTGTATATCGAATCGCTATTTCCTCGGGATCGGAGCCGTTAAAAAAATCATCCAGTACGGTTTCAATCCCGATTCGTGTCCCCTTCAGGCGGATATCGTCTTCCCTTAGAAAATCAAAATAACTTTCTAATTCCATGTTTATTCCTCACTGCAAAATAAAGTATACGCCAATATTTTACCATTGTCAATGTGGAAAAACAGTCTAAATCCACCGCCAATTTTTTTAAACCGCGAAGACACGCGAAGGCACGCGAAGAAAGTAATATAAAAGACCCTTAATAAAAAATTTTTGGAAGTCCGTTACCAACGAAACCTTTTTATAAGAAGTTTTTTGGCCGCCGGAGCCAGCATGCTGCTGGACCCTATTGTACGGCCAAAAGATTTCCTACATAACATACAGTATCTCAAATTTAAGAGGGTCCACGCGCCGCGTGGTGGCCACCAGAGGCAAATATGAAACATATGATATCAATAGGAACGAATGAAATAAATTGTAAAAAATTATTGTATTATGGTATAATAGAACATATAATAGGGGTACAATGAATAGAATGAATGGAAATGAATTCAATTGGGATGAGTTACTGGACCGCATCGAAAGTAAAAAAATAATCCCGGTCATCGGTCACGGCCTTTATTGGATTGAAAAGGAAGGAAAAGGAAAGGTTTTATTATACGATTTTCTGGCTGACAAAGTGGCACAAGAGATAGGTATGTCCTCTCCTTCGGATGTGAGTCATAAATTCTCAAAGGTGGCATTCGAGTTTTTAAGGAAGAATCGTAACAATTACCTGAGGCTGTCAAAGTTATTAATTAATATTGTTAAGGAAGAGAAATTAATTGCAGCCAGCCCCTTATGGAAATTGGCCAGGATTAAAGCATTTAAGCTTTTTATAAATACTGCTTATGATGATTTCCTCGAGAATACCATAAAAACTGTCAGGGATTTTCCCACCAAAGTTCTTTGTTATACATTGAAAGAAAAAAAATTGAGTAAGCTGGACAGGGAACTATTTGAGAGCATGAAAGAGTCTGAGTGTACGCTGGTATATAATATATATGGAAATTTTGGGAAATATTTAAATATTGATCCTGCCTACACGGAAAAGGATATTTTAGAGACCATTGTTGAATTGCAGAAGGACATGAAATCCCACCCAGAGAATAATTTGTTTCAAGAGCTGGAAAGTAACAGCTTGCTTTTTATGGGATGCGGCTATGATGATTGGTTGTTTCGGTTTTTTGTTCGTACCATTGCCAACGAACCCTTTCAAATCCCCAAAGACCCGAATAAATTTATATTTATCGGGGATATCTTCGGCAGTCAAAAGGAACCCTTAAATGAATTGCCACGGTTTTTGAAGAATTATGAATCCGAAATTTTTTATTCCTGCGATGGCAAGGATTTTGTCGATACTTTATTTAAAAAGTTGGATAAAGATGTTCCCGATGAGATTATCCCTGTGACTGATTTTCCCGGGACTACTTTTATCTCTTTTCATGGGGCTAACCGGTCTGCCGCGGTTCGATTGGCTTCCAATCTGAGGGAGGACGGCATCGATGTATGGCTGGATGAAAAGGAATTTGAACCTGGGGATGAGGTTGATGATACTATTATAAAAGCCATAAAAAAATGCGCGGTGTTTATTCCTTTGGTATCCAGAGAAACCAAAAATATCCAGGTGGATAATGGGAAATTGAAGTATCATTGTCGGGAATGGGAGTGGGCCTATTCTAACATGAAATCCGGTAATAATCCCAAAACAATTATTCCTGTGAAAATTGACAATATCGATTGGATCTATGATAAATTTGAGGGCCTCTATTTTATCAGTGTCACAGGTGGTAACAGGGTAGAAGGGTATGAAGAGTTAAAAGATAAACTTTTAAAATTGCAAAAACAAATCTATGAATAAAAACACATCATATACAGATTACAATGGAAGATAAAGAAAACAAACTCACGGGTGCCAGTCAAAATCCTTATAAAGGGTTGTATTCGTACGAGGAAAAAGATAAGGATCTATTCTACGGCAGGGAAACTGAGGCAAAGGACCTCTTTAAACTGGTGAAACATAATTTCCTGACCGTGCTTTTTGGGAAGTCCGGGATTGGAAAGACATCCCTGATAAATGCCGGGTTGTTTCCCAGGATAAGGGAAAATGAATACCTGCCTATTAAAGTGCGACTGGACTATTCATCTTCCGCGCCTGGTTTATTCGACCAGGTCAGGGAAACCATTCAAAAGGAGATCAAAAGGTACAACATAGAGGAGAAGGAAAGGGAAGGGGAAACGCAGGCAAAGGCATTTGGTCCGGGTGAAACCTTATGGGAGTATTTCCACCGGGTCATTCATCTCGACGCTTCCGGCAGCATCGTGATAACCCCTGTCCTGGTGTTTGACCAGTTTGAAGAGATCTTCACCCTTGGAAAGAATCACAAAGGGGTCGATGTGTTGATGGATGAACTCTATTATTTGATTGAGAACCAGTTCCCGGATTCCCTTAAGAAGCGTATTTTAAAAGGAGAAGGGGAATTTTTTTATGGAGATGTAAAACCCAATGTCCGGGTTATTTTAAGTTTAAGGGAAGATTATTTGCCCCATTTGAATTCTCTAAAATCCCGGGTTCCATCTATCGACAGGGTCTTGTTCCGGGTGATTCATTTGAATGGGAAACAGGGCAGGGAAATTATCGGCCTGCCGGGGGGCATAACGGATAATAATTTAATCGACGATATCATACGGATGTTTTACCCGGGGGATTCGGATGAGGAAATCCCGGACGAAAAACTGGAGATCGAGCCGTCCATTCTGAGTCTTTTGTGTTTCCAATTATTGGAAAAAGAGAAAGAGGGAACGGCGTTCATTACCAAAACGGACAAAGACCAAATCTTGGCGGATTTTTACCATTCGGTGATAGACGCATTCCCCAAAAAAGTGGAGAACTTTATCGAATCGAAATTGTTGACCGAAGGAGGATTCCGGACACCTCTTTACCTGGAGCGAAATCACCCATTGAGAGAAACCGTGGACACGCTGGTGGACCGGCGGATACTCAGGAAAGTCCATTATGGCGGGAAAGAGCACATTGAGATCATCCACGATGTGCTGGCCTCTGCTATAAAGGAAAGAAGGTACAAAAAACGGGTTGATGAAAAACGAATCGAGCGATTAAAATGGATTTTGTTTTTTGTTCTCGCACTAGCCTTCCTGGGAATGTCCGCCGCGACAGTTCTGATGATTTTCTTTGGTTTTGGCGATCCCAGGCGCGAGGTAAGAAATTTTCTTTTTATAGTATTCATAGTGGAAATCAGCATTGTCGTATTAGCGTTGTTTAAAACGTTATGGGGTTTGAAGAAGGAAATCAAAGAATAAAAGAACCCGATTCCCAAAATTGCCATTATTTTTTTGACTGTTCACCTTTTTCTTTTAGCTGACTTAAATAAGTATACTGATGAGGTTTATTTCGCCGTATTTTCGCCGGATGGCACCCGGATACTCACTGCTTCATCGGATGGCACCGCCAAACTCTGGTACACCCCGGAAGCAATAATAGAGTGGTTGGAAACTTCTAATATTCCGCAGTTGTCCAAAGAGGAAAAAAAGAGGCTGGGGTTAGAGTGAGTGCATTAATTATGAGTGATGAATGATGAGTGAATGATGAAAAGGCGTTCAGCTAAAAAACATACCGGAATGACTGTTCTGACCCGAATGTCACTAACTTAAGACTAATAAATCCGAAATTCGAATATCGAAATCCGAAACAAATCCAAAATTGCGATACGTAAATGTTCAAATGTCCAAAACATCTTTAAAGAGCTTTAATAAAGGAACTGATGCTTCTTAAGCTCTTGTTTTGAATTTTGAATTTTGGTCATTTGAATTTGTTTCGTATTTCGTACTTCGTGCTTCGGATTTAAACTTTTGCATGTCATTTGAGGCGTGACATAACACTAGCACTTCCAGGAAGTTGGACAGGTAATAATTGATTTATCGGGAAAGTCCGTCGGAGCAGAAAGGCGTGCCGGAAAAACACCGTCACAAATTCAAAACGACGCTGATCGCGTCGAAGAACATTTCTATAAAGTGGAGAAAGGTTTATATTAACCTGGCTGAATATGACTCCAAAATATCCTTATACTTATCCGGCATCGCAAAGAGAAAGATTCAAGTCCATCCCCCATAAGACAGCGGGACAAAAAAACAAAAACGCCCCGCTGCCCTGCTGCCTTTGATACAGGTGGGAAGAATACTTTAAAAAGACTAAAAAATTGAAAAAATGTTAAAATTTGATATCTCCCCGGGTGCCGACCCTGGCTTCAGGAAAGAAATATATGAAATATTTTTAATTTTTTTAGTATACCTGGATAAGATATTTTCTTGTATAATATTTTTTTATGGATATCGTTTTTTTTATTTCCATTCCAGGCATCATTGTTTCTCTTCTATAACTATGTAACCTCTTTCAGTCATTATTTATTTCCTTTCTGTCATTATCTATTTCCTTACTGTCATTATTCAATCCTGTTCTGTAATCATTCAATGCTTAGTTGGATTTATTCGATTCTGTCTCTGGTTTTTTCGGTTCTGTCATGGGGCTTTTCTTTGTATCTGCTGTAGATGCCACTTCATGTGATATTTTCTTGTCTGGCACTTTTTTTGTGGGGAATTCTAAAATTTATTGACAAATTTCCATAAAAGAGATAATATCATAACAAAAGTTCAGAAGATTATAAAGGTGAAACATGGATGCGTCGGAATTACTTGAAATATATGCGGATGAATCCATCATCGAAAATACCGGCAAAAAAGATATCGACTTGAACAAATTTAACCACTATTTCCAGAAGGTTTATAAAAAAGATTTCGATGAAATCGACCCTTCCCTTGATACGCTTTTGGAGAAATTGCATCTAGCCAGGAAAGGAACCCTGAACCTTGCCGGATTATTATTATTTGGCAGGCATCCTTCCTTGTTTCGGCCTGCGTTTATAATAAAAGCGGTTAGTTTTTTTGGGGATTCCAGCATGGAAAGGGTATATCGAGACAGCGAAGATATAGAAGGCGATCTTAAAACCCAATTTAAAGATGGTATGGCGTTTTTATTGAGAAATATAAGGAAAACCCAACAGGGGCAGCACTTTAACAGCCTGGGTATCCCAGAGGTTTCAGAGGTGGCACTGGAGGAGGTGCTTCAAAACGCTATTATTCATCGTGATTATCTTAAAAATGCACCAATCAAAGCATTTATTTTCGACAGCCGCATCGAAATCATAAGCCCGGGAAAATTACCCAATAGTCTAACAGTAGAAAATATCAAACACGGTAACTCAGCCATACGAAACCCATTAATCGCATCCTTTGCTTCTAAATTGCTGCCTTATAGGGGGTTGGGTTTAGGAATAATCAATGCATTAAAAGTACAGCCCAATATAGAATTCTTTAATGATGAAGAGGGAGAACAATTCAAAGTGGTCATCCCCAGACCCAAAGAAGAACCGCAGCCTGAAAAAGAGGATGAACCGGAACGCAGAAAGCAATAAACAATATTTTTGGTGCCAGGCAGGATTTCTAACCCTGCAAAGTCGCTTTGCTGCGCAGCACGAGTCACAAATCTTGAAACAAATTATAAAAAAAAATCTGAGTATTTTATATGACCTTTAATCTGTATGTTATTTTTTTCTTCGCGTATCTTCGCGTGTCTTCGCGGTTTACAAAAATTAGAGGAAGAAGTGGATAGTCCAAAAATTGTAACCCAGGTGCTGCCATTTGAATGATTAATCTCTTCAAGCGAGCGCAAAATCCAATGCGGCTTCGGCATGGATTTCTGAGGTATTTAACAACGGCATCTCTGTGTCCCCTTGTTCAACCAACAGCGGCAATTCCGTACATCCCAAAATCACCCCATCCACCGGATAACTTTCAATAATATCCAGAATCCGCTTTTTACTCCCTTCTTTAAAAATACCCAGGCATAACTCATTAAATATAATTCCGTCAATTCTATCTTGCTCTTTACCAGATGGAGTAACAATTTCAATGCCATACCTCTTGCCAACAGCTTTATAAAAGTGTGATTTCATGGTGAATTTGATGCCTGTTAACAACAGTCGTTTCATTGCTTCAGCTTTGGCCTTTTTAATGGTCACTTCCGCAATACTGATCATGGGAACATTGGACTGCTTTTCCAGTTCCTGGAAAACCGCATGAGGCGAATTGGCTGACATGACAATAAAATCAGCCCCTGCACGGATCAGGTGTTGAATCCCTTCCAAAAGATAGTTGATATATGCTTTGGTATCACCTTTGTGTTCCAAATCAATCACCTTCTGAAAATTTAGACTGAATATCACAATTTCAGGATAATTGTAATCCTTATGTTTTTCGTAATACTTTTTATGGATAAAGTCATAATATTTGATAGTGGATTCATGGCTCATTCCACCTAAGATACCTATTCGTTTGCTCATTTTATCTATACCTCTTAACTTTCTGTCATAATAAGCTGGCCAGTGAGACGCAGCAATTCGATCTCCTTGATCTTGGCTTCATACTTGGCAGTGGACAGGTTGCTGCGGGAACGGATCAGGTTCAACTGTGCCTCCCGGAATTGGGTGGTGGTCACCTGTCCGAGATTGTAAAGCTCCCTGGTACGTTTAAAATTAAGCTCAGCTGCCTCAACATACTTTTTTTCAAGGTCTAAAATCATCAGGCTGGTTTGATACGATTCATACGCGCTGGTTACCTCTTTTTCCAGGTTCAAACGGGTTTGTTCCAGCGTCAATTCCTGGTTTTTTTGCCGGATTTTAGCATTCTGACTCTGTATCTTTCTTTTAAACCCATCAAAAAGGTTAAAACTCAGGGTGACTCCAATTCGCAAAGAAGGCTCTGCATCATTGAGACCAATGTCCAACCGGGGTGTGGTTTGACTGTATCCATAGGAGCCGGAAAAATCCAGACGGGGTAGAAATTGGGAGCGAGCAATTTGCAGGTCGTATCGGGATTGTACCCATCGCTCCCGGGCGGCTAAATAAGCGGCATTATCGGAAAGGGCAGCGGATTTTAACTGCTTCGTGTTTATGTTTTGCCGGAACTCCACTGTTGTATCAATGGTAAAGACATATTCGAGCTTCCGATTCAGAAGGACATTCAGGCTGCGGCGGGTTTCATCCCATAAAAACCTGGCCTGGGTGACGGTTACCTGGTCGGCAAGGTAATCCACCTGGGCTGATAAAACATCAATGGTTCGGGCCTGGCCATAGGCAGATCGCTTTTTAGCCCGAGCCAGCCGCTCCGCTGATATGGATAATAACTCCTGGGCGATCTGCAAATTTTCATAGGCGGAAGCGGCGGCATAAAAAGCAGTGCTGACCTGGAGCAGCGTGGTTTCAATCGCATTACGGGCTTCCAACTCGCCTAAATCACCTCCTGACTGAAGCTTTTTAAATCGATAAAAATTCCCTAACCCGTCAAACAGGGTATAGGTAACCTGAACCTGGGCATTGGTAGTGGTGTTGGAAACACTGCCCCCGGATCCAGAGGGACCGTCCTGAAAAGTGGTGCCTGTCGAAAGGCTGACGTTCGGTAGCAGGTCTGCGTTGCCGATATTGACACTATTTTTGGCGATGGCTGCGGTGTTCCGGGCAATCAATATCTGGTGATTTCTTTCCAGGGCAATGGCAATGGCCTGTTGAAAACGTAACGGTTCCTCAGGGTAAATAAATCCCCACATCAATATTATAAGTATGAGAAATAGAGTGATATGTTTCATTGTTTCATTCTTCCTTACAAGCACCTTCGGATTGTTCCCGGGCGAAAATCTCCTCGCGGATAGCGGGTTCAGCAGCCTCTGCTGCGAGTTTCACCCCTTTGAATAACTTGAACATAAAAACTTTGACTTGATTTAATACCACCAACATAGCAGGCAGCATCACGAGGGTTAAAAGGGTTCCAAAAAGCAGTCCATAGGCAACAGAAATTGCCATGGGTGAGAGAAACTGGGCTTGATGACTGGTCTCAAAAATCAGCGGTCCCAATCCGGCAATGGTGGTGAGCGAGGTTAAGAGCACTGGACGGAGACGGGATAGACCGGTATCGTACAGGGCGGTTTTAAACGCTTTGCCCTGTTTGAGTTTCCGGTTAAAGGTGCTCACCAGCACCAGCGAATCGTTGATTACAATACCGGCCAGTGCAATGGCACCGAACCAGGAGAGAATACTGACAATATACCCCTGGATAAAATGCCCCCACACCACACCGATGATACTAAAAGGAATGAGCGAGAAAACCACGATGGTCTGGCTGAAAGAGCGGAAGGTGACCACAACGATCAGGAACATCAAGATCAGGATTGGCGGTATGACGCGGCCAATGGCTCTCATGGTTTTCAGGTTTTCCCGGCTCTGGCCTTCGAACATGAACCGGATATCGGGGTATTGTTCAATAATTTCCGGTAGAATATCCTGGCGGATGTCCGCGATAATATCGGGAACCGATTCCTTTTTGCTGGCGATGTCGGCTTCCACTTTGACCACCCGTTGGGCGTCGATATGGTTGACTGCCATGACTCCTCGCTGTATGGAGAAGTCAGCGATTTCCCGCAAAGGGTACTCCCGGTCACCGGGCAGTCGGATGCGCATATCCCCCAGTTTTTGGACTGAACTGCGGTCCTGCTGGGTGTAACGCACCCAGATTTTTACCTCGTCGATCCCCCGTAAAATACGTTGAGCCTCACCGCCAAAGAAACCGGACCGGACCTGGTCCACTACATCGGCGCTGGTTAGACCCAGTGCAAAAGCGCGCTTCTTTAACCGGACACTCACCTCCCGAAGCCCGGGTGGATCATCATCCACCACATCTTTCAGCTTTTCCACTTTTTTTAATTCAGCTTTCAATTTCTCTTTAGCCTCTCGGAGTTGGACCAGGTTGTTGCTGGCCATGGCAATGGAAATGGGTTTACCCCAGAAGCCCCGACTTCCGAATTCCAGTTTCTCTGCCCCGGGTACGGGTCCCACCTGTTTGCGGAAGCGGTTGGTAACTTCCATAGAATCCCAGTCCCGGTGTTCACTGCTGATAAGGGTGACGTTGAGGTCCCCCTGGTGGGTGTCTGGACCAATGCGGCGGGCAATGGCCAGGACCAGGTCATTTCCGTCCTGGTGTTCCTTTTTGTAAATTTCGTTCACCTCCCATATCCTGGTTTCCATTTTGGTCAGCAGTTGATCGGTAATGGCTGCTGGTGTACCTGCTGGCATTTCCAGGGTTATCTCAACGTTTCTGCGCTCGATAATGGGGAAGAAGGTGGTTTTGATAATACTGCCTTTGAGTGCACCAATGGTTATCATAAGCAGTGCAAGAGGTACGGCCAGGGCCAGGATAGGTTTTTCGATAATAAATTTCAAAATCGGTCCATAAACTTTCTCCCGGAGGGCGCGAAGCGCTTTGTCTGCCCACCGTTCGATAAAGGTTTTTTTATTGGATTCAACGCAAAGGGCTTTGGAATGGGCGATATGGGAAGGGAGGATAAAGGTGGCTTCCACCAGGGAGAAGAGGAGTGTAGCCACCACCACAAAGGCCAAATCCCGGGTGCGGTCTCCCAATCCCCCTTCCAGGAAGAAAAATGTAGTGAAGATGACCACTGTGGTCAAAATAGAGGCGGTCACCGAGGGCAGCACTTCCACCGTTCCCTTGACTGCAGCGGGGATGGGCTTTTCTCCTCCTTCATGGTGCTGGTAGATATTCTCTCCAATCACAATCCCGTCATCCACCAGTATCCCCAGCACCAGGATCATGCCCAGCAGGGACATCACGTTGATGGTGAGGTTATAAAAAGGAGCAATCATGCACATCCCGGCAAAGGAGATGGGGATGGCCAGGGACACCCAAAAAGACATTCGCATATTAAGGGAAAGCGAGAGGAACACCAGTACCAGGACCAGGCCCAGGATGCCGTTGCGGCTTAAAATATCGATCCGTTCCTGGATGATTTCCGACCCATCCCGTACCACATAGGCCTGGACATCCTGGTTCCTGGAATTGAAGGTTTTTATGTAATCTTTTACGGCACGTGCGACAAAGAAAAGGTCTTCCTCGTTGGTATTCTGTATGGTGACCTGTACCGCTGGCCGGCCATTATGATACACGCGGTTGGGATTTTCCGACCAGCGATCGATTAAATCCGCCACATCCTGAAGTCGGATAATCACCCCTTCTGGCGTCGATTTCAACAGGTGATTGGATAGTTCTCGGGCATAGTACCCTTTTAAATTGGCCCGGATTAAAAGTTCTTCTTCACTGCCTTTTATCCTACCGCCGGTCATCCTGATGTTGGCTTTTTTGATGGCCTGGAGGACCTCCTGGAACGTCAGACCGTAGGCCCTGAGATCATGCTCCCTCAAGGCAATTTCGATTTCCTCCTCCGGGAATCCACTGAGGGCAACCTTTGAGATCCCATCGATGGCTAACAAATCCCGTTCCACTCGGCGGCCTATTTGTTTCAGGTGCCGCAGATCAACGCTGCCAGCCAGGACAAAATCAATGGCAAAGTTGCGAGGCTCCTGGCGATAGATGGTCAAACGTTCCATGCTGGCCGGGAATGAACTCACCTGGTTCACGGCATTTTTCACATCCTGGAGCACCACGTCGATATCGTAATCGATTAGTACTTTTACCGTAATCATGCAACTGTTTTCGCTGGAAACCGATTCGACCCGCTCGATCCCGGTGATTCCCTTCAGGTTATCTTCGATCTTCAGTACGATGGCTTCTTCAATTTCCTCCGGGGAAGCGCCCGGGTAAAAGGCCTGGATAGTGATGGTATCACTGGGTCTCAGCGGGAAAAAAGTGGTTCTTAGGCTGCTGTAGCCAACCCAGCCAAAGAGAAATATGGCTACCAGTAGTACGTGTCCCAGGATTGGGTATTTGATAAAAAGGCTGATGACTTTTCTCATAATTGTTCCTTCCCTGCTGGCTGCATTCCGCTGGTGCCCTGCATACCCTTTGAAAATTGAGGTATTTCCAATCCTTCCCGAGCCTCTGCCCATACCTCACCCAGGATCTTCGTGCCATCTGCAAGACCGCGTATAATGGCCATATCTCCTCTTTCAGCCACCACCCGGACTGGTTTTAATACCAGAACTGATTTTTCTACCGCAAAGAGGTGGTTGTTTTCCACCAATAGGTCTTTGGAGACAGCCACTGCCTCGGGAACAGGTTTCCCATTCGTTTGGGCAACCATATACATGCCATCCCGCAGCCGGGAATCCTTCAAGTGAATGTACACTTTAACTGTCAGTGATGTAGAGTCCAGCACACGGTTGATTCTCTGGATACGTCCTGTAAAGGTTCCCTGTACATCTTCGCTTGTCAGGTTGACATGTTGACCCTTTTCGAGACGGTTGGCATCAAAAAGAGTGACCGAGGCTTCCATCTCGTAGACCTCAGTACTGATGAATTCACCCAATTTTTGGCCCACCCGAACCAGGGTACCTGGATTAATCATAGCCAGGGTCACTACTCCATCAAAAGGAGCCTGGATGGTATATTTAGAAAGCGTGGTTTCCATGCCTTTGATCACATAATATTGATTGTAAATGTTCCGGGAGGCAATATAGTACCGTTCCTTGTCACTGGCCGGGTCAGGCAAGGGGTTGAGTTCCTTCTGCAAATCCATGCTTTTCAGGTAAGCCTCCCACCGTCGGCTGCTCTGGGGGAAGTCAATAGACAGATCCGGAAGAAGGAGCGTTAATTGGTTGAGAAGGCTGCTTTTTTGAGCCAATACACTATTTTTGTATACCCGGTCATCAATTTTAATGATTACCTCCCCTTTTTTAAATGGAATTCCTGCCTTGAAATGTTTGGGAGTATTCAATAAAACCCCGGAAACTTCAGCAAATATTTCCACCTTGTCATAGGCGTACAAGGGGCCACTCATTTCGATGGGAATTTTAATATCGTTATTCTGAACAGTAATGATAGAAATGGACTTTTGACGGGCAGCGGTAGGTTTGCGCCGCATGGGTTCTTTTTGGTTACTGAGTATGTTACTGATAACCAGGCCCGCCAGTATCATTAGTCCGGCAATTACCCATACCCATTTTTTTTTATTCATCAGACCTCCTAAATGTTTCATGTGTACTTCTTCATATTACGAAGCAGGGAGTGTTATGGTTATCGTTTTTTAACAATTAAAACCACCGTTTCTTGCATATCGCATTAAATTTTGCATTGGCCTCAGCCGCTCACCAGCCCCAAGTGCCTCTCCATTTTCACATCATGTTCCTGGAGGAATTGATTTTAGTCTTCTATCAACCAATCTTTGGCTTCTTCAACCGTGTAGAACAATTTTTGGTCGGCCATTTTTTCTGTACTTTTTATAAATGTTTGTGCCAAGTATTTTTTCGCGCCTACCGACATGCCTACAATCGCATTCTTTTTAACAAAGGGAAGTGTCTCCTTTCCCAGTTGGGTCATCTCTGTATCGATTTTGCGCGTGATAGCCACATCCGTCATATTAAGAAGCAGCAGCGTTTCTTTATTACCTGAATTAATTATTGTTTCCTTTCCGAATTCCGTATTTTTCATGACCTCTTCGCCCTGGAGACCGGTATTGTCTATGAAAAAAATTTTTTTTCCTTTATATTTTATTTCTCTTATAAATGCCATTTTTTTCCAAAGTCACACGTTTCAGTTTTTGGGACTACTTTCTAACACAATCAGAGGAAAAATGCAAGTGAGAAAGGTGAAAAAAATTAACCAGTCATTTGTAATTTCCAAACAAGACCGTCTTAGGGCCGCTTTCCACCTTGTCTGGCTAAGGTATTTCAGCAAAAATGAAATTGGGACCATCCATAGGTTTTGGGTTTGTAAGAGGTTTTTCTATTTTTTTTCAATGCATAATACATAGATAACCCAGGGTGCAATCCTTGTTTCATTAATCCATTGATACGGCTCATTCTCTCTTGCTAATGGTTTATATGTTTTGACACATTCTAACCCAGCTCTCTTATAGACCTCTTGATAATCCTCATCTGGCCAAATAACATCCTCCACCGGTCGTTTATCCTCTAAGTCTGTTACGATTATTTTTACTTTATCTCCGCTTTTTGCATATTTATTTTCTGGAAAATCTTTTGTAGAAAATGATGCCCATTCATTTGTATATATTGCAGGTACTGAGACCAGGTTAACGATCCTTCCTTCACTTTTCAGTAGGCTCCCCAGTTCTCCGAATATCTTAACCTTCTTTTCCATCGTCGGTATATTATCAAATGTAAATACAGACAGCATAAGATCGTAGGCATTATCTTTAAATTGGCTGAGGTTGCCATTTTCAATAAGGCGATAATCCCCTTTGGGATCAATCTCTCTTGCTTTTTTTATCATATCCTCTGCAATATCGACTCCGATCGTATCAAATCCATATTTTTGTAGAAATCTTGTGGAACGTCCTGTACCACATCCAAAATCAATGGCTTTTTTTCCTTTGACATGTTCAAAAATGATTTCTGGTAGGTCTCTATATGCTAAATAATAGGTACCAGGAAACTCTAGTTTGGCATATGCGTCTGCACGTCTGGCATCTTCATATGAATTAAAAATTTCCATAATGACCTCCTTTTTTTACTGGTGATTTTTTTGTGCCTGAGTGACAACATTTTTCTCAGACAAAAAAAGTCTGCCTGAAAAAAGGAATTTTACTTTTTAACTGTCCATTTGGCAACAGCCAATTATATCTAAAGTAGAGTATGCCAATTAAAGCAATTTAAATAGCACGAAAAAAGGGTCAAACCAGAATAACATAGATTTATTTGCCTGAAAGCATATGAGTAAAAGTGAAATTAAATATATTAAAAATATCGCCCTAAAATATTAATATTTTTAATTTAGAAATTAAAAAAATCAATTTTTTTGGCTGTATAAATTAAAAATATTAAGTCCGCTACGAGGGGAGATCTGGATTCATCCCTTTATTTGGGTACTCAAGGAACACGGGGGAAGTAGGTCAAAACGTTTAAGTATGCCCATTGTTCTCATCAAACAACGGTCGGCTGAAAAATCTCTTCAGTAAATGGTTTTAGAAGGTCACTTTATTAGTTTGCGCCGTCTCCGTTAATCTCATCCCAAAATCCTGAATCACCGAGTATCTTTTTTTTGAAATCTATACGTTTATGAGCACCGTCACAGGTTTTCTAGCCCTTCCACTTTTACTTCTTTTTTCTAGTACCTGAAAAACGTGATAGTTAAGATTCAATTATCCTGAGTTAATAAAAAGAGGTCAAACCGGTTCGTTTTTTTATTTAGAATACTTCTACACTTATACGCACCGATCCCGTTTTTGACCCCGTTTTTCATATGAAAACACATTTGAAAACAAAAATGGTTACTATTATGGTACTGATGTTTGTCGCGCATTGACTCGATTAAAATGTAACTTTACAAAACTTATTGCCTCATGAATAATATAACCGAAAATTTATTTTTCGATTAAAGGAGGATTTATTGTGAGGCAAAGAATGAGTTTTCAAGCAAAACGTGAATTATTGTCAAAAGTTTTCCCTCGGTACCGAGAAGCAAATCGTAAACAAAAAACGATTATTCTTGATGAATTCATAGCATCAACCGGTTATAAACGAAAGTATGCAATCCGGTTATTTTCTCTACCGGCACCGCCTAACACAATAATAATCAAACGACCAAGAGCTCCTTACTACGGTAAAGACGTTCAAGAAGCCCTGGTCGTGGCCTGGTCAGCAGCGAACTATATTGCATCAAAAAGGCTAGCCCCATTTCCTGGAGAGCTAGTACCTGTATTAGAGCATCATGGGCATCTTAAGCTCACTGATGAAGTACGTAATAAACTCATTTCAATAAGCCCGTCAACAATTGATCGACTTTTAAAGCCCTGGCGATCCCGCAACCAACTCCGTGGGAAAAGTTTAACTCGTTCTGGCCAACTTCTTAAAAAACAGATACCGGTGCGAACATTTGCAGATTGGGAAGAAACGACACCCGGTTTCTTCGAAGCCGATGTTGTTGCTCATTGCGGTGGGAGTATGGAAGGTTCCTTTCTTTCTACATTGGTGTTGACAGATATTGCAACAGGTTGGATAGAATGTCTACCACTACTTCATCGCAGCAAACACACTGTTATTAATTGCCTTGAGCGTGCATTTAAATTGATTCCTTTTAAAATACTTGGGATTGATACAGATAATGGCAGTGAGTTTATCAATTCTGAAATGATACGCTACTGTGAGAGAAAAAATATTACTTTTACCCGTGGTCGAGCTTACAAAAAGAATGACCAGTGTTATGTTGAACAAAAAAATGGTGCTGTCGTTCGGCAATTGGTTGGTTATGATCGATTCGAAGGGCAACGGGCCTATAAACAACTAACGGAATTGTATCGAGCGATTCGTCTTTATGTCAATTTTTTTCAACCCTCCATGAAACTAAAAAAGAAAGAGCGGGAAAGTAGCAAGGTACACCGTACCTATAACACTGCACAAACTCCTTTTCAACGTTTGCTTGCATCGGGTGTAGGAAGTAATCAGGAGCTCAAAAAACTGAACAGCATTTATCGAATATTAGATCCAATCCGTCTACTAAAACAATTAGAAGCATTACAAGATGCTCTATGGCAGCATTCAGTATTAATCAAACAAGTTCATCCTTCTGATAGTACTTTTCAAAAAGACACGTACGATTTAAGTTTTGAAGAAAATATGGGTAGCCTTTTCGGAGTGAATTCAAAAAAAAGGATTAATAATATTTTGATCATAAATGATGTAAAACGAAATAAACGCAAGTACCGAAGAACAAAAAAGGAAAAGATACAAAGATGGTGGCGGACAAGAAAGGACCCATTCGAGAATGTATGGGAAGAAATTTGTAAATGGTTAGAAAATAATCCAGAACGAACAGCTAAGTCCTTGCTTATGGAACTGCAGAAATGTTATCCGGGGCAATATTGTGATAACCAGCTACGGACTCTACAACGACGTGTACAAAAATGGCGAGCTAACGCGATCATAACCTTTGATGACAATTGGATTAATGAAGATTTACTGGCTAGAAAAGCACTCCCAAAAAATCTAAAAGCAGTAACAATGGAAATAAGCAATCCTCTATTTTGAGTTTTACAATACTGATCGGCCTCACCAATTTTTAGGTTATCGAAATCCCCTGGATATATTTAGACAGGGGGAAAGGTCAAAATGAAAAATGAATCGCATCAAGGAATGGCGGCAGTGGAAATCACCAATAAGTTTTCCACATATTTTCCACGCTTTTTCCACAGATAAAAGTTGCTGTAAAAGTTTTTATAGAGACGATTTTGGGAAATTTTACCGAGTTTCCCACATTCCCATGATCGCTAGATTTTTCCTTCGAGAATATGATAACAGACATAAGTAAGATTATTGTTGATGCAATAATAAAATTATGGTAAGATTTATTTGTGAGGCAATATGGTCTAATTGTCGCTAATCACCCAGCCTTTTTAGCTATTAATAGATTTACAGATAGAAAGCCTGCTGGGTGGAATCGGATTCAACCTGGTAGGGAAAAATCCTTTTTTGAATGTATTTGTTACACTTTTGTTACCTTTGAAAATTAAAGCCATTTATTATAATGGGAAAGATATTGTATGTAAATCATCTCCCTAATATAAATGAATATTTTTAGGTTCCAGGATTCAAGGGGGGCTTTCGTGGAGGTCAAAAAAAAAATAAAAAATAGGAATAGGGGACTTGACTATTTTTTCCCAAAGGTGTATAACAACCCCATAACAGAAAAACAACAAAGGTGTGAAAATGGGATCAAAAACAATCAAAATAATGACCTTTATTGTCATCTTACTTTCTATTTGTGGCATCTATACAAATTGCGGGAAACAAGCAGGGGATGAAAAGGCAAAAAATTATTTCAAACTTGGCAACACTTATCTTGAAGATCGGAAGTTTGAAGAAGCCCTGGAAGCCTTAAATAAAGCCATAAAGATTAAACCTGACTATCTCGAAGCATGGTACAAAAAAGGGAATGCTCTTTATTATTTAGGCCGATATAAAGAAGCCCTTGAAGTCTATAATAAGGCCAAAGAGATTAAACTTAACAACTGCAAAGCCTGGTACAACAAGGGGATTTTACTCTTCCAGCAAGGGCGCTATAATGAAGCCATTGATGCCTATAATAAGGCCATAGAGATTAAACCTGACTATCCCGATGCATGGTACAAAAAAGGGAATGCTCTTACTTATTTAGGCCGTCATGATGAAGCCATTGACGCCTGCAATAAGGCCCTAGAGATCAAACCTGACTCTCCCGAAGCCTGGTACAATAAAGGGATTGCTCTTGCTTATTTAGGCCGCTATGATGAAGCCCTTGAGGCCTGTACTGCTCTTGTTGATTTAGATCGCCATGAAGAAGCTATTAACGCCTGCAATAAGGCCATAGAGATCAAACCTGACTATCCCGAAGCCTGGTACAATAAAGGGGTTGCTCTTGCTTATTTAGACCGACGAGAAGAAGCCATTGAAGCCTACAATAAGGCCATAGAGATTAAACCTGACTATCCCGAAGCCTGGTACGACAAAGTGCTTGCTCTGGATTTTTTAGACCGAGATAAAGAAGCCCTTGAAGCCTATTATAAGGCCAGAAAGATTAAACTTGACAACTGCAAAGCCTGGTACAACAAGGGGATTCTACTCTTCCAGCAAGGGCGCTATAATGAAGCCATTGAATACTATAATAAGGCCATAGAGATTAAACCTGACTATCCCGAAGTCTGGCACAGCAAAGGGAGGGCTCTTGATGATTTAGGCCGATATAAAGAAGCCCTTGAAGCCTATTATAAAGCCAGGGTCATACAGACAGTGAAAAATTATATCTCTTCTTGGGGAATTCGTATCAAACTATACAACTACGACATCTTATCTCTTTATATGACTGAAGAGGAATTTGCTACTAGCTATTGGGGCAGTTCAAGTTCGGCCAATAGATACGGTGGATTAATTGCTTTCGATAAAGCTGAAATTGATGCCGTGGAAAAGTATAAAGAACCAAAAGAACCGTGGTACCCTTTAGAATTACAAAAAATTGGCATCAATTGCTATCGAGTTGAAGTTAGTGTGAAACCACCGCATACACGCTATGTAAGTCAAGGGTATACACTTAATGTTTATGTAGGGCCAAATAGAGCTTTAGTAGCTGGTGCACCGGCAAGACCTTGGTCGCCAAGGGAAACAGACGTCATAAGGGATTGGGGTACACACATGAAGTTGGAATTGTAAAGGGAATATTATAATCGCTCACCAATCAGGCTGATCAGCTTAATGAGTGGGGTCAGGTTAATTATTTATTCTCATCAAACAACGGTCGTAGGTTCGAATCCCATATGACACGTGTTTAAATTCCTTTAATATCAAGATTCTCCGAATTTTCCGCTTTTGCCATCTTTCTCAAAATCTCCCGATTGTACCTAAATTGTAACTATTGTTCACTTCTAACATTTATTGGCTTTGAGCTTATCTATTAATATCATCGTTTTCTTCAAGGATTTTTTTCAATCTGGCTTGAAGGGTTTTCTTATCCGGCAAATATGTCTGGTATTTTGAAACAAAGAGTTTGTTAGAAATGCTGCCGGTGGCGTATTCTACCAGAACATCATCTTTATACTTCGAGAGTATTATCCCTACAGGTTCATTATCATCTTCGACACTTTCCTCTTTTTTAAAATAGTTGAGGTACATATTCATCTGCCCGATATCCTGATGACTGACTTCTCCCACTTTGAGATCAATCAGTACAAAGCACTTAAGAATACGGTGATAAAATACCAGGTCCACATAGAAATGTGTGTTTGCTAGCGAAATTCTGTACTGCCTGCCAATGTAAGCGAACCCTTTTCCCAATTCCAGGAGGAATTTCTGTAGATTATCGATCAATCTTTTTTCGAGGTGTGTTTCCGAATAAGTTTGACTCTCTGGAATATTGAGAAATTCAAAAACATAGGGATCTTTTAAAACCGATTTTTCGTCCTTGATGACATTTCCTTCTTTTGAGAGTTCAAGTACTTTTTCTTTATCCTTACTCAAAGCAATGCGTTGAAACAGGGCTGTGTTTTTCTGTCGCTTCAATTCCCGGACAGACCAGTTTTCAAGTACAGATTGTTTCTCGTAGAAACTTCGCTCAAAATCATCGCTGATTTTCAAAAGTTCAAAATAATGACTCCAGCTCAATTGGTGAGACAGCGTCTCACTTTTTGGATATTTGAGATAAAGAAGCCGCATGTAGACAACATTGCTCCTGCTGAAGCCTTTTCCATGTTTTTTTCTGAGATCTCGTGCAATGCGATCCAGAAGCATTGAACCATAGTCCGCCTTCTCTTTTCCTCTTTGTTCATATTCTACAATTTCCTTGCCAATTTCCCAGTAAGTTTTAAGCATAATATTGTTTATTGAAGCGTATGCGGTTTTTCTTCCCTTTTTAAGAATAGTTTCAATATTGCCCAACATTTTTGCGTATAAGTTTTTTTTGACTGGTTTTTCATCACTCATTATCATTGCTCCTTGCACCTGATGCGTTTCAAAGTTCTATATATAAAAAATTATAGCACTAAAATTATTGTGATGCAAATGTAAAATGATTGCTACATAGAATGCAATAGGAACGCATAAAATCAAAAAAGAAAACAAGGCTCCTTTTGGATCATTCGGATTCTCCTCTCCGGCACATCATAATGGTGGCAATTAATACCGGCATGAGGAAAAGCGAAATATTAAATTTTGAGTGGTTACCTAATTGCAAAGTTTTGCCATTTTCTGGCAAGATATTTTTTGACAAATCTGTAAAGAATTTAATATAGTATGTTTACAGACAGTTTTTTTCTCACATTTTTTTGTTTTGTAATTTGGGATTTTGGATTTGGAATTTGTTTGTAATTTGGAATTTGTAATTTGTAATTTCCCGGACAAGCCAGCCCTTTTTGGTTCCGGCTTATCCGGGCTGGGACCAGGTGAACCTGGAAGGGGGATTTATCACGGTTGTGGCCCAGAAAAGCAAAACCAGGAGAATCAGGCGAATCCCCCTTAACCATTCAATGAGTGAATTGTTTTATAAGCTGAAGCTTTCCCGGAACGGCAATCAATACGTGTTTGAGAATCCGAAAACCGGTAAACCCATCGCGGATTTCAAACGAAGCTGGCAAAGCCTATTAAAGCGTTTGGGTATCAAGGGGGCGCGGTTTCATGACTTACGCCATTCGTTTGCCACGTATGCGCTATTGAGGAAAGGTGGAGATTTGGTTTCATTACAGGCAACGCTGGGCCATTCAAACATCTCCACCACTGGAAGGTATGCCAAAGCCTTGATGGAAGGTCAGCAAAGGCTTGTAAACAGCTTTGAAATGCCGGAATGTGAGTCGAATATTATAGATTTAAAGGAAGCGGTGGGGCAGATGTAAATTTTATCCTATCGATGTTTATAAGATTCAAAATTTTTTTTAAAATGAAATTTCATCCTCTACCTCATTGCCTTTTTCAATCTACGCTTTCGCAACATCCATGTTTTGCAGGATTATCATTATTTACTTACCTTAAAACCCTTGGGGAACCAATAGAAGAAAGCAAAGAATGAGAGAAGCAGGAAAGCAACGAAAAGAAAATTCACAACAATATCGCTCCAACTTCCACTAATAAAACTTTGAATAAAATCTTCAAAAACTTCATAAAGCTTTCCTTCTTTTTCAGGAATTTTAGACACAAGGGAAACACCGCTTGTGGCCGTCGTTAACAATGCTGCACCAGCAAGTGAATATAACGCTTTCTTTGCTTTTTGAGGTCTAACACGAATTTTTAAATCCAACTTTGCTGCACTAAAAAGATCTCTCTTTGAAAAAAATGAAAGAACAATTTCTTCTTCCTTTTCAACATTGCTGGTATGGAAGTATAATTCTTCTCTTCCATATTTCGACAGGACGATATGATCTTGACCAATTGGTTTAATTGTCGGACTTGAAACTTTAAAATGAATGGATCGAGCCATAGTATCTCTCTCATCAAATTCCTTATAATTGGGGAGGAAGTATTCAATTACAATTTTAAATGACTTTTCACCATAAATTTCATATCCCCCAATTTCTTTTTTATACTTAAGATTCGTGGAATTGATATTGATCCGATAAAAAAGACTTTTCTTCATGTCTTTGGCTTTGGCAATATTTGTTAAAACATACTGAAAGCTATCACTGTCAAAGCTTAAGCACCCCTTGCTATTAATACCGCAAAATGCAGGTGATGTCTCAAAACTAGTTTTATCTTTCTTTTTATTCTCATTATCCGTTTCATCGGCATTTTCACCATCAATGACCTTATCAATATCATCTATAAAACTTTCACCGATTAAAAAATATTTTCCGCCTGGAGGTATATTGGCTTCTCCAAAATATTTTGTAAATTCATCCTCCACTTGTTGCCAATCAATATGTTCCCATGAGATATAGTTCCCAACTTGAAGTTTCATATATAAAATATCGCCCTGAATAAAAACATCAATAACTTTTCCTTCCCTATAAGGTAAAAATAGGAACTCCCCCCTATTTCTGTCTACATAAGACAGAATAGTTTTGAACCCTATATATTTTTTAGGGGCGTTTTCAATATGGAAAAACAAATCTAGTTGCACCCATTTTTTGTCATAATGAATTTCACAAATTGCTCCTTCTGGTAGGGCAATATATTCCAGAATTTCTCGATGATACTGAACACGATAAGAGCTTTTAAATAGATATAATATTTCTTTTTCATATTTATAAGGATTTTTGGGTTTTTCTTTTTGGTATTTTTTGGGGGGACTTAATTTTAAATCATTTTTAAATGCTTCTTTTGTGAGGGAGATTAGATGCCTAGGAATGACACCATACCCCACTCCATAGGTATCTAAAAGAAGTTGATTCCAAATTCTGATGCTAGCAAAACGAGAATATATGTTGGTATTTTTGGCTCTCTCTTCTTCCTTAAACCTTCCAGGTACAGGGTCATAATCGACTTTATAATCAACTAAGGCTACTTTAAGAGGTAATTCTGGGCTGATATCTCTCAGTTTTTTAAAGAATGATTCAAGGTTTGCTGGATTACAAACATTTGAACCTATGGTCGGATAAACGTCTATTCCTTTACTAACTAACTTTTGCATCCCCTTCATTTGTTGATCTAATGTGAGATGATAATTTTTTCCGGTAATCGTATCAAACTCATCTTTATCTAATCCATGAAAACAGGGATGAACAGCAAAGTTGGATTTATATTTTTTTAGTTCTTCAAGAATATCCTTTCCAATTTTTTTTCCTATTTCTTCAATAAAATCTCCAACAAAAGGTTCCAGGTTTGTTTCGGTCCAAAGGAATACTTGGTCTTTATACTTTGATTCTGATATTTTTTCTAAGCACTCTAAAATGAGTTCAGGCAGTAAAAATGGTTCTCCGCCTGTTATTCGCAATACGTTAGAGTATTTTCCAATATTTCCATCGAAATCTTTTTGCTTAAAAAAATACTCGACGATTTCTTCTGACGTCAATTTTTCATAGTGTTTTTCTTCTTTATCCAAATTGAGATTGCGGTCAGCATATAATTCCTTGGGCACATAACAGTGCCAACAATTATTGGGGCATAATGGAAGATGTACGCATATATGGCGGTTAAAGAACTGCCAAGATTTTTTAAGCTTATAACCGATAATGCTGGGATAATCTAACAAAGAATCACTATAAGGGTCGAAATTATCCTGTAAGTTTATATTAAGTTTTCGATCTCTAGAGGGTTTAGCAGGAACAAATACTCGAAAGATTGGATGAGTTAATCTTTCTTCTTTTTGCATTTCTTTTTCGATGTAAGTTCCGCTGTAGTCTTTCAAAATCTTGTATTTTCTGGGCATTTCCCCTTCTTTTGATGCTATCAAGGCAGAATGAGCATTTGTAATTTTTTCACTGATGATCGCTATGTTATCTTGTTGATTTGAATCCATCCTAAATACTCCTTAATTTATTGGGTTTCTTGAGGGTGCCGATGAGAAAAGGAGTGAAAATGCAAAGATTGCTTTTACGTATTAGCAAATTTGCTGTATTATAGAATGTACTTCGGACGTCTGAATATATGAACGCGACATTCAACTTACCACATTTGAAGGTGACCATTCGTTTAAGATACATTTCCTCTGGTCCTCTAAATCTTTAAAGGTCATTTTAACATATTCGAGAAAAAAATCAAGAATATTTAGAAATGGAGAAGTGTTTCATTATTTTTCTGAGACACTGGATATTAGAGGACTTCATAATTTTTTTCTGGCTTTAAAATTCCCATAATGGAACTTTTTTCCCGCGTTCGTCTGGTAACTGAAAATTCTCCCATCTCTCTTCCGACACCACCTCCACTGTTCTCCTCAGCGAGCATATTCTTAATTTCGGTGCTTTTCTGTAATATTTGGGTAATACACCAAAATCCAGATAAGCGGAACCGCTTCTTTAAGGAATCAGGAGGTGGTTGACGTGCTGTCAATTCGAGATTTAAATACACTTTGCCGCATCCGTGAGATGCGAAAAAAACAGATAATAGCCCTTGAGGAGAGAAGGGAATGCTGGATAAAAAGGAGGGGAGTGATAAGGCAAAAAATGTAGGAAAATGGAAACCGGGAATTAATAATTTTTTTAATTTTTTCCAAAAAAAGTTGACATTTTTTTTCTGGTGTGATAATTTATAAATTCGAGAGTAGCAGAGTTGAAGAAGAGCAGATGTCGGGAGCTTCAGTTGAAGCGAGAGTCGGAAGATAGGCAGTGGTTAAGTGGAAATGGACAAATCAAGTTAGCAATTGCAGAAGGGATGAGTTTAAAAATGCTCAGACCCTAATGGCGGAAGCTTATGCAGAATTAGAACCGGCCATGATAATAAGGAGAAAAACTGAGCAAGACTAAAATCCATTTGGATTTAGTTTATTTTCTCTTGGAAAAGGTTACCTCGTGATCAAATCTTGCCATTTATTGGCAAAATATTTTTTAACAAGTCTGTAAACAATTTAATATAGAGTGTTTACAGAGAAAATTTTTTTTCTTAACTTTTAAAACTTTTTGGTTCCGGCTCGTCCGGGTTGTGGACAGGCGAAAAATCTTCGCCCCTTAAATCATATTAAAAGGAGATTATAAAAATGGGAATAATAAATAGATTATTCGGGCCTATAGATATCGAAAAGGCAAAAGAAAAAAAAGACTTGAAAAGTCTTACTAAAGCGCTTAAAAACAAAGATATAAATATACGAGAAAAAGCAATTAATGCTCTTGAGGATATTGGTGATGATAGATCAATTAATGCTCTGTTTTTTGCACTTTATGATGAAAATAAAGATATACGAAATAGTGTAGCAGATACAATTGTTAAATTAGGTTGGAAACCAAGTAATGATATAGAGAGGGTTATATATTTGATTGCAAAACATAGATGGAGTGATCTTAAAGAAATCCCAATAAATTCATTTTTTAATACATATCAATACTTATATAAATCTAAAATATCAAATAATTACTTTATCAAATATAATTTTTATTTAATAGCAATATTATGTGATATTGGGGAGACATCTATTTCCAATTTTCATTCTACCTTACTAGATCGCGAGAAAAATTCATCTTATCGAAGTTTGATTGCTATAGCACTTGGTGCAATTAATAATCCACAATCTGTTGAACCATTAGTAAAAATTCTTATTGACAAAAAGGAAAGTATGAGATTAAGATTATCGTCAGGGCTTGCACTAATGTGTTTGGGTAAGTCAGCAGTATTACCAATGCTTTCAATTCTTACTGCAGAGGATATAGATATTGATGCACGCACAACAGCTGCACAGATTTTAGCATCAATTGGTAAACCATCTGTAAATGGACTTATCAATGCATTAGATAATAAATTGCCTCGTGTTCGTGCATATGCAGTAATTGCATTAGTAGGTACTGGCGATTTTAAAGCAATTAATGAGCTTTATTCAAGGAGTAATGATAAGAACCTTGATGTTAAACAAATGGTAATTGATATTCAAAAAAAATTAGGCACCCCATCAATAGATTCTTTTCTTTCCCTTCTTCATGATGATTTATCTGTTTTTAGATTTGCCGCCGCTTCGGCGCTTGGAAATCTTGGTGATTCTCGAGCTCTCCAACCACTTATCCATTCCGCTAGATCTGATGAAGATGCTACTGTTCGTAATGTTGCTTTTTTTTCAATTGCTGAGATGATCGAAAATCCAGATATTGAGAAAATATTAATAGATGCTTTAAGCGGCAAAAATAATGTCGAACGTTTAATATCAATTTTATTTCTACTTAAGTCAGGTTTTCCAATCTTTGAACATTTATGACAATTTTAAACCTGGGGCGGTGAATTACTTCATTACTTCTTTCTGATAACCTCGCGTACAAAGGTTATCGGTTCTTTTTTTCTCGAATGAAGGGAATCATCTGGAAACGCTGAACATTCATGTACGCAATGGTGAAACTATTGCAAAGTTTTGTCGGAGCCTGACGTTGCAGGAGAAAAGAATGCCCGCGTTTAGACAAAAAAGACTTGACACCGACGTGGTAGATTGTATCATGAAAGGGAAAAAATTGTGAAAAACGGGGACGGTGGATCAGAATGTCAATGGTCTTTTGGCAAGCTCATTTGACTGTGCCTAATTTGTGCCCAGAACTTACACCCAAATTATCAGTTAAGAGATTTTTTTTTGATATATGAAGCAATTTTTTAGATAATTTTCAGTATATAACAAATATTCAGTATTAGATAAAAATATCCAGTCTAAAATTATTGGAAAAACCC